>Ga0070696_100000438_pt1 | contig 26224 bp, 19 predicted proteins | sample KBSK1253metaG_FD_65474 | JGI IMG/M metagenome (GOLD analysis project Ga0070696, IMG submission 65474) | Corn, switchgrass and miscanthus rhizosphere microbial communities from Kellogg Biological Station, Michigan, USA - KBS K1-25-3 metaG | ecosystem: Host-associated > Plants > Roots >... | reverse complement strand
CGGACGACATCGATCAGGAGCGCCGCCGGCTTCTGGGCCTGGTGGCGGTGGCCTTCGCCACCACGGCACTCGACTCGGGGAACGGCCCATACCTCGACCAGGGCCGGCCGGCCGGGGCGCCCCGCACCAAGACCCGTACTAGCCAGTCCTTAGGCCCGCTCAAGCAGATCGACGCCGGGGCGCTGAACGTCGGCTACGTCGAGAGCGGCCGCCCCGACGACCCGGTGGTCCTCCTGCTCCACGGGTGGCCGTACGACGTGCACACCTACGCGGAGGTCGCGCCCAGGCTGGCGTCGGCCGGCTATCGGGTGATCGTCCCATATCTCCGCGGGTACGGGACGACCCGGTTTCGTTCATCCGAGACTGTCCGGAACGGCCAGCAGTCGGCGCTCGCGCAGGATGCGATCGCGGTGATGGATGCGCTCAAGATCAAACAGGCGATCGTCGGCGGCTGCGACTGGGGCGCGCGCACGGCCAACATCATGGCCGCGCTCTGGCCCGAGCGCTGCAAGGCCATGGTGTCGGTGAGCGGCTATCTGATCGGCAACCGGGCCTCTGCCGGCACCCCACTCGTGCCGGAGGCCGAGTATCGGTGGTGGTACCAGTACTACTTTGCGACCGAGCGGGGCCGCGCGGGCTACGACAAGTATCGCCGGGGGTTCGCGCGGCTGATCTGGCGGCTGGCGTCCCCGCAGTGGAAATTCGACGACGCCACGTTCGACGCCAGCGCAGCGGCCTTCGACAACCCTGATCACGTAGCCATCGTGATCCACAACTATCGCTGGCGGTTGGGCCTGGCCGAGGGGGAGGAGTCGTACGACGAGCTCGAGCGGCGGCTGGCGGGGGAGCCCACGATCAAGGTCCCTACCATTACGCTCGAAGGTGACGCCAACGGGGCGCCGCATCCGGACGCGAGCACGTACAAGGGCAAGTTCGTTGGGAAGTACGCGCACCGGGTGGTCACCGGCGGCGTCGGGCACAACCTGCCGCAGGAGGCGCCGGCGGCGTTCGCCCAGGCCATCATGGACGTGGATCGGTTCTGAGAGATGCATGCACACCTGACACAATCCAGGAGTCAGCCATGAGCACCACCGCAACCCGTACCAAGGACGCTACCGCCGACGGGCGCGTTGGGAAGGTCGACACGAAGCTCGAGGTCGTTCTCATCCCGGTCTCGGATGTCGACCGTGCGAAGAAGTTCTATGGCAGTCTCGGGTGGCGGCTCGACGCCGACTTTACCCAAGACGACGATCACGTAGTCCAGTTCACGCCTCCGGGCTCCCAGTGCTCGGTTCACTTCGGTACCAACCTCACGACCGCAGCCCCTGGATCCGCGCAGGGCATGTTCCTGATCGTCTCAGACATCCAGGCGGCGCGAGACGAGTTGGTGGCGCGTGGCGTCGAGGTGAGCGAGGTGTTCCACTTCGCCGGCTGGAACCGCATCGCCCCCGATGCACGGTTGAGCGGCCCCGCTCCAGACCGGCGCAGCTACGGGTCGTTCATGTCCTTCAGCGACCCCGATGGCAACGGCTGGCTGCTGCAGGAGATCACGACCCGACTGCCCGGGCGCGTCGCCGGCGACACGACCTACGCGTCAGTGAGCGACCTGGCTCAGGCGCTCCGGCGGGCGGAAGCGGCACACGGAGAGCACGAGAAGCGCACCGGCCAGCGGGACGCGGACTGGCCCAGTTGGTACGCCGCGTACATGGTGGCGGAGCAGTCCGGGGCGCCCCTGCCGACCTGAACGACCGCGACGCTCGAGCGCCACTCCCTGAGGCGCTGCGAGCTGGTCACCGCCTGAGTTGCCCGGGCTGGGGCAGCAGTGTCTGAGGATGAACCGCAACAGCGAGGAGCGATCCCGTGACCACCGCGCGCGATGCTGATCATGTCCGGGTGTTCGGGCTCTGGCGGGCGGGTATGATGTCGAACGGGCTGTTCACGGCGGGGGTCGCGGCCGTCGTGCTCGGCGTGCTCGGCGGCAGCACGTGGCTGAGCGGCGGATTCTGGGCGCCGGACGGCGCCTATTCGCGGTTTGTCATGCCGGTAATCCTCATCCTGTGGGTCCTGGTTGTGAGCCGGGTTTTGTTGGCCCGGAGTCCGGCTGCGCGTGCGGGCTGGTGATGCCCACGCTGGCCGTGACTGCGAGGGTCGAGGTTCCCAATGAACGAGGGTCGCCATTGCGTCGTGATCGTCCGCTGTGGCTTCGGCGGCTTGTTCGCCGCTCGAGCCCTGCCCGCTAGTCGAAGTCGTTGGCGGCAGTAAGACGACGTATTAGGTGTAGCCGGCCAAGGAGGGATTCATGACGTCCTCGACTGTACTCCAGCCTGCTTTTGATGTCGAATCGTTCATCACTGAATACTACGGGGCATGGTCAGCCGCGGACGAGGATCGCATTCTTTCGTACTACGCCGACGACGTGGTGATTCAGATTCCAGGCGTGCTCATGGAAGGGAAGGAAGCACTCCGCGATCAGTTCGTTCGGCCGTTCATCATTGCGTTCCCGGGAAACTGGCACCGGGTGAAGAACCTGATTGGCGGTCGAGGAGTGGCCATCGTTGAATTCACTTTTGAAGCCGAACACACGGGGCCATTCGCGGGACATGCGGCGACCGGCGCTCGGGTCGTCTTTCCCGGTTGTGGGGTGTACGAGTACGATGCAGCGAAACGGCAGATCACCGCGGCTCGCGTCTACTTTGATGTGGGGACGTTACTGCAAACGATCACCGCCTTCCCAGCGAATGATCGCAGCAAAGCCGCGGAGGCTTTGCAGCTGAACGAGCGCAACCTGAGCCTCATTGTTAACACGATTCCCACGACGGCATGGACGACTCGTCCAGATGGGTACTGCGACTTCCTCAATCAGCGCTGGCTGGATTACGCGGGCATGACGGCAGAACAAGCCACGGGGTGGGGTTGGGCCGAGGCGATCCATCCCGACGACCGTACCCGGCTGGTCGACTATTGGCAATCGTGCCTGGCTTCCGGCGTGCCGGTTGAGGCGGAAGGGCGTATGCGCCGCTTCGACGGTTCCTATCGCTGGTTCCTCTTTCGTGCCAACCCGGTGCGGGACGAATCGGGGACAATCGTCAAGTGGTATGGCACCAACATCGATATCGAAGACCGCAAACGGGGCGAGGAAGCGCTGCGGGTGAGCGAACTCTCCTGGCGCCAGATCGTCGACCATATTCCCGGGCTTGTGGCTACGTGGGGCCCCATGGGCGAGGTCGAGTTTGTCAACCGCCAGACCCTGGAGTACTTCGGCCGGACCAGGGAGGAACTGCAGGCCTGGGCCCTCATCGATGCCGTCCACCCGGATGACCTTCCCCGGGTGATCGAGGCGCGCAAGAAGTCCCTCGAGGCCGGCAAGATCTATGACAGTGAGCACCGCTTACGGCGCGCGGACGGCATGTACCGGTGGTTCCAGCTCCGGGGTCTCCCGGTGCGGAATGCGGAAGGGACGATAACCGCCTGGTATCTCCTCCTGACCGACATCGATGATCGCAAGAAGGCGGAAGAGGCGCTGCAGGCGAGCGAGCGCAATCTGAGCCAGACCATCAACACCATCCCGACCTTCATCGCCGTTACGCGACCCGATGGGTTCATACTGTCGGTGAATCAAGCGGCGCTGGATTATCACGGTATCACCCTGCACGATACGCAGCAGGAGGACTTCCGCACCCGATTTTACCATCCGGATGATTGGCCTCGGCTGGGTGAGGAGCTCAAGGAGGCTTTCGAACGCCAGCAGCCGTTCGAATATGAGGTCCGCGCGCTCAGTAAGGAGGGCGAATATCGCTGGTTCCTGGTCCGTTGTAATCCGCTGCTCGACGAGCAGGGAAGGGTCGATCGGTGGTACGTGACCGCGTTCGACATCGAGGACCGCAAGAAGGCGGAAGAGGCGCTGCGGTCGAGCGAGCGCAATTTGAACCAAATCATCAATGCCATCCCCACCGTTATTGGTGTGATGCGCGCCGATGGAACGCCCGTGTATGGGAACCAAGGGGTGCTGGATTACACCGGTCTCACTCTAGAGCAGTTGCAGTCCGGAGATTTCCGCGCCCGCATCTACCATCCTGAGGATCTGGAAAGGCTACGTGAGTCGCGTCGTCTGGCTTTCACCCAAGCGGTGCCGTTCGAAAATGAGATACGTATACTGGGCAAGGATGGCAAGTATCGCGCGTTCTTGTTTCGCTATAAACCTCTGCTCGATGAAAAGGGAGAGATCGACCGATGGTATATGGCTGCGTTCGACATCGAGGACCGCAAGGAGACCGAAGAAGCACTTCGGAAGAGCTGGCGCCAGTTTCGTCTCCTGGTCGAGACCATCCCGGCACTCGTGTGGCGTAGTACGCCTGAGGGCGACCTGGACTACTTGAACCGCAGGGCGGTCGAGTATCTCGGTCACACGGCGGAAAGCTTGGCCGGCGGGCGGTGGCTCGAACTCGTCCATCCCGATCACCGCGACTCGACCTTGCAACGGTGGCTGCAGTCGGCCGCCACGGGAACGGCGTACGAGGATGAGTACCGGCTCCGGCGCGCGGACGGTCAGTATCGATGGATTCGGTCCGTTGGAGAGCCTTTCCTTGACACGGAAGGTCGGATCGCCAATTGGTATGGCGTGGTGTTCGACATCGATGACCGCAAACGGGCAGAGGACGCGCAGGCACGTCGGGCGTGTGTTCGGGCGGACGTGAACGCTGCCTTTTCCAAGCCAACCCACTTGCCGGAGATTCTGCGTGGATGCATGGAGGCGATCGTTCGTCACCTCGACGCGGCCTTCGCCCGGATCTGGCTGCTGAACAAGGATGAGAGCGTGCTGGAACTGCAGGCGAGCGCCGGCATGTACACCCGCTTGGATGGGTCATATAGCCGGATCCCGGTCGGGGATCTGAAAGTCGGCTGGGTTGCCCGGGAGAAGAAACCGCATTTCACCAATGACGTCATGAACGATCCCCGCGTCCACGACAAGGGTTGGGCCCGGCGTAACGGAATGGTGGCTTTCGCCGGATACCCGTTGGTTGTCGAGGATCGGCTGATCGGGGTGGTGGCCCTGTTCGCGCGTAATCCACTTTCGGAATCCATTCTCGACACGCTCGCATTGGTTGCCGACACGCTCGCGCAGGGGATCGAGCGCAAGCGGGCCGAGGAGGCCCTAACCAGGGCGCGCTCCGAACTCGCCCATATGGCGCGGGTCACCACGCTGAGTGCGTTGACCGCCTCGATCGCCCACGAGATCAACCAGCCCATCGCGGCCGTCACCACCAGCGCCGGCGCCTGTTTGCGCTGGCTGAACCGGGATCAGCCCGAGGTTCAACGGGCGCGAGAGGCAGCCAAGCGGATCGAGGAGGACGGGAACCGGGCTGCCGAGATCGTCGCCCATTTGAAGTCCTTCTATAAGAAGGACGTGTCGCCGCAGCGCGAGCTGGTGTCGGTCAACAACCTGGTTGACGAGATGCTGGTGTTGCTCCGCAGCGAGGCTCACCGTCACTCGGTGGTGGTGCGCACGGACCTGGGGGCGGATCTCCGCCCGGTGAGCGGCGACCGGGTGCAGTTGCAACAGGTCTTGATGAACCTGATGCTGAACGGGATGGAGGCGATGAGCGAGGGAGGAGGCGATCTGACGATCGGGACCTGTCTCCAGGGCGGGGAGGTGAGGGTGTCGGTGAGTGACACCGGCGTGGGCATACCGGCGGACCAAATGGACGAGATCTTCAACGCGTTCGTCACGACCAAGGCCGGGGGGACCGGGATGGGGTTGCCGATCAGCCGCACGATCATCGAGTCGCACGGTGGCCATCTATGGGCCACCGTAAACGAGGGACGGGGCGCAACATTTCACTTTACATTGCGAACGGATGCTGAGACATAAGGATGGGCACGGACGACAGTTCAGGCCATGAAATTGGGTGAGAGTGGTGTGGACACATCACTCGATGCAGCGCGACTGCTCTCGATAGCAGTGACTGTCACATCGGAGCAGCGGGTTGAGTCTGTTTTGCAGAGAACTGTTCAGGGCCTGGCGGCGCAACCAGGCGTAGCTTTGGCCCGTATTTGGCTCCTGCCATCCATCCATCTCCCCGGTTCGTGGCAGCAACCATCAGATGCACTAGAGGGCATGGAGCATCTTCATCTCGTCGCCAGCGCCGGAACCCCAATCGATTCCCCCGGGGAGGACTGGTCCTTTCTGCAAGGACATTTCGCTCGCTTCCCAATGTATGTGGGAAAAGTTGGCCAGGTCGCAGCTGAGCGACATCCGATTCTTATAAAGGACGTTGTCTACGACGATAGTTGGGTCGTCCGGCCAGAATGGGTAAAGCGTGAGAAGATCCGCAGTTTTGCTGGCTACCCCTTGGTCTTTCGGGACAACCTGCTGGGTGTCATTGCGGTTTTCAGCCGTAAACCGCTAGGAGACCAGGAATTCACCTGGTTAGGTCTATTTGCGAATTACGCCGCTGTCGCAATAGCCAATACCCGTGCATTTGAGGACCTCAAGTCCCTGAACCGGACCCGCGCCGAGCTCGCCCATATGGCGCGGGTCACCACGTTGAGTGCGTTGACCGCCTCGATCGCCCACGAGATCAACCAGCCCATCGCGGCCGTCACCACCAGCGCCGGCGCCTGTCTGCGCTGGCTGGACCGCGACCAACCGGAAGTCCAGCGGGCGCTGGAGGCGGCCCGGCGGATCGAGGAGGACGGGAAGCGGGCCGCCGAGATCATCACCCACTTGAAGTCCTTCTACAAGAAAGACGTCGCGCCGCAACGGGAGCGGGTCTCGGTCAACGACCTCGTGGGCGAGATGCTGGTGTTGCTGCGGAGCGAGGCCGATCGTCATGCGGTGCTGATGCGGACAGAGCTGGCGGCAGATCTTCCCGGGGTGAACGGCGACCGGGTGCAGTTGCAACAGGTGTTGATGAACCTGATGCTGAACGGGATGGAGGCGATGAGCCAGCGGGGCGGCGAGCTGAAGCTGAGCACCCGCCGCGAGGGCGGCGAGGTGCTGGTGTCGGTGAGTGACACCGGCGTGGGCATACCGGCGGACCAAATGGACGAGATCTTCAACGCGTTCGTCACGACCAAGCCCGGGGGAACGGGGATGGGGCTGGCGATCAGCCGTACGATCATCGAGTCGCACGGCGGCCGACTGTGGGCGCCGGTGACCCCGGGACGGGGCGCCACGTTCCACTTTACTTTACCCACTGGACCTGAGGCGCCTCTGTGATCCCTGAAGATGCACCCGTGGTGTTCATCGTCGACGACGACGCGAGCGTGCGCCGATCGATCCAGGATCTGCTGTCGTCGGTGGCCTTGCGGTCGGAGACGTTCGCAACGCCGCAGGAGTTTCTCGATAGCGAAAGCGCCGACCGAGCGGGTTGCCTGGTTCTCGACGTGAGACTGCCAGGCATGAGCGGTTTGGATTGTCAACGTGTGCTGGCGGAAGCCGGAGTAACCATTCCAACCATCTTCATCACCGGACACGGTGATGTCCCAATGACAGTGCGAGCCATGAAATCGGGTGCCGTTGAATTCCTGACGAAGCCCTTCAGGCCGCAGGAGCTGCTCGACGCAGTTCAGCAGGCGCTCGACCGGGACAGCAAATTGCGCGAGAGACGCCGGGAGAAAGCGGAGGTGCGACACCGCTACGAGACGCTGACCGCCCGCGAGCGCGAGGTGATGGACCTGGTAGCGTCGGGCCTGCTCAATAAGCAGATAGCCGCGAAGCTCGGGACCGGCGAACACACGGTGAAAATTCATCGCAGCCACGTGATGGCAAAAATGAAGGCCGACTCGCTGCCCGCTCTAATCAGAATGGCGGACAGTTTGAAGACCAGGTAGCAAACTACGCCCTCCGCGCACCCGACAACCCGGCCGCGTTGTCGCGCGGCGCCTTTCCGCACTCAGATCGGGACCTAGTCCCAACGTTTCATTACGACCCACTCGCGGTGGAATGCCATGTAACCAGAGGCCAATTCAGCGTAACCAACGTGTAATTGTACCCGCTCGACCCCTCCCGCACATTCGCACCATGACCAGCAAGAGTCGCTCGCAGGTAGTGGCGATCGTCGACGATGATCGATCAGTCCAGAGCGCTCTCAGAGACCTGATGGAATCCGCCGGGCTCACGGCCCGGTGCTTCGGATCGGCGGAAGAATTCCTGGAATCGGACCAGGAGAACCAGATAGCCTGCCTGGTCGCGGACATTCGTATGCCGGGGATGTCAGGCCTCGAACTGCAAGCGAAGCTAACGGCTGAAGGGTCTCGCATTCCAATCATCTTCATCACGGCGCATGGTGACGGAAAGATGAGGATCCAGGCGATGCAAGCAGGCGCAGTAGAGTTTCTGTCCAAGCCGTTCGAACATGAGGTCTTATTGGAGAAGGTCCGAGCAGCGCTAAAGGGCTAGGAGCATGACGATGAATGCAAACCTGCCTCGGACTTCCGCATCGCGTCTCGCGACAGTCGCTCTGGCTCTTCTCTCCCTGAGCGCCGAGCGCGCCGGGGCCCAATCGCCCGATCCGCCAAACGCCGCGGACAGCGTGACCGTCGCGCCGGGGCCGCAGTACCGGAAGGCCGGTATCTGGGCCGTCTTTGCCGGACGCCACTACCGTAATCTCTGGGCCACCCCCATCCGGGTGCCGGTGCTCGATCTGGAACGCTTCGGGGGTGGCCTGAGGCCGCTCGCCGCTCACACCGGAAGCCAGACGAAATCTCTTCGATTCGCGGGCGCCGACGGGCGCGAGTACCAGTTCCGCTCGGTCGACAAGGACCCGACCGCCACCCTCGCCCCCGAGCTCCGAGGGACCGCCTACTCGCGCGCGCTGCGTGACGGGGTCAGTGCCTCGTTCCCCGCGGCACCGCTGGTGGCCAACGGTCTGCTCGAGACTGCCGGGGTGCTGGCCCAACCGCAGTTCCTAGCTCTTATGCCCGACGATCCGGCTCTCGGCCAGTTCCGCTCGGAGTTCAAGGGCGTGCTGGGCCTGATCGAGGAACGTACCGACGCACGGGATGAGCAGCAGCGCGTCGCGGGGGCCGTGCGACGGGTCGTGTCGCCGACGGGTCTCTTTCGCCGGCTGGACGCCAGCCCGGCGGACCTGGTGGACGCCCGGGCGTTTCTGCGGGCCCGGCTCATGGACATCTTCATCGGCGATCGTGATCGCCACCGGGACCAGTTTCGGTGGGCCGCATTCGGACAGGGCCATCCCACCGTGTGGCAGCCCATCTCGCGCGACCACGATGAGGCGTTCGTGAACCTCGACGGCCTGGCCCTTCGCATTTCGGCGCTGTACTACCCCCCGCTCGTGACGTTCGGGCCGACGTACCCACAGAACGTCCGCCTCAACTGGCACGCTCGTGAAGTCGATCGGCGATTCCTGGTGCCGCTGGAGCGCACGACGTGGGACTCGGTCGCGACGGCGCTGCAGGGTAGGCTCACCGACGGGGCCATCGACTCGGCCGTGCGCGGGATGCCACGCGAGATGTACCCGGTCGCTGGAGAGCGCCTCGCGCGCGCGTTGCGCGCCCGGCGCAACGGCCTGGTGCACGAGGCGCTCCGCTACTACGACTTTCTCGCCCGCGAGGTCGAGATCCGGGCCACCGATGCCGCCGAGGTGGCGGAGGTCACCCGGGCCGACCCGCACCACCTCGATGTTGCCATCCGCGCGCGCGACGATTCGCAGCCGTACTTCGAGCGCCGCTTCGACGATCGCGAGACGCACGAGGTACGCCTCATGATGTGGGGCGGAGATGACCAGGTCGTCGTGCGCGGCGCGGACGCCTCGAAGATCAGGGTCCGCGTTGTGGGCGGGGCCGGGGACGACCTGTTTGTGGATTCGACCCGTACCGGCGGAACACGGTTCTACGACGATCGAGGACGGAACACCGCCGGGGGTTCCCGACGTGTGGCGATCAACACCAAGCATCACGCCGAGTGGGTGGGCAGCGACACCAACCGGTACCCGCCGCGCGACTGGGGCACCTCGTGGCAGCCGCTGCCCTGGGTCGAGGCGAACAGCGATCTTGGCCTCTTCATCGGCGGCGGCGCGATCCGCGCCCAGTACGGATTTCGCCGCGAGCCTTACGCCTCCGAGATCCGGTTTCGGGCCGGCTTCTCCACCGCAGCACAAACGGGCCGTGGGGAGCTCGAGGCCGAGGTGCACCCCGAGAACGCGGCTCATTTCTGGCACCTGCGGCTCTGGGCGTCCGGCATCGATGTTCTCCGATACTACGGGCAGGGCAACGACACGCCGAACCCGGGCCCGAGCGACTTCTTCCGGGTGACCCAGCAGCGCTACTCGGCCGAGCCGGCTCTGGTGGTGCCCGTCGGCCGCCTGGTCCGTGTGAGCGTGGGGCCGTTCGTGCGTTATACCCGCACTCCGGACAACGCTGGCCGATTCATCGCGCCGCTCCGGGACACCCTGCTCGGCGGGCGCGACTTTGGTCAGGTGGGAGCGCGCCTCGCCGTTGAGTTGGACAAGCGGGATCGGCCGGTGAATCCACTGCGCGGGTTCCGCGTCTCCGTCGTGGGTGAGGTCAGCCCGGCCGTCTGGGATGTCTCGGACACCTACGGCGCCGGCCAGGCGGTAGCGGACGCGTTCGTGTCCGCTCCGCTGCCGACCACGCCGACCCTCGCACTCCGCGCGGGCGGGCGACGGGTCTGGGGCTCCTTCCCATTCTTCGAATCGGCCTTCCTGGGGGGCGCCTCTACCCTGGCCGGCTACCACTCACATCGCTTTGCTGGGGATGCCAGCCTGTACGGCGGAGCCCAGCTCCGGCTGACGATGGGCAAGGCCTTCGTGGCTCTGCCGGCGGAGTGGGGCATCTACGGAGGCGGGGATGTGGGTCGGGTCTACGTCGACGGTGAGTCGCCGGGTGGGTGGCATGGAAGCGGTGGGGGCGGGCTGTGGCTCGCCTTCCTGGATCGCCGCAATACGATGTCGGTTGGTGTTGCCTCCTCGACGGAAGGCACGCTGGTAGAGGTCGGCACGGCATTCGGCTGGTAGCCTTGAGCGGCGCCGTCAACCCGGTCAAAAGGATTTCTCTATGAGCGCATCTTCTACAGCCATCGCCTGCGCTGTGTTCACGGAGGATCCACCCCGGTTTCAGGGCGGCTTGGGCGGCGACGTGCTCCGGCGCGTTGTCGCGCACGTCGAGGCCAATCTTGGTGAGCGGATTTCGCTCGACCAGCTGGCGGCGCTGGCCGGCATGAGCCGGTTCCACTTCGCTCGCCAGTTCCGGATCAGCACCGGCCGGAGCCCCATGGGGTACGTCCGGCATGCCCGGATCGAGCGCGCCACCGCCATTCTCCGCGAGCGCACCATGACCATCGCGCGGGTGGCCGTGAGTCTCGGCTTCGCAGACCAGAGCCACTTCACCCGGACCTTTGGGCGGTTCATCGGCGTCTCCCCAAAGTCCTTCGCCGACCACCACCGTATACGCGCTCGCCGAACGCCGGCATCGAACCTGAGAGTAGAGGGTCAGGCCAACGACGACCTCTGATCCCGATGGCCGCGAGCCTGTGGGCGGCCAACGTCGATCACTGTCGCTGGGTCATTGCCCGGACCGCAGCGGCAATCTCGGAGCTGAACTCCGCCAGGAGCTCGCTCAAGGCCGCCACAGCCTGGTCCGAAGATCTCCCCCCTGCCGATCGGTCCAGACGGCTCTCCCTGACGCCCGGCGTTTGTCCGGTGGCAACCTCTCTCAAGACCCACCGTGCGACCAACCGGGCCGTGCCGGCGGTATCTGCCTCGAACCGCAGTACGTCGATCTCCACCTGATACGCCGGCCTGTCCGTGCTCGGCCACGGGAAGCGAGCGACCTTATCGCTGGCAAGCAGCAGAGAGAGGTTCTGTGACAGCACGCGAACAAAGTTCTGCTCCAACGGTTCTCCCCAACGGTTATTCTCGGCCACAGCAAAGCGATTCTCTGAGATCCGAGTTATCAGCTGATCCCGATCCAAATAGCCGGGAAACGTGATCGGACCGACGCCAAGCGCGACCCGATCGGGATGAGACCCGCTTCCGGCCGTGTCCCGCTCCTGCCGCGCGAGCGGGGTCAGGACAAAGAACCTTGTTGGGTCCGGCTTCGCTCCCAAGTTGAGGCACGCTGCCGCCGATATGCCGGCGAGCCCCAACAGGAAGAGCGTCGCCAACCGGCTCATCATTCCTCCTTGCCTACGGCCTTGCCTGTGAGAAGCGCCCTCGGATTGCGCTCCAGGTAATCGGTGAGCAGGCGCAACGAGCGCGCCGCAGCCGAGACTTCCTGAAGGGTTCTGTCGAGGTGGTACAGAGTCGGTGAGTCGTTGATCGTCGCGTCAGTCCGGCCGATGACTTCATCGACCCGATTGATCGCCCCCCTCGCCTCCGTGGCAGTCAGGTGCACGTCCGCTGCCAGGCTGTCAACCTGACCATCGAGCCTGGTTGCCAGTCTGGAAATGCTGGTCGCTGCGTCGCCCAGCTGGTGAGTCACCCGAGCCGCGGATCGGATGGCCGCTTTCAACTCGCCGGAGCTGACCAGTTGGTTGATCCCGGCAACCGCTCGGGTCGCGGAGTCGACCAACGCTTCGAAGTCGGTCTCGGCGAGCTTGGCGAGTATTCGACTCACAGCGCCTCGTGCTTGCTCCATGGAGGTGGGCTCGGTAGGAATCTCCCAATATCGGTATTTCCCACTCCCTGGCTGCTGGACGAGATTGGCCGGAGTGTTGGGGAACAGGTCCAACGCGACAAATAGCACGCCAGTGACGAAGCTCTCCAACTGAAGCTGACCCCGCAGACCATGGTCGATTGCGTCTCGGAACAGCCGGGGATCGCTCAGGATGGTTGTCGGGTAGCCTCGGCTCGTCATCTTTGCTGGATCGATCTCCACGATGACTGGGATCCGCTGAACTTCCAGGCCGGAATCCAGTTGCAGCCGAATGTCCTTCACGGACCCGATCTCCACCCCCCGAAATTTCACCGGCGCCCCAACGCGCAGCCCGTTCACGGAGCCGTTGAAGTAGAGGACGAACTCGTAGGTTTTGTGGAAATAGCGCCCGGCGCCCAGCGCAATCACCGCCAGCACAGTCAGTACGACGGCACCCACAACGAAGGCACCGATCAAGGTCGGGTTGGCTTTGCGACTCATGGGTTGTGGGTTCCTCCACGGGTCAGAAAGCTCCGCAGCTTGGAATCCTGAGCGTGGGCACGGAGCTCGTTCGGAGGGCCGCTGGCGGTGATTGTGCGACTGTCGCTATCGAGGTAGATGCTGTTGTTGCCGATCGTGAAGATGCTCGCCAGGTCATGGGTCACCACGACGACCGTGGTGCCAAGACTGTCCCGCAGCTCCAGAATGAGCTCGTCCAACAGCCGCGCAGTGATCGGATCGAGCCCCGCCGACGGCTCGTCGAAAAAGAGAATCCGTGGGTCTAACGCCATGGCTCGTGCCAATCCCGCTCGTTTCTGCATCCCTCCGCTGATTTGTGAGGGGTAGTAGTCCTCGAAGCCCTTGAGACCTACCAGGGCAAGCTTGAGCGAAGCCACGTCCCGGATCTCGGCCGGACTGAGGTCGGTGTACTCCTCCAGCGGGAGCCCGATATTTTCCGCCAGTGTCATGGCACTCCAAAGCGCGCCGCTTTGGAACAGCACCCCGATACGCTGGAGGATCTGCTGTCGCTCCGTGCCGCTCGATCTGGTGAAGTTGGTGGCGTCATAGAAAATCTCGCCCCGCGCCGGCTCGGTGAGGCCGATCATGTGGCGCAATAGCGTGCTCTTGCCGCTGCCACTTCCGCCCATAATGATGAAGACATCGCCATGGTTGATGGTGAAAGTGAGGTCGTGCATGAGCACAAAGCTGCCGAACGCCATCGTGAGATCGCGCACCGCGATGTGAGGTATCGTCCCAGTCTCTGCGATGGCTCCCTCGGTCATTCAGATCCCCAGCACGTAAAAGACTACCGCAAAGACGCCGCAGGCGACAATAATTGCGACAATGCCGGTGACCACCGCCGAGGTTGCCGCGTCACCCACCGCGGAGGAACTGGTGCCGGACTGGAGACCGCGCAGGCAGCCGGCGAGCGCGATCAACACCCCATATACGCAGCTCTTGAACACACCGCCGGCCAGATCCGTCAGGCTGACGGCATCGACGGTCTGCTGGAAATACGTCTTCCAGGAGAGATCCAGCATTCCGACGCCAATGGCGGCCCCGCCCGCAATACCGACCAAGTCTGCGTAGAGGCAGAGCAGGGGCATCATCAGGATCAGCGCGACGGTGCGCGGCAGGACCAGAAATTCCAGCGGCGAAAGGCCCACGGTCGTGAAGGCGTCGATCTCCTGCGTGACCTTCATTGTCCCGATCTGGGCGGCGAAGGCCGCCCCGGTACGCCCCGCCATGAGGATGGCCGTCATCATGGCGCCCATCTCTCGCAGCATGGCGACCCCGACCAGATTGGCAACATAGATCTGCGCGCCGAACTGCTTGAGCTGGACGGCGCCGACGAACGCCAGAATGACGCCCACCAGAAAGCTGATCAAGGTGACGATCGGGAGCGCCTGGGGACCGCACTGTTGAATCAGCAGGAAGAGGTCCGAGGCCCGATAGCGCGCCTTCATCCTGAACAGTCGAACCAAGGTGATGGCCATGTCGCCGACAAACGACAGCAGTTCCCCCGCCGAACCAGCCAGGGCGAAGGTCCCGGTGCCAATCCGCTCGAGCAGCGGCACCTGCCTCGCTTCCTGGCGCGCACCCGCTCTTTCCGGAACTGCTTCGGCAAGGTCAAGAAGTCGATGGATCCCCGGCGGCAAGCCGGCCGGGTCGACGGGTACCCCTCTTTGCCGGGCAACGTCGCTCACCGTGGCGAGAAAGGTGAGGATGCTGCTATCCCAGTTGTTCAGGCGCTCAGTGTCGAAGGCAACCCGCGTGATGCGCGGAAGGCCCTGCAATTCCTTTTCCAATACCTTCGAGGAGGCGAGGCCGCGGCGCAGCTGCCACCGTCCGGCCAAGCTGACCAGCAGGACACCGCCAACGCGCTCGAAGGAGACCTGGTTCGTCACGGTTGCCTTCATCCGGGGATTTGGGCTGCAGCTTGCCGGAGCTACTCCTCGTATGCCCGCCGGAACGCCAACTTGAGGCTTGGATGTACCCACAGGATGCCGATCAGAAGAACCAGGTTCGCGACGACGTGCGCGATCAGCACGGATTGCCAAGTCAGACCGTCGAATCGACCCATCGCCTGCCACCCCGTCATCACCACCAGGTAACTGAACTCGATCACCAGGATGACGAGGAGCAGCCCGGTAAGCAGGACTGGTAACCGGTCCGCTACCCGTGCCAGCGCCAGTGCGACGATCCCCGCCAGCAGGTATAACGTTGTGTGACTCAACAGATAGCTCACGGCGGGGGAGGCCCCGGTCAGCGCGCGTACAGCCGACGGCCAGGGGCCCATTCCCACCGCATCCAAGATGGCCAGCCCTCGGCCGCCAATCGCACTCACAGTGATGAGGGCCAGGGTACCCGCGATAGCGGCGATCAGGCCGACTGCGGCGCCTTGAAGCCATCCAGGCTGGCGATCGTCCCGGGACATGGGTTGGGCGGTCATGGTCACCTCGTAGTCGAACGTCCTTCCATCAATACGCGTCCAGGCCGAGTTGGGATTGTACGCCAGTGCTCGAGCTTGAATCCGGTCGAACTGGACCACCGGGGTTCGAGGCGCGCCTGGCTAGGCAGCGCACAAAAGTCCAAGCGCCTCAATGCAGGATCGGCCTATCGTGCCTGTTGGGAGCTCCCGATGACCTACTAAATGTCGCTCGATCCAGGTCGGGTGGCCTGCTGGTTCAATAGGGAGGGGCACATGTTGGCTGAACGCCCGAGAGTGGACAGCGCTACAAACGGCCCCCTAGCGGCATTAGCATGGCAGGACGCACTGGTCGGCACTTCCCGTGCCTTAAAGGCACATAACGCCCTCGAGCAGTTACTTCGATCGCTGCCGGCGACTTTGAGGCCGTTGATTCGGGTCGACTATCTGAGCGTGGAGTTACTCGATGGTCCCGGTACCGGCCCGACCTGTTATCGGCTGCAGGTTGACGATGGCCGGCTCGCGGTCACCTGTTGGAACGTCGATACTGCCGCCACGGGGCAGCCTCGGCCCAACGGTGTGGTGCAGCTCCGAATCGTGCCCGGCTCGGGCCTCGATCACGACCTTCCCGTGCCAAGCGGAGTCACCGGGAAGCTTCCGCTCAAAACGGTGCATACGCTTCCCCTGGCAACCGCCTACCGCGCGCTCGGTCGCATGACCGTCGCTGCCGAGGGGCCAGCTGACTGTAAGGACGACGCTGCACTGCTGGCTGTGGTAGCCGATCAGGTTGCGGTGGCCGTGGACAACGTGCTCAGCCATGGCGAGCTCGAGCGGGAGCAGGAGCGCCTGAGGCTCCTGCTCGACCTGACTCAGCGCGCGGTCTCGAGTAACCCGTCGGGAGATGTCCTCAGGGCTGCCGCCGTTGGGGCTCGCCGTATCACCCGATCGGATGCGGCTTTCGTCCTGCTCCCTCAGGGACAAGGGGACCAGTGCCGACTCGCCGCGCTGGACTTTCCGGGCGGTGAAGGGGTGTTTCAGGATAGAGCCATCCGGCCGGGGGAAGGCACCCTCGCCGGTCAGGTATTTGCCACGGGTAAGGTCTGCGCTGCTCTCGGCGACGATGCCCTGCTTTTCGACCTCGATCGCGAGCCCATGCTGTTGGCGGGCCGACTGCGCGCTGCTTGCGCGCTGCCCGTGATGAGCCGAAATCGCATCCTCGGCGCGCTGGTGCTGGGTCGGCGGGAGGCCCGTCCCTACGGGCAAGAGGACATCGGCTTTCTGGTCCAACTCTCCAATCAGGTGGCGCTTGCTCTTGACAATGCGCTGGCGTACGGCGAGCTCGCCGAACTCAAGAACCGGGTAATGCACGAACCGGTGTCTCTGGTCGGCGATGAGGTCGGGAGCGGTTTGAACTTCAAGGACATCGTAGGACAGAGCGCGGCACTGCGGCACGTCCTCCAGCAGGCGGAGACCGTGGCCCCGACCGGCTCGACTGTGCTCATCTACGGTGAGACTGGTACAGGGAAGGAACTCATCGCACGCGCCATTCACGACTTGAGCTCCCGGAGCGCCAATCCCTTCGTGCGACTGAACTGCGCTGCCATTCCAACGGGTTTGCTCGAGAGCGAGCTCTTCGGTCACGAGCGGGGAGCGTTCACCGGCGCGATCGCCCAACGCATCGGGCGATTTGAGCTGGCCAACACCGGGACCATCTTCCTGGACGAGGTCGGGGAGATCCCGCTCGAGCTGCAGACCAAGCTGCTGCGTGTGCTCCAGGAACGGGAGTTCGAGCGGCTGGGGAGTGCCCGGGTGATCCGCACCGATGCCCGGCTCATCGCGGCCACCAATCGAGACCTGGGGGAAGCGGTCCGACAGCAGCAGTTCCGCGCCGATCTGTTCTACCGGCTGAACGTGTTCCCGATTCACCTGCCGCCGTTGCGCCAGCGGGTCGCGGACATTCCCCTTCTAGTGCGGCATTTTGCCCAGCAGTTCGCCCGCCGCATGAGCAAGGTGATCGAGACGATCCCGTCGGAGACAATGGAGGCGCTCACGCGGTACGGCTGGCCGGGCAATATCCGGGAGCTGCAAAACGTCATCGAGCGCGCGGTGATTCTCTCCCCCGGTCCGGTGCTGCACGTGCCGATCGAGGACCTGCTCAGTGGCCCCGCACATGCGAGGGACGGCAAGCCGGAGACCATGGAAGAGGCGGAGCGGGCCCACATTCTCAAGACCTTGGCGGAGACTCGCTGGGTGCTCTCCGGGCCGAGGGGTGCGGCCACAAGGCTCGGCATGAATCGCTCGACTCTGCAATTCCGCATGAAGAAGCTCGGTATCGTACGCCCGACCGGCTGAGATAAGAGATCAGGCATTAGTGCACGCCTACATCTGCTCCAGGGTCTTGCCCTTGGTCTCGCGCACCGCGGTCCACACAAAGCGCAAGGAAAGCAGGGCAGCCGTCGCATAGAGCGCATATGCCCCGGCGAGCCCGAGCGTATTCAAGAGCGGCAAGAATGTGACGGTCACGGCGAAGTTCGCCGCCCAGTTCGTGGCTCCAGAGACGGCCAGCGCAGCGCCGCGCAGCCGGTTGGGGAACATCTCACCGAGCAGGACCCACATCACCGGCCCCCAGGATACCCCGAAGGCCACTATGTAGAGGTTTGCGGCCAATAGTCCCGCCACCGCCGCAGCGTGAGTGAGCACCGGCTTGCCGTCGGGGCCGACGCCGGCCGTGGCGAAAGCGAGGGCCATCGCACCCAATGTCAGAGCCATGCCGGCCGAACCTACCAGCAACAACGGCTTCCGGCCCACGCGATCGATGAGCAGGATCGCCGGGATCGTGGCCAGAATGTTAACGAAGCCGGTCAGCAAGTTGATCCGCAGGGCCCACTGCTCCGTTGCCCCCACTGCCTTCCATAGCACCTCGCCGTAGTAGAAGATGATGTTGATGCCGACCAGTTGCTGGAAGGCCGCCAATCCCATCCCCACCCAGACGACTGAAGCGACTCGACCCGTGCCCGGGACAATCAAGTCCGAGAGTCGCGGCCGATGCTCACCCACCAGGCTCTCATGCACCTGCCGCACCAGTGCCGCGGCGTCGCCGCCAACACGAGCGAAGACCTGGCGGGCATCTTCCAATCTCCCGCTCACGACTAGAAAGCGCGGGGACTCGGGGATGAACAGGACACCGACCAGAAATGCGGCCGCCGGCACCGCCTCCATCCAGAACATCCAGCGCCATGCCGGTAGCCCCAGCCACAGGGTGGCGCCGGCGCCGCCGGCGATCCTGGCGAGGATGTCATTGCTCAGGAAGGCGCCGAACAGCCCGAGCACAATGGCCAGCTGCTGCAGCGAAGCCAGGCGCCCGCGGATTTGCGGCGGGGCCACCTCCGAGATGTACATCGGAGACAGCACGCTGGCACCGCCGATAGCCAGACCGCCAACTATCCGCGACAGGCTGAAGAAGGAGGCCGAACCGGCCGCGCCGGCAGCGATGGCACTGCACATGAAGAGGACGGCGTTCAGTAGCATGGTCGGGCGCCGGCCATGGATATCAGCGAACCTCCCCGCACCGAAGGCCCCGACAGCGCAGCCGAGCAGCACCGAAGCGACAGCAAAGCCGGTAGTAGCCGCCCGGGTGTGAAAAGCGGCCGCCAGCGCGTCCACGGCCCCGTTGATGACGCCGCTGTCGAAGCCGAAGAGAAAGCCGCCGATGGCGGCGACGGAGCACAGCGCGATGACATAGGTCGAGCTGGCGGCTGCGGGGGGAATCGCAGCATTTGCGTCCGGGGGCCGCGATGCCGAGCCTGTCAGACCAGCCTGTATGCCTTGGACCAGTTGATTCACGGCAAACTCCGTTTCAGAAATTGATCCCCGCCTGCAGGCCGCCCACGAATGCGTCGGAAATCTGATCCGTGCCGGCCGGCCGGATGATGTACTGCAGGTCCGGCTGCAGGAACAGCGCGGCTCCCAGAAACCGAAAGCGGTAGGTCAATTCCAGCGCCGTCTCGTGCTCCTGGACACCGAGCTGCATGCGTCGTTGGGAGTCTTTCAGGTCATTGCTGAAGTAACCGGAAGCAACGCCGAGGCCACCCACGTCGGTTGGCCGCGACGGGAACGCGCCACGGACCAGCAAGCCGGCCGTGAAGAAGTAGGGCATTTGGCTGACGGACTGATCGGGAGCTATGAGAAGCGAGCCGGTGACGCCGAATCCTCGGTAGCTGCCACGCTCACCGAACCGAACCAGCACCTGATCGGCGAGGCCATAGAAGCCCCAGTTGCCCCGGTTGAGCTGAGGCGATGAGCCAAGCCCGACGGTGGTGAAGTCGAGGTATTCACTGTGGTCGTACCAGAGCCCGGCCTTGTAGTTGCCCAGCAGGCCCGCGTCGCCCGGAAGCCCATTGAGCTGGTACCCAACTTCTCCGATGGCGAACACCGGGCCGTGCATCGACCAGTCCAGGCCGTGGTGATGGTCGGACCGAATGGAGGGATCTCCATTGTAGACGCCGCCCATCAGGTACATCCGCGGAGTCGGTCTCCCCTTGACCAGAGCGCCCCAAGTGGCGTTGGGGTAGGCGGTCATGCCAGGCGCGTTTAAGAAGACGCTTACCGGATTGCCGTCGAACGCGTTCTGGACAAAGACGTAGTTGTAGGGAGACACCAGGAAATCGTCTCCCGCGGCGATACGGCCTACTCGAATTTCGACCCGAGCATCCAGCAGGCTTTGCTGGTAGGCGACATCGACGACGCGGAACGTTTCGCCGCCGAAGACCTGTTGCACGGTGAAGACGTTGCCGATGTCCCTTTCTGAGAGGCTGGAGCCGAAGCGCTGCGACAGGGAGACCTCCAACCGTCCGCCGTTGAGCCGGAGCAGTTTCCCCAGATCGAAGCCCAGGTCGAGGCCGAGGTTGTTGGCCGCCCGGAAGCCGTGTTGCTGGCCACCCGAGGGATTTCCGAGAGCATCGCTGACAAAGGTCAGGGTTGGGGTGATGCCGCGGTCCTCGAGCGCGGTGCGGATGGCGAACCAGTCTCCCAGCAGATGCTGGCTGGGCAGGATCAGCTGGAACGGCGTATTCGCTAAGACGCGTGTGCCGGCAGAGGCTCGGGTGGTGTCCTGGGCGCAGGCGACAGCCGACCAGCCGAGAAGCGGCAGGATCGCGACGAAGGTCTTAGCAGAGTGAGGAATCGCGCCGCCTCGTTTCCGGTTCACGTTCCCCGGCGCAGTGAGCGCGGAGACGATCGCCGCCCGAGGGGGCAATAGATATGCCCGGCCGGGAGGAGGGTGTCCGGCAGAGCAAGTCACGGAACGGAAAGGATTTATCTCCTACGGGACGATCCGATAGAGCCGGCCGATGACATTGGGGTGCTAATGGGCTACCGGCCGCCAACGGCTCGGCACCCCGCGCCGACCACAGCCGCGGTCCGGGGTCAACGGTCGCCGGTTGAGCGGTCCCCCGGTTCCACACCGCCGATTAGCACCACGACGGAGCGCGCCTCCGCGCGATAGGTCAGACCACTGACCGGAGGAGCCTGCTCCCAGTCGACGATATCGTCAGGAGAATCGAGGAACGTGTCGATCCAACGCCGCCATGGATACAAAACGCCCCCGGCGAGGGATGGGAGCTCGAAATCGAGCGGCTCCCGGTAGGCGTTCAGGATCGCGTGGAAGGACATCCGTTCAGGCGTGGAGGTCGTGAACGCGATGCTGTGTGAAGATTGGCCCCAGTCCGGTTGGCGAAGCTTGACCCCGTGCCAGGTGAAATCGGCATGCCGAAGCAGCTCGCTCAGGGCCACCCGGTGTCTCTCCGGCTCGACGTCTCGCAAGACTCGGCGCGAAATGAGCAGAGTCACGAACCGGCGGAGGTCGGCCCATTTCTCCAGTAGCGTCCAGTCGAACCAGCTCGTCTCGCTGTCCTGACAGTAGGCATTGTTGTTCCCGCCCTGGCTGCGCCGCACCTCGTCGCCCATGAGCATCATGGGCAGTCCCACCGACAGTATGGTCACTGTGAGGAAGTTCTTGACCTGTCGGGTCCGGAGCTTCTCGATCGCCGGATCCTCCGTCGGACCCTCGATTCCACAGTTCCAGCTTCGGTTGTCATCCGAACCGTCCCGGTTATCCTCGCCATTCGCCTCGTTGTGCTTGCGATCGTATGACACGAGATCGTTGAGGGTGAAGCCATCGTGGCAGGTCACGAAGTTGATGCTTTGCTCGGCCTCGCGTTGCTTGTGGCCGTAGAGGGATGGGCTCCCGAGCAACCGGTCGGTGAACCGCCGAATGGAACCGTCCTCACCGCGGAAAAAGCTGCGGACATCATCGCGGAAGCGGCCGTTCCATTCCTTCCAGCTGTCGCCGATGAAGCTCCCCACCTGGTAAAGCCCGGCGGCATCCCACGCTTCCGCGATGAGCTTGGTCCCGGCCAGGCACGGATCCGACTCGATGTCCCAGAGGACGGGCGGGCTTTGCATCACACTGCCCGACTCGTCTCGGTCGAGGATCGACGCCAGATCAAACCGGAAGCCGTCCACATGCATCGCCTCGACCCAATAGCGGAGGCTATCGACGATCATCCGGCGAACGATCGGATGGTTGCCGTTGAGCGTATTTCCGGTGCCGCTGAAGTTGGCGTAACGAGAGCGATCTTCTCCGAGGATGTAGTAGGTCGTATTGTCGAGCCCGCGGAAGCTCAGCGTGGGCCCGGTGTGATCTCCCTCCGCGGTGTGGTTGAAAACGACGTCCAGAATGACCTCGATCCCGGCCCGGTGTAACGCCTTCACCATGTCGCGAAACTCGGTAACCGGACCGAGCGGATCCCTCCGGGAGCTGTAGCTCTGATGTGGGGCAAAGAAGGAGATGGGCGCGTATCCCCAGTAGTTGAGCCGGCCGGGCGGGGCGTCTTGGGCGTCGAACTGGAATACCGGCAGCAGTTCGACGGCGGTGATGCCCAGACTCTGAAGATATGGAACCTTCTCGATCAACCCCGCATAGGTGCCCCGCGTCCCCTCCGAAACCCCGGAGCTGGGATGACGGGTGAATCCTTTGACGTGCATCTCGTAAATGATGGTCCGCGCCGAGGGGCGCTGCAGTGGGGCGTCACCCTCCCAGTCGTATGCCGAGACGTCGACCACGACGCTCTTCATTGCCGATGCGGCGTTGTCCTCGCTCCCGTGCGCAGCCTCCCGACCGTACTTCGTCGGCACCACGACCCCTTTGCCGTAGGGATCCAGGAGTACCTTGGTGGGGTTAAAACGTTTTCCATCCGCCGGCTCCCACTGTCCGTACGCGCGATAGCCGTACAGCTGGCCCGGCCTCAGGCCGGGCACGAAGACATGCCAGTAGTGGTAAGTCCGGTTGGATGCGGGATCGATCAGGATGACCCGGGCGGGACGGTCGTCGTCCGCCCGGTCAAACAACAGCAACTCTACGGCGGAGGCTCCCCGCGAGAAGACACTGAAATTGACGCCGTCCCCGAGGATCGAGGCTCCCAGAGGGTAGCTCCACCCGCTGCCCTCCACACCGTGTACCCCCACGTTAGGTCCGGCCCACCAGCTCCTTCGCTGCCGCAACGACCTGGTCAGGCTGGAACCCAAACTTCCGTTGCAGCTCGCCCAGGGGAGCCGAGGCTCCGAAAGTGTGCATCGCGATCACCCTGCCGGAAGGGCCAACGTACCGCTCCCATCCGAAGGTGGAGGCTTGCTCAACCGCTACCCGAGCCGGCACCGTGGGCGGCAATACGCTGTTCCGATACTCCGGCGGCTGGTGCTCGAAGATGTCCCAGGACGGCATGGAGACGACGCGGGCGCGGATACCCTCGCTGAGGAGCTGCTTATGGGCTTCGACGGCAAGACTCACCTCGCTGCCCGAAGCGATGAGTATGACCTCGGGATTCCCCTCGGGGGGATCCGCCAGCACGTAGGCCCCCCGGGCAACCCCGCTCGCCGGGGCATAGCGGCGCCGATCCAGAGTCGGCAATGGCTGCCGTGAAAGCGCGAGAACCGCGGGCTGATGTCGGAGCTGCATTACATATCGAAATGCCTCCACCACTTCGTTGGCGTCCCCGGGGCGCAGCGTCACCAGGCCGGGGATGGCCCGGAGCGATGCCAGGTGCTCTACCGGCTGGTGGGTGGGGCCGTCCTCGCCGTCGCCCATGGCATCATGGGTGAACACGAAGATGCTCGGCAGCTCCATCAGGGCTGAGAGCCGAATGGCCGGCCGGGCGTAATCACTGAAGATGAAAAAGGTCGCGCCGAAGGCACGCACCTTCGACAACGCGAGGCCGTTGACGATCGCGGCCATCGCGTGCTCTCGGATGCCAAAGTGCAGATTCTTGCCACTCCATTTCCCGGCCTGGAAGTCACCCGCGCCCTCGTACGTCAGAGTCGTCTTGTTCGACGGCCCAAGGTCAGCCGAGCCGCCGAGGAACCACGGGATGCTCTGCGCGAGGACGTTGAGCACTTTGCCCGAGGCGTCCCGGCCCGCGATACCCTTGGCGTCCGCCGGGAAAACCGGCAGGTTCCGATCCCACCCGGCCGGCAACTCGCGCCGCTGCATCTGATCGATCTCGTTGGCCAGCTCTGGATTCGCCGCGCGATAGGAGGCAAGGAGCGCCGTCCACTTACTGCGGGCGGCCGCCCCGCGCGCTCCGATCCCCGCGGCGAAGTGCTCACGAACACCATCCGGCACCAGGAACCGGGCTCCTTCGGGCCAGCCGTAGCTACGCTTGGTCAGGGTGGCCTCCTCCTCACCCAGTGGCTCACCGTGAGCGGCGGCGGTGTCCTGCCGGTGGGGAGAGCCATAGCCGATGTGGCTGTCGAGGACGATAAAGGTCGGGCGTCCCTTAGTTGCCTGGAAGACCGAGAGCGCATGCTCGATCCGATCGAGGTCGTTGGCGTCGCCTACACGCAACACATTCCACCCGTAGGCCAGGAACCGCGCGGCGACGTCCTCGGTGAAGGCGATACTCGTCGACCCTTCGATCGTGATATGGTTGTTGTCGTAAATCCAGCAGAGGTTATCCAGGCCCAGGTGGGCGGCGAGAGAGGCCGCTTCCGACCCGATGCCCTCCATGAGGCAACCATCCCCACAGACCGCGTAGATGTTGTAGTCAAAGATCGGAAACCCGGGTCGGTTGTAGCGATCGGCGAGCCACTTCTGTGCCATAGCCAGGCCCACGCTGGTGGCCACACCTTGCCCGAGAGGACCGGTGGTGGTCTCGACGCCCGACACCCAGTGATACTCGGGATGCCCGGGCGCCTTGCTGTCGAGCTGGCGAAAGCGGCGGATGTCTTCCAGCGACACTGAGGGCTTGCCCAGCCGCTCGTACTCTGCATTCACCGCTTGGGTTTCCGTCAGATGCAGGATGGACCAGAGCAGCATCGACGCGTGACCGTTCGAGAGCACGAACCGATCCCGGTTGGGCCAGATAGGGTCCTTGGGATCGAAGCGCATCACCCGATTCCAGATGGTGTAGACGAGTGGTGCGAGCGCCATCGGTGTGCCGGGATGCCCCGACTTCGCTTGCTGAACCGCGTCGATAGAGAGCGTACGAATCGTGTCGACCGCCAGTTGGTCCAGCTTGGTCTCGGTCATAGGTTCAGCGACAGTTGTAGCACTCATCGATTGCTCCTGGTCGCTTGCAGTTCCAGCTGGGCGACCTTGCTCAGACGGCGGACGTGTCGTGGGGCGTGGCTGAATTGGGCGGCCAGGAATGTCTGCACCAGGTCCCAGGCCACTTCCGGCCCGACGGTGCGGCCGCCCATGCAGAGAATGTTCATATCGTCGTCTTCGACGCCCTGCCCGGCGGAGAAGTGATCATGGATCAGCGCGGCACGAATGCCTGGCACCTTGTTGGCGCATACGGACGCGCCCACCCCGCTGCCGCAGACGGCTACCCCGCGTTCGACCATTCCCGCGGCCACCGCATTAGCGAGAGGGATGACGAAGTCCGGATAGTCATCATCCGGAGCCAGCTCGGCGGCCCCGAAATCGATCACTTCGTGCCCGGCGTCTCGCAGGCGTGCGAGCAGACCCTCTTTCAGGTCAAACCCGCCGTGATCGGTAGCGATTCCCACCTGCATACAGATTTCCCCCTGTTGTGACGTCAGCGTAGTGACGGTTCAGGTCCCAAAAGTGCCGCGGCTGCGCGATCGGCCAGGACCAGCGCCTGGTCCTGACTGACCCGTCCGGCGGGAATGGACCGGTCGCGCCGACACAGGCGTGTCAGCATCCCACCCTTCTCTTCCCCGGTCACCAGCCAGACGATGCGTCGCGACTGGTTGAGCACGGGATAGGTCAACGTCATCCGGCGCCGCCCTTGATAGGGCCCAGCAAGCGCGACGTCTGCGCCGGTGACGTCGAGCACCGGGTCCCCAGGCACCAGCGAAGCCGTATGGCCGTCCGGCCCCAGACCCAGATGGATCAGGTCGAGCACGGGGGGAGCGCCTGCGATCTGGCGGAGTGTCTGCGCGTAGCTCCGGCTCGCCGCTTCCAGGTCAGCCGATTCCACCGGCATGGCGTGAACCTGTTCGGAAGCGATCGGACAATGGGCGAGCAGACTCTCGCGAAGGTGGGTGAGGTTTCGGTCGGGGTGTCCGTCCGGTGCGACGCGCTCGTCTACCTGGACGATATGCACGGCCGCCCATGGCACGGATTCATCGGCCAGCGCACGCAGCATCTGCCACGGGGTG
>Ga0070696_100000436_pt1 | contig 26267 bp, 22 predicted proteins | sample KBSK1253metaG_FD_65474 | JGI IMG/M metagenome (GOLD analysis project Ga0070696, IMG submission 65474) | Corn, switchgrass and miscanthus rhizosphere microbial communities from Kellogg Biological Station, Michigan, USA - KBS K1-25-3 metaG | ecosystem: Host-associated > Plants > Roots >... | reverse complement strand
GCTCCGCAGGTGAAACGGCTCCTGACGGACGAGCAGTTCAGACGCCTGCCGTCGTTCGTCGCCAGCTATCTCGACACTCGCTACCTCGCCTCGATCCGCTCTGGCACGGCGGGACTTGGCACCGGCGGTGGCCCATTTGGCGGATTCGTCCCCGCGGGCGCTGAAGTGCTCACGGCCGGCGGCGGTGGTGGAAACGTCCGTGTCGAGGTTCGTTCTCCGTAGTCACCCACTCTTCTCTCGCATCCACATGCAGACCATGAGATCAGTCTTTACGCTCAGCGCCGTCGCGCTCGTTGCCGGCTCGCAATTGGCCGCGCAGCAGCAGCCCGCCATTCGGCAGCTCGGCCCCGTCGACGCGACCTCGAACGAACTGCTCGGCGCCAATGTCTTCGTCCGGCACGTGAAGAGCGGCGTGCTCGTGAACGACGTCCAGCATCGGCGGCTCCTGATGTTTGATCCCGACCTGAAGACGTTCACTGTGATCGCCGACACAACCCCGGCAACCGCGAATGCCTACAGCGGCAGGACGGGTGGGTTGATCGCCTATCGTGGCGACTCGTCGCTGTTCGTCGATGCGCAGTCGATGTCTATGCTGGTGATCGATCCCGCGGGAAAAGTGCAGCGCGTGATGGCGGTGCCGCGATCGCAGGATGCGATGGTGCTCGGAAATGCCATGTTCGGCACGCCAGCGTTCGACGCCACTGGTCGGCTGGTGTACCGGGGGTTCAATCTGCCGCGCCCCGCCATGCGCCAGGGGCCGGGCGGCAACGCCACATTTCAGCCGCCTGAAATCCCCGACTCGACAGCCGTCGTGCGCATGGACTTGACGACGCGAGCGGTAGACACGGTCGCCTTCGTGAAGGTTCCGAAGGTCAAGATGGATGTGCAGCGCGACGACAACGGCCGCGTGAGCATCACGGCCCAGGTGAATCCTCTCCCGGTGATCGACGAGTGGGCGGTGCTCTCGGATGGATCGATCGCGCTCGTGCGCGGTCGCGACTATCACGTGGACTGGGTGCGCGCCGACGGATCGCGCGAATCATCCGCGAAGATTCCGTTCGACTGGAAACGCCTGACCGACGAGGACAAAGTGGCCTTCATCGACTCGGTGAAAGCGGCACGTCAGCGCATGGCCGCCGCGAACCCGCAGGCGGGGGGCGGCGCCGCGCGCGATTCTGTACGCGGCGGAGAGGCCCGTGGCGGTGTCGGCGGCGGCAACCCCGGCGGACCTCCCGGCGAGGTTCGGATCATGATCGGACCCGGTGGGGGCCCTCCGGGTGCAGGCGGCGGGTTCGGTGGCCGCGAGCCGACGTTTGTCGCTCCCAGTGAGCTGCCGGATTATCAGCCGCCATTTTTTGTCGGAGCAGCGCGCGCCGATGTGGACGGACACCTCTGGATTCGTACGACGCCGACGAAGGCAATCGCGGGCGGACCCGTGTACGACGTTATCAATTCCAAAGGAGAGCTGATCGAGCGCGTGCAGGTGCCGAAAGATCGAACGATTGCGGGCTTCGGGGCCGATGGCGTCGTGTTTCTTCTGGCGCGCGATGCAGCGGGAACGACCACAAAACTGGAGCGTGCGCGGGTTAAATAGCGCTGTGGGAAAAACGCCGACGATCATGTAAGTCCGCGCGTAACACCCTAAAAAATGGGTTACCAGCGTTTGTGATTTGCGTCTTGCACATAGACGCACATTAGCGAATGCTGAGTGCGCTCAACCCAACCCCCCCAGGAGGGTGTATATGCGACGCTGCCTTACGGCACTGCTCGTAGTTGGTGTGGTCTCGATGAATACCCGCGATGCTGCAGCGCAAGTTTCCGCTCAGGATCTTGCTGCCTACGCCGCTTTGAACTCGACACCGATTGGCGCGTTGACGCCGGTCATGGTCTCCCCGGGCACCAAGGGTGAGAAGAGCTTCAATTCATTCTCGGGACGGTTCTCGCACTTTTCGCCGAGCGGTGGCGGCGACGGGAACAATCAGTTTGGCGCGACGTTCTACCATCAGGCTGGTATGAACGCAGCGGTTTCAGGCACGGTCGGTTATCTGAAGCCGGGTTGCCCGGCTGGCGCGACCTGCGACGGAGTATTGATGCTCGGTGGTGACGTGCATTCGACCCTGTGGAACAACGCAGCGGCGAAGAGCTCGACCGACTTGAACATCAATCTTCAGGGCAGCCTTGGCTACGGACACGAGAAGGATTTCAGCGCGATGTCAGTGGCCGTTGGCATTCCTCTCGGAATGTCGATCGAGCAGGCTAGCAAGTCCCGCATCGGCTTCTTCGTGACCCCTGGCTTCGGCTGGGGCCGGATTAGCGCGAGCGGCGGTGGGGCGAGTGCCAGCGAAAGCGGCACGCGTCCGCTGGTTGGTGCTGGCGCCTCGTGGACCGCTCCGGCTGGCTGGGGCCTGCACCTTGGGTACCAGGCCGTCGTGATCGAAAACGGTGGTCAGAACATCGGCCTCGGTTTCAGCTGGAAGATGTAATTCAGCTCGTGCACGAAAAAACGCCCGCTCGAATCGAGCGGGCGTTTTTTTTGTGGCGCAACGGATCTAATCCGAGCGCAGTGCCACGACCGGATCGACGCGACTTGCCCTGCGCGCGGGCAGATAGCACGCCGCAAACGCCACCAGAGCCAGAGCCAGCGGCACCACGGCGAAGGTGAGCGGATCGGTGCGTTCGACGCCAAAAAGCTGCGTCTCGAGGAGCCGGGTCGCCATGAATGCGGCGGCCAACCCGAGCACCAGCGCCAGCGCGACGGTGCGCAGTCCCTGCCGTAAGACCAGCCCCACGACCTGGGTGGTTCGCGCGCCCAGTGCCATACGGATGCCCATCTCCTGTGTGCGCTGCGCGACGGCATAGCTCATCACGCCGTACACACCAATCGTCGCCAGAACCACCGCGAGGATCGCGAACGAGGCGAGGAGCCTCATGGTAAACTTGCGGGCACCCAACTGTCCCTCGATCGACTGCGTCACCGGCCGAATGCGCCACACCGGCTGATCGGGATCGACGCGCCAGATCGCCGATCGCACGGCGTTCGCCACCAGCATCGGATCGCCAGTGGTTCGCACGACAAGCTCGGTGAAGATCAGCGGTAGCTGTGTGTATGGCACGTAGACCTGGTCGAGCGGAGCTTCTTCCAGCTGGAAGTGCTTCGCGTTTCCCACGACACCCACGATGGTCGCCCACGGGGACGTGTCCGCGGGAGCGATGCGAATACGTCCTCCGATGACGGAGCCCCCCCCCTTGGCGGCAATCTTCTTCGCGAGCTGATCGTTCACGATCGCCACCGGCATGGTCGTCGCGCGGTCCTCGGCGGTGAAGTCCCGGCCCGCGAGGCGCGGAAGGCGCAATGTCTCGAAATAGTCCGAGCTGATGATGTTCCGGTGCGCGCTGGGAAGCTTCGTCGGATCAGTGACGCCGGCGCCTTCGATCTCGTACGGCAGCGTCTCGCCATTGCCGTTGAGCGGCGTGGCGCGCACGAGCGCCGCGTGCTGAACGCCCGGCACGGTGCGGATCTCGGCGATCGCGCGCGTGAACATGTCGGAGATCTTGTCGTCCGAGTCGTACTTCGTGACCGGCAAACGAAACTGCATCGTCAGCAGGTGATCCACGTCGAAGCCCGGCTTCACGGACGCCAGCGCGATGAGGCTGCGCGCGAGCAGCCCCGCGCTGACCAACAGCACGACGCACAGCGCGACCTGTCCTACCACGAGCGCGTTGCGCGCGCGGAGCTTGCTGGGCGCCGCGGCGTCGCCACGGACCGTGAGAGTCTCCTGCATCCGCGCGCGACTGCCTTGCCAAGCCGGCGCGATGCCGAAGAAGATGCCGGTGGCAACGGTGACGAACGCCGCAAACCCGAGGACCCCGCGATTGAGCGCAATGTCGCCGTAGAACGCGATGAGATTCGGAACGACTTGAGCCAACCAACGCACGCCGAAGTATGCGAGCCCCACTCCGGCGACGCCGCCCACGACTGACAGGACCAAGCTCTCCGTGAGCAGCTGACGCATCAGGCGGATGTGCCCCGCGCCGAGCGCGGCTCGCACGGACAGCTCGCGCCGCCGCGCGGTGGCCCGCGCCAGCTGGAGATTGGCGACATTGGCGCACGCGATGAGGAGCACCGTGGCGACGGACGCCAGGACGATCAACAGCGGCGTCCGCGATTGGCCCACGATCTGTTCTTTCAGCGGCTGGACGTTGGCGCTCGTACCCGCATTCGTCGCCGGGTACAGCTGCGCGAGGCGATTGGACACCCCATCGAGGTCGGCCTGCGCGCGGGCGACCGACACCCCTGCCTTGAGCTTGCCAAAGGCGAGCACCCCGCCGCGCCCGCGCAGCTCGAGATCGCCCTTGTTCGGGTAGTACCCGATCGGCAGCCACACGTCCGGAGTGCCGAGCGGCGCGTTGAACCCCGCTCGCATGATGCCGACGACAGTGAAGGGCTGGCCGTTGAGTATGAGAGTGCGACCGAGCATGTCGGCGCGCGCGCCGAACCGCGTGCGCCAGATCGTCTCGGTGATGACCGCGACCGGCTGCTTCGTCGCGACCTCTGTTTCAGCGTCCAGGAACAACCGGCCCTGCATCGGAGACGCGCCCAGCTGCCGAAACAGGTTGGCGGTGACGAACGACCCGGTGACGCGCTCGGGTGTCTCGCCGCCAGTGAGGTTCACACTTTGTCCGCGGATGACACTGAGCTCGTCGAACGATTTGCTCTGCTCGCGCCAATCCTTGTAGTCCAGGTACGCCACCCCTCCGGTCCGCTGGTCTCCCCGCGCGCCGTAGATGATCACCAGGCGATCGTTGTCCGGCCACGGCAGGGGACGCAGCAGAACGGCGTCGACGACGCTATAGATGGCGGTGTTCGCGCCGATCCCCAGTGCCAGCGTGAGGCCCGCCACGATCGCGAATGCGGGATGGCGCGCCAGGTTGAGCAACGCGTAACGAATGTCCTGCCGTAGTGCGTCCATCGGGTGAGTCTCCGCGGGGTATTCGGGGGAAGCCCAGGGCAGGTCGCGCGCGGACGTCGAACGCCACGCGCGTACGTGCTGGAGGGGCGCATTGAGCGCGATGTCGGCGACGAGGTGCAGCCACAGGCGCGTCAATCCGCGCACGCCGTGCTGGTGACGCTGCTCCAGGCGTCTCGCGTGGAAGAACTCGACCATCTCTTCCATGAATCGACGGCGGAAGGCGGGCGGGTAGAGCAGCAGCAACGCGCGGAAGGCGCGTTCGGCAATGGTCCGTTGAGGGGCGCTCATGCCGGCTCCGGGCGGAGCAACTGCTTACGCCGCGCGATGGCGACGACATGCGCGAGGCGCGTGACTTCGAGCTCGAGCACTCGGCGGCCGAACGTCGTGATTCTATAGTAGCGGCGCCGCTCATCCTCGTCGCTCTGTGCGCGCGCGCGTTTGGTGCGCTGGGCCTCTTCGATGAGGGAGGCGTCGAACATCCGCTGGATCGAGCCGTAGAGGGTTCCAGGTCCCATCCGGATCTGCCCCTCGGTCAGCTCCTCCACCTCACGAGCGACGGCGTAGCCATGTTTCCCCTGCCGCTCGTCGGCCAGCGCGAGCAGGATGTGGAGAACGACCGGTGTGAGCGGAAGGAGCGTCTCCGGGTCTTGCGGTGTCGCCATCGATTGCCTCCGTGACGGATATATCCGTTACGGATATAGGCTATCGCGAGTTTCGCGACGCGGCAAGGCAGGGTGGATGCCGGTCGACGTTGCCGTCGATGTCCCGCGACGACAACTTGGGCGACACAAACCCAGCTGAACTCCCTTCGAGGAACGTCATGAGGCCTCGCCTCCTGGTCCTAACTGCATTCCTTTCCGTCGCTTCCGTCGCTGACGCCCAATCGACGGCGTCTCAGAGCCAATTGAACGGTTTCACGGCCATCCTCCTCACTCCGATCGGCGCGTTGCCGCCGATCGTCCCCGCGCAACGCTGGGTGGACAGCTCCTTGGGCCTGCTCGCCTTCAGATTCGGCCGCTACAGCATCACCAACGGCTCCACGTTCAACAATGTCGGTCTCAGCGGCGTGGTCATGATCGCCCGCCGTTTTCGCGCCGGCGCTACCGTCGGACAACGCTCGTGCGATGTGTGCGAGGGCTCGCGCATGGGAAGCGTCGACGTCAGCGCCGTGCTGTTCCACAAGCGCGCGGAACGCGACATAGGCGGCGATACGGACATCGGATTGCAGCTGAGCGCCGGCATGGGGAAAGCCAAGACCAGCGACGTCAAGGCGCGCTCCTTCGCCGTCAGCGTTCCGCTCGCAATCAGTCTTCCACAAGCGGAGAACTCGCTGTTGACCCTCTTCCTGGATCCAACGTTCGCGAACGGGACACTGACCACCGCCGGTGTCAGCGACGGTGCGTCCCGATTCATCATCGGCGCTGGACTGGGCTACGCGTTCGCATTCGGCCTGGGTGCGCAGCTCGCCGCGCACCGGGTCGTGATCGAGGATTCTCCCACACAGCTTGGCATCGCCGTCAACTGGCGATTTGGCGGAAAATAGGAGTGCGCAGGACTCGGTGAGCTGCGATCGCTAACTCGCTCTTCACCGTTTCATCATGAACGCGTAAACAGACCGCAATCGCTCCGGTGTATCGTGGCAAAGACGCGATTCACGGAGGATGGCTCGATGTTTCAGCTGCTGCTCGAGAGCGGCGCGCGCCCGAGGGTGCTGCGCTCCGGAAGATGGACCGCAACGAGTGTGGCCGCGCACGCGACCCTGATCGCGGTGGCCATCATGGCCACGATGCACGACGTCGACGTCTCCGTCGAGAGAGGCCGCCCGCCGGCACCGCTCGTCTTCGTCCAGCCGATCACACCGCAATTGCGTCAGGAGAGTGCCCCTGCCAGCGCAGCGACGTTCACTTTTCCGAGCGTTGCGCGCATCCCGATGCCCATGGTGCCGCGCATCGATCCAATGGGAACTCGTCCCATCTCCATCACACCGGCTGAAATCTTTGGTACGGGGTTGGCCCAGCCGACGAGCGCTCCGGCCGGACTTTCGTCTGGTGGCGTCTATACCGACCGGCTCGTGGATCATCCAGTGATCGCCCGCGGCGACAATGGCAGCCCCGAATACCCCGCGCAGCTTCGCATGTCAGGAGCGGGCCTCGAGGGTGACGTGACGGTGCGCTTCGTCGTGGATAGCAGCGGAAGGGTCGAGCCCGGGTCCATCGCCATCATGACCAGCACGCACTCGCTCTTTAGCGATGCCGTGCGACGGTGGCTCGTCCGGACACGTTACACGCCGGCCGACGTGTCCGGCCATCCGGTGCGCCAGCTCGTCGAGCAGCGCGTCAATTTCACGCTGCGGCGATAGGTGTCCGCCTCCGGACTCCAACGGCGAGACTCAAGACGGCGACGAGAAGGGCGAAGGCGGCGAGCACCGTCGGCAGCCACGCCGTCCAGACTCCGCCGCCGCCGACACGCGTCACGGACGCGGGTGTGTCCGAGCCAGGAGGCCCACTCCACTCCACTCGCTGTCCGTTCGCGTAAGTCTGCACCACAGGCCACCTGACCTCCGTCGCGGCTTTGGGATTCACCGCGACGAAGGGAAACTCGACGAACCGCTCTGGGGGCAGCGATCCAGTCCACGCGGCCGAAGTCGCTCGACCGGTGGTATCCATCGTCGCCTGGAGTTGCCAGCCCGGCACATCCGCGAACGAGATGACGCGAACCGCCTCGGGAAACCGAATCTCCACGCGCACGGTGGGATTGTCCGACTCGTTCGGCACCCGCAGGACATATCGCTCGTACGCGCCAGGGCGCGAGGCGCCCGGCGCGACGACGGCATGCGCGCACAGCACGATCGGAAGCAGCAGCACGAGGGCATACTTCATGGAGTTCCTCCGAGGCCTTCCCACCGCATTCCGAGATACAACGCTCGGGGATCCGCGGGCTCGTAGTATCTGCCCGCCGCATTGTCGACCTGGACCGATCCTGAGTAGCGCCGGTTGGTGAGATTCTGACCGGCGGCGAACAGGGTGGCGCCGAGCCGCTCCATTATCCACTCGGCGCGCACGCCAACGCTCGACCAGGCGCTGTTCGTCTCCGTGTTCGCGCTGTTCACATAGTATTTCGATGGAACGAGCTCGATCGAGGGAGCCAGCGAGAAACCGGAGGGATGCTGATACTTGAGCTCTCCCGCGACGTAGTGCCGCGGGGCGCCGGGAATGTCCTTGTCGAGAAACGCCGGATCCTCCGTATACGTGAATCGGTTGAACGTGTACGACAGGCGGCCGGTGATCATGTCGCGCACGGGGCTGCGCGACAACAACCCGATCCACCGCTGGAAGGACGCGCCCAGCTCGACCCCCGCGTGACGGGTGCGCGGCGCATTTCGGTACGTCGGCACCGTGAATGGCGCGCCGGGGAAGGGCGTGACGTTGAGATTCAGAAGCTCGTTCCGGAGCTCGATGTCGTAGAGCGAGAGGTCCCAGCTCATGCCGAGCTGGTTCGTGCGTGCTCCGATCTCGTACTGCCAGGCCGACTGCGCCTCCAGCGGTATGAAGCCCCCGCCGGGGTTGCCAAAGCTCGAGAGCTCGAGCATGAGCGGAGGCTCGACGGTCCGGCTGGCATTGGCGAAGAACTGAGTCGCTCCCGTGACTTGCGCCAGCAGTCCCACGCGCGGGGAAAACGCGTCATACGTCCGCGAGTCCGATTGATCCGGATTGGTTGGCGTCACGAAGAAGTCGTCGACGAGTCGCGTGGCGCGCTCCGCGCGCGCACCGACCGTCGCGGTGACGCGCGTCGACAGCGACAGCGCGTTTTCCGCGTATACCGCCATCGTGGTCGACCGATCATGCTCGTTGCGGGTGAGGTTGCCGTGCTGGCCACCGTTGTTCTGAAACTGCTTGTTCTGCAGGTTGCCCAGGGCCGGCTGAATTCCCAAGGTGAAGCGATTGGACCTGCCGAACAGCATCGCCGTGTTCTCGTAGCGCGCCTCGGCTCCCCAATCCTGGCTGATCTGTGCGATCACCTCGAAGATCGGATGGTCGATATCCCGATACTGGAGATAGGGGCTCACCTCGAGGCGCTGCGTGGGGGTGAGTTGCGCGCGATACTGCAGGCCGAGATGGTGCAAGTCGTAGTCGCGTCCCCACCGATTGGTGACGTTGATTGGCGTCGCGGCTTCAGGTGTGTTCTCCAATTCCGCGCGCGTGAGCGAACCTGGCAGGTGCTCCTTGACGTGAGCGGCAAAATAGAAGGCGCGCACGTCGGTCGAGCGCCAAAGGCGCAGCCCGCCATGCAGGTTCACGCGGTCGCGACGCTGGTCGGACCACACCCGGTACCCGTCGGTCTGCATATGCGCGAAGCTTCCATACCAGTCGAAATCGTCGCGCACGCCACCGGAAGCCAGCTGTCCCTTGGCGAATCCGCTGCTGCCACCCTGAAGGAACGCGGTGAGGGGCGAGGACGTGTAGCCGGTCTGCGTGTGCAAATTGATCGCGCCCCCGAGCGTCGAGCCGCCGTACCGGAGTGCGTTCGCGCCCTTGTACACGTCGATGGCTTCCGTCGTGAGCAGCTCGAGCGACTCGAAATCCGTGAAACCGTCGGCGTTGCGATACGGCATTCCGTTGACGAGAAGGTTGATGCCGCGCGCGTGGAAATTGTTGCGCAGCCCTGAACCGCGAACCGAGATCTGACTCTCGTCGGCGGAGCCGAATCGCGGCTGGATGTACACACCGGGGGTGAAGCGCAACACGTCGTGCAGGTTGGCCAGCCGTGTCGCGCGCAGCTCCACGGATGGGATCACGGCGACACCGCCGGGAACCCGCAACACCTTCGCGCGTTCTTCCTCGAGATCGGACCTGCTGCCGATCACGGTGACGGTAGCAAGCTTCGTCGTATCCGAGCGGCTCGCGGTCCTCGTGCTATCCTGCTGGGCAGAGAGGCGAGCAGCCAGCGACAACGCGAACGGGATGCACGCACAGTGGATGATGATGTTGCGGCGGACGCGCGCAGCGTCCGCGCGATGACGGCGGAACATGGTTCTCCCAATCGCGATGTTGCCGCGAACCGGATGTTCAGCGGCGAGACCTTCAACCGCGCAGCGCGGGAGGTCCGTTCGCGAATGGAAGGAGGCGCTGCGGCTCGAAGCGCGCCGTGAGAAGCGGAGTGCTCGGCGCACGAGGATCGCGCAGCACGACGACGGCAGCCGGTACCGTGCCCGTGACAGGCACCACGACGGCGGCTCCTGTGATGCACGAACCGATGCACGAGCAGCCGTGGTGTGACGCCGGCACCGCGGGCGCAGGCGTATGTCCCGCGTGCGTGCCGCCGGGCCGTGTCGCCCGCCCCCCATGTTGTGCAGCGGCATCGTGCATGGGACACTGATGCACGAGGCTCGGTTCGCCGACGGCGAAGACAAGCCACAAGGGCAGGAGCAAGAGGACGCGCGTCACGACCCTAATGTAGTTCGGCGAAGGGGGCGCCGAGAGAAGCTAGTCCCAGCGACCATGGCCCTTGGAAACCGCATAACGTCCGCTGCCAAGGAAGAAAATCGCGAGGGACGCGAGTAGAAAGAACAACTCCAACTCGCCGCCAAGTCCGCCCGATTGCGGGCTCGGTCTGAACGTCTTTGCGCCAACGACCAGCGTGATGGCCATGAACATGTCGAAGGCAATCACGAGCGCCGCGGGGCGGGTGAGGATGCCCAGAATCAGCAGGATCGGCGCGACGACTTCGGCGACGTAGACGCCGTATCCGACGAACGCGGGGATGTGATGCGACGCGAGCATCCCGGCCATCCATCCGATGCCGCTCTTCAGCTTGCCGATGCCATGGAAGCCGATGAGCAAGGCCACCGTGAGCCTGAGTAGCAGCTTGCCCAAATCATCCCAGCCTCTCACAACGACCACTGGCTCCGACACGTCGTCCCCCGGGTTTCTCTTCGCGAATCCTAACCGGAGCCCTGTGGAATTGTCACTGACGGCGGGTCAGCGACCTCGATCAGGATTGGCCAGTGGTCCGAGGCCTCGCGGACCACGTCCGGTGGCGTGCTCCACACCTCGCAGACAGCGATGCGGTCGACGTACCGCTTCGGCGCGAACGCGTAATCGAGGCGCACGTGTGGGTCCCAGGTGGGAAAGGTGTAGCCGAGATCCTTGGGGTGCAGCTGGCGCCAGGCGTCGATGTACCCCTCGTCCAGCATCAGTTGAATGGTCTCGCGCGAGATATCGCGACCGCTGAGCCACACCATGGCGCGAATCCATCTGGGCATCTTTCGCACTTCGAGTAACTCGCCGGGCGCCAGCGCGTTGAAATCGCCGGCGATGAGATGGAATCCGTGCTGATGCTCGCGGATGCCGTGCAACAGCGCCCGAATCTCGCGGGCGCGCTTCCGCTCGGTCCATTTGGAGAACCACGCTACGAGGTGCAGGCCGAAGATGCGGCAGTCGATACCCTCGAGCACGAGCTCGAGAAACGCGTGACGGGCGTTCCCCGGCTGATGCCAGGCATGATGCGCAACCGGGATCTTGGTGAGATAGCCCATCGAGTAATCGGTACGCGAGCCCCAGTGGGTCAGACCAGTCTCTCGCGCCAGCGCCTCGATCACCCGCGGATCCGTCGCCTCCTGCAACAGCACGACGTCCGGACTCGCCGTTCGAATGACTTCGCTGAGCGCCGGCACTCGTCCGCGTCCGCCGAATTTGATGTTGTAGCTGAGGAGCCGCATCGTCAGGCCGGCGGAGGGTCGCCCGCATCGTCGACTTCCTCCACCTCGGTGTCCTGCTTCTCGATGAGCGTGTAGTAGGGCTGATTCATCGTTTTCTCGCGCAGGAACTGCACGAGATCGCTGGTGGCTTGAATGGTCACCGGCCGCCCAGCGACCGCCGACAGGGCGCGACGGAGTGGAACGAAGACCACCGATGCATCCGGATGCGCATCGCTCAGCGGCGCGCTGTGCAGGCCGGGGATGTAGAAGACCTCGAAGTGCTTGACCATCCCGCCGCCGATCAGCGTCAGGTCCATGTCGCTCGTCCCGGGCCCGTCGGCGTCGAATGGCGCGCCGTCCTCCCAGCGCGAGCCGGTGACCGCGCTCCCTCGCAGAACTACGGAAACGTCCGGGGGAATGGATTCCCGCAACGTGCGAATGAACTCGTCGTAGCGACGCCGATCGCCGCCGAACGCGAGTCGGATGACTCGTTCGCGGACTTCATCGGTGCCAGTCTCCCGCGTCGCGGCGGGATCCGGTGAGGCTGCGTCGCTTCCGGTTTTGTCGATGCTGGGATTCTCGTCGGGCATGGTCGTAGGCGGGAACGCCGTTACGACAGCTCTGGCAACTCCCGCACCGACACGGCGTCGACAGTCCGCGAGTCGCCAGTCACGGCGCGCCGGTGGTAGTCGATCTGCCCGAGGTGATACGCGAGATGGCTCGCAAGGTGAGCGAGCCAGATCTCCGTGGAAAACCGCCGTTGTGCTATTTGCTCGGGATAGGGCGCGGACAGCTTTTTGGCATCGAAGTCGCCGAGCGTGCGTTCGACGGAAGCGATGGCGGCGTCAATCCCGGCGATGAGCTCCCTACGCGGAACATCTCGGCGAGCGAATTCTGCCTCGCGATCCCGCTTGTAGCCGCTGCGTCCGAGAATCGAGCCGAGGAAGTGCTGCAGATTCCCAGCCAGGTGCAGCGCGAGCGTGCCCCCCGTGTTCGAAATGCCTGGTATGGGGCGCCAGACGCTGGCCTCGTCGGGATACGCCTCGATTTCGCGCTTCACCGCGTTCAATTCCCGCGTGATGAGAGTTTTGACGACGTCAGGCAGCATCAGCGTCTCGTGGAGCGAACCAGCCTCGTGTCGATCCTCAGACCGGGCGAACCCCGTGCCAAGGATTCCGAAGCGCACGGGACGACAATACGCGAGCACCAGGCGCGTCGCAAACGATCACCGCGCGCCGTCACCCTGCCCGAAGTCCGCCTCCGGCTCGAACACACCTTCTATCGACCGGCCGAAAATCCGCGCGATCGCGAAGGCCAGCGGGAGGCTGGGATCGTATTTGCCAGTCTCGATGGCATTTACCGTCTGGCGCGATACGGCGAGTCGCTCGGCCAGGTCGGCCTGTGACCAGCTGCGCTCTGCCCGGAGCACGCGGAGTCGGTTCTTCATTCGGGCGAGTGATATCGCTTCGTGACGACGCCGACGGACACGAAATAGAAGATCGGCAGGAAAATCCACACGTGCGCGTAGCTCCAATCTTCGAAGCTGAGGTCTATGGCGCGCTGCATGAGCGCGAGCGTCATGAGCAACAGCGTGGCGAGCGAATACGCGATTCCCAGGGCTTCGAGGTGAATGCGTCGACGGCGACCGTGGTCATGGTGCTCCTCCGTGACAGATTATCTGACCGCACAGGGTAAAGCACCATTGCCATAATGTCAAGGTACCTTTACCAAAAGCCTTGTAAGCTTGTCTTGCACGAGGAGTCCCCCCGGCCAGCGCGCCGGGGAGCCACGGCGTAGATACTTAGGTCCGATAACTCGGTTCACTCGTCGTCCTCAAGCCCCGACCGCCATGCCGCTCAACGCCGCGCGCTCGTCTCTCCTGTTGTTGACCCTCTCGTTGGCCGCGCCGCTCGCAGCGCAGGACCGCACCAACGGGACCGACCCGATGGCGATCCTCTCGCGAGAGACCTACGTGCGCCCGCCGGCGGAGATCGAGCGCCTGGTCACCGCGCCGCGTCATCTCAACGTCGCGCTCGCGAACCAGAGTCCAACGCGCCGTTACTTCATCAAACAGCAGAGCGACGGCATGCCGACGATCCAGCTCTTCGGCAAGCCCTGGTACAACCTCGCCGGGTTCCAGGTCGATCCGAAGGCCAATCGCGCGCGGACGCTGACGACGCGAGCGGGCACCGGGCTCGAGATCCTCGACGCGCTCACCGGCAAGACGACAATCGTAGAAGTGCCGCCAGGCGCCCGCGTGAGTGGGGCGCGCTGGTCGCCGGACGGTGCGCAGCTCGCCTTCATGGCCAACTTCGACGATGCCACGCACGTCTACGTGGCGGAGGCAGCCACCGGGAAATCGCGCCGCATCACGACGACACCGATTCTTGCCACGCTCGTCACGGAGCCCGAGTGGACTGCCAACGGCTCGCAGATCGTCACCGTCCTGATTCCCGAGAATCGCGGCGCTGAGCCCAAAGCGCCCGTCATCGCGACCGGTCCAAAGGTTCGCATGACGAAACCGGGGGCGCACAATCGCACCCGAACCTACGCCGATCTCCTCGAGTGGCCGTATGAGCGCGACCTGCTGGAGTACTTCACCACCGGACAGCTTGCGTCGATCGACGTTCGCTCGCGCGCGGCGAAAAGGATCGGCGCGCCGGCGATGATCCAGCGCGTCGACGCCTCACCCTCCGGCGCCTGGTATCACGTCACCGTGATGCAGAAGCCCTTCTCCTATACCGTGCAGGTCGGCTCCTTCGGAGGCGTCGAACAGATCTGGGATGCGACGGGAAAACCTGTCCTCGACCTCGGCAAGCGGGCGCTCCGCGAATCGGATATTTCTGATGACGATCCCGACGCGGCCGCCGCCCGCGCCCAAACGGATACCGCGAAGCGGAACATCGAGTGGATTCCCGGCGGAGAAGGGCTGTACTTCCTTCAGTCCGAGGCGGCACCAGCCGGGCAAGCGCAAGCGGATTCGGGAAGTGGGACGCAGCGTTCCCGGGTGCGCGATCGACTGTTCCAGTGGAACGCGCCCTTCGACGCCGCGAGCCGCAAAGTGCTGCTCGAGAACAACAATCGCATGAGCGAAGTGGCGTTCAGCGCCGACGCGAAAACGGTGTTCGTCGCCGAGAACGCGAATGGGACCGCGCACGTGTTCGCGGTCGACGTCTCCGATCCGGCAAAGCACTACACGCTCACGCGTGTTCGCGGGCTGCAGGCGTCGCTCGGCGTCACGCGTGGCGGATTCGGAGGCGGTGGCGGCGGCGGACGCGGAGGTCGCGGCGCCGACTCGGTGACGTTCTATCAGAACCCCGGAACGCTCATCTCGGAGCGGACATCGGGAACCCCAACGGTGCTCACCAGCCGCGATGGAAAATACGCGTACCTGTCCGGCGCCCAGTACTATCGGACGTATAACGACAGTGCACCGCAGCCGTTCCTCGATCGCGTCGAGATCCGCAGCGGACAGAAAACCCGCGTCTTCACGTCGGCGCCCGACCAGTTCGAGCAGGTGACCGCCGCACTCGACCCTGAGTTCGACGCCGCGGTGATCACGCGCGAGGCCGCGAAGACAGTGCCCGACGCGTATCGCCGCGACATGAAAACCGGCGTCGTCGCGAAGCTGACCAACAATCGCGACTATACGCCGGAAATCACGAACGCCCAGCGGCAACTCTTTCAGGTGACTCGCCCGGACGGCTACAAGTTCTGGGTCAACGTCACGCTTCCCAGCGACTGGAAGGCGGGAACCAAGCTGCCGGCATTCATCTGGTTCTACCCCTACGAGTTCACCGATCAGGCGGGATACGACCGGACCAAGCGCACCTTCAACAAGAATCAATTCCCGACCCTGAATCCGTTGTCGAAGGTGTATCTCATCACGCAGGGATACGCGGTGGTCGAGCCGGACGCGCCGATCGTCGGCGAGCAGGGTCGGATGAACGACAACTACGTGTCCGATCTCCGCAACAACTTGTCAGCCGTGATCGATGAGCTCGACCGACGCGGCATCGCCGACCGCCAGCGCATGGGCATCGGCGGCCACAGCTACGGCGCCTTCAGCACCGTCAACGCGATGGTGCACACGCCCTTCTTCAAGGCGGGCATCGCGGGCGACGGCAACTACAACCGCACGCTGACGCCGAACACCTTCCAGAGCGAGCGCCGGGACCTGTGGGAAGCCCGTGAAACGTATCTCTCCATGTCGCCGCTTCTGTATGCCGACCGGATGACGGGCGCGCTCCTCATGTACCACCACCTCGAGGATCAGAACGTCGGCACCGACCCCACGAACTCGATCCGTCTCTTCCATGCGCTCATGGGGATGGGGAAAACGGCGGCGCTGTACATGTATCCGTACGAGGACCACGGCCAGGCAACGCGCGAGAACATTCTCGATCAGTGGGCGCGTTGGGTCGCGTGGCTCGACAAGTACCTGAAGGGAGCCAAGGGCGACGGAAAGATCGCCAACGAGTAGGTGATGGGTGATAGGTGATGGGTGATAGGTGATGGGTGATCGGTGATCGGTGATCACCCACCACCCACCACCTATCACCTATCACCTATCACCACCCACGAGTTATCAGAGCGCGTCGCTAATGCGAGCGATCTCCTCGGCGTCATGCCACGCAGCTTCCAGTAGCGCCAGCTCGCCTTCGAGGGCGCGGCGTTCGCCTTCTTCATTCAAGGCCATCTCGAGCGCGAGACATTCGGTGCTGGACAGGTGCATCGTGCCGAGGCCACGCCAGAGGTTGATCAGGGAGATGAAACGCGAGTTGCGCGCGTCGCCGAGGCTCGACGCGGATCGCAGGAAGGTGGCGGCGTCGCCCAATTCCTCGACACGCTGTACGGCATCCTGCACCTGAGCGCTGGAAGCGCCGAACCGGTTGGCGCCTGCCAGGAGGATGCTGGCGGCCTGCATCGCCTCGAGTCCGTCAAAGTGCGCCCACCCGCCGTCGTGCTGCACGTCCAGAGAGACCGTCGCAGGCTCACGACCGTGCACGTGGAGCTGAGTGCTGCGCGCATGTTTCGCCCGCACGGTGAGCACGCTCCTCCCTTCGTCGTGCACGAGTCGCCCGATCACGCGATCGTTCTGGAGGTATTCACGTACCGCGAGCGCGCCGACGACGGGCACCGTGCCGAAGAGCGTCGTGAGACCGGGGATGGCGATAACCGAAATCGCGCTGAACGCGACCGCTGGCATTAGGACGGGAGCGAAGGCGAGGGCGCTCCCGCCCGCGGCGATCACGACGCTCGCCGTGGCGATTTGCGCATGCGTGCGCCTCCGTGCGAACCGCCTGCCATAACGCCACGCGGCGAACTCGGGCCGCAGCGGCGCGCCAATCCGAACGAGCTCGAGACCCTCTGGCAGTCGCGCCAACCCGATCTGCGCGGTCGTTACGCGTACGCGCGTCGCGCGGAAGTCGCGCTCACACGCCTCGATCGCCTCCCAACGTTCCTCGACCGGCGAGAGATTCCAGCGTCCACAGGCGGAGCAGACGACCCACAATCGTCCCTTGCTCGCATCGAACGCGAGGCGTCGCCCGACAGGAAAAGACTCGATCGCGTCGTTGCGGCCGAGACGGGCGTGGCAGAAAAGGCACGTGGCGTACATAGCCTGGCCAAAGAATACGGCAGATGCCGGGCCGTAGCACCACCTTCACGGATTCTTCATCATCCAATCATCTTTCGTGGATGCTGATTCGGACGAGCGCGTTCATCGTCGTGCTGCAGCAGGGTTTGCAGGCGACGCCGGGGATTACGTCCCCGCCGACTGGCGACACGGTGGGATACTGGCAACAACGCGTAGCATACACGATCACCGCGACCCTCGATGAGCGCGCCCAGAAGGTCCGCGCGAGCGGCACCCTGCGCTACGTGAACAACTCGCCGGATACGCTGCGCGACATGTACGTGCATCAGTATCTCAACGCATTCCGTCCGCACTCCAAGTGGAGCGACGTCGACGAACGGGAGGGGCGCAATCGCTTTCAGCACCTCGAAGATCCCGATTTCGGCTATGAGCGATTCACCGCTCCCGTGCGCGTGAATGGCGTGAACGTCGCCGTCGACTATCCCGGCACGCCCGACAGCACCGTGGCCCATTTCGCCCTTCCCGCGCCACTGGCGCCGCACGACTCGCTGGTGGTCGCGTTCGAGTGGGACGCGCGGCCGTCCACGACGCCGCGCCGACAGGGACGTCGCGGGCGACACTGGGATCTCGCGCAGTGGTATCCGAAAGTGGCGGTATACGATCGCGCCGGCTGGGAGTTCAACGCGCTGCGGCCGGCCGGAGAGTTTTACAGTGAGTTCGCGACGTATGACGTCACCTTGCTGCTCGCGCAGGACCAGGTCATCGGCGCGACCGGCGTGCCGGTCTCAGGTGACCCAGGATGGACCCGCGCGATTCGGGCTGGCGCCGCGCGACTGGCGGCGAACGCGTATGGCTCGCTGCCTCCCCCACCCGCACCGGCACCGCCACCGACCGACCTCGCACCGGGATACAAGGCTGTCCGTTTTTTCGCTCGGGACGTCCATCACTTCGCATGGTCGGCATCGCCGGACTATCGGTACGAAGGTGGCACATACGTGCGGGCGCTTCCGAGCGTGCATTGGCCAACATGGGACACGGTGTCGATCCACGCGCTGTATCGCCAGGGCGACGACTCGAGTTGGGGCGGCCTGAAGGTCGTGCGTCGCACCATCGCGGCGCTCCAGTGGCTCGAAGCGATCTACGGTCCGTACGCGTATCCGCAAATGACCGTGCTTCACCGGCTCGACGGTGGCGGCACGGAGTTCCCGATGATGCAAATGAATGGATCGTCGTCGCAGGGACTGATCCTCCACGAAGGCGGCCACGTCTTCACCTACGGGATTCTGGCGAACAACGAGTGGCGCAACGGTTGGATGGACGAGGGACTGACTTCATATCAGACCGACTGGGCGCAGGGACTCACGCCACAGGAGCGCGTACGGGCAGGGGTGGTCGATCGGTTCGTTCCGCTGAGTGGCTATCGCGCGCGAGGGCTTCGCATGGCCCTGCCGAACTTCGAGGCGACGGCGCTGGATCAGACCGAAACGGATTTACGTGGAGGCGCCGAGCCGATCGGCACCGTTGCCCACGAGTTCCGGGATTTCTCCACGTACAACGACATGATCTACACGCGGGCGCAGGTCATGTACGGTCAGTTGCGCGACGTGTTGGGCGATTCGGTTTTCGTCGACTTCCTGCATGACTACTACAATCGCTGGGCGCTCAAGCACGTGGACGAACGTGCGATGCGGGCGTCCGCCGAGCGCGTGAGCGGTCGTGACCTTGGCTGGTTCTTCCAGCAATGGGTGCATCACACCGGCGTGATGAACTACCAACTGCGCAAAGTGGCCTACAGGCAGAACGGTGCGCGCTGGACCACGGATGCCACGGTCGTTCGGCGCGGGGAGTATCGGCATCCAGTCTCGGTCGGGGTGCGAACCTCGGCGGGGTGGACGTTCGGCCGGATCAGCGACGTGCAGCTCGATCGCCAGACCGTGAGCGTTACGACGGACGAGAAACCGATCGAGGTGAAGCTCGATCCACTGCATTTTTCGTGGGACTGGGATCGCCGCGATGATGTATACCGGCCGTTCAAACTGTTCAGCTTGGGCGGGGCGCGCACGAACTTCGACTGGCCATTCCTGGATCAAGCGGACCGCGACCATGACGTGATTCTCTTCCGACCGTCGGTCTGGTATTCGGACCTCGGACGCGCGACGGTCGGGCTGCGCATGCGCGGAGGCTATGTGGGATGGCTCGATCAGTTCGAGACCGGACTCACGGTGGCAACGAGTGGCGGCCTGAATGCCTCTCAGCGGCCGCAATACTGGCTTCGATTCGACAATCCCACCGGCTTTCGGAGACCGAAGATCGGATGGCACTATGCCACCGGATACCTCGACGACCTCATGGAAATGGAGATCGGCTATCGACACACGGCGTCGGCCGCCCAGCCGACCGTGCTCCACGACTTTGCTCTGACGTACACGGACGCGGAGACCGCCCGCCGCAGTGGGCCGGCGAGCCTCATTCCAGAGCTTTGGGATCCTGTCAGAGCGATCGACTTCGGCGCGCGCACGCGGTGGACGCTCGGCCGCCGCAGCGGCAGTTATTGGTTCGCCGAGCCGTCGCTGCTCGGCGGGTATGCGCGACGCACGTACGGCAAGGCCGAGCTGTCCGCGGGTCGCCTGCAACAAATCTCAGATCGCGCGCGCGTCGGCGTTCGCGTCTACGGCGGAATGGCGGATGGACTGGCGCAGCGAGGGCTCTTTCTCAGCGCGTCCGATCCCGTGTCGACCTACTACAACCACTGGTGGCGTCCTGCCGGCGCCATCCTCAAGCGTCCTGGGGTCGATTGGCTACCGCTGGGCGGGGCCGCGCTTCGCGGATATCACTGGGCCCTTGCGAGCCGTGACGTCGTGGCGGGAAACCTGGACGCGTCGAGACGGATTCTGCAGACGGATGTGCGAAGCTCGCGCGCGCTCGGTGTCTGGATGCATGCGTTCGCCGACGTTGCACATGCCTCTCCGCAACGAGGGCTAGCCGACGCTGGTATCGGTGTGAGCGCATCCGGTCGCATCTACGACCGTGACGTGTTCGTGCGAATCGACTCGCCCTTCTACGTGAGCTCGCCGAACCTCGCGATCGATCGCGGACGCGCGGGAACTGGTGACGTGGCGCCCCGATGGGCGATCACGTTCACCGACCTCTGGTAACTAAGGCCGCCCTCCACTACCGGGTCTGCGCTGACGGTCGCTGATCAGAATGTTCAGGACCATCGTGATGCCGAGGACCGCCGAGATGATGAATCCCAACGTGCCGAGGCTCCGGTGATAGGGGAGTAACAGCGCGCTGGCCACAACGAGACCCGCGAGCACGAGTCCGGAGAAGACGCGGTTCGCAACCTTCTGCAGTCCATTCAACAGCACCGAGAGCTGTGGGACCTCGACTTTCGTCTCGAAGTCTCCCTGCGCCAGTCGCTGGGTGATGACTTCCAGGCGATGGGGAAGCGCGGCGAGAAAATCCGTGCCCTCGGTGGCAATCTGAAACATGCGCCGCGGCGAGAAATCCCGGCGCGCGCGATCCGCGGCCAATTGGTTCGAGTAGTCGCGGATGGACTCGATAGGACTGAACAGCGGGTCCAGCGCGCGGGTGACGCCATCGAGGTTGAACAATGCCTTGGCGAGAAGCGTCAACTCCGCCGGCAGACGCAGGCCGTGCTGGTACGAGATGTTGATCACCTCGTACAGGACGGTGCCTGCCTGGACTTCGCCGATCGCGAGATCGTAGTTCCGCGCGATGAGACCGGCGATCTCGCGCGTATAGGCGGTGCGGTCGAAGTCCGGTAGCGGGTCACCGAGCTGAATGAGCGTCTCGGCAGCGTCGTCGCCGCGATTGTCGGCGAGCGCCATGAGCAGGTGGACGATCCGCTCTCGCATCTTGGTCGAGAGGCGCGCGGTCATGCCGAAATCGATGATCGCGAGCTTCACGTCGATCGCGGGATCCGCGGGCGGAGCGTTCTTCAACGCCTGCTGCTCGATGCGCTGAATGGACGTGTGAACCTCGCGCTCCTTCGAGCGGCGGTTCGCCGCCTTCAACTCCGCGGGCGTCTGGGGGTTCTCCGTCTCCGGCATCACCACGAAGAAGTTGCCCGGATGCGGATCCGCGTGAAAATGTCCGTCGATGATGATGGTTTTCAGGTACGCGCGAGTGAGCTCCTCGGCGATCGGCTCGAATTCGTGCTCCATCCGGATCAGCGGGCTCACCTCGTCGATCTTGAGCCCACGAACTCTCTCCGAGGTCAGCACCTTCTCCGTCGTGTACCCTTCGATCACCTTCGGCACGAGCAGCCGCGGGAACTCCGCCAGCGCCCGGCGGAACGTCGCCGCATTCCGGGCTTCGATCCGGTAGTCAAGCTCATCGAGGAGCGCGCGCTCGAGCTGCGTGATGATCCCGAGCATGTCCACGCGCGCGCCCATCTGCGTGTGCTTCGTCATGAACGACGCGAGCTCGCGAAAGAACTCGAGATCGTCAGCCAGCACTTCCCGGATGTTCGGGCGCTGTACTTTGACCACGACTTCGCGGCCGCCGCGGATGACCGCCGCGTGGACCTGGCCGAGACTCGCGGTCCCGATCGGCTCCCGCTCGAAAGTCTCGAACAACTTGCTGATACGCGTGTGGAGCTCGCTCTCGATCACCCGCTCGACGTCCTCGTAGGGAATCGGCGGCACGTCGTCCTGCAGCCGCTCGAGCTCCTTGACGTACGTTTCCGGAATCAGATCCGGTCGTGTCGAGAGAACCTGCCCGAGCTTGATGTAGGCAGGACCGAGCTCGACAAGCCGCTTCCGGAACTGGATCGCCTTCTCGGGCGACGCTCCATTGCTCTCGACGCCGTCGTCTTCAACGAGTGCGCGAAGACCGGAGCGGTCGGCGAATTCGCCCAGACCGTATTTGGTGAACAGACCAACGGTGGCTGCGAGCCGCGGGATATAGCGAGGCGATAGGATCACATCGGGCGGACAGAGCAGGAGCGGTGCCACTGGCAATTGCGCCGCGACCGCTCGGGGCGGCTCGTGGCGCCGAGCCGAAGTACATTGTCTGCCGCTATGTCCGCTTCCAATGCGTATCCCCCGGGCAATCCGGCGACCGGCCGAGTGACGGTGACTCACGTTCCGAAGCCTTGGGGCTACGAGATCATCTGGGCGCACACGGACGACTACGTGGGCAAGGTGCTGCACATCAACGCCGGCGAGGCGCTGTCCGTGCAATACCACAAGCAGAAGGACGAAACGATCTATCTGCTCTCCGGCCAGATGATTTATTGGGTCAAACTTCTCGACAGCGACCAACTCCAAGACATGAAGCTCATGAAAGGCGAATCCTTCCGGATCGCTCCAGGAACCGTCCATTACATGCAGGCCGTCACCGATTGTGACGTGCTCGAGGCGTCCACGCCGCACGTCGACGACGTGGTGCGGTTGAAGGACCGCTACGGCCGCGAAGGCACCACGGCGCCATGAAGGTGATCATTCCGCTCGCCGGGAAGGGCACTCGGCTGCGTCCGCACACGCACATCACGCCGAAACCGATGCTGCGCATCGCCGGCAAGCCGGTCATCGACTACGTGATGGATGATCTGAAGAAGTTGGGAGGAATCGAAGAGATCATCTACATCACCGGGCACCTGAAGGAGAAAGTCGAAGCGTATACGCGGACGAAGTATCCCTGGAAGTCCGTCTTCGTCGAACAGAAACAGCAGCGCGGGACCGCGGACGCCATCGCGCTCGCCCGGCCGTACGTCGACCAGCCCGTGATGATCATCTTCGTCGACACGATCTTCGATGCCGATCTCAGCGTGATCAAGCGCAACCGAGGAGACGGCATCATCTGGGCGAAAGAAGTCGAGGATTACAAACGCTTCGGCGTCATCGTGGCCGACAAAGACGGCAACATGAAGACGATCGTGGAGAAGCCATCCGAGCCGATCTCGAAGCGCGCAAACATCGGGTTGCAGTACATCGAGAACTGGAAGCTGATGTTCGAGGGCGTGGACCACGTGCTGCAGCAGCCGCCGAACAAAGGCGAGTACTATCTCACCGACGTGTTCCAGTACATGGTGGACAAAGGAGCGAAACTGAAGGTCGAGGACGTGGACGGATGGTACGACGCGGGGAAGCTCGACACGCTGCTCGAGACGAACCGGATCATGCTCGAGAAGCGAAAGATGGCTCGCAAACCGGCCAACCTTTCCAGCGATGCCAAAGTCGTGGAACCTGTCTACATCGAAGACGGAGTGACCATCCGGCGCTCGACGGTTGGTCCCAACGTGTCGATCAGCGCCGGGACCTTGATCGAAGACTCGAAGATTCGCGACGCGATCGTGGGGGAAAAGACGAGGATCGTTCGCTCAGACCTGCACGATTCGCTGATCGGCGACGAAGTCCTGCTGGAAGGATTCAAGGGGGATGCGACCATCGGAGACCACTCCGAGATCCGATCTTCCTGAGTCAGTCCGCCGCCAGCCTCGCCATGGTCGCGACAATGGTCAGCGCTCGCTCGACCCCCGCGGTGGACGAGGTATTGTCGAACCACTCGTGGCTCGTATGCGCGTCGCCGCCTCGGCCACCACCGCCGATCGCGATCGCGGGCGCACCTGCGGCGATCGCGGCATTGGCGTCGGTCGATGCCGTTCCCAGCTCCGGGGCGCGACCCACGAGCCGCGTCGCCTCGAGCGCCGCCACCACGAGCGGCGCATCGCCCATGGTCTGACCGCTGGGCCGGTCGCCGATTCGATCGACGCGATAGGTCAGCGCCGGCGTGGTGGGTATGCGCCGTTCATTCTCCTGGAACGCCGCAGCCGCGGCGATCGCGCGGATCTCTCGCTCCAGGAGGTCGAGGGTCGCATCGCTGGTGCTGCGCGAATCGATCTCGAGCCACGCTTCCTCCGGGATCGCATTGATCGAGACACCGCCACCGATGCGGCTGACGGACAATGCGGATCGGCCCGCGCCGCGCACGCGCAAGCTCGCGAGGTTCGTGGCCGCGCGGGCGGCGGCGTGCACCGGGTTTGGCGCGCCGAACGCAGCCCAGCTATGGCCACCAGGCCCGCGATACGCGATGCGAAATCGCCGCGATCCCAACGCGGTATTGACGACGCGCTCGTCGCCCGCGCCGTCGAGCGCGATGACGGCGAAGGGGCGCACGCCGCTGGCCAGATAGAACTTGGCACCACGCAGATCGCCCGCGCCCTCTTCACCCGTCGTGGCGACGAATTCGATCGCTCGCGCGAAACTCGCACGACACCACTCGAGCACGCGTGCCAGGACGAGCATGACTGCCAAGCCGCGACCATTGTCGCAGATGCCGGGGGCGACGATTCTGGCGCCTTCGCGGCGCAGCGTGAGGCTCGTGTCCTCGGTGAAAACAGTGTCGAGGTGTGCGCACACCACGACGGGCGCTTCCGCGTAAGCGCCCGGCGCCCGCGCGATCACATTGCCGGCCTCGTCCATCGACGCGCGCAGCCCGGCGCGTCCGAATTCGGCCGCGACCCATTGCGCCCGGTTCCGCTCAGCCCCGGTCGGGGCGGCGATCTGCGTGACCTCGACCTGCGTCCGAAGAATCTCATCGTCGAGGTCCGCGAGCAGCCTCCGCTCGCGTGAAAGCTCCCGAAAAGTGTCGGCCGTGACCTGGGCGACGCGCGGCGGCATGCATGCATTCTCTCGATCCCGGGCGCATTTTCAAGGGGCACATGTACATTCCGCGCGTGTCGGCCTTCCGTCGCTCGCTCGGTCGCAACGTGCTCGCGCTCACCGCGGTGAGTTTTTTCACCGATGTGTCGAGCGAGATGATCTATCCGCTTCTGCCCGTGTTCTTGACGGCGACGCTGGGCGCCTCCGCGAGCACGTTGGGCGCCATCGAGGGTGCGGCCGAGACGACGGCGTCCCTGTTGAAGCTCGCGAGCGGATGGTGGTCGGATCGCGTGCGGCGTCGCAAGCCACTGGTGGTGATCGGCTACACACTCGCCTCGCTCGTGCGTCCCCTGGTCGCCGCCGCCCGAACTTCCAGCCAGGTGCTGGCGATTCGCCTCACCGATCGCGTGGGCAAGGGAATCCGCAACGCGCCACGAGACGCGCTGCTAGCCGAATCGATCGATCCGTCGATCCGGGGCAAGGCGTTCGGTTTCCACCGCGCCGGCGACAACGCGGGCGGAGTAGTGGGCCCACTGGTGGCGTTCGCCCTGTTGCAGTACTGGGCGTTCGACATGCGCACGGTGTTTTGGCTGGCGCTGGTGCCGGGAATACTCGCCGTGATCACCGTAATCGGGTTCGTGCGGGAGACGCGACCGGTGGGCGCGGCGGTGCCACCAACGCCGATCACGGCCGCCGAGAATGCGCCTCCCGCGCCACGCGTGGCCGTCGACACCAGGTTGCCGACCTCGTTCTGGGCGTATCTATCGGTCGTTCTGATTTTCACGCTGGGGAACTCGACGGACGCGTTCCTGCTTCTTCGCGCCAATCAACTTGGTGTACCACTGGCTCTCGCGCCGATTCTCTGGGCGACGTTGAATGTCGTGAAGACTCTCACCAGCACTCACGGCGGCGCGCTCTCGGATCGGCTCGGCCGCGTCCCGGTCCTGATCGCCGGCTGGGTGCTCTACGCGTTGGTGTATTTCGGTTTCGCGTTCGCGTCCCGGCAATGGCATGCGTGGACGCTCTTCTGCGTGTACGGGCTATTCTTCGCGCTCACCGAGGGAGCGGAACGAGCGCTCGTCGCGGATTTTGTGGGAGCGTCGAGGCGTGGCACCGCGTTCGGCTGGTTCCACCTCACGGTCGGGCTGGGCGCGCTGCCGGCGTCACTGCTCTTCGGATTCGTCTGGGATCGCTGGGGCGCGCACACCGCGTTCGTCATGGGCGCGATCCTCGCCGCCGTCGCCGCGGCGGGAATCAGCGTCATCCCGAAGCCGGTTCGCGCTCTGTAGAGGTCAGGTCAACAGCAGCGCTGCCCGGGACGCGAGTACCTGTCGTGAAGTCGTGACTCCTCGAATTCACGACGCGACAGTGGT
>Ga0070696_100000435_pt1 | contig 26290 bp, 24 predicted proteins | sample KBSK1253metaG_FD_65474 | JGI IMG/M metagenome (GOLD analysis project Ga0070696, IMG submission 65474) | Corn, switchgrass and miscanthus rhizosphere microbial communities from Kellogg Biological Station, Michigan, USA - KBS K1-25-3 metaG | ecosystem: Host-associated > Plants > Roots >... | reverse complement strand
ACTCGCATTCCGCGGCCTGGGGCAGCAACGCGGGATCGTCGAGCACATCGGGGTTGCCTCCCTGCTTCTCGATGATGCTCCGGAACTGCTCCGCGGCCCGCCCCGACGAGAGCGCGTCGGTCAATGTCGCGCGCGCCGACTCGTGATCCTTCGACACCCCCGCCAGCAGGAGCATCTCGGCCGACAGCGCGATGGTGACTTCGACGAGATCCGCGGGACCTTCGCCTTTGAGCGCGGCGATCGCCTCTTCCACCTCCAGCGCGTTTCCGCACGCGCGGCCGAGGGGTCGATCCATCGCGGTGAACAGCGCCACAACGGGGCATCCGTGACTCTCCCCCAGCTCGATCATCTCGTTCGCGAGCTCGATCTCCTGCTCGAATGACGTGAGGAATGCGCCGCTGCCGCGCTTGATGTCGATGACGAGGCCGGTGAGATCTTCCGCGAGCTTTTTACTCATGATGCTCGACGCGATCAGCGGAATGGACTCGACGGTCGCGGTCGCGTCGCGGAGCGCGTACATCTTGCGGTCGGCCGGCGCGACCTCGGAAGTCTGACCCATCAGCGCGCATCCGATCGACTCGAGCTGCTCGCGCGCTTCCGCGAGCGTCAGATCGGTGCGGAATCCCGGGATCGATTCGAGTTTGTCCAGCGTGCCGCCGGTGTGACCGAGTCCTCGACCGGACACCATGGGCACGGCCACGCCAAGCACGGAGACGAGCGGCGCAAGCACCAGCGAAACTTTGTCCCCAACCCCGCCAATGGAGTGTTTGTCCAGGCGGGGCTTTTGAAGCGAGGACAGCTCGAAGCGCACCCCCGAATTGAGCATCGCATCGGTGAGGGCCGCGGTCTCGCCACGGTCGAGGCCTCGAAGGAAACACGCCATGAGGAACGCGGACATCTGATAGTCGGGCACGTGTCCCGCGGCGTACGCCATGATCAGCGCGCGCCACTCACCCGGGTCCAGTTTTCCGCCGTCGCGTTTTCGTTCGATGAGTCGATGTGCGAGCATTGACCGCTTTGCGGGGTAATCCTTATCGTAGGCCAACTCGATGAGTCAGCGTACGCCGTCGTCGTTCGTCAGCGTGCGTGATACGTCGTCACCATTCCTCAGCTGGAGTTCGCATGAACATGCGCGCCGTGATAATCGCTGCAACCGTGTGCCTGGCGGGCGCCCTGTCCGCACAGACCGCGTCCGACCATATCGTGCTCGGCGACAAAGACTACGAAGCCATGAACGCTGCGGGCGCGCTGCGTCACTATCAAGAAGCGATTGGCATCGATCCCAACAACGCGGAAGCGCTCTGGAAGGCGTCGGTGCAGGCAATCGACCTCGGTGAGTTCAACGACGCCGCTCGCGACAGCATGTACCGATTGGGCGAGCAATTCGCGCGACGCGCGGTGCAGGCCAACCCGAAGTCATCGATGGCGCACTTCTCACTCGCGAAGGCGCTGGGCCGACGCGCGCTCTCCCTCGGCGCGCGTGAGCGCGTGAAGTACGCGGGCGAAGTGCGGAAGGAGGCGCTGGAGGCGCTGCAGCTCGACTCGGCGAATGCCGGCGCGCTGCATGTGATGGGGATGTGGCACGCGAACATCATGCGCCTGAGCGGCTTCACGCGATTCCTCGCGAAAAACCTGCTGGGTGGGAAGACGTTCAACGAAGCGAACTGGGTTGGCGCGTCGGAATCACTCGAGCGCGCGGTCGCCATCGAGCCTGATCGCATCGTGCACCGGTTGGATCTCGCCGGCGTGTATCGCGACCGAGGCGACAAGGTGAAGGCGCGCGAGCAGTATCAGGCCGCCCTGCAGATGAAGCACAGGGACTTCAACGACAAGTCGTACCAGGAACAGGCTGAGCGGGAGCTGCGGGAGCTGCGCTAGCTCTCAACCGCCTCGCGTTCCTCGAGGTTTACCTGCCGGCGAAGCCGCGCGCGCCTGATCTGCCGGCGGGCTCGGCGGAGCTCGTCCCGAAGGTCGTCCCACGCGTCGTGTCCACGCCGCCCGACGCGCCGCAACCCGCGGCCGACGTCGTGCCGCGTCTCGCTGCCACTTTGAGGCGCGAAGAGTAAGGCGACGCCGGCTCCGACCAGCAAGCCAATGGCGAGTCCGGTGGCCAAAGCACCGACCGGTCGCGAAGCCGTCGCAGTGCCGGTTAAGGAGCGCCGCGGCGCCAAGTTAGGTGCTCCATGGATGCGGCGCGAAGGTGCCGTTTTGCCCGCGTAAGCCATTGTGGGAACTCCCTATCGATTGGTAAGGATTTTGCTCAACTCACCTTCAGTTTTCAGCTCCACCCCCTTCACAGGCCTTTTGTCTGGTCGCGTGGAGCGGGATTCGCATGCAACGAGGCGCCGGACGTATGATACCCACCGCAAATCCGACAGATAACGTCGCCTCTTCCAAGAGGGCCCGAATGAGCACGAACGGGAAGACGGTTTTGCTTGTAGAAGACAATGAGGACAACCGCATCGTCTATTCCACCATTCTGCGGCATTTCGGCTATACGGTTACCGAGGCGCTGAATGGCGAAGAGGGGATCGCGAAGGCGCGCTCCGAGAAGCCCGATCTGATTCTGATGGACATTTCGATTCCCATCATCGACGGCTGGGAGGCCACGCAGGTGCTGAAGCATGATCCCGGGACGCGCGACATCCCGATCATCGCGTTGACGGCGCACGCGCTGGCGTCCGATCGGGAGAAGGCGATGGAGGTCGGGTGTGACGGCTACCTCGCCAAACCATGCGAGCCGCGTGCGGTCGTCGCGGAAGTGCAGAAGTTCCTTGGTCGTGATGACGGCGCATGAAGAAGTAAGGGAGTCGACAGGCCGCATACTGGTCGTCGACGACCATGAGGACAACATCGAGTTGTTGCGCGCCCGACTCGAGGCCTGGGGCTATCAGGTAGACGCCGCGAGCAACGGCATCGAGGCGCTCGACTACGTGCTCGCCTCGCCTCCCGACCTCATTCTGCTCGACGTCATGATGCCGACCGTCGATGGCAACGAGGTCGCGCGGCGCATCAAGCAGAATCCATCGCTGCCGTTCATTCCGATCATCATGCAGACGGCGCTGGATTCCACGGAGAGCAAAGTCGAAGGGCTCGAGGCCGGCGCCGACGATTACATCACGAAGCCAATCGAATTCGCCGAGCTGAAGGCGCGTCTCCGTTCGATGTTGCGCATCAAGAAGCTGCAGGAGGACCTCGAGGAACGTGAGCGGCAGCTGCTCGAGGTCAACGAGCGACTGCGTCACATGTCGCGCACGGACGCGCTCACCGGACTGGAGAACCGTCGCTCGATCGAGAAGCAGCTCGACGGCATGTTCGCGCATGGCGAGCGTCTGTCGGAGCCGCTGTCCTGCGTGATGTGCGACCTCGACCGGTTCAAGAGCGTCAACGACGAACACGGACATCAGGCGGGCGATGCCGTGCTGAAGCAGTTTGCCGGCATGCTCAAGCGCGAGGCGCGCGAGATCGACGCGGTCGGTCGCTACGGCGGCGAGGAGTTCATCGTCCTGCTTCCCGGGACGGTGCTCGACGCAGCGGTGACGTTCGCGGAAAGGGTGCGGAAACAGATCGAGTCCCATACATTCGTCTTCGACGGCGGCGCGATTCGTCGTACGGTGAGCATCGGCGTCGCTGGATGGCCCCACCCGCGCGTGACGCATACCGACGGGCTGGTGCGGGCGGCCGACGACGCGCTGTACGTGGCGAAAGAGACGGGGCGCAACCGGGTCGTTCGGTTCGACAGCGACGAATTCAACGCGCACACATCGGCGAATGGTGGACCACCCGAGCGGGACAGCACCCTCCCACCCAGCACAGGGCAACCGGCAGACGGAGAGCTCAGGCGCGCCAGCTGACACCGGCGGCGGGGGGGGAGGAGTCGATCCCGCCGAGGAGCTCCCGCGGCTCCGGATCCGGCTCGCGGAGTTACAGCACGAACGCGATCACCTGATCGCCGTCGTCGATATCCTGCAGGAGATCTCCGCCTCACTGCACTTCGTCGACATCCTCCAGACCATCGCCCGGAAGCTCGGCGACGCCTTCGGATTGGACCGGTGCGCGATCTTTCTCACCGGGGCACAGGACGAGGTTCGGCTCGTGGCGAGCTACGAAGACCCGAGCATTCGCAACCTCGTGGTCGACATCAATCGCTATCCCGAGCTCAAGCGCGCGTTTGATTCCCGGGAGACGGTCTTCATTCCCGATGCGCCGAACGACCCGGCGTTCAAGGCCGTGAAGGCGCAGCTCGAGATGCGCAACGTGAGGTCCATCGTCGTCGTGCCCCTGCAGTTTCAGGATAGCATCATCGGCGCGATCTTCCTCCGCACCGACCGCGACGCCGTGCCCTTCAGCGATGCCGACGTCCGATTCTGCCAGGTGATCGCGTCGTTGACCGCCAAGGCGCTGCGCAACGCTCACCGCTTCGAGTCGCTGATGCGCGAACAGCAGGACGTGAGCGTGGCGCATCGGCAGGCGGAGCTGCAGCGGATCGCGCTGGTCGCGTTCCTGCGGCGGTTGCTCGATCGATACGCGAAGATCGAGGAGCAGACGTGGGCGGAGACGCTGCTGCCGAAGGCGTCCGATGAAGAGCTGGAACGGCTGGTCGCGGTGGCGCTCCAGGTGATCGCGGAAGAAGCGAAAGGGTGAGCTTGGGCGCGTCCGACTCGACCTAGGCGTCATGGAAAAGGTGGATCCCGCCCTGTCGGCCCGGGCCGAAACGCTGCGCGAACAGATCGAGCGTGCCATCTACGAGTACTATGTCCTCGATCGGCCATCGCTCTCGGACGCGGAGTACGACCGGCTCTTTCGGGAACTGCAAGCGCTCGAGTCGCAGCATCCGACGCTGCGCACGGCGGACTCTCCCACGCTGCGCGTCGGCATCGAGCCGCAGTCGGCCCTCGCCAAGCACCAGCATCTCGTCCCGATGCTGTCGCTGGGGAACGCCTTCAACGCCGAGGATCTCGAGGACTGGGAGCAGCGGATCGAGCGGCTGGCCGGCGACGACGTCAAGCGATCGGGATACGCCTGCGAGCTGAAGATCGACGGCGCGGCGGTGAGTCTCACGTATCGGGAGGGCGTGCTGACCGTGGGCGCGACGCGCGGCAACGGCGTCGTGGGCGAGAACGTCACGGCCAACCTGCGCACGATCAAGCAGATCCCGCTGCGGCTGCGGGGAAGGCAGCCTCCATCCCTCATGGAAGTGCGGGGCGAGGTCTACATGCCTTTCTCCGGCTTCGAGAAAATGAACGAGGAGCGGGTACGCGCCGGCGAGCCGGTGTTCGCCAACCCGCGGAACTCCGCCGCGGGCGCTTTGCGACAGCTCGATCCCGCCGTGTCGGCCGCTCGTCCGCTGCGCTTTTTCGCGTACACGGTCGCCGTAGAGAGCGGCGAGGAGATGCCGGTGCTGGAGCAGTTCGCGCTCCTCGACCTGCTCGAGGAATGGGGGCTGCCGGTAGCTCCGCACCGGCAACGCGCACACACCCTCGCCGACGTTCACGCCTGGGCGGACGCCGTCGAACATCGCATCCGTCCGTCGCTGGATTTCGCCATCGACGGAGGGGTGGTGAAGGTGAACGACATGCGTCTCTGGCCCGATCTCGGCGTCGTCGGACGTCGCGAGCCCCGGTACGCCATCGCGCGCAAGTTCGCTCCCGATATCGCCGAGACCCGGCTGCTCAAGATCATGGTCAACGTCGGGCGCACGGGATCGTTGAACCCGTACGCGACACTGCAGCCTGTGGAGATCGGCGGCGCGACCGTGAAGCTCGCGACGCTCCACAACTTCGAGCTGATTCGCAGCAAGGATCTGCGCGATGGCGACATCGTGCAGGTCAAGCGGGCCGGCGAAGTCATTCCTCAAGTGATCGGCCCCGTGCCCGACCGGCGCGATCCTACCAATCCACCCGAGCCGTACGTACCGCCGGCCAATTGCCCCAGCTGCGGCACGCCGGCGGTGCCTGGCGTCGAACGCGGTATGCTGTACTGTCCCAACTTCGAGTGCCCGGCTCGCCAGCTGGAAGGGTTGGCCCATTTCGTTTCGCGTGGAGGCATGGACATCCGCGGGCTCTCCTACGCGCGCATCAGCCAGCTCCTGGACGCGAAACTCATCCACGATGCTGCGGACCTGTACGACCTCACACCGGAACGCATCGTCGCGCTCGAGCGCTTCGCCGACAAGAGCGCCCAGGCCCTCGTCGACGCTATTCAGGCATCCAAAGCGCAGCCGCTATCGCGGTTGTTGTTCGCGCTCGGCGTCGAAAACGTGGGCGAGACTGCGGCCAAACAGCTCGCGAAGCAGTTCGGCACGATGGACGAGCTGCAAAAGGCAAGCGTCGACGACGTGCTCGCCATCCACGGGATGGGGGAGACGATCGCGCAGTCGGTCGTCGACTGGTTCAAGAACGCCCAGGTTCGAGACCTCATCGATCGGTTGCGGGCTCGCGGGCTTAACTTCGAGGAGCCACGTCAGAAAACGACGGGCGCCCTCAGGGGAATGACCTTTGTCCTCACGGGGTCACTCGACACTCTCTCACGGGAGCGCGCGACCGAGTTGATCGAGGGTAACGGAGGCAAAGTGACGAGTGGCGTCTCCAAAAAAACGTCGTACGTCGTTGCGGGCGCGGAGCCGGGAAGTAAACTGGAGAAGGCCCGTACGTTGGGTATCCGAATCATCGGCGAAGCGGAACTGAAAGCACTTCTCGAATCGGGCGAAGGATAGTCCCAGCCAAAGGATCCCTGTGTCCCTTGATCTCGCCAACAACGGCATGATCGTACTCACGCGTGACGCGCTCGTGTCGCTGCGGTCAGTGCTCTTTCGCGACATTGGCGCGAACGCCGCCGCGTATCTGCAGGAGGCTGGATACGCGGGCGGCAGCGCGCTGTATCAGTCGTTCGCCACATGGAGCCAGCAGCGGGGCCACATCGCTCCCGAGCGCATGGCCGCGCCGGACTTCGAACAACGCGCCGTCGAGTTTTTCGGCGAGCTCGGTTGGGGGGCGATGTCGGTGGGGCGACTGCACGATTCTGTCGTGACGTTGGACTCGGCGAACTGGGCGGAGTCCGATCCCGCGAGCGCGATGCAGTTTCCAGGCTGTTATCTCTCGTCGGGCCTGCTCGCGGAATTCTTCGGGCGCGTCGCGGGCACGCCGCTGGCCGTCATGGAAGTGGAGTGCCGTTCGATGGGATCTCCGCGTTGCCGCTTTTTGCTTGGCAGCGCCGAAACCATGCAGTATGTCTACAACGGGATGACGACCGGCATTCCGTACGACACTACGCTTGCTAAGATGCCGTAAGCGCCTTGTCAGTCGCTATTCGTCAGGCTCGAGCGCCTCGGCGTACAACGGATTCGGCACGAGCTCGCCGTCGACGAGGATCTCGCGGTCCCAGGGCAGGATGATCGTGCTCTCGGTGGCGAGACCGTGAAAATCGGGCTTGAAGTCGCCGGTCTTGAACGCGACGGCCGTGCGTACGTCGGCCGCGCCCGCGTTGACCGCCGCCGCGACCGCGAGGCGGATCGTGTCGCCCGTGTCGCACGTCTCGTCGACGATGAGGATTCTGCGGCCGCGAATGTCAGCGGGCGCCGCGCTCAGGACGGCGGGGCGTTCGCGCACCGTCTCCGCCCGGAAGCGGCGGCTGACAACAATCGAGTGGAACTCGCGGTTCAGAATGGCCGCGATGACAGCGCCCGGCACAACCCCCGCCGTGGCGATGCCGAGCACGACCTCCGGGTCGTACTCGCGCGAGACCTTGAGCGCGAGTCCGCGCGACAGCTCACCAAAAAACGGCCACTCGACGTCGATGACGCCTTTGGCTTGATCGAAGCTCGTGCGACGCGGGGACATGACCGCAAGCTAATCTGACAGGCTACCGGGCGGCCAAGCGGTTGTGCCATATGCAGGCACACCATAGTTTTGCGCACGGTGCGCACCCTGCGCCCTGCTCCGCCCTTTTTCTCTCCTCCTCAGCGCCGCATGTCATGGTGGAGCCGCCTGCTGGGCGGAACGTCCGGAAAAGAGCTCGGCTCGCGAAAGGTCGACTATCTCAGCGAAGCAATCGCGCTCGAACGGCAGGGTGACTTCGACGCGGCGCTCACGTCGTATCGGCTCGCGCTCCGCGATCACCCGAACGATCCGAAGATTCTTCAGAACATCGCGATCGCGTATTCGCGCACCGGACGCTTGGAGGATGCCATTCGGTCGTACCGACGCGCGCTGGAGGTTGCACCCGAGCTCTCCGGGGCGCATTACGGCCTTGCATTTCTCCTTCTCAAGCGCGGCGATCGCGCCGGCGCGATGACTCACCTCGACGCGTTCCTCGGCAAACCGCTGGCGACCGGGGAGATGGATCGCTGGGTGCGTCACGCCGAACAGACGCTCGTGGCGCTGCGCGCCGGCAACACCGACGTGTCGTCGGAGCCGCAGCCGTAACGTGCGAGGTACGCTCGCCGTCGTCAGCCAGAAGGGGGGCGTCGGCAAGACAACGACGGCGATCAATCTGGCCGCTGCTCTCGCGCGCCGAGGCGTACGGACGTTGCTCGTCGACATCGACCCGCAGGGATCGGTGCGCTTCGGCCTCGGGCTGCGAGCCGAGGGCGGCGGAATCGCCGAGTATCTGGAAGGCACCAAGGAGCTGCCCGAGATCGTGCGGGCCACGTCACTCCCCTTCCTCCGCGCCCTGCTCGCGGGCGCCGTCGTGGAAACGGGCGATCACGGGGAGTATCAGGCGCTCGTCGCTTCGTCGCCAAAGCTCCAAGAGCTGTTCGCGCTCGCGGTCGATCGGGGCTACGCGGTGATCGTCGATACCCCGCCCGGCCTTGGCCCCATCGTCCAGGCCGTGCTCGCCGCGAGCGATCACGTCATCGTCCCGTTGCAATGCGAGCCGCTGGCGTTGCAGACCACGTCGCAGATCCTCAAGGGGATTCGTTCGGCGATGGCGAAGCGTGATAGCTTGCGGTTGGAGGGCATCGTGTTGACGCTGTACGAAGAAGAGAGTGCCATCTGCCGCAGGATCGCAGAGCGCGTGCGCGAGCAGCTGCCGCCTGATTTGCTGTTCGCCACTCCCATACCGCGTACTTCAGCGACGGTGGAGTCGTTCGCCGCGGGGCAGCCGGTGGTGCTGCGATCTCCCCAGGATCCCGCCGCCCTGGCGTACACCGCGCTCGCGGAGGCGTTGCTGAGTCGAGCCCAGTGACGCACGCCTGGCGCAGGATGGTCGTGGCGGTGTGTGGGGCTGTCGGGTGGTGGCTCGTGAGCTGTCGCGAGGTGCAATCGCCGGAGGAGGGCATTCTTTCGCTGTCGCCCGTGCGTCTCCCGTCCCCGGGCCTGGTGCAGGGCGACACGATGCGCGACAGCACGGGCCTCGTGGCGCCGTTGCGCGTCGTCGCGTATGGCGTGGCTGGAGACACCCTACACAACGTTGTGGCGACGTTCGTCGCCCTCGACACGGGGGCGCATCTGGACGGTGCGCTGCTCATCGGTGACAAGGCTGGAACCACCGTTCGTGTCATCGGTTCGGTGGCCGCGATTCAGACGCAGCCCACGCTTCCGGTGCCCGTGACGCTCTCCCCGGACACACTCGTGCCCGCGGACTCTGTGACGCATCACCGCACCTATTCGCTCATCGCCGGCGATACGATTGTGGCGGCCGACCTCAACACGAACGTCCTGCACCGCGTTGGCGCCGCGCCGTCGGGGGTCGGGGCGGTGATCGTCCGATATCTGATCGAGCGCGCGCCCCCGGGAGTGAACAACGCACAAACCCTTGTCTTGCTGAACGGAAGCGCGCCTTCGAACCGCGATACGAGCGCGGTCCCGAGTGGTAGCGCGTCGCTCAAGGCGCGTCTGCGGCTGCTGGCGCTGAATACGTTCACGACGGACACAGCGCTCATCAGCGCGACGGCGTCATACGCGGGACGACAACTGGGTCGTGTGCTCTTCACCCTCATCTTCACCAATACGTCGTCCTCGCCGTGATCGGCTTCTGCAACGAAGCTCAGTAGAGCGAACCACGCGATAGCGCGCGTTTCGCGGTCCGGATATACTGGACATTCCCCCCTTACCGGACGCAGAGGACGCGATGCAGCAGGCGAGTGGCGGACCGCGAAACTCCACACCAGGCACACTCAACAAGCTGTTCTTCGACGCGATCGAGCGTTTCAAGAAGCCCGATGCGCTCCAGTTCAAGAAGGACGGCGTCTACCGTCCGATCTCGTCAGCCGAGCTCGCGGATCGCGTGCGGCAGGTGGCGATCGGGCTGCAGGAGCTCGGGATCAAGCGCGGCGATCGCGTGGCGATTCTGTCCGAGAACCGCCCGGAGTGGGCGATAGCGGATTATGCATGCCTGACGGCCGGGCTTACCGATGTCCCGATCTACCCGACGCTGCCGGCGGAACAGATTCCGTACATCCTCAACGATTCCGGGGCGGTCGCCATCTTCGCCTCGACGCCGGAGCAGGCGGCCAAGGTCGCGGCGATCAGATCGCAGTGTAAGTCGCTCCGCCATGTCATCGGCTTCGGCGACTCGCCGCGCCCCGGTGAAGACTTCACGCTCGACCAGATCCGAGCGGGGGGACGCTCGGCGGAAAACGAGCGTCGCACGAGCGAATACCGGCTGCAGGCGCTCATGGTGAAGCCCGACGACCTGGCGACGCTGATTTACACGTCGGGAACGACGGGCGAGCCCAAAGGCGTCATGCTAACTCATGACAACATTTATTCGAACGTGATGGCGAGTGAAGCATGCATTCCGTTCGGTGGCGCGGACACCTGCCTGAGCTTCCTCCCCTTGTCGCACATCTTCGAGCGAATGGCGGGACACTACCTCATGCTGCACACGGGAACGTCGATCGCATACGCGGAGTCGATCGATACGGTTCCGATCAACATGCAGGAGGTTCAGCCCACACTGGTGCTGTCGGTGCCGCGGCTGTACGAGAAGATGTACGCTCGCGTGCTCGACAATGCGCTGGCGGGAAGTACGCTCAAGAAGCGGATTTTCTTTTGGGCGCGAGGGGTGGCCGAGCGCTGGGCGGATCAGAAACTCGCGGGGCGGCAGCCTGGAGGACTGCTCGCGCGCCAGTATGCGATTGCCCAGAAGCTGGTGTTCTCGAAGCTGAAAGCACGGACGGGCGGCCGGCTGCGCTATTTCGTCTCGGGAGGAGCGCCGCTGGCGCCGGAGATCAACAAGTTCTTCTACGCGGCCGGTCTGGTGATTCTCGAGGGGTACGGCCTCACGGAGACGTCGCCGGTGATCACGGTGAACACTCCAGCCGCGTTCCGTATTGGTTCAGTGGGCAAGCCCGTGCCCGGAGTCGAAGTGCGGATCGCCCAGGAAGGCGAGATCCAGACGCGTGGGCCGCACGTCATGAAGGGGTACTTCAACAAGCCGGAGGCGACGCGCGACTCCATCGACGCCGAGAACTGGTTCCGCACCGGTGACGTGGGCGTGCTGGAAAACGACTTCCTCCGGATCACCGACCGGATCAAGGATCTCATCGTCACCGCGGGGGGCAAGAAAATCGCCCCGCAGCCAATCGAGAACAAGATCAAAACGAACAAGTACGTCAGTCAGGCCGTCATGATCGGCGACAAGCGGAAATTTGCGCTTCTGCTCATCGTGCCCAACTGGGACAGCCTCGAAAAATGGGCCGCCCTGAAGAACATCATTTGGACCGATCGCAAGCAGTTGCTCGAGATGCCGACGATTCGGGCGAAAATGGAAAAGGAAGTGTTCGGCGAGCTCGAGGGACTCGCGAAGTTCGAGATGCCCAAGAAGTTGGCGCTGCTCGAGCATGACTTCTCGGTGGAGCGTGGCGAGCTCACCCCGACGCTCAAGGTGAAGCGCCGGGTGATCGACAAGACGTACAAGAGCCTCATCGACTCGATGTATCAGGAGGAACGCGAGCCGGCGACCGTCTAGCCCCGTGAAGCTTTCCTGATGGACACGAGGCGCGGCGTTCCTTCGTCGTGGGACGCCGCGGTTTTTTCTCCAACCCACATCTGGTCATCCCGCGCGATCTCAGCCACTCCGTCGGGGACTCGCAGTGTCGCCGGCGCGAGGATGCGTCCGCCCGGGCGCACGGCGCGCACGCCGGATCGCACGAGCCTGGCCGGAGCGGTTGCGTCCAGCGCGATGCCGCGCGCCGAGCCGGACGCGAATGGAATCGACTCGCGGGTCAGCACCGCGCCCGCCGCGACGTCAGGCGGCACGTTCGGTGGCGGATTGACCAGCACGATTCGTGTCTCGGACAGTCGATGCACGAGATCGACGTGTGCCCCCCAGCGGCCGCACAGCAGCGCGAAGCCTCTGGAGTCGGTGAGATCGAGAAAGGCCGCCACGCGCATCGCCATCTCCGCGCTGGGCTCCTCGTGCGGTGTCGGCGGCGGCTCGTCGATCCGCACGACCCCTGCGACGATGGGAAACTCCGCCTGGCAGACGGGGCAGCCGAGGAGGCCGTCGACGATGTGACGCGCCTCGCTACGCACCGCCGATGCGATGAGCTGCGTCTCCTCGTGATCGCGGGGACAACGCAACAGCTCGATCAGCTCGACGAACACGATCGCCCCCTCAGGCCCGTGAAACGCGCAGCTCGTCGATGTTCACGTCGGCGGGTCGTGTCACGGCGTAACGGACCGCTTCCGCGACGGCCGCTGCCGGCAGCATTTGCGCGCGTGGTGTGAATCCGGGACGCTCGTCTGGGTTCACGTCATTCCAGAGCGCCGTATCGACCGGCCCTGGAGAAACCAGCGTCGCCCGGACCCCGCTCCCGCGGAGCTCTTCGCGCAACACCAGGTGCAGACCCCGCGCGCCGAACTTGCTCGCCGCGTACGCGGCGTTCTCGGGAAGCGCGCGATGATCCGCGATCGACCCGATCGTCACGATGTGTCCCGTGTGCCGGGTGCGCATCTCGGGCAGGAATCGCTGGATGAACGCGAATTGTGCGCTGAGGTTCACCTGCACGGTGAGCGCGAACTCGTCGAACGGGGTGTCCTCGATGCGCGCGAGGAAGAACTGGCCGGCGTTGTTCACGAGAATGTCGGGCCCGCCGCCCAGCGCGATCTGAATCTGCGCCAGCGCGCGCTGTACCGCGTTGGGGTCGCCCATGTCGCACACGACGGCACTGGCGAGCTCGCCGAGCTCCTGTGTCGCCTCATCGAGCGTGTCCTCCCGGCGAGCGACGAGCACGACCCTGGCGCCGGCGCCACTTAGCGCGCGCGCGCATTCCAGGCCGATCCCGCGCGACGCCCCGGTGATGACGGCCGAGCGTCCGCGCAGCGACGCGACGCTACTTGCCGTCGTACTCGACATAATTGTTGACCGTCTCCCAGAGCACGAGACGTGTCAGCTGAGCGGGCCGCAGCGCGGGCTCGAGGACGCGCCAGAACGCGACGATGACGTTCTCAGTGGTGGGAATGGTGTCGCGGAGGAAATCGACTTCGAGATTGAGATTGCGGTGATCGACCTTGGCGATGACGTGCTCTTCGACGACCGCCTTCACGCGCGAGAGGTCGATCACGTAGCCCGTGCGCTCGTCGAGGGAACCGCGCACGGACACATCGAGGATGTAATTGTGCCCGTGCCAGTTCGGATTATTGCATTTTCCGAACGTCCGCCGGTTCTCCTCGTCCGACATCGCGGGATTGTGCACGCGATGCGCAGAACTGAAATGCATCCGGCGAGTGACTGTAACTTGGGGTACCATTGGTCGCGAGACGGTCCTATGTGATGAAAGGGAATCCAAGTGGAGAGTGGCCAGTCGAGCAGTAGCCAATTGGGAAGTAAGGGCATCACTTCTCGACTGGCTACTTCTCGACTGACTACTCGTTACTTGGATTCCCCTTCACTGCGACGGAGCATAGCCGTTATAAAGAACGAGCCCCGTGGTTGCCCACGAGGCTCGCTCGATACAATGGAACGAAGAGGGTTTTATCAAGCCCAAAGGAAAGATTGAGGCCCTCACCACACCTTCCGCCTTCCCCCGCACTGGGGGCATGACGTCGGCATAGATTGTCGAACCCGACAGTTGGACTTATCGGCTGAAAAACGGAGCTCTCCGTCCATCGGAAAAACTTCGTGCGCCGTAATGTATCATTGAGTCATTGGGGGTCAATACAAAAATGGACCTCGGAATCTTGTTATCGATTGCGATGTTGATCGTCTGGGCGATTCTGACCTTCGTCGTGAACGACGCGCCCGGCATGACACACGCGCTGCTGACCGCGGGTGTTGCATTGCTCATCTGGCGGGTAGTGAAGCGAAGCGAGCCACGAGCGCCTGAACCGCCTCGCCGGCCGTGATGTCGGCAACGGAATCCGTCGCGCTTTCGACGACGCGCCCTTCCGCGTTGTAGGGTCCCCAGATCGCGGCGTTGCCGCGCGGATGCAGGACGACCGCCGGCCGGTCGAACGCGTCGGCCGCATGGCCGATGCTCGTATCGGGAGTGAAGACCACGTCCGCCTGTGCGACCAGCGACATCGCGTCGCGAATCCCATGGTCCTCCACGAGCCGCGCGCCTCCCTCCGCGGCAATCGTCGCCGCGCGCGCGCGATCGCTGGGCGAGCTGACGACGACGACATCCGAGCTCGCGACGTGCGCCCGCGCAGCGCGAATGACTTCGACGAACCGTTGGTCGGGCCAGTGGTGATGCGCCCGCCCCGCGGAGACGTTCACGAGCAGCCGCGGCCAGGCGCGTGCCCCGTGATTCGTGGCGCCGCGCCACATCTCTTCGCCGCGTTGGCGCTCCGCATCGGTGAGCTCGACGGTGGGGCGCAGGTCCACGCCGGACGGCTGCACACCGAACGCGGTGAGCAGCGTGCCGAGTTTGTCGATGATATGGTCCGCCGTCTCTCGTGGAGGCACCGGGAGCGTGTATGCGAAGTCGTTGCCCCCGTCGCCTCCCTCCCCCTTGCCCGCGACGCCGATGCGATAGCGAGCGCCGCTCGCGAGCATGAGGAGCAGCGTGGTGAGCGAAGGCGCCGTCACCATGCAGTCGATGACCGCGTCATAGGACCGGTGACGCAAGTCGCGGAACGTGTAGGGGAAGGACGTGGGCGAATGTTTGTCGAACACGATCACGTTGCGCAGGTACGGCGCGTGTCGAAGCACCGGCGCGTTGCTCCGCGACGCCAGCACGTCCAGCTGAATGGTGGGGTGCGCTGCCGCGATGGCGCGGAGGATCCCTGTCGAGAGAATCATGTCGCCGATGCGGTCATGACGAAGGAAGAGCACGCGGTAGGGACGCTCGCGCCAGTCGGGTCGCTCGCCAGTGCCCCGCCCGTTCTTGCCCATCATCCGCGCGATCGCGGACATCGTCATCCGCTTCGCGAAACGCTCGATGCCCTTCATTTGCATTGCAGCCCGGCCCCCCGGGAGATACACATAGGACAGTGGTGGCTGGCTAAGTTCGCAGGTTCCTATTTCGAATAACAGCGGCTCACAAAGGAGGGCACCGCCGTGCAGCTGCAGCGTTGTTATTTCTCCTTCGTCGTCGGCGTCGCCCTCGTCGGCGCGGGAAGGACCGTGACGGCGCAGTCGGCCACGGCCAGGCAGCAGGGAGGGGGAGGCGCGCCGGCGTCTGGTGCAATATCGACGCGACTCGAGTCCTTCCAGCCGAGCCCGGGCTCGCTCGTCACCGTGGCGTATGAGAACCTCGGCGACCTCAATTTCGGGCGCGTCTCGGTGGAGGTGCGCGAGCTGCGCGACAGCAAGGGGGAATTCGCGCGCGGGGTCGTCATTCGCGTGACGGAGAGTCAGACGCTCCAGGAGCAGGCCTTCGTGGATCCCGAGGAGATCCCGGAGCTGCTTCGCGGCATCGACGCGATTCTGCGAACGACCTCCAACCCCACCAGCTTCAAATCTTTCGAGCTGCGCTACAAGACGCGCGGCGAGCTGGAGGTCAGCGCGTACAACACGGACGCGTATGTGCAGTACGCGATCCAGGCTGGCCATGCGACCAAGGCGACCGCGCTCAATCTGCGGAGCGAAGACATGGCGAAGTTTCGCTCGATGATGGTGGCGGCGAGCGCGCGTCTGGCGGCTGCGGCGCGCCGCTAGCTAGATCTCCCAGTTGGAGAACACCAGGCCGCGGTCCGCGCGCCGCTCGCCGTAACCTCCCAATGTCATCCGAAGGTCCGACCACCGCACGCGACCGCGCAGCGTGATGATCCGCTGGTATGCCGCGTCGTAGTCGCCCTGCACGCGGATCGACACCCTGCGCGTGCCGCTCCGACGCGCGAGATCCGCGAGCATCCGGACCATCACGTCGAACACCGAGAGGTCGAACAGCGCGCACTTGAGGACGCGCAGGTCCTCGCGCGCGCGACCCTCGACGAGCGGCGTCGTGTGGCAGAGCGCGAACCCCACGACGTCGTTGCCCTTCTCCAGGATTACGGTGTCACCCAGCGCCAGCTCGTCCGTGAGCTGAATCTCGCGGCTGTGGTCGTAGCCGGGAATGAGCGAGGCGACGAGATCGCGGCAGCGCCCGAGCATGTCGTCCTTGTCGCGATTCGCGAGCCGCCCGAACAGGATGGCCGGCTTGTCGGCATAGCTCGCGTCCACCGTCGTCGTGAGCGTGAGCTTTCCGGGGACAAAACCCAGGGACGAGTAGAAGCCGATGTTGTCCATGGTGCGTGGCATCGTTTCGAGCCCGATGACCGAAGCCCCGTGGACTTTGAGCCAGTCGACGCCGCGGCGCACGATCTCCTTGCCGGCGCCCACCCCTTGATGCTCGCTGCGCACCGCGATCGGCCCCATCCACCCCTCGACTCCGGAGCGGTGCACGATGTTGAAGGCCACGATGTCCCCGCGCTCGCCGCGCCAGACCATCGCGCCGTCGGCCGCGTCGCGAATCGCATAGCGCCACACCGCTGGGTTGAGAAAGGGCACGCGCACGCCGACCATCCCGTCGCGACGATAGCGCTCGGTGAACGATTCGCTGAACACCTGATTCAGCTCGTCGATCTCCTCGATTTTCGCCGGGTAGGGGCCATCGAGAACGTGACTGGGACGCCAGGAGCGCGAGGTCGCCATCAGTTGGCGGCTCCCACTTCGGCGTATTCGTCGCGCACGACGTCGTCGTGGTCGGCGGGGACCGGCGTTTCCGTTTCCACGCGCGACGTCCCAGTCTCGTCGTCGTACCGGACGGTCATCACCCGATCGAGTCCTTCGCGCACGGTTTCGATATGCGTGATCAGCACCACCTGCTCGAAGCGATCGTGCAGACGACGCAGCAGCTCGACCACGTTGTGGCGGCGCGACTCGTCCAGCGAGCCGAAGACTTCATCGAGAATCAACAGCGAGAACGCCTGGCCCGCCCGCTCCGCGATCATCTGGGAGATTGCCAGCCGCAACACGAGATTCGCAAGATCCTCTTCGCCGCCTGAGATGACGGGTTTGGGAATGTCGTCCTCTTTGACGATGATGTTGTAGTCCTCGTCGAGCTCCAAATCGGTGTAGCGACCGTCCGTGAGCTCCGCGAGAAAGCCGCTCGCCAGCTCGGACAGCTCCGGCCGCAGGTGCGCGTTGAGATCCGACCTGATGTCGGTGAATGCGTGATCCAGCTCGTCGTGAATCCGACGGTCGCCGGTGAGAATCCGCAACTTCTGCTGCGCGCGCTCCAATTCCTGGCGACTGGCTTCCGCGGTGGCGCGCGCGGCCCGCGCCGCCTCCAGCTCCTTCTCCGCGGAGAGCGCCGCGAGCTCGGACGTCCTGAGCTCCGCGGACACGGCATCGTGGCTTTCCTTGAGCTTGTCGAACGCCTTCTCCGAAAAGCGGGATCCGCTTTGCCGCTCCCGGAGCGTCGACAGCTGCTTGCGGACCTTCACCAGCTCTTTTTGCGCGCGCTCGACGTCTTTGCGCACTCTGGGCTCGCGCTCGGTGAGCGCGCTCAGTCGGACCGAGCGTTCGGCCATGGGGGCGAGCTGCGCGTGCTGCTGCCGCAGCTGCGCATGGCGTGTCTCGTGGTAGCCGGAAGGGATGGCCTCGAGCTGCGCGACCATCGAGGCCAGCCGCTTTTCCTTTTCCTCGATGTCGCGTCCGATCTGCGCATGTTCCTGCAGCCGGAGCTGTGCATCGGTGACGGCTTTGTTCTGCCGCTCGATGTGCCGCTGGAGGTCATCCACGCGAGCGTCGAGCTCGCGCAGCGTCGCCGGCGCCTCCTCGAGCTGCTCGACGCGATTGCGATAGTATTTTCCGTCCACCTCGATCGCCGTGAGCTTGCCGTCGAGGTCGTCGAGGACTTCGCGAAAGTGATCCGCCAGCGGCCGCGTGCAGATCGGGCACGGGCTCTCGGGACCGAGATCCCCCAGGCGGTCTCGCTGGTCCTTGACCTCCACGTAGTGCGTCCGCAGGGCGTCGCGCTTCGTCATCGCTTCCTGTCGATCGCGCACCCAGTCCGTGCGGGCCGCCTCCTGTTCCGCGGCGAGCGACGCCAGCTCGGCGCGCAGCCGCTCCCCCGACGATTCCGCCTCCCGAAACAGTGCGTCCGGCGCGACGATGGATGCGTGACGGTCGCGCAGCCGCTGCAGCTCGTCCGTGAGCGCGCGCCGATTCCGATCGAGCTCCTTGCGTCGACCCTCCTCCTGAAAGAGCCGCTCCATGTCGTGCAGCCGAGCGGCCAGGTCGGCGTGGATGTTCAACTCGGCGCTGATCGCTTCGATCTCCTTGCGCGCCTCGAGGATCTCGGTGAGCTCCTTCGCCAGGCGTTCGGAATCGCGCGCCAGCCCCGTCTCTTCGCTCTCGCGGACGCGCAGCTCGGCGAGAATCTGCTGCAGTGTCTCGCGCTCTTTTTGCGCTTCTTTCCATCGAGGTTCGATCTCCGCGCGCGCATCGTGCGCCTTCTTCAGCCGCGCCAGCGCGGCCTTCGCGGCGGCCTCGGAGCTCTTCAGACGATCCTGCGTGTCCGCCAGCAGCCGCGCGATGGCGTCGCCCTCAGGCATCGCCGCTTGCAGCCCGGCCAGCTCGCCGCGAATGAGGTTGCGACGCTCTCGAACCAGCGACTGCGCTCCGCGCAGCTTCTCGTAGCCCAGGACCCGGGACAGAAACTGGGCGCGTTCGGCGGGCCCCATGGCCGCCATGACGCCGAGCTCCTTCTGGCCCGTGAAGTAGGTATTGAAGAACTCCTGCTGGCTCATGCCGAGCCGGCGGCGCAGCAGGTCGGTCACGCTCGTGGTGCTGTTTGCGATCGGCGACGACGAGCCGTCGATGTACAGCTCGGCCGTCGACAACGTCCGCACCACGCGATGCCGGTGGCTCGCGAGCTCGAAATCCAGCTCGACTTTGACGCCGGCGCGCCCCGGGGCGCTGAGCGACCGGATGTCCTGTCGTTTGCCGCGAACGGCGGACATGCCGTACAACGCCCAGGCGATGGCCTCGAGGATCGTCGTCTTGCCCGAGCCGTTCGGGCCGATGATTCCGGTCAGCCCGGAATCGAAATCGATCCTGGTGTCGGTGTGGAGCCGGAAGTTCGTGAGCTGAAGCCGATTCAACCGCATCGGGTCAGCTCTCGACGTCCGCCAGCACCGCCGGTGCCGGGAATGCGTCCGCTTGCTCGAGGTATTTCATCCCGAGCTCGACGAGCCGCTCGCGATCGAGATCCGCGGGGATCTCCCGCGCCAACAGCTGCTCGCGAACGACGTCGGTGACCGAAGGCCGCCGTGTCGCGGCGCCCGCGACGCTTCGCCGGGAGAGCTCCGGCTTGCGCGTGTCCAGGTGAAAGCTCAGCGCGCGACGTTTGTATTCGCGCAGCGCCCGATGATCGAGCTCGCGGGCCACCGGTCGTGGGATGTCCCGCACGACGAGACGGACGACCTTGTCGTCGATCCCGTTTTTCACCTTGTCGACCGTCCGACGGATGGCCGCATCCACCTCGGCGGGGCTCATCTCGCGCGCGTTGATGGGCTTGAGGTCCAGGAACTCGCGCGAGGGCTGGAGAACGTGAAATGCGTGCTTCCCGGTCTCGAGATCGAACTCGACGAACCCTTTGCCTTTGAGCCCGCGCTCCTCTTCCTCGGATTTGTCGAACCAGACGTTGAGGCTCGTGTAGTCGATCGATCCCGAGTAGAACGCGTTCGCGGCCACGCGATGATGGACGTGATACTGGCCGAGCGCGACGTAGCTCCAGCGTGCCAGCCCGAGGTCACTCCGCGAAACCTTGATCGCGGCGCGATCGAGCTCGGCGTAGTATCGCGGCACCACGTCATCGACATCCGCGTGGATGAGCAAGACGTTGTGTCGGGCCGTCTCGTCCGGCACGAACTCCGGCAGCTGACCTGGCACATCGGGCACGGCGAGCACCGACAGGTCGTACTCGGGAATCCGGAAGCGTTTGGCTTCCTGTGCGGCGACGCGAATGCCGATCTGCTCGAACAGCCCCATGATGCTGCCGCTCTCGGTCGTCCGCGGGGTGTCGTGATTGCCGGCGACGATGATGATTGCCGCTTGCGGCAGCTCGACCTTGACGCGCAAGAACTGGCGGAAGGCGTGCAGAATCGCCGTGTTGGACGGCCGCGAGCTGTGAAATACGTCGCCGGCGACGAGCACGACGTCGGGACGCAGTGCGATGACCTGGTCGATGGCGCGCTGGACCGCGCGTGCTACATCCGCCTCACGCTGATTGATGCCATTCGGCGTGAGCCGCTGGTATTGCCTGTAGCCGAGGTGGAGGTCGGAGAGATGGACGAGGCGCACGCTCAACGGTGAATCTAGCGCCGGTGCGCGGCTATCGCTTGTCGAACACCTTCATGTGCTGCGTGATTTTCATGCGGAATTCCATCGGCGCGAGCGGCGCCGCGCCGCGGGCCGCCATCGTCGTGCGCATCTCCACGAGGAACCGCGATTCCGACAGCCAACCGCGGCGACGATTCACCACCATGTTGCCATTCACAGATCCGCTCAACGACGATTCGGCGGCCATGATCGCGGGCTGCTGCTCCAAGGTGCCTCGCATGCTCACGTACGCGAGATCACCGGCGCGCGAGACCGAATCGAGCCGGAAGGTGGCGCGAACGACGCCGCCCACCGGCAACCCGAAGCTCGCGCCGGACGCGATGGGCATCTCCCGGGACCAGGTTTCGCCGATCGCAACGGGGTCGCGCGGAAACGACGCGGGCATGACCGAGACGAGGTCGTTCACTTCCTTGGGAACGCCGCTGCCCTGATCCGCGATGCTCACGGTGCCGTCGGGTGCGAGTCGCAGCCGCATCTGGCGTCCGCGCAGCTGCTTCTCGGTGTTCGCCGCCGAGGCCCGTCCGCGCTGGTCCGGAGACTCCACGTCCACCGAATCGGTGATCGCGAGAATCATCGTGGCAGCGGGGGTGCTCTGTTCGACGATGGCGCGCGAGAACATCCGCATCGTCGTGACCAACGGCTTGCCCACGGTGCCTTTGCGGGCGCCGCTCATCTCCGTCACCTGATCGAGACGCATGCGCAGCGTGTCGTTCATCTTCGGTCGCAGCTCCAACTGCGTGCGCTGCGCGTGCGCGTTAGCGCTGAGCAGGAGCAGCAGTGCCCAGGAGTACGGTGCGCGCGACACTTAGAATCCGTACGGGTCGTCGCTGGGCAGCGATCGAATCGGGACCGCGGTCGCGCGTGGAGGAGTGTCCGTTGGAACGATCCGTCGGAACTGCGCCTCGAAGAACTGCTGCACACGCTCCGGCCGCGTCTGCATGGTCATGTTGCGCGCGCGGATGACCTGGGCCTCTTCGTGGCCCGCGATGGTGCGCTTGATCCAGTCCAGAGAGATCGACGGGTCGAGCTGACGCAGTGAACGCATAACGGCGACGTCGAGCGTGATCTCGCCCGCCTGCGGAAAGCGTTCCGCGCCGTCGCGCCCGCGCAGAACCGCGGGTCGCGGGAAGCGCACGAAGATCGGTTGCGCAAAGTGCGGATGCCGCACCATCAGTTGTCCCCGTTCCAGCGTCGCCAGCTTGGTCTTGGTCGCGGCGGACAGCACCGAGTAACCGGGGGTCGCGAGCTCGTCCATGTCCATCCTGCCATACAGCGCCGTCCCCGAGTTCCCGACGACGCGGCGATGCACCTGCGAGCGGAATTGCTGCGCGCTGAACAGCACGAGGCCGAGGTATCGTCCACGCTCGGAGATGTCGAGCAGCATCTTGCGTACGTAAGTATCCGGCCCATCGCCGGGTGCGTATTTGTTGAGCTCGTCCACGAACACGACGACGTGACTGACACCGAGGTCGCGACGCTCCAGGTGCTCGCGGAGCTTCGACACGACACGCGCGAAGATCAGATCCTGCGCGTCTTCCTCGAGCGAGGCGACATCGACTACATACACCGTCCGGTCCTGGAAGCTCCCGAAGGGGAGATCGCTGACCGTTCCTTCGTCGGTGACGAGCCCCGCGCACCGCGTCGAGATATTGGACAGCCGGTTGCGGACTTTCCGGATCGTTGCGATGTGGTGGGTGCGCCAGCTCTCTCCCCCGCGATCCTCCATCCCGCGCAGCAGGTCCCGGAAGAACGTCTCCAGCTCCCCGAAGGACCGCACGCGGTGCGGAGTGGACAGCGGCGCCTCGTGGAACTCACGGCCGATCACGCGCTCCTGGAGGAAGTCGATGAACGCGTCGGCCTTGGCGTCGATGTCGTCCTTGTTCAGCAGCACCTCGGCGAACTGCATCACCTCGTTCAGACCCCACGTGAGCGGGCTGACGTTCTCGGACAACTGCTCGTTCGAGCGCAGCGTGTTGAGGTTGAACCCCTTGGCCGTGTACGGGGCGAAATACCGCACGTTCTCGAAGGGCGCCGGCTTCACACCGAGTTTTTCGTACATGGCTCGATCGCTGTCCTCGAGCTGGCCCGGCTGGTCGAGAAAGAGCAGGTCCGGACCTTTGACGTTGAAGCAGATGGCGGCGACCGAGCCCTTTTGTTCCGGGAAATGCGCGAAGATCGAGGCCAGCAGCCACTCCACCGCGCTCGTTTTCGTCGCGAGACCCGACACGCCGCTGATGTTCAGATGCGCCGCTTCGGGGCCCAGGAGAAAGTCAGCGTCGAGGTAGATGGGCGATTCCATCGAGCCTGCGCGATAGATCCCCACCGGGATGGCGGTGCGAGATGCGGGGTCGAGATAGCTGTCCATCCGGAGCGCGACCGCGACGTCTTCATCGGAGGCGAGCGCCACCTTCCCCATCGGCACCGGCTGGAGGGGCTCCTCCGGAATCTGCCGCAGGACGTGGGCCGTGTAGAGGCGGATCTCGGTTCGCTCGGTCGCCGCGAGCGATGCTCCCGACGGCGATCCATCGTGTCCGAGCACGTCGTGAATCGGTGACAGCAGGTCCGTGTAACTGAACCCCTCGACGACGACGCCGTAGACGCGGACGATCTGTCCACCGACCGGCGTCTCCCCATCGACGCGCACGATCGTCCCGATGCCGATCGGCGAATCCAGCGACGTCCAGAAATGGAACTCGTGGGGAGTGTTCGGCCGTCGCTCCGTGGCGACGACCCGGCCCAACAGTGGTCCGGTCATAGGATCGATCGGAGAAACTCTTCGCAGTCACGCACGCCATACGCCATCTTGTCCCAGCGAGCGTCGGGCACCGCGAGCGGGAGAGCCTCGGCCAGCACCCAGCCCGACGCATCGTTGGCGCGCACAGCGATGTCCTTGTCAGAAGCGCCGCGCTGCTCCGCGACCTCGACGCGCACGAGGCCCCAGAGCGGATCCCGCCCGCCCGGATCACGCAGTCGAAGATACCAGCTCGCCACCGGCGTCCGCTTCGGCGACGTTACTCTGAACACGCTGGTGCGCTCACCGCGATTCAATCGCACCAGCGTTCGAAGCGCGTCGCCTTCGGCGTAAAGCGTTCGATGGCTTTTGACGACGCCGACGACACACGATGCCGTCGCCACCTTTTCGCTCCCGGTGATCGCGCCGTCGACAAACAGCTCGCGCATACCCGCCGCGCTCCCGCACCAGCGCTCCCCGAGCTCGCGCTCGACGGCCTCGCGCGCCTCCTGGACGGCGTGGATCGCGGCGTCTTGCAGCGCGAACGGATGCGGAGAATCCAGAGTGCGGTTTGCGAGCGTGTCAACGATCGTGAGCTCCATCGCGTCGAGCGCATTTCGCCACGTCGCGGGCAGCAACGCCAGCGGAGCATAGAGAGCGCGCGCGACTCGAGGCGAGCCCCAGGTCCGCATCCGTCGCTGGACCCGGTGACGGATAACTGCCGCGACGACGCCGTGCACGATAGGAATACCGTCGGCATGGGCGATGACCCGGCTCGTCTGCGTGCCGTCCAGAAACGCCTCGAACCGCGGCTGAGGAGCCTCGGGCACGCGATGCGCGCGCATCGTCTTTCCTTCGAGCAGCGACGCCGCAATGAGTCGGGGCGCATCCTGCGCCCTCAGCGCCGAGAGCTCGAGCGCGGCGGACGACTCCATCCAGCGCTCGGCGGGCAACACGGCAGCGAGGCGACGCTGCACCCCATGAAAGCTCGCGTCGTTGCGAGCGGCATCGGGCGCCATCATCGTGGTCACCCCAGCATCCTAACGAGTTGTCATCCTGAGCGCAGCGAAGGATCTGGCGAGAGTTCGAGTAGATCCTGCGGGCGCGCGCGCGACGCCCTCAGGCTGACCTTCGGTCATTCCACGCCGATGTCCCAGGCCTGTTGAAGATCCTTTTTGGAGTAGGCGCGAAAGGCGGTGAGCGTCTGGGTGCGCTGCAACCCAGGCACCTTGGGAAACACTTCGGTGACCACGCGGGCGATGTCCTCGTACTGCGGCACGCGGACGAGCGCGACGAGATCCCACTCGCCGGATACGGAGTACACCTCATCCACTCCGTCGACGCCGGCCAGGACGCGCGCCGCCTTCGGGATCTGGCTCGGCTCCACGCGACAGAGCACGATGGTCGTGATCACGGTTGCGCGGGGAAAGGCGGAACGTTCAACAGCCAAAGACCCACGAGGTTGTTCGATCCGTCGAGATCGACCAGGAGATCACGCGCGTAACGCACCGTCCGCGTCTGACGGCGTTTGCCCAGCACGAAGTGAAATACCCGCTCGAACTCGTCCGCCTCCGCGAGCATCGCCGTTTCCACTTCGACAGACGCGACATCGGGCTGCGACTTGCGCGCGGCCACGAACACGTGTCCGTCTTCGACGCTGCCGGGAGGCTGCAACGAGCGCCGTTTCTGCACGTCAGGCCAAACGGCAACCTCGACACTGTTGATGTGCCCGGAGGACACGTCGAGAATCAGCCAGGAGCCATCCGCGCCTTCCAGCTCGACGGATCCGGACATTCCCTTGCCCGCCGCCTGTGGGCTCACTTGCGCCGAGAGGATCTCAGTGTCCGGGTCCCACCGATACTCGACCGCGGGTGTCTTCCGGCCTGTTGGAGAGGGCTCTACCTGCATCGGGATCTTCACCAACGACTCCTTGCGAGGGCTGCCAATCTCGACTGCGCTGACTCGGATCGAATCGCCAAACCGACGCGAGGTGTGCCGCAGCGTTGCGGCGCGAGCCTCGTTGGGAGCGATAACAATACAGGGCGGGAAAGCGCGCGACTAGGCACCGTTGCACCGTTGACGCGCGCGGCCGACGCAGTGGATGGACGCCGGGGGCGGGCTATCTTTTCAATCCCTCCGACGGCGCCGATGCGCCGAGCCACGAGTACTCTGAGGACGCAGTGGAAAACGAACAGGACGTCGGCGTATCGCGAGGCCAGAATCAGCTGCATCTGTTGCCGGAAGAGTGGCAGCTGGCGGCCGCTGCGATCGCGCCGCTGCTCGACCGCATCGACGTGAGCACGTCGAGCACGCAGCTCCTCATCATCACCAACGACAGCGAGGCGGCCGCGGGGATGGCGGCGAGGCTGGGTTCCGCCTCGGCCCCTGCGGGTGGCAGCCCTCGGGTCCTTGCGGCAACGGACGCCCGCCGCGCGTCGCGCGTGCTGCGAGCCGCATCGGCTCATGTGGTTGCCGGCCCCCCTGCCGCGCTCGTGGAGCTCGTGCAGGCGTCGGTGTTGAAGCTGGACAACGTTCGGGCGGTCGTGCTCGCATGGGCAGAAGACCTCGGTGCGTCGCCGACACGCGCACTCGAGACGCTCATGGCGGAGCTTCCGAAGGACGCCGCTCGAATCGTCATCGCCAGCGCGATGAGCCCCGCCGTCGAACAGCTCGTGGAGCGCTATGCGCGGCGCGCGCGCAAAACGCAGCCGGCGAACGAGGAAGCGCTCCCCCCGGCTTCCCTGTCATACGTGACCGTACATGAGGGCGGACGCCTCGGGGCGTTGCGACGGGTCCTCGACGCCGTCGACCCGGAGTCGGGGTTTGTCGTCGTGCGCTCCG
>Ga0070696_100000434_pt1 | contig 26295 bp, 26 predicted proteins | sample KBSK1253metaG_FD_65474 | JGI IMG/M metagenome (GOLD analysis project Ga0070696, IMG submission 65474) | Corn, switchgrass and miscanthus rhizosphere microbial communities from Kellogg Biological Station, Michigan, USA - KBS K1-25-3 metaG | ecosystem: Host-associated > Plants > Roots >... | reverse complement strand
CGAGTTGGCAGGCCTAGCCGAGCGCGGCCCTCGGCCATCGTTATCCCGCGATGCAACGATCGAAATACCGCCAACTCGTCCTCGAATTCCATAATTAGTCGATAGTTCGACGGCTCGAACGACCGAAAGTCGAGCGCTCCTTCCGCGATCCGGCGCGGCACGCGGTCGCAGAACGCCCTCAATTCCTCAGGGGACGAGTTCGCAAGATCATTCAAGCTTGGATTGGCATCAAGCCGCCTTTCGGCTTTCCTTAGAACTTCGTCGAGATAATCGGGTTGCCCGGTCGTGTCCCCCAAGTACTTCTTTATCGACGCAGCTTTCGCGTTGACCTCTTGATGCCTTTTCATAAACGCGATTTCCAAGGTAGAAAACCTCGGATCCGCCTTGACGCACGTGTCGAAAATTCTTTTGATGAGTAAGACGTGACCATAATAGGACCCTGCGGCTTCAGCCACGTCGCCGACTTGTCCTTTTGTTCTGTCGGCTGCCATTGCCACGCAGGCAGCAAGCGAGAACGCAGCTGCTAGGACGCCCTGAACTGCCCGCCTTGCTGCCAGTGTTTTCTCCGTCATCTAGTGCGTCTAGCCGGCTGGCGCAGTTCGCGAAACGAGCGCGGCGCAGGATCGACGCTCCAGCGCTCCTTGGCCCGCCACTTTCCGTCCGCACGCTCGAAGGCGAGCACCTCAAACCGGTGGCCGCGCCCGCCGCGCTCGATCGCCACCAGAGCGCAGCGGCGGTTGAATCCGGCCAGGACGAACCGGCGCATGGGCAGCTTGCTATCGACGACATCGGTCACGTTGAACTTCCCATCGCGGTCCGCTATGCCGTCAAGGCCGGCACGGTCGCGCCCAAGCAACGCGTTCACTTGCGCGGGAAGGGTTTCAAGCGAGCGCGCTTCCGTAAGAGCGTCGCGGCCGCACGCGGGATATTCCTGCGCTGCGACGCTTAGCGACCCGCCGCTCAAAGCGGCGCTGAAAACGAACGCGATGGTTGTTTTTGTTGTCATTTCCGCTGGAAGCCGTACGTTACGCCGCAAGCCCGGTGTCACAAACGACATTGGCCACAGGAGCAGCAAAATGCGCCGCCAGGGGTCTTGACGCCTGGCCGCGTGCCGCTGTACACTGTACAAGAGTTATATAGTTCTTATATACACCCGCATACTTGAATATGGCGACCGCGGCCAAGTCGAAGATCAGCACCTTCTCGGCCACCCAGCGCGATCTCGCGATGCTCGAGGCGGTGGCGCGCTACCACGGGCTCAACAAGAGCGCCACGATCGCGAGCCTGGTGCGCAAGGAGTTCTGGCGCGTGTTCCCCGGCGGCACCGACAAGGTGAAGCCCGACCGCGGCGCGAAGGTGGGAGCGGACTAGATGGAATCGGTCGGCCGCCGCAATCTGCTTCGCTTCTCGCTTGGTTCCCTCGCTTTGATCGGTGCACGGGCGTGGGCGACGGAAAAGATCGGCTTGCGCGAGAGCGATGTTTTCGTGGTGGTCGACGTGCAGAACTGCTTCGTGCCCGGCGGCTCGCTCGCGGTGAAGGGCGGCGACGAGATCGTGCCGCTGGTGAATCAGCTCGCCAAGCGCTTCAAGCACGTGGTCCTCACGCAGGACTGGCATACGCCCGATCATGTGTCCTTCGCCTCGCAGCATCCCGGCAAGAAACCCTTCGACACCATCGCCCTCGCCTACGGCACGCAGGTGCTGTGGCCCGAGCATTGCGTGCAGGGTACCGGGGGCGCGATGCTGTACAAGGGGCTGGAGATTCCCCACGCCGAGCTCATCATCCGCAAGGGCTACCGGCGCGACGTGGACAGCTATTCCGCGTTCGTCGAGGCGGACAAGAAAACCCAGACCGGCCTCGGCGGCTACCTCAAGCAGCGCGGGCTCAAGCGCGTGTTCCTAGCCGGTCTCGCCACCGATTTCTGCGTCGCGTGGAGCGCGCTCGACGCGCGCAAGCAGGGCTTCGAGGCGCTGGTCATCGAGGACGCCTGCCGCGGCATCGACACACAGGGCTCGCTCGCCAAAGCGTGGGCCGACATGAGCTCGGCGGGCGTCAAACGGATCCAATCGTCGGATCTCCTCTCGTAACATCAGATTCAAGGTGAAGTATGAATTCTAAGGCACTGATCCTTCAGTTACTTATCGGAGTCGCTGGCGCTGCTTTTGGGCAGGGTCAGAGCGTCAAGATCGGCGAGCTGAACAGCTACAAGGTGTTCCCCGCCTTCCTGGAGCCCTACAAGAAGGGCATGGAGCTCGCGCTGGAGGAGATCAACGCCGGCGGCGGAGTGAATGGCAGGCAGCTCGAGCTGGTGAGCCGCGACGACGGCGGCACGCCGGGCGACGCGGTGCGCGTGGCCGAAGAGCTGATCTCGCGCGACAAGGCAAACGTGCTGATGGGCACTTTCGCCTCCAACGTCGGCCTAGCGGTGGCGAACCTCGCCGCGCAGCGCAAGGTGCTGTTCCTTGCCTCCGAGCCGCTCACCGACAAGATCGTGTGGGAAAACGGCAACCGCTACACCTTCCGTCTGCGCCCGTCGACCTACATGCAGACCGCGATGCTGATCCCGCAGGCCGCCAAGCTCGGCAAGAAGCGCTGGGCCATCGTCTACCCGAACTACGAGTACGGACAGTCGGCCACGGCGTCGTTCAAGAAGCTCATGTCGCAGGCGCAGCCGGGCGTGGAGTTCGTAGCCGAGCAGGCGCCGCCGCTCGGCAAGATCGACGCGGGCGCGGTGGTCCAGGCGCTCGCCGACGCCAAACCCGACGCCATCTTCAGCTCGCTCTTCGCCGCCGACCTGCAGAAGTTCGTGCGCGAGGGCAATACGCGGGGCCTGTTCAAGGACCGGCCGGTGTTCAACCTGATCGCCGGGGAGCCCGAGTACCTCGACACGCTGAAGGACGAGACGCCGCCTGGATGGTGGGTGACCGGCTATCCCTGGAGCGAGATCAATACTCCCGAGCACACGAAATTCCGCACGGCCTACGAGAAGCGCTGGAAGGATTACCCTCGGCAGGGGTCGGTCGTCGGCTATACCGCCGTCTACGCCGTAGCCAATGCCGTGAGGAAAGCAAAGTCGGCGGACACCGAGAAGCTGGTCGAGGCGCTGAAGGGCCTCGAGATGAGCTCGCCCTTCGGGCCCATCCGGTGGCGGCCGATCGATCATCAGTCCACCATGGGCGCCTATGTCGGCCAGCTCGCCAAGAAAGACGGCAAGGGCGTGATGGTGAACTGGTATTACGCCGACGGCGCCAAGTTCCAGCCGTCCGATAAGGAAATCCGCGCGCTGCGCAAGGAGCCCTAGATGCGCATTGCGCCCGTCGATCCGCCTTACCGGCCGGAGCTGCAGGCGCAATTCGACAAGCTCATGCGCGGCGCTCCGCCGCTGCTCCTGTTCCGGACGCTGGCGCGCAATCCGCGCGTCCTGCAGCGCATGATGGACGGCGCGCTGCTCGACCGCGGGAGCATCTCGCTGCGCAGCCGGGAGCTGATGATCCTGCGCACTTGCGCGCGCTGCGATGCCGAATACGAATGGGGCGTGCATGTCGCCGTGTTCGGGACGAAGGCCCAGTGGACTGCGGCGCAGACGCGCTCGACGGTGCACGGCGGCGCGGCCGACGAGTGCTGGAGCGCGGAAGACCGTCTGGTCATTCGCCTCGCCGATCAGCTTCACGACACCAGCCGCGTCGATGACGCCTTGTGGGAGGAGCTGTCCGGGCAATTCGCAGCGGACCAGCTGGTGGAGCTGATCGTGCTCGCGGGTCTCTATCACGCTGTATCCTTCGTGATCAATGCGATCGGCATCCAGCACGAGGCTTTCGCGCCAGGGTTTCCGGAGCACTAGGATCAGGATCGCGTGAGCAGTTCCGCGGTCCTGCTGCAGTTCCTGAACGGCCTCGCGTCCGCGAGCTCGCTCTTCCTCGTCGCCGCCGGGCTGTCGCTCATCTTCGGCGTCACCCGCATCGTCAACTTCGCGCACGGCTCGCTGTACATGCTCGGCATGTACCTCGCCGTGTGGCTTTCGCAGAAGGTCGGCTTCTGGGCCAGCATCCCTATCGCCGCCGTGGCGGTCGGCGCCGCCGGTGCGGTGATTGAAATCATCCTGTTGAGAAGAATCTATCGGGCACCGGAGCTGTTCCAGCTGCTCGCCACCTTCGCGCTGGTCCTGCTCATCAAGGATTTCGCGCTCTGGGCCTGGGGCCCCGAGGACGTGCTGGGGCCGCGCGCGCCCGGCCTTGCCGGCGCGCTCGAGATCGCCGGCCGCGGCTTCCCGCAATACGACCTCATGCTCATCGTGCTCGGCCCGGCCGTTTTCGTCTCGCTGCACCTTCTGCTCACGCGCACGCGCTGGGGGACGCTGGTGCGCGCGGCGACCCAGGACCGCGAGATGGCGGCCGCTCTGGGAGTCAATCAGAAGCTGATCTTCACGGCGGTGTTCGTCCTCGGCGCGGCGCTCGCCGGGCTGGGCGGGGCGCTCGCCATCCCGCGCGAGCCGGCGAGCCTCGCGATCGACCTCGCCGTAGTGTCGGATGCCTTCGTGGTGGTCGTGGTGGGCGGGCTGGGCTCGATTCCCGGCGCCTTCCTCGCCGCGCTTCTCATCGGCGAGATCAAGGCGTTCTGCATCGGCCTGGGCTACTCCAAGCTCACGCTGGCGATGGAGTTCATCGTCATGGCGGCGGTGCTGGTGCTCAGGCCGTGGGGCCTCCTCGGACGTCCCGTGGCCGAGGCCCGCGGTCCCGGGTCTATGCAAACTCCGTTCGCACCGCCATCGCGCGGTTTTATGATTTTTTGCTTAGTGGCATTTGGAATCCTCGCCCTCGCTCCGCTGCTGTCCGACAAGTACCTTCTGGTCCTGCTCACCGACATCCTGGTGTTCGCCCTGTTCGCGGCGAGCCTGCACTTCATGATGGGGCCCGGCGGCATGGCTTCGTTCGGCCACGCCGCGTACTTCGGCCTCGGCGCCTACGGCGCGGCGCTCCTCGCGCTGCGCGTCGGCCTGCCGATGGAGGCCGCGCTGGTCGCGGCGCCGCTCTTCGCGCTGGCCGGTGCGGTGAGCTTCGGTTGGTTCTGCGTGCGTCTTTCCGGCGTGTATCTCGCCATGCTCACCCTCGCCTTCGCGCAGATCGCCTGGTCGGTCGCCTTTCAGTGGGACGCCGTCACCGGCGGCTCGAACGGCCTCATCGGGGTCTGGCCTGCGGCGTGGCTCGCCTCCAAGCCGGCGTACTACTACGTGGTCCTGCTTCTCTGCGGCGGCGCCGTCGCGCTCCTCTGGCGCATGGTGTTCTCGCCTTTCGGCTATGCCTTGCGCGCGACGCGCGATTCGCCGCTGCGCGCCGAAGCCGTCGGCATCCCGGTGCGCACCGTGCAGTGGGCTGCGCTCGCGCTCGCCGGGACGCTCGCGGGCGTCGCCGGCGCCCTGTTCGCATTCTCCAAGGGCTCCATCTCGCCCGAAGTCCTGTCCGTGCCGCGTTCGGTCGATGCCCTGGTCATGGTGTTTCTCGGCGGCGTGCAGACTCTGACCGGTCCGGTCTGGGGCGCGGCGCTCTTCACCTGGCTCGAGGACGCGATGTCGCGCGACATCGCGTATTGGCGCGCCGCGATCGGCGCGGTGATCCTCCTGCTGGTCCTCCTGTTCCCGCAAGGCGTTGCCGGCTTTATCAAGGAAAGGCTGGCTCGATGAGTGCGCTCGACGTTCGCGGCATCTCCAAGGCCTACGGCGGCGTCCAGGCCGTGCGCAACGTCTCGTTCACGCTGGACCCGGGCGAGCTGGTCGCGCTCATCGGACCCAACGGCGCCGGCAAGACGACCTGCTTCAACATGGTGAACGGCCAGCTCGTCCCGGACGCCGGCGACATCTTGGTCGGCGACACGAGCGTGCTGGGACTGCCGCCGCATCGCATCTCGCGCCTGGGCGTGGGACGCACGTTCCAGCTCACCCAGACATTCGGCTCGATGAGCGTGCGGGAGAATGTCCAGGTCGCGCTTCTTTCGGATCAGCGCAGACTGAGGTCCATGACTGCTTTTGCTCCCCGGCTGTACGCCGAGGAAGCCGAAGCGCTGCTGGAGCGGGTGGGCATGGGCGCACAAGCCGAGCGGCCCTGCGCGGTACTCGCGTACGGCGACCTGAAGCGGGTCGAGCTCGCCGTGGCGCTCGCCAACCGGCCGCGGTTGCTGCTCATGGACGAGCCGACGGCCGGCATGGCGCCCGAGGAGCGCGGCGAGCTGATGCGGCTCGCGGCGGCGCTGGCGAAGAGCGAGCGCATGGCGGTGCTTTTCACCGAGCACGACATGAGCGTGGTGTTCGGGCATGCGAGCAGGATCATCGTGCTCCACCAAGGCGAGATCATCGCCGCCGGCACGCCCGATGCGGTGCGTGCCGAGCCGAAAGTGCGCGAGGTCTATCTTGGCGATGCTTGAAGTGCGCACCTTGAGCGCCGGCTACGGCCGTGCTCAGGTCCTATTCCAGATAAATCTGGAAGTAAAAGCAGGCGAGGTGGTAGCCCTCCTCGGCCGCAACGGCGCCGGCAAGTCCACCGCTCTCAAGGCGATCATGGGCCTGATTCCCCGCTGGTCCGGCGAGGTGCTGTTCGAGAACAAGAGCCTCGAAAATCTGGAGCCGCATGGCGTCGCCCGCCTGGGGCTGGGCTACGTGCCCGAGGACCGGCGCATCTTCACCGATCTCACCGTGGCCGAGAACCTCGAGGTCGGCCGCCAGGCGTCGCGCCCCGGCGCGCCGCTCTGGAGCACGCAAAAGCTTTTTGCATTGTTTCCGGTTCTGAAGGAAATGCTCGGGCGCCGCGGCGGGACCCTGTCCGGGGGCGAGCAGCAGATGCTGTGCATCGCGCGCACCCTCGCCGGCAACCCCAAGGCGATCCTGCTCGACGAGCCTTCCGAGGGACTCGCGCCGGTGATCGTCGAGCAGGTCGCAGCCGCGATCCTGGAGATGAAGTGGGCCGGGGTCGCGGTGCTGCTCGCGGAGCAAAGCGCGCGCTTTACCGAGCGAGTCGCCGATCGCGGCTATAGACTGGAGAAAGGCGAGATCAAACCGGTATGACTGTAGCCGCTACCAGCCTCGAGCGCTTCGCCTTGCTGTCGGTCGTCGCGGCGATCGCCACCATCGCGCTGAAGACGCTCGCCTGGCGCCTCACCGGCTCGGTCGGCCTGCTCTCGGACGCGCTCGAGTCGCTGGTCAACCTGGCGGCGGCGCTGCTCGCGCTGTCGATGCTGCGCCTCGCTGCCACGCCGCCCGACGAGGACTATCCCTACGGCTTCTCCAAGGCCGAGTACCTTTCCGCCGGCATCGAGGGCGCGCTCATCGTGCTGGCCGCGGGCGGGATCCTGTTCACGGCGATCCCCCGCCTGCTCGCGCCGCAGCCGCTCGACGCGCCGCTCGCGGGCCTGTCCATCAGCTTCATCGCAACGCTCGTCAACCTGGGCGTCGGGCTGATCCTGATCCGCGCCGGGAAGCAGCACGACAGCATTACGCTGGAAGCCGACGGCAAGCACCTGATGACCGACGTGTGGACCTCCGCCGGAGTCATCGTCGGCGTGGCGCTGGTCTACCTCACGGGGTGGCTGCTGCTCGATCCCCTGGTCGCGCTCGCGGTGGCGCTGCACATCATCTGGACCGGCATCGGCCTCGTGCGCCGCTCGGTCGCGGGCCTGCTCGACGCCGCGATCGCGCACGAGGAGCAGCAGACGGTCACGAAGATCTTCGGCGAGTACGGCCGGCGCTATGCGGTGAAGTTTCACGCCTTCCGCACCCGCCGGGCGGGCGCGCGGCGCTTCATCACGTTCCATCTCCTGGTTCCCGACGAGTGGAGCGTGGCGCAGGCGCATCGCCTCTCGGAGGAGATCGAGGAACGCATCCGCTCGCTGGTGGCCAGCGCCAACGTGTCGGTGCACATCGAACCGATCTCGGACCCCGCGTCCTACGACGACGAGGGGCTCGACCGGATGTAATTATCCCGACAGGCCGATCTTCACCAGCGCGCCGCCGTCCACGGGCAGCGCGACGCCGGTAATGAAGTTCGCCTCGTCGGACGCGAGGAACAGGGCCGCGTTCGCGACGTCCCACGCCGTCCCCATCTTTCTGCGCAGGGGCACTTTGGCATCGCGCATGGCGGCGATCTCGGCGCGGCTCTTGCCCGTGACCCGCGCGCGGGTGTCGACCGCCATCGGCGTGTCCATCAGCCCCGGAAGGATGACATTCGCGCGCACCCCGAACTCGGCGTTCTGGATCGCGAGCTGCTGGGTGTAGGCGATCATCGCCGCCTTGGTCGCCTTGTAGGCGACCGTCGGATAGACCTCCCACGCCGCCACCGACGAGATGTTGATGATCACGCCCGAGCGCTGCGCGCGCATCAGCGGGAGCGCGTGCTTGCACGCCATGACGCAGCCGCGCAGATTGATCGCGCAGATGCGGTCGAAGGCCTCCTCGGTGATCTCGAGCGGCGTGGCGTCGCCGCCGGCGAGGCTCACGCCGACGTTGTAGTGCAGGATGTCGATGCGACCCCAGCGGTCTTTCGCCGCCTGGATGGCGCGCGCGAGCGCCGCCTCGCTCGTCACGTCCGCCTCGAAGGCGATGCACTCGCCGCCGGCCTGCCGCGCCGTCTCCCGGGCCGAGCCGAGATCGCGATCGACCGCGAGCACGCGGGCGCCCTCCTGCACGAAGCGCATCGCCGCGGCGCGCCCGTTGCCCAGGCCCTCGCCCGGACCCTGGCCGGCGCCGACGATCACTGCGATCTTGTCTTTGAGGCGCATGGATGGAGGGCTGATTCTGTCATAGCATCGCGCCGATGGTGGACCTCGGGAGCGTCATCCGGCCCGGCGACGGCATCCTGTGGGGACAGGCCTGCGCCGAGCCGCAGACGCTGGCGGAAGCCGCAGTAGCGCAGCGCGCCGCCTTCTCGGGCGCGGGCGTTTTCCTCGGCGTCAGCTACTCGGGGATCGTGCGGCCCGAGCACGCCGACCACCTTCGCTTTAGCTCGTATTGCGGCACCGGCGCGAACCGGGCGCTCGCCGATGCCGGCGTGCTGGACATCTATCCGGCGCCCTACTCCCAACTCGGCCCGCTCATCCGTGAGCGGAAGATCGGCGCCGATGTGGTGCTGGTGCAGGTCTCGCCGCCCAACTCGCGCGGCGAGTACAGCCTCGGGCTGGGCGTCGAATATCTGGCGCCGGCGCTGCAGGTCGCCCGGGCGATCGTCGCCGAGGTGAACGACCAGGTCCCCTGGACGCACACCGAGCCGCTGCTGCGCAGGAAGGACTTCGCCCTGATCGTGGAAAGCTCGCGCGCCCCGGTGAGCCTCGCCTACCGGATCGGGGAGGCGGAAATGGCGATCGCGCGGAACGCCGCCGGCTTCATCCCCGAGCGCGCGGTCCTCGAATGCGGCATCGGCAACCTCCCCAACGCCGTGCTCGGTGCCCTGGGCGAGCGGCGCGGCCTGCGCTTTCACTCCGGCGTTATCCCCGAAGGGGTCGCCGAGCTCCATGGAAGGGGGGTGTTGAGCGGCGAGATCCATGGTGGCGCGCTGATGGGCACCCAGCCGCTCTTCGACTGGGCGCGCGCAAATCCGCTGGTCCGGCTGCACTCGTCCGAGTACACCCACGGCGCCGAGGTGCTCGCCCGGCTCGAGCGCTTCGTCGCCATCAACACGGCGGTGGAGATCGACTTCACCGGCCAGGTGAACGGCGAGGTGGCGAAGGGAAGCTACGTCGGCGCCGTCGGCGGCGCGCTCGATTTCATCCGCGCTGCCAACCAGTCGCCCGGCGGGGTTGCCCTTATCGTTATCCCATCCTCAAGAATTGTCGAAAACCTCTCTGGCCCGGTGGCGACCCCCAGGAGCGAGGCCGGGGTGATCGTGACCGAGATCGGCGCGGCCGACCTGCGCGGCTGCACCCTGCGCGAGCGCGAGCGGCGCCTGCGCGCCATCAGCGGAGCCTGAAAGTCAGCGGAAGTTCCTGAGCTCGCGCACGCTCCAGAACGGCGTCACCGCGAGCGCCACCATGACGAGCGCGAGCGCGAGCCCGGCGCGGTAGCCGCCGGTGAGGTCGTGCAGCGCCCCGCCCATCAGCGCGCCGAAGGCGGCGCCGATCGCGTTGGCCGAGTAGATGCCGCCGTAGATCGTCGCTACGTGCGGCCCGGCGAAGTAGCGCGCCGAGAGCGACGAGATGATCGGCCCGCGCGTGCCCATGCAGAAGCCGAAGGTCACGACGAAAAGAGCGAGCAGCACGCCGGAGGAGAAGAAGGTAAGAGCGAGCAGTATCGCCATCCCCGCCGCCGTGCCGGCGAAGCTGGCGCTGACGGTCTGCCGGTAGCCGAAGCGGTCGGAGAGAATCCCGCTCGCGGTCACGCTCACGGCCGAAAGCAGGCCGATCGTGCCGAAGGCGCTTGCGGCGGTGAGCGGCGTGAACCCGGCGTCGATGAAGAACGCCACCAGCTGCACCAGGACCGAGAACATCGACGAGGCGGTGAAGAAGAACACGGTCGCGAGCCCCCAGAACACGGGGGTGCGGACCGCGGTGCGGAAGGTCCAGCCCTCCCCCGGCTTCTTGCGCCGCGCCTCGTGGTGGTAATCGGGGCTGCCCGCCGCGAAGCGCTTCCAGGGCAGGAGCAGCACCGCGGGCAGCAGCACGAGCAGCGCGATCCCGAGGATGCGGTAGGCGTTGCGCCAGTCGTAGGCGCCGATGAGCGACTGCGCGAGCGGCACGAAGAAGAGCGCCCCGACCCCGGTGGCGGCATAGGCGATGCCGATCGCCGTCGACAGGCGCTCGCGGTACCAGCGCGAAAGCAGCGCCGAGCCCGGCACCATGCCGTTCAGGCTCACGCCCACCCCGACCAGCACGCCGATCCAGAGATAGAACTGCCACAGGCTCGTCACCCCGCTCGCGAGGACGAACGCCGTGCCGGTGAGCGCGGTGCCCGCGCCGTAGACCCAGCGCGGCCCGAGGCGGTCGAACACCAGCCCGGCCAGCGTCGCCGTGCCGCCGTGCACCAGCAGGTAGATCGAATAGACGCTCGCCACCTGCGAGCGGGTCCAGCCGAACTCGCGCTCGAGCGGCAGGAGAAAGACGGTATAGGTGTCGCCCAGTCCGCGCCCGAGCAGGTTGAACGCGAAGCAGGCTGCGAGAACGGCTATTGCTGTGTGCCTCAGACTTTTTCGGCGGTCGTATCGGCGGGCTGCAGGCCGAAGACCTGCCGCAGGTAGGCGAGGTAACCCGCATCCTTGCTGATCGTCTTGCCGGGCGCGTCGGACACCTTGGCGACCGGCTGGCCGTTGCACTCGGTCATCTTGATGACGATGTTGATCGGCTCGTGCCCGAGGTCGTTGGTGAGGTTGGTGCCGATGCCGAAGGCGGTGAGCGCGCGGCCGTGGAAGCGGCGCGCGATCTCGATCGCGATCGGGACCGTGAGCTGATCGGAAAAGATCAGCGTCTTGGTGCGCGGATCCACGCGGTTGCGCCGATAGTGTGCGATCAGCCGCTCGCCCCAGGCGAACGGGTCGCCCGAGTCGTGGCGCGCGCCGTCGAACAGCTTGCAGAAATACATGTCGAAATCACGCAGAAACGCATCTGTCCCATAGGTATCGGCCACCGCGATGCCGAGGTCGCCGCGGTATTCCTGCGCCCACTTGTCGAAGGCGAAGGTCTGCGAGTCGCGCAGCCGCGGCCCGAGCGCCTGGCAGGCCTGCATGTACTCGTGCGCCATGGTGCCCAGCGGCGTGAGGTTGTTGCGCATCGCGAACCAGACGTTCGAGGTGCCGGCGAAGTTCTGCGGGATCTCGCGCTTGAAGCTCTGCAGCACCTCCTCCTGCCAATCTCGGGAAAAACGGCGCCTTGTGCCGTAGTCCGAGATCCTGAAACCGAGGTCGGGCTCGACCGCGCGCGCCTGCCCGATCTTGGTCTTCAGCCGCCGGCGGCCTTCGGCGATGTCGGGACGCGGCTGGGTGCGCCGGAAGTAGGCCTCGGAGACGATCGCGAGGAGCGGGATCTCGTACAGGATGGTGTGCAGCCACGGGCCCCTGACCGTGATCTCGATCTCGCCGGGCTGCTCGCCGTGGCCGGTGTGCACGTACTTTTCGTTGAAGTGGAAGAGACCCAGGAAGTCGACGAAATCCGACTTCATGAAGCGCAACGATCGCAGGTATTCGAGCTCGTCGTCACGGAAGCGCAGCCGGCTGAGCTCGCCGAGCTCGCGGCCGATCGCTTCCAGGTCCGGGCGCAGGTCGACGCCCTCGGTGCGGCACTTGAAGCGGTACTCGGCTTGCGCGCCCGGAAAGTGGTGCAGCACCACCTGCATCATGGTGAACTTGTACAGGTCGGTGTCCAGCAGCGACTGGATGATCATGTCCGCCGCATTGTAACCTTAGCCCTACCAGCGAAATGTGTGGACGATACGGGCGGTTCAGCCGCAAGGAACGCATCGAAGAGATACTCGAGCGCAGCATCGAAGGCGCCGAGGCGCTCGCGCCTCGCTACAACGTTTGTCCCGGGCTTCCGGATTGGATCATCCGGCAGCCGGCCGCCGGCGCGAGCTTGCGCTTCGAGCAATTCCAGTGGGGCCTGCTGCCATGGTGGACCAAGGATCCCGCGTCTGCGAAGCGGCCGATCAACGCTCGCGCCGAGAGCGTCGCCGAGCGGCCGATGTTCCGCGACCTGCTGCGCGCGCGCCGTTGCGTGGTGCCGATCGATGGCTATTACGAATGGCGCACCACCTCGAGCGGCAAGGCGCCCTTCTGGTTCCATCTCAGGAGCGGCGAGCCCTGGTTTCTCGCTGGGCTGTGGGATCGCTGGCACAAGGGAAAGCCCGACGAGCTCGCGAGCTACATCCTGATGACCACCAAGCCGAACGAGCTGGCGGCGAAAGTGCACGACCGGATGCCCGTGCTGCTGCGTGCGCGCGACGTGCCGCGCTGGCTCGATCCGGCGAACACGGATCTCAAGCAGTTCGCTGATCTGCTTTCGCCTTATCCGGCCGATGAAATGGATGCGCACCCGGTATCGAGGCGCGTCAGCGATCCGGCGAGCGAAGGACCGGCCCTGATCGAGCCCGTGTCAGAGGTTCAGAAGGGCATCTTCGACTAGCCCGTTCACCCGGGCGCCGAGCAGGCGCACCGGGCGGCGTCCCGCCTGGGTGCGGTGCAGGAGCTCCGTGGCCCACGACGAGATCACGTCGGCGTCGGCGGTGGGGCGCGAAAGCGTGTGGCTGCGCGTGACCGTGGTGAAGTCGGCGTAGCGCACCTTGATCGTCACCGTGCGGCCGGCGAGGTGCTTCTTCTCCAGCCACTCCGCGGTTTCGCGCGCAAGGCGCGCGAGCTCGGTCTTGATCGTGTCCATGTCCTGGAGGTCCTCGGCGTAGGTCGTCTCGCTGCTCGCCGACTTGGCCGAGCGGTGCGGCACCACTTCGCGCGGGTCATCGCCGTAGGACAGCCGCCGCAGCCAGTCTGCAAGACTGCCAATTTCTTTTTGCAGGATCTGGAAGTCGAATTCCCGCACGTCCACGACCCGCTCGATTCCCAGAGAGTGCAGCTTCTTCGCGGTGACCGGCCCCACGCCCCAGAGCGCATCCACCGGCAGCGCCTGGAGGAACTGCTCCACCCGGTCGGGCGAGATCACGGTAAGGCCGTCGGGCTTGCGCCAGCCCGAGGCGATCTTGGCGAGGAACTTGTTCGGCGCCACCCCCGCGGAGGCCGTGCAGCGCGTTTCCTGGAAGATTCTTCTTTTCAATTCTTTCGCCACCAGGCTGCCGTAGGCGATGCTCCAGCGGTTCTCGGTCACGTCGAGATAAGCCTCGTCGAGGGAGAGCGGCTCCACGAGATCGGTGCACGCGCGCAGGATCGCCATGACCTGCTCCGACACCGCCTTGTACTTGGCGAAGTCGGGCCGCACGATGGCGAGCTCCGGGCACAGTCGCAGCGCGCGCGCCATGGGCATCGCCGAGCGCACGCCGAAGGCGCGCGCCTCGTAGCTCGCCGCCGCCACCACCCCCCTGCCCTCCGGGCTGCCGCCCACCGCCACCGGGCGGCCGGCGAGCGCCGGGTCGTCGCGCTTCTCGACCGAGGCGTAGAAGGCGTCCATGTCCAGGTGGACAATCTTGCGCATACTGTACATAATGCCACTAATGGATGAACTTACAGAGCGCCAGTCGGAAATTCTGAAGCTGATACGAGAGCTCACCGAAGTCTCGGGCTATCCGCCCACGCGGGCCGAGATCGCCGAGCGCATGGGGTTTCGCTCGGTGAACGCGGCCGAGCAGCACCTGCGCGCGCTGGAGAAGAAAGGCGCGATCGAGATCGCTTCCGGGGCCTCGCGCGGCATCCGGGTGCGCGAGGGCCGGCCGGCGGGCCGCCTCGGGCGCCTGCTCGAGCTGCCGGTGATCGGCCGCGTCGCCGCCGGCAGCCCGATGCTCGCGCAGGAGCACATCCAGGAGCGCTACCAGGTCGATCCCAACCTGTTCACGCCGCGCGCCGACTATCTCCTGCGCGTGCGCGGCATGTCGATGCGCGACGCCGGCATCCTCGAAGGCGATCTGCTCGCCGTGCACCGCACGCAGGAGGCGCGCAGCGGCCAGGTGGTGGTGGCGCGCCTTGCCGACGAAGTGACGGTGAAGCGTTTGCGGCGCCGCGGTCACGCGGTGCAGCTCCTGCCCGAGAATCCCGATTTCGAGCCGATCGAGGTCGATCTGCGCACCGAGCAGCTCGATATCGAGGGCATCGCGGTGGGCGTAATCCGCAACGGCCGCGCGCTCTAGCCCGGTCGCGGGGGGCTTGTGCCTTTCCCGTCGCGGTGACTTTTGCCTTTCCCTTAGAATGGGCGCGGGAGACAATGAACCGATGCCCGACAATCCGCTGAACCGCATCTGCTACGTGGAAGACGACGAGGACATCCAGCGCATCGTGCGCATGTCGCTCGAGCGCGTCGGCAAAATGACCGTCGAGGTGGTCGGCGATCCCACCATGGCGATCGAGGCGATCAACGCCTTCAAGCCCGACCTCGTGATGCTCGACTGGATGATGCCCAAGATGGACGGCCCCACTCTTTTCCGCCAGATGCAGTCGCGGCCGGACACCAAGGCCCTGCCGGTGGTGTTCATCACGGCAAAGGCCTCGCAGCGCGACCTCGACGAGCTCATGAAGATGGGCGCGGTCGCCACCATCTCGAAGCCCTTCTCGCCCAAGGACCTGCCCGAGCAGCTGCGCGAGATCTGGAAAAAGCTCCCGTAGCTCCTGGCTTCGCTCCGAACCTAATCCGGCAATCGGGGTCTGTGCGATAGGGCATCGCAAACCAACAAGAGGTCTTGGCATGGCTGGCTGGATTCGCAAACACCGGGGCTTTGTCGCCTTCCTCCTCCTTTTCGGCCTGTTCCGGACCGCGGTCGCGGACTGGAACCCCATCCCGTCGGGTTCGATGCGGCCGACTCTGCTCGAAGGCGACGTCGTCTTCGTGAACCGACTGGCTTTCGACCTGAAAGTGCCTCTGACCGACATCATCGTCGCTCACCTCGGCGAGCCGGAGCGCGGCGACATCGTCACGTTCTCATCGCCCAAGGGCGGCACGCGGCTGATCAAGCGACTGGTCGCCGTCCCGGGAGATAGGGTCCAGATGCGCGACAAGATCCTGGTGGTGAACGGCCGCGCCGCCCGCTACGAGTCGATCGGAACGGCGATTGAGCAGCTCTCTCCTGGCACCCGGATCCGGGCGCTTCGCTTGAACGAGCGCATTGGCTCGAGCCAGCATGTGGTCCAGTGGCTTCGCATGCCGGGCGGGTCCGAGGACGACACTTTCGGTCCCGTCGTGGTTCCGGCCGGTCACTACCTGATGCTCGGAGATAACCGCGACGATAGTGCGGACTCCCGGTACTTCGGCCTCGTGCCTCGCGCGCTGCTGATCGGGCGCGCCGTGGCGATCCTGGCGTCGGCAGATATCAAAGGTCATTGGGCCCTGCGGCTCGGGCGTTTCGGCGAGCGCCTGAATTGACGCGAACGGCCTAGCCGCTGCGCCCCCAGCCCGACTCCCTCTAGTGCAGGCGCTGGGTCTTGTCCAACGGTGATGCGGGGTCGGCGAAGTTGCGCGCCAGGAAGCCGAGCACCTCGTCCGAGTTGCGAAAGCGGGCGTCGCGGTCCTTGTCGAGCAGCTTGTCGAGCAGGCGCTGGTACGCCGAGAGCTCCGGCGGCAGGGCCTGCGGCGGGGTGTTCAGGTGGTGCAGAGCCACCTCCACCGCGGTGTCGCCGTCGAAAAGGTGCCTGCCGGTGAGCATCTGGAAGAGGAGCACTCCGGAGCTGTAGATGTCGGTGCGAAGGTCGAGCACCTTGCCCTGCACCTGCTCGGGGCTCATGTAGCGCGGGGTGCCCAGGATCTCGCCCTGGCCGGTCAGGTCGGCGGCATCGATGTGCTTGGCGATGCCGAAGTCGACGATGGCGAGGCTGCCGTCGTTGCGGAACATCAGGTTCTGCGGCTTCAGGTCGCGGTGCAGGATTCCCTTCTCGTGGATGTCGCCGAGGGCGGTCATCAGCTCGCGGAAGATGCGCATGCATTCGTTCGCGGCGAGCGCCCTGCCCCCCAGGCGCTTCATGAGGTCGCCGCCCTCGAAGAACTCCATCACCAGGTAGGCGTGCCCCTCCGAGCTGCCGTGGTCGAAGACGCGCGCCACGTGGCGGCTCGAGATGCGCTCCACCAGCGCGTACTCCTCCATGAAGCGGGCGAGCGCGCGCGCGTCGGAGGTGACCTCGTGGCGCAGGATCTTGACCACCAGCGGCTCGTCGTCGCGCTCGCGCGAGGCGAGATAGACGCGCGACATGCCGCCCTCGCCGATCAGGTGCAGCACCCGGATTCCCGGGATCCGCACCTGCTCGCCGATGCTGTGGCCCTCCATGCGCGCGGCCAGGTCGGGCGACAGGGTCTTCTCGGCCGCATCGATGGTGAGGTCGCGGATCGACGTGATCAGCTTCTCGCGCGTCATCTCCTGCTTGCGCTGGTAGTCGTCGGCTCCGGCCTTCATCGCGCGCACCGCGATGATCTCGTTGCCCGCCCCGGTCAGGAACAGGATCTTCGGGCAGTCGGCGCGCTTCTTGAACTCGGCGAGCCATTCCAGGCCGTCGCCCTTGCCGAGCATGTAGTCGAGGATCACGACGTCGTAGCTGCCCAGCGGGAACGAGGCGTCCGGCATGGGCTTGTCGAGCGGGTTGTAAAACTCGGTCGCCGCGTCGGGCCACTGATGCGCGATATGGTGCGAGATCAGCGCGTGCAGGTCCTCGTCGTCGTCGATGATGAGGATGCGCATCGCTAGAGCTTGACCGAATACACCGGGATCGCCGCCGATTTGCCGCGCAGCGCGACTTCCCCGCGCGTGCGCACCCGGTCCGCCGGCAGCAGCGGCCGGATCGACTCGTAGAGGGCCCCGGACAGCAGCACTTCGTCGGCCTGCGCCATCTGCATCAGGCGGGCGGCGGTGTTCACGGTATCGCCGATGATGGTGTAGCTCATGAAGTGCGGCGAGCCGATGTTGCCGATGATCGCCTCGCCGCGGGCCATGCCGATGCCCACGCCGGTGTCGACCCCATGCCGCGCGCGCCACTCGGCCGACACCGGCGCGAAGCGCGACACCATCTCGGTGGCGGTCCACCAGGCGCGCGCCGCGGCGTCGCGCTGCGTAAAGGGCACGTTGAAGCCGACCAGCAGGCTGTCGCCCGCCATGTTGAAGATGGTCCCCTCGTGCTGGTAGGCGGCCTCGGTGAGCACCGAGAAGTACTCGTTCAGCATGTCCACGACGTTGTGCACGCCGATGGTCTCGGTGATCCTGGTGAAGCCGCGCAGGTCCGCGAACAGCGCCACCACGTCGGTGCGCTCGGCCTGGGTCTTGAAAGGCGCATCGCCCGCCGCGCCGCCCATGATCCTGGCGGTGAGCCGCGGCGACACGTAGCGCGAGAACGCCCTCTGGAGCGCCTCGGCGTGCTCGACCTCGGCGGCGAGGCGCCGCGCCTCCAGCTCGCGGCGTGTCTCGTGCAGGCGCCGCAGTGTATTCACGCGCGCGAGCAGCTCCTCGCGTCGCACCGGCTTCTGCAGGAAGTCGTCGGCGCCGGCCTCGATCCCGAGCACGCGGCTGTCGCGGTCTTCCAGCCCGGTCACCAGCACGACCGGGACGAGCGCCGTGGCCGGATCGGCCTTCAGGCGCCGGCAGATGTCGAAGCCGTTCATGTCCGGGAGCAGCACGTCGAGCAGCACGAGGTCGGGTGGGGAGTCCCCCACCGCGGCGATCGCCCCGGCGCCGTCGCACACGATCTGGGCTTCCATGCCCTGCTGGGTAATCATCAGCGCGAGCAACTTCGCCATGTCGGGGTCGTCCTCGACCACCAATACGCGAAACGCGGTCTGCGCCGGGACGCTCTGGCCGGCAGCAGCCAGGTCACTCATACGCGATCTGCACCTTGGAGAGGTAATCGCCGTAGGCGGCGATGTGGGTCGCGAGCGAGTCCTTGTCGCCGCTCTTCGCGCCCTCCTCGATCTCCTTGCCGAGCGAGGTGATGCGCTCGAAGCCGTAGGAGTTTCCCACCCCGCGCATGCGGTGGCCGAGCTGGCGCAGCTGCTCGAAATCGCCCGCGGCGAGCGCGGTGCGCAGCGACTCGAGCTCTTTCCTTCGGTTGTTGAGGTAGCCCGGAATCAGATCGGCAAGGTCCTTCGCGATCTTGACTGTGTAAGCGTCGTCTCCCATGCGCCATTATAGGGGGCCGCGCTTTCGGCTGCCCGCGGCGGCCCGGTCAGGGTTTGTCAGTTAGTGCCTCGCGCGCACGCGGCAGATGCGGGTGCACGCTCAGGGCGGCGCCGAAAGCGAAGCGCGCCTCGCCCGGCGCGCCCGCGCCGAGCAGGATCTCGGCGAAGTGCAGCATGGCGGCAAAATGCCGCGGCTCGAGCTCGAGCGTGCGGCGGATGTCGTCGAGGCACTCCTGGTCGCGTCCGAGCATGTAGTACAGCGTCGCGCGCTTGTGCCAGGCCTCGGCGAAATCGGGTGCGCGGCGCAGGAGCAGCGTGAGCCGGGTCTCGGCGATGTCGTAGCGCCGCGCGGCGATGTCGCGGGTCGCGAGATCGAGCGCCCGTGCCGCCGCGGCATGCGGATGGTCCATCCAGACGTTCCAGATGAGATCCTCGGTGGCGCTCGCCTCGGCTGCGTTGCAGGCGACCAGGCGCCGGAAGAGCTCCCCCAGGAATGGCAGGTCCCAGGCCGGCCTGCGGGAGCGCCGGTCCGCGATCAGGCCGAGGATATCGCTCTTGTTTTTCACGACAGCCTCATCTTAGTGGAAGTCGCGCGAAGGCGCAGCGAGCGGTCCGAGGAGCATGCTGTAATCAAGCAGGCGGCGTGCCGCCAAATGCACAACTTCGCCGTCGCGCTCGATCACGCCCTGCACCCCGAGCAGGCGCGCGCCGAGGAGCTCCGCCTTCTGCCGCTCGCTCAAGTGCCGCCACACCACCACGTTCACGTTGCCGGTCTCGTCCTCGAGCGTGACAAAAATCACGCCGCTCGCGGTGTCGGGCCGCTGGCGGCAGGTCACCAGCCCGGCCGTGCGCGCAGCGCTGCCATGGCGTAGTCCGTTCAGCTCCTTCGCCGTCACCAGGCGGCGCTGTTGGAGATGGTTTCGTAACAGCGCCAGCGGATGGCGCCCCAGCGTAAGGCCGAGGCTCGCGTAGTCGGCGACGATGTCCTCGCCCTCGCGCGGCGGCGCGAGCTGCGGCGCTCGCTCGGCGCCCGGGGCATCGAGCGGCGCGCGGCGTGCCGCTCCCGCCGCCGCCCAGTGCGCATGGCGGCGGTGCCCCGCCAGCGAGCGCAGCGCCCCGGCGGAGGCGAGGCACTTCAGGTCCTTTCGATTCGACTTCAAATCGTGAACGGAACCGTAAGGCCTGCTCCCGGCGACCCGGCGCCCCTCCGCTTCGGACAATCCGCTCACCATGCGCAGCCCCAGGCGCAGCGCGCCGTCCTCGAGCGTGCAGTCCCAGTCGCTCGCATTCACGTCGGGCGCTCGCACCTCGACGCCGTGGCGGCGCGCGTCCTGCACCAGCTGCGAGGGCGCGTAGAAGCCCATCGGCTGGCTGTTGAGCAGCGCCGCGCAGAACGCCGCCGGATGGTGATGCTTCAGCCAGGAGGAAACGTAGACGAGCAGCGCGAAGCTCGCCGAATGCGACTCCGGGAAGCCGTATTCGCCGAAGCCGAGGATCTGCCGGTAGATCGAGTCGGCGAACTCGCCGCTGTAGCCGTTTCGCCTCATGCCGCTTTTCAGCTTGTCCTCGAACTGGTCCATGCTGCCCGAGCGCCTCCAGGCGGCCATCGAGCGGCGCAGGCGATCGGCCTCCCCCGGCGTGAAGCCTGCGGCGACCATCGCGAGCTCCATCACCTGCTCCTGGAAGATCGGCACCCCGAGGGTCCTCTCCAGAACCCTTTTCACTTCCTGGCTTGGATAGGTGACGGGCTCCAGGCCGCGCCGGCGCCGCAGGTACGGATGCACCATGCCGCCCTGGATCGGCCCCGGCCGCACGATCGCCACCTCGATCACCAGGTCGTAGTAGTTCCCGGGCTTCAGGCGCGGCAGCATGCTCATCTGCGCGCGCGACTCGATCTGGAATACGCCGATGGTGTCGGCTTTCTGGATCATCGCGTAGACCGCGGGATCTTCCGCCGGAACGTCCTGGATTTTCATATCTAGAAAATCCAGACATTTTTTTATTGCGGTCAGCATGCCCAGCGCGAGCACGTCCACCTTCAGTAGCCCGAGCGCCTCCAGGTCGTCCTTGTCCCACTGGATCACCGTGCGCTCGGGCATGGCGGCGTTCTCGATCGGCACCAGCTCGGCGAGCGGGCCGCGCGAGATGACGAAGCCGCCGACGTGCTGCGAGAGATGGCGCGGGAAGCCGACCAGCATGGCGGCCATCTCCAGGACCCGATTTCCGGGTTGGATCTTCGTATCCCAGAAAGCGAATGCCTTCGCCATGCGATCAACTTCTTCCAGGGAAAGGCCGAGCGCCTTGCCCACGTCGCGCACCGCGCTCTTCGTCCGGTAGCAGATCACCGTCGCGGCGAGCGCGGCCCGCTCGCGGCCGTATTTGCGGTAGACGTACTGGATCACTTCCTCGCGCCGCTGGTGCTCGAAGTCGACGTCGATGTCGGGCGGCTCGTTGCGCTCGCGCGAGACGAAGCGCTCGAACAGCATGTTCATCCGCGCCGGGTCGACCTCGGTGATGCCCAGCGCATAGCACACCACCGAGTTCGCCGCCGAGCCGCGGCCCTGGCACAGGATCCCTTGCCCGCGCGCGAACCGCACCACGTCGTGCACGGTGAGGAAGAACGGCTCGTAGCCGAGCTCCGCCACCAGGGCGAGCTCGTGCTCCACCAGCTCGGCCACCTTTTCCGGCACCCCGGCGGGAAAGCGCCAGCGCAGTCCTTCCCCGGTCAACTTTCTGAGCCACGAGGCGGGCGTCTCGCCCTGCGGCACCAATTCGCTGGGGTATTCATACTTCAAAGAATCGAGCGAAAAGCGGCAGCGCTCGGCGATCGCCACGGTCTGGGCGAGCAGCTCCGGCGGATAAAGCTGCGCGAGGCGCACCCGCAGCCGCAGATGCCGCTCCGCGTTCGGATGCAGCCCCTGGCCGCATTGCGCCACGGGCTTGGAGAGGCGCACCGCGGTGAGGACGTCCTGCAGGCGCCGGCGCGAGCGCAGGTGCATGTGCACGTCGCCCGCGGCCACCAACGGCAGGCCGCTTTTTCTCGATAATTCCTTCAGGGAGGAGAGCTTGGCGTGGTCGTTGGGCCCGCAGTGCAGCTCGGCCGCGATCCAGGCGTTTGCTTTAAACGAGGCAGCGAGCCAATCCGCGGTCTCGGAATCTCCACCATTTGGGATCCAAAGTATCAGCGTCCCGCTGCCGGCGAGGGCTTCGACGTCGGTGCGCGCCAGGGAATACGCGCCCTTCTTGCCGCGGCGACGGCCGAGCGTGATGAGCGAGGAGATCGTGCCATACGATTTGCGATCGGTCGCAAGAAGAACGAGCTTGGTTTCATTGAAAGTGATTTCGGTTCCAAGGATCAGCTTGAGACCGTGCTCCTTCGCCGCCTGGTGCGCGCGCACGGCGCCGGCGAGGGAGCATTCGTCGGTGATGGCGAGCGCCTGGTAGCCGAGCGCCGCGGCGCGCTCCACCAGCTCCTCCGGATGCGAGGCGCCGCGCAGGAAGCTGAAGTTCGACAGGCAGTGCAGCTCTGCGTACCGTGGGAGAAGATCAGGCAAAGAGGCCATGCAGGAACCAGGCACCGTTTTCACGATAGATCCAGCCGAGGGGGCCGTCGGGCAGGTGGGCAATGAAGTAGTCGCGGCTCGCTTCGTCGCCGTCCCACCAGCCCGATTCGATCCTCTCCGGCCCGGCGAGGGGAGTAAATTCCCCTTCATCCAGCTTCCTGGGTTGTAGAAGCCAGAGCGGCCGCGGGCCAGGCTGGCGGTATTCGTGCGGATCCCATTCGCCCGGCTCGACCCGCCGCCAGGCGTGCTCGGGACGATGATCCGAGTGCGTGGCGAGGCCGCAGACCGCATCGTGCCCGAGGCGCGCGCGCAGGCGCTCGAGAAGCCGCGCCCAGTCTTCGGCCTCCGCACCGGCGTCGCCGAACATCCCTGCCGTGCGCTCATCGAGGGAAACGAAGTCCGCGGCTTCAAGTCGAATCGCCACGATGGGTTGGATGATTTGCAGGGAGAAAAGCCTCTCCTGCAGTAGCCGCGCGAGACGGTCGGTCGCGCGCGCCGGCGACGCCAGGCCGACATCGACGGCCGTTTCGCCTTCTTCATGCAGCAAAATCAACGTAAAAGCACGGATGCCGGCCTGGCGCGCGGCGAGCAGGCCCTCGAGCTGCACCAGGAGCCGGCGCGCCGCGAAGAGCAACCCCTCGGCGTGATCGACTTGCGCCGGCAGCTCGAGCCTGGCGTTGAAGCGCGCCGGCGGCTCGAAGAAAGCGCGCGGCTCGGGCTTGGTGCCGAGCGCGCGATCGAGCTCGTCGAGGAGCCGCCGGCCGCAGCGCTGCGCGAGCCCATCGCGCGGCAGGCGCGAGAGCTCGCCGACCGTGTTGATTCCTACGCTTTTCAGAAAAGACAGGGCTTCTTCTTCGCAGGCCGCTTCCAGCGGGACCGTTTGAAGGTCTGTTTGAGAAGAGCGAGCAAGCCATAGGGCCGCCCGCGGCGTCGCGGCGGCGGCGAGCGCTGCGTTGAAGCCGATCGCTTCGATGCCGGATTCAAGTTGCTTCTTGAGAGAAGGTAAACCGTCGAAAAGCCGTAAGCTGCCTTCGACTTCGAGCAGCAGCGCCTGCGGCGGCTCGAGCGAGACCTTAGGCGTGAACTGGCAGGCCCAGGCGCCGATCGCCTCGAGCGTGCCCTGCGGCAGGAGCGGGAAATGAAGTGCGACCCAAAGCATGGACCGGCCTTTTCACCGGAAGCACGAGCGCCGCGGCGGCCGGGGCGCCGCGGCGTTTGAGGATGCGAACTGAAATTTCATTCGATGAAGGTTCCAGCAACATGCGCAACGCCGCAGGTGAGGCGCCGGGCGCGGCTTGCGGCGGCCGGAAGAGCGCCACCCAGGCGCGGCTCGCTTCGGCGGCCACCGCGAGGCGCCGCAGCTCTTCGTAACGCGCGTTGGGGAACCAGGCGAGGAGCGCATGGCAGCTTCCGGCGCGCAGCACCTGCTCCGCCGCCCACAGCGCATCGCGCCGCCCCGGGGCGCGCACCAGGGCGAGCTGGGCGAGATCGATCCCCGCGGCGGCGAGGGCCGGCGCATACGGCAGGTGCGGCGGCGCGAGCCACACGATGCGCTTGCCGGCCCAGGAGAGCGCGGCGAGCGCCGGCAGCACAAGCTGCAGCTCGCCGATGCCCGCGCGCGCGCCGAGCAGCTCGGTCAGCGCCCCGGCCGGCCAGCCGCCGCCGGGGAGCTCGCGGTCGAGCGCCGCGAAGCCGGTGGGCAGCGCCGGCGGGCCGGAAGAAAGCGCTCCGCCGCGCCACACCGGATGCCGCTGGAGAATCTGTTCCAGTCCCCCCATATAACTGTATTTATATACAGTAATGAGGGCGATGGCAAGCCTGCAGAATTTGCCGTGATAATCGGACCGTGCGTGTGTTGCGGCGACTCGTCCAGGCCTTGCTCGCGGTCGCCGCGACCGGCGCGTTCGCTCAGGAGTGCGACGGCGTCCAGGTCTGGCTCAACCCCGGCATGTTTTCGTACCATTTCCGGGAAGGCGATTATCGCCAAGACAACTACGGCTTGGGCGCCGAGGTCATCCTGGCGCCCGCGCACGGCCTGGTCGCCGGAAACTTCATCAACAGCAACCGCGAGCGCAGCCACTATGCCGGCTACCACTGGCGTCCGCTGCAGTGGCAGCCGGGCTTCGAGGTGCGCACCGGGCTCATCTTCGTCTTGATCGACGGCTACTCGAACACCAACCACGGCGACTGGTTCCCGGCGGTGTTTCCCACGCTGTCGGTCGAGCACCGGGTCCTGGGCGCCAACCTGATCTTCCTGCCCGGCTCGAGGAACGGGGCCGCGCTCGCGCTGCAGCTCAAACTTCGGGTCTGGTAGCGGCCTGGGGCGTGAAGAGGACAAAAAGGTTGGCGACGACGATCGTCCCCGCCAAGAAGTAGAAGGACGCGAGCAGCCCGTGCCGGTCGGCCACTACGCCGGCGAGAAACGGCCCGACGGCGGCGCCCACCGCCTGCGCGCCGAACAGGATGCCGATGCTCGAGCCCGCCATGTTCTTCGGCGTCGCATCGAGCAGCCAGGCCTGGATCACCGGGCGGATCGCGTACAGGAAAAAGCCCAGCACGGCGACGAGACCGATGAAGAGCGGCGAGCCGCCCGAGAGTGCCATCGCCACCAGCACCACCCCGGTCGTGGCCATGCTGCTCATCACGATGCGGCGCCGGCCCATGCGGTCCGACAGGTGGCCGGCGATGGGCGCCGCGGCGAATCCCGCAGCCTGCAGCGCGAAGAGGCAGGCGCCGACGACGAACGGCGAGTACCCCATGTCGTGCGCGAGATACACCGGCAGGAAGGTGAGCAGCGCGGACTGCGTCATCGAGCGGAACGTGGAGCCGGTGCAAAGCAGGAGCAGCGCCCGGTTGCGGAAGAGCCGGCGCACTCCCTGCCAGTACTCGCGCAGGCTCTGCGATTCATGGGCGGATTTCTTCGCGCTCAGGCGCATCGAGCCTAGGAACACGAACAGGAGGAGCGCCACCACCAGGCCCGGCAGCACGTTCATCACCACCACCTCGCGCCAGGTGAGGATCGCGAGCGCCGAGCCGATCACGAGCGGCGCCACCGCGTCGCCGACGTTGCCGCCCATGCCGTGCAGCGAAAGCACCAGGCCCTTGCGGTCCGGGTAGCGCTCGCCGAGCGTCGGGATGGCGGTCGGATGCCAGATGCTGTTGCCGAAGCCGACGAGGGAAACGCACACCAGGAGCATCAGGTAGCCATGCGTGAAGCCGATGAGGAGATACGGGAACCCGACCCAGAAGAGCGACACCGCCATCAGCAGACCTTTGCGGCCGACGGTGTCGACGACCATCCCGCCGGGGATATTGGCCACGGCCGCGGCGATGTACTGGCAGGTCATGACGAGCCCGATCTGGCTGTAGCTCAGGCCGAGCTCGTTGCCGATGAGCGGCAGCAGCAGGTAGAAGGTCGCCGGATACCAGTGCGTGAGCGCGTGGCCGGTGGTGATGAGCCACAGCTCGCGCCAGGCGCCGGCTCTGGGTTTGGAATCGGTGAGGACTGCGCTCAAGCAGGGGTCTTTTCTTTTTTTACTTTTGTCCGGAGAAAGCTTTCGACTAATTCAGGAGTAACTACAGTATTGGGCACGTACTCGGGCGCGTTCTCCAGCTGCTCAAGATCGTTCAGCCCGCAGGCCTTGTAGATCCGGTTCACCACCGAGATCAGCCGCGCCGGACGCTCCGGGTCCGCGTTGAAGTGCTGCTGGATCGTGTTGGGCGGAATGTAGATCACGTCCCCCGCCTCCCACTCGTAGCGCTTCACCTCGTCCTGCGGCTTCCAGTGGTAGGTATCGGTGATCTCCACGTCGCAGTCCTGGTGCAGGTCGTAGCCCCGCCCCTCCACCACGTACAGGCACTCCTCGGCCAGCTGCCGGTGCTTCCCGGAGCGGCTGCCCGGCGGAATGATCAGCATGTACGCGTCCACCGTCTCCATGCGCGTGTTCATGCCCTCGTTCAAGAGATGCTTGAGCAGCCCCTGCGGCGAGAGCTCCCAGGGCATGTCCTCCGGATGCACCAGCTTCT
>Ga0070696_100000430_pt1 | contig 26356 bp, 24 predicted proteins | sample KBSK1253metaG_FD_65474 | JGI IMG/M metagenome (GOLD analysis project Ga0070696, IMG submission 65474) | Corn, switchgrass and miscanthus rhizosphere microbial communities from Kellogg Biological Station, Michigan, USA - KBS K1-25-3 metaG | ecosystem: Host-associated > Plants > Roots >... | reverse complement strand
TTCTATCTCGCCACGCCGCCCCAGGCGTTCGCCCGCATCGTGCGGCAGCTTGCCGACTGCGGATTGGCGCAGGAGGAGGAAGGGCGCTGGCGCCGCGTGGTGGTCGAAAAGCCCTTCGGCTCCGACCTGGGCTCGGCGCAGGCGCTCAATCGCGAGCTGCTCGCGGTGCTCGGCGAAGCGCAGATCTACCGCATCGACCATTACCTGGGCAAGGAGACGGTGCAGAACATCATGGTGTTCAGGTTCGCGAACGGCATCTTCGAGCCGCTGTGGAACCGCGACCACATCGACCACGTGCAGATCACGGTGGCGGAGACGCTCTCGGTCGAGCGCCGCGGCAAGTTCTACGACGACACCGGCGCGCTGCGCGACATGGTGCCGAACCATCTCTTCCAGCTTCTCACGCTCGCGGCGATGGAGCCGCCGAGCTGCTTCGACGCGGATGCCCTGCGCTCGGAGAAGGCGAAGGTGCTGGACGCGGTCCACCGCTTCGGCGAGGAGGACGCGCTGCGCAACGTGGTGCGCGCGCAGTACGCCGGCTACCGGCGCGCCCCCGACGTGGCGTCCGACTCGAGCACCGAAACCTACGTCGCGCTCAAGCTCATGATCGACAACTGGCGCTGGGCCGGGGTGCCGTTCTACCTGCGCACCGGCAAGGCGCTCGCGCGGCGGCGCACCGAGGTCGCGATCCAGTTCAAGCAGGCGCCGCTCGCGCTCTTCCGCGGCACGCCGGTGGAGCGGCTGACGCCGAACGACCTGGTGCTGCACATCCAGCCCGAAGAGGGCGCGACGCTGCGCTTCAGCGCGAAAGTGCCGGGTCCCAGCATCCGCATGGACGGCGTAGCGATGAAGTTCAACTACCGCGAGCGCTTCCAGAGCGCCCCGAGCACCGGCTACGAGACGCTGCTCTACGATTGCATGACCGGCGACGCGAGCCTCTTCCAGCGCGCCGACAACATCGAGGCGGGATGGCGCGTGGTGCAGCCGGTGCTCGATGCCTGGGCCGGCGAGCGCCCGCGGGCATTGCCGGTCTATGCAGAGGGAAGCAGCGGGCCGGCCGAAGCCGAGGCGCTCCTCGAGCGCGATCATCGCCGCTGGCAAGTACTCGATGCATCATGAAGAAGATTTCTCTGGTGGTCGCGGATGTGGATGGAACGCTGGTCACGGAGGAGAAGGTGCTTACGCCGCGCGCAAGGCAGGCGGTGAGTGCGCTGCGCGCTGCGGGCATCGCGTTCGCAATCACGAGCGGCCGGCCGCCGCGCGGCATGGCGATGCTCGTCCAGCCGCTCGGCCTCGACACGCCGATCGCCGGTTTCAACGGCGGAGTTTTCGTCCGGCCCGACATGTCGGTCATCGAAGAGAACGTGCTTGCCGCCGACGTCGCGCGCCGCGCCGTGGAGCTGATCCTGCGCTACGGCATGGATGTCTGGGTCTACAGCGGCCAGGACTGGCTGGTCCGGGAGCCAAAAGCAGCGCACGTCGCGCGCGAGCAGCGGACCGTGAAATTCGCTCCGACGGTGGTCGCGGACTTCGGCCCGGCGCTCGCGCGCGCTTCGAAGATCGTGGGCGTGAGCGACGATCATGCGCTCGTCGCGCGCTGCGAGAAGCAGGCGCAGGAGGCGCTCGGCGCCGCCGCCTCTGCCACGCGCTCGCAATCCTATTATCTCGACATCACGCACCCGGCCGCGAACAAGGGAACCGTGCTCGCCACCCTCTCGCGGCTGCTGTCGATCCCCGCCGGCGAGATCGCGACGATCGGCGACATGCCGAACGACGTCCTGATGTTCTCGCGCAGCGCCTTGAGCATCGCGATGGGCAACGCCAGCGCCGAGGTCCAGGCGCAGGCCGACTTCGTCACCGATTCCCATGACGAGGAAGGCTTTGCGAAGGCGATGGAGCGCTTCGTGCTCGCCCCCGTCGCAGCGCAATGAGGCCGCTCGTGGTCGCGCCGTCGATTCTCGCCGCGGATCTCAGCCGCCTGGGCGACGAAGTGCGCGCGCTCGAGCGCGCGGGCGCCGACTGGATCCACATCGACGTGATGGACGGCCGCTTCGTGCCGAACATCTCGTTCGGCCTGCCGGTGGTCGAGGCGGTGCGCCGCTGCACCGCGATACCGCTCAGCGTTCACCTCATGATCGTCGAGCCCGAGCGCTACCTCGAGGCATTCGCGCAGGCCGGGGCGGACCATCTGCTGGTGCAGTCGGAGCCCTCCTCCACGATTCATCTGCACCGGGTGCTCTCGCACATCCGCGAGCTGGGCAGGAAGGCGGGCGCGGTGCTCGATCCGGCGAGCCCGCTGTCGTTCGTCGAGGGCGTGCTGCATCTCTGCGACGTGGTGCTGGTGATGAGCGTCAATCCGGGATTCGGCGGCCAGAAATTCCTGCCCGAGGTTCTGCCGAAGATCGAAGCATTGCGGCGCCTGTGCGAGGCGAGGGGGCTCGAACCGTGGATCGCCGTCGATGGCGGACAGGATTCCGGGACTGCGGCACGCGCGGTGGCGGCGGGCGCCGATGCCATCATCGCCGGCTCGGCCATTCTTGGATCCACGGACTACGCCGCCGCGATCGCCGACCTCCGGCGCGGTGGCGCGCGGCGGGCGCGGGCCGTACAGTGACCGAGACCGGCGTGTTCGAGGACGCCGAGGCACTGGCCAGCCATGCCGCGCGATGGCTCTGCGGCCTCGCGCAAGGCTCGAGCGGCCGCTTCGCGGTGTCGCTCTCCGGCGGATCGACGCCACGGCGGCTCTACGAGCTGCTCGCGCAGGCCGATGTTCCATGGGGCCGGATGCACTGGTTCTGGGGCGACGAGCGCTTCGTGCCGCGGGATCACGCGGACAGCAACTACCGCATGGCGCGCGAGGCGCTGCTCGCACGCGCGCCGGTTCCGGCGGCGAACATTCACGCGATACCGACCGAGAGCCTCTCGCCCGAGGAGAGCGCCTCCGCGTATGAACGGACGCTGCAGCACTTTCATGGCGCCGGGGCGCTGGTGCGCGAGCGGCCGCTCTTCGACGTGACGCTCCTCGGCCTGGGCGAGGACGGCCACACCGCGTCGCTCTTCCCGGGCCACCCGGCGCTCGAGGAGGAGCGCCGTTGGGTGCTTGCGGTCCGCGGCGCGAGCAAGGAGGCGCGCATCACGCTGACCTATCCGGCGCTCCAGGCGAGCCGGGAGACGGCGTTCCTCGTAACCGGCGCGGAAAAGAAAGACGCGCTCGCGCGCGCGCGGGCCGCGGATCGCACCATCCCGGCGGGGCGGCTGCGCCCGGTGGGGGCCCTGCACTGGTTCATCGATCGCGCCGCGGCAGGGAAATGACGGCGATCGTTGTCGTGATGGGCGTCTCGGGCAGCGGCAAGACCACGATCGCGGCATTGCTCGCCGGGCGCCTGCGCTGGGAGTTCGAGGACGCTGACGGGTTCCATCCGGCAGCGAATATCGAGAAGATGCATCGCGGCGTTCCGCTCACCGACGAGGATCGCGGGCCCTGGCTGCAGGCGATCGCGGCGTGGATCGACGAGACGCGGCGCGCGGGGCGCCACGGCGTCGTGGCGTGCTCGGCGCTCAAGCGCAGCTATCGCGACGTGCTGGTCGGCGCGCGGCGCGACGTGCGCCTGGTTTATCTGAAAGGCGAAGAGGCGCTCATTGCGCGACGCATCGCGGCGCGTCACGGCCATTTCATGCCCGCGAAGCTCTTGCACAGCCAGTTCGAGACGCTGGAGGAACCGGGGCCGGACGAACACCCGATCATCGTTTCGATCGACGCGAGACCCCTGGAGATCGTGTCTCGGATTACCGCGGAGCTGGGCGTTACATCAAGAAAAGCTAGATCAGGTACATTTACCCCGCATGGATAAGTCGCCCCTCCAAAATGGCATCGTGCGGGAGATCTCCATTGCGCTCGAGATCATGGGCGCGATTGAGGAGCACGAGTCGGCCGAAACCGTCTACCTCAGGATGTGCGACGAGGCCATCCGGAGGGCGGCACGGGAGATGGAGGAAGGCTGGTAGCGCATCTCGTCGACGGGACGTACGAGCTCTTCCGCCATTTCTACGGGCTGCGCCGGTTCAAGAAGCAGGATCCACCGTACGGCGCGATCGCCGGCGTGCTGCATACCGTCCTGGGGTTGATCGAAAAGGGCGCTACGCATATCGGCGTGGCGACCGACCACGTCGTCGAGTCGTTCCGCAACGGGTTGTGGCCCGGTTACAAGACGAGCGAAGGGATGGAGCCGGCGTTGGCTGCGCAATTTCATCCGCTGGAGGACGCGCTCGCCGCCATGGGCGTCACGGTGTGGCCGATGGTCGAGCTCGAGGCGGACGATGCGCTCGCATCCGCCGCTCATCTCGCCTGCGCCGATGCGCGGATCGAGAAGGTCTGCATCTGGACGCCGGACAAGGATCTGGCGCAATGCGTGCGGGGCGAGCGCATAGTGCAGATGGACCGTCGCGCCAACAAGTTGCTGGATGCCGACGCCGTACGAGTCAAGTACGGCGTGGAACCGCTCCGCATTCCCGATCTCCTGGCGCTCGTCGGCGACTCCGCGGACGGCTATCCTGGAATCGACGGCATCGGCGAGGTGACCGCCCGACGTCTTATCGACCGTTACGGCGCGATCGAGGACTTCCCGCCGGAGCTCCTGGCGGGAGAGCGGCGCGAGCTCGCGCTGCTATTCAAGCGCTTGGCGACGCTCAGAACCGACGCCGCGCTGTTCGCCGATGTCGAGTCGCTGCGCTGGCGCGGGCCGATCGAGTTCGAGGCGTGGGCGACGAAGATCGGCGATGCGCGCCTGCTCGCGCGTAGCCGCAGCGCGGCCGCTGTTGCGAGACAGTAGCGGAACACCCGGACCTAGAGCGCGATGTCCAGGATCGCCGCGATCCCGGTGATGGAAGTACCGAAGCCGTAGCGCTCGCGGGTGAGGGCGGCCCGCAGGCCGACCTGGCGGGCAAGCTGATGATCCAGACGCAGCGTAAAGGAGCTGCGGCCGACGAGATCGTCATAGGGTAGCGCGTAGGTCACTGTGCCGATAGCGCCGTTTTCGTCGATCGTCAGCGGCACCTGCAAACGCGCTGCCTCGCCGCCGCTCCATTCGCGCTTGAGCTCCGCGCCGAGCGTGGTCTTGGTTCCAAGGGCGCTGCGCGCGCCGAGGGTCGCGGAACGCACGGCATACGCCGGTGCGGCGAGCGCCGCGTTCGCTTCGGCGCGGTGGCGCGCGAGCTCGAACGAGGCCTTGAGAACGCTGTTGCGGCCGAGCGGCTGCTCCACGAAGGCGCCGCTCGAAACCGCGGCGCTCTGCTCGACGCCGAAGGCGCCGCTCGTCGCGATGCCGATCGGACGCTCGAAATTCTCGGCGACGGCGAACGAGACCCCGTAGGCCGCCGCGCTCGCGCTGCGCTGGAGCACGATGCCGAGCGCCCTGCGGCTGCCGAAGCTCGAGGACTCCAGCGTGCGCTCGCTGCTCGCCTCCGGCGCCGGCAGCGTCCCGAGCAGGCCGATGCGCAGGCCGCCCGCGTCCGAGGCATAGCCGAGCGCAAGCGAGTCGACGCCGGGCGCGACGAACTGCGGCAGCCAGGCGAGCTCGAGATGCGAGCCCAGGATCGCCTCGCCGCCCGCGCCCGTGGAGAAGCCCAGGCGGTACGTGGCGAGGTCCGCCGATACCACGCTGTTCAGCCCCGGCGAGTAGCCGAAGCGCAGGGGCGAGCCCGCCTCGGCGAGCCTGCTTTGCGCCGCGGCTCGGAGCGTGGCCCACTGCCTTTCGATCAGGCGCGGGGTCGCTTCCCGGAAAAACGCCTGCGCCGCCACCCAGAACGGTGCGCGCTGGTAATTGTCCAGCACGAGTATCCAGCTCTGCATGCCCAGCGCCCGCAGCGTTCCGGACTGAAATTCGATGCCGCTTCCCGCAACCGGCGCGGTCGCGCCGCCCGCCGACGCTCCGGTCGGAACGGAGAGGCCGCCCACCGGCGAGGAGGCGGCGGCGAGGTCCATGAGGCCCTGGCCGTACGCGGCTGCGTCGGCGTATGGCCCGCTTCTGTTCGCCGTAAAGAGCAGCCGGTCGCGAATCTGCAGGTAGCTGAGATTCGGAAACATGCTCTTCAGCGCGCCGAGCGCGGCGGAGGCATGCGGGGCAGCCATCGAGGTGCCCGCGAGGGTGGCGTAGTCGCCGTTGTTGAACATGGAATACAGCCCGCTGTCGGCTGCGCCGCCCGGCGCGGCGAGGCACCAGAGCGCCGCGACGCCGCAGCGATTGCTGTAGCTTGCGATGCGGCCCGACGGATCGACGGCGACGACGGCGAGCCAGCCGGGCTCGATGCCGGTGATGCGGTACGGCAGGCCCGCCTGCAGCGAGGGCTGCGCAGCCGCTTCATTGCCCGCCGCGAACACGACCACGCCTCCCTTCGCGACGTACACGCGGGAGGCGTCGATCATGCGCGGCATGGAGGCCTGCAGGTCTGTCGCCGTAAAAGACGTGATGGGGCTGTGTGTACCCCATGAATTGTTGATGATCATGGCGCCGGCAGCGGCGGCCCGCTGCATCATGTCGGCGAGCTGCGCGTCGCTCGCCGTGATCGTGGCGTCTCCGATCTTGAAATTGACGAGCGACGCGTTATAGGCGAGCCCGTGCATTCCGGCGCCGTTTTTCGGCGCTGCGATGATGCCCGCGACGTGGGTGCCGTGGCCGTAAACGTCGTCGGCGGGGCCCGCTCGATTCGCCACGTAGTCGTAGCTCGCCGCGACATCGATTGCGATGGCGCCGCCGGTCGAGCCCTCGCGCGGATTGATGCCGGTGTCGGCGACGGCGATCTTGACGCCGACGCCGGTGCCGGCGGCGGGGTTGGAGACTTCGCCGACGTACCAGCGGTAGTGGCCGTTGAAGTAAAGGCTGTCGGCCTTGACCATCTGCAGGCCCTGCTGCGCGCGGTATTCGGCGGTGTCGAAGTCCGCCGGGCTGCTGAAGCTCAGCGTGCGCGGCGGCGCGCTTGCGCCCCCCTGGGTGCCTGCGCTGCTCGCTTCGCCGCCGCCTCCGTCGCCGCCTTTGCCGCCGCCGCCCGCGAGCGCCGCGACGCCGGCGAGCGCCGCGGCAATCAGCGCCACGGGCGAGAGGCCGCTCCCGAGCGCCGGCAGGGATTGCGATTCACGCGCAGGCGCGGGTTCTTCGCCCTCGAAACCGTTCGCGCCGCCCGGAAAACAGGCGGCAATGGCCAACGCCAGCGCCGACACGTCTTTGCTGCGCATTCGCGCTCTCCCTGACGTTTCGGAGAGCGTTATCTAGCCATGCGGGCTCCTGCGGCGCTCACCGCAAGGCGTAGACCGGTCGAGCTATTGCCAAAAGATCACCCGCCCCTTGCGGAGCGGGTGACGGCGCTGCCGCTCAGGACTGCGGGTGGCGCCGGATGTAGCCCTCGCGGGTCAGCTCGACTCGGTCGCCGATGGCGAGGTCGGGCGAGGACGTATCGACCACCTGCAGGGTGCCGTCCTCCATCCTGATGCCGAGCCGCTGCATCGAGGTCGGCGCGGTGCTGCCGGCCGAGGCGGCGGTCGTTACCGGGGTCATGCTTTCAATGCGGCCAAAGCCGGCACGCAGGGCGGCTGCCGGCGCGGCGACCGGCGCCGTGGCGGCTGGCGCCGTGGCGGCCGGCGGTGCGGTGACGACGGGAGCGGGCGGCACGACTACGATGGGCTGCCTGCTGCCGCAGGCCGTCAGTAACGCCAATCCGATCGCAGAAAGAGAAAGCGCAAGGAACCTACCCATTCAAGCCTCCTGTTGGTGAGTACCGGGTAAGAAGCAGCAATCTCTGTTCCGTGATCGCGCCTGTTTCTTGCTGGCGGTTGTCCGTATGCGGGCGGGTCTTTTCCCGAGGGCGTGATTTACGCGGTCATCGCGCAGCCGTTCGAGCGCGTGGGGGCGGCGCTGCGGCGAGCGGCGCAGTGGTGCGATGTGCTCATCCTGCAGGCGAACGTGAAGGACTGCGAGGCATCGGGCGGCGGCGAGATCCTTGCCCTCTCCGTCGCCCGCGAGCCCACCGATGCGCCGGAGCGCGCGTACCGTACCGAGTTCAGCTACGACGTGCCGGCGGCGGGCGCCGACTATCTGCAAGTGGCGCTCCACGCGCCGGAGGGCCCCCTGGGAACGACCGACTACCGCATCCGGCTCGAGGCGACGCCGCTCGACGCGACCCGGACGTTCCTGCACCTCGCGTACTCCTACACGCTGCGCGGCGCCGCGCGCGTAGGAATGAGCATGTACCTCGCCACGAGCGGCCGCGACAAGGTGGGCTTCAGCGTCGTCGAGCGCACGCCCAAGGGTCGGCCGGTCTACGTCGGCGGCGTGCGCGGGGTCGTCGAGCGCAACACGATGCGCTACTACCTCGCGCTGGACGCCTATCTCGGCACCCTGCAGGCGGCGGCCGCGGAGCGGCTGGAAAGGCGCCTGCGCGCATTTCACGCCGGGCTGGAACGCTACCCGCGCCAGCTGCACGAGCTCGCCCTCGCCGAATACCTCGAGATCAAGCGTCCGGACGCGCTGCGGATCCTGCAGGCGCGCCAGTAAGCGCCGTTTCCGGCTGGTTCTAGAACCCATCCGCGTGAGGAATCGCTATCCGCTGCCGTGCGGCAACAGGTAAGATCGCGCGGCTCTACAGGGCAGTACCGCGGTAGCGGCACTGCTCCTGCAAAAAAGGCAAACCCGCCCGAAAGGCGGGGACGCAAAGTCTCCGGTCTAAAAGGGGTCGACCCTCATGACAGCGGGACCGCCAGGAGAGGAACGCTATGTCCGCATCGAGACGCGTTGCCAGCGTCGTTGGATTGGGCCTGCTTGCGCTGGGGTTGCTGGCAGGAACCGCCGCCCGCGCACAGGAGCGGCTCATCATGGGCGTGTTTCCCGGCGTCGGGCAGGGCGAGGCCGAGGCGAGCGAGATTCTTGACCGCTACCTGCCGCTCGCCGAGTACCTGACCGCGAAGACCGGCACCAAGGTTCTGATTTCGCCGGTCAAGATTCCGGGCCGGGCGATGCAGGAGATGGTCGAGGGCCGCTCCATCTACAAGCTGTTCTTCGGCCCGCCGGTCTTCGCCTCGGAGGCCATTCAGAAGGCGGGCTATCTGAACGTGGTGGTGGAGCAGGACCGGTTCCGGGCCGTGTTCGTCGTCAAGGTGGAGAACAAGGTGCAGAATTTCCGCGATTTCCTCGCGACCACGCGCATCGCCATGCCTACGCAGAAGCTTCTGCTTGCGGTCCTCGCCAACGAGACGCTCGCACAGGAGAACGTCTCGCTGAAACAGGACGCTCGCCAGTACATTACCTCCACCGACGCCATCACGCTCGCCCTGGACAGCGGCATCGCCGACGTGGCGGTTTTTCGTGATCGCATCGCCGAGAAGCTGCTGAAGGACAAGCCTGCCCGGTATCGCATCGTGGGCAAGACGGTGGACGCTCCGGGGTTCGCGCTCATCGCCCACAAATCCGTGCCCGAGACGATGCGCGCCAAGCTGCGGCAAGCGGCGCTCGCGCTGAACAAGGACGGATCGGCGCTCGCGGTGGAAGTGCGCGCGGGCCTGAAGACGAGCCCGTTCGTGGCCGGGAAGGATGACGAGTTCCAGGCCTTGGAGCGCATGATGATGCGCTGGGCGCACTGAAGCGCGGGGCGTGCGGGTATGATGCTGACCCTCCCGCGGTCAGCGGCACGTGAGCGAACCAGCCAAACCGGCACGAGAGATCAAGCGCGAAGCCGGGGCGCCCGAGCAATGCACCTTTCTCATTTGCTCGAGAGCGCGCCGCTGCCAGCAGCCGGCCAACTGCCTGGCGGGCGTGATTCCGGTGAATCCGCGCTACCAGCCGCTTTATAAGGCGGCCCGCGACCGCGACGACGTCTGATCGGCCGTTAGTTAAGGCCGGACGAGACGGCCGTCGCCGGTCAGCTGAACCCGCTCACCCACCTCGAATCGCTCGCCCGCCTGCAGCACGTCCTGCATCGTGCCGTCGGCCATCCTCACCCGATACGCCATGGTCGGATTGGAGGCCGCTCCCGCGGTGGCGCCTGCCGACGCGGACGGGGCCGACGAAAGCGACGCCACCGAGGCGGACTCCACCGTGCCGACGCCCGGCCGATAGGCCGTGGGCGCCGGCGTCGCCGCCGCGCTCGGCGCCGGCGTGATCGCGGCGGCCGTCTTGACGACGCGTCCCTCTGAGGTGATCTGGACCCGGTCACCGACCTGGAACGCGGCGCTGTCCTGGGTGACGCGCTGGCTGGAGCCGTCGTCCATGCGCAGCGTGAGCTGATAGCCATCGGTCCACCGCGGACGCGACAATCGGTCGAGCGGCGTGTCGTGGCTACCTGCGGCTTCCGAGCCGGCGATGGTGCCGCTGCCTGGCGCAGGCAGCGCCACGCGCGCGGGCTGGACCGCCTCGACCACACCCGCGCCGGGACGGTAGGCGAGCGAATTGTCCGGCGGAGCGACGGCGCAAGCCGCAAGCATCGCCAACAGGCCCAGGATCGATAGTGTTTTCGCAAACTTCATGACTCGCTCCTTCAGGTAACGCGGTAGACCCGGTATTCGATGCTGCCGGGGACGCCGCAAACTTCATTCCCGGCGAGCCCGGATTTGTCCGCACGGGGCATCGCAGGAACAGCCGTTGCATGCCCTCCGCCTGGTGTCCCTAGGGGCGTTCTGGAACAATTCTCAAAGGAGAAGCCATGCGAGTCAGTGATGCAATGACGCGCGAGGTGCGCGTGTGCCATCCCGGGCAAAGCATCTGCGACGCCGCCCGGCTGATGGCCGAGCTCGACTGCGGCGTGCTGCCGGTGGGCGAGGGCGACCGGCTCGTCGGGATGATCACCGACCGCGACATCGCGGTGCGCGCGGTCGCGCAGCACAAGTCGCCCGACACGCTGGTGCGCGACGCGATGAGCAATGAAGTGAAGTACTGCTTCGAGGACCAGCACGTGGACCAGGTGGCGAGGAACATGAGCGACCTGCGCGTGCGCAGGCTGCCGGTGCTCGACCGCGACAAGCGGCTGGTCGGCATCCTGTCGCTGGGCGATCTGGCGGGCTCCGAGATCCGCGCCGCCGCCGAGGCGGTGACCGGCGTCTCGCGCCACGGCGGCCCGCATTCGCAGTGCCTGCGTATCTGAGCCGCGCTACTCGAAGCCCCTGAGCCTGCGCACCACCCCGTCTACGGCATAGATGGCGCTGCCGTAGTAGTTGCCGACGACGAGATACTTCGCATTGCCGGGGCTGGTCTCGTTGCCCCTGGCATCGAAATAGCATTCGTCGACCCCGAGGTAGCCCCCGATACGCTCGGCCGAGTCGATCACGTTCTTAGGTATATCGCTCACGGTTTCTTTCAGCGACATTGGTTGTAGCACCGAAAATAACCGGCCCCGCCGGGTTTGGTAACCGTGACTTGAAAGTAGCGCTAGCCGCTTCGAAGCGTCGGCTGTCGCGATACCTTCAGGCCGCGGCTCCTTAGATCGACTTCAGGTATTCGATCAGGTCGGCCTTCTCCTGCTCGCTGAGCTGAGTACGGAAATGCCGGTCGTAGTGGTTCACCACGTCGCGCAGGCTGGCGAAGCGCCCGTCGTGGTAGTACCCGCCCTTGTGGAGCTTGCGCGTATCCCACAGCGCGCGCAGCGGCTCGGTGCGGTAGCGGCCGTCGGGCGAGCGACTCGCCTGGAAATCGTCGATGCCGATTTCATCCGCGGTGTGCAGGTTCCAGCCCGGCTCCGTATAGAGCGGCGGCACGTGGCACGTAGCGCAGCGCGCCTTGCCGTTGAAGAGCGTCTCGCCCTGCTTCGCGCGCGCGGCATCGAACGCCTCCGCAGGCGGCTTGGGCTTGGGCAGCGAGAGCTGGTAGTACTGTAGCGCGCCGAGCTTGCCGGTTACCTTGTCTTCGGCGGGCCGAACGTTGCCTTCGTTGACGCGTGCGCCGACGGGATATTTTTTTCGGTCCGCGAGGCGCGGATCGTAGAACGTTCCCTGCCCGTGCATCTGCGTGACCGCGACGTAGGCATTCCAGTACGTCACCCCGCCCCACGCGCCGGTCCAAGTGTGGTTGTTCACCCCCAACAGCCCGAACGCCGACGGGATCAGGGTCGCCGCGGGCTTTCCGTCCGGACGCATCGCCTTGCCGTCGAAGGACAGCTCCGCGTCGTACTTGCCAGGGCCCCAGCTCGTCAGCACCTTGCGCACCGTCGCCTGGTCGACCTGCAGCAGCTTCGCGAACGCCGAGAGGTCGGGCGCCGCGGCCACGATCGCGCCGACGTTGAGGTCGCGGTTCGCCCAGCCGTCGAGCCTGCGCCCGATCCCGGGCTGGAGCTTGTCGTCGACCGTCGAGTGGCACAGAGCGCAGGTGATGCCGATGCCGGTGATTCGGTCGCCCTCGAATATGCCCTTCACGCCGACGACCGCGTCCGCCTTGAGCAGGGCTACGGTGTTGGCAGGATCGTCCAGGTTCGCCTTGCCGGTGGCGACCGCGGCCGCGATGCCGGGCGGCACCTTGAACATGTCCACCTTCAGGCCGAGCGCGAGCGCCTGCTTGGGGCTCACGCCGGCACCGACGCCGCCATTCTTCTCGCCGGCGATTGCGCGGTGCAGCTGCGTCTGCGTCCAGAACGCCTCGCTGCCGAAGGTATCGAAGCGGAAGATCTGCTGTCCCTCGGAGAAGAGCCGATCGACATTCTCCTTGGTCGCCTGGTCGACATTCTCGGTGGTCACCGGCGGCTTCGCGGGCTGCAGGCCGCAGCTATTGAGCGCAAGCGATAGGGAAACGGCCAGCGCGGCGGCGGCCAGGCTGGCGTTGCGGACGGCGGGACGCATATCGAATCTCCAGGCTAATTCCTGCGGCCGGAAGGGGCGGCAGGCATGACCCCGTACGTAGCGCTATGAAGCAGCTAGCGTGCGCGTCATGCCGTCGACTACGGTCCCGCGCGGTACTTGACCTGGGGCGTTACTGCGGAATGGCCAGTGCCGTCGCCAAAACGGTTACGCCATTTTCCGGCAACTGCTACAGCGGATTAACCGCGGACGAGTGGCCCGACGATTACGGCGCGGGGCGCGGCGATCCAGCCGATTCAAGGCAGGTGGATATTTTTACGTGCGTGCGTCCGCAGCTAACTTCCCGGCTTCTGCCCCGTCCCGCTTCCGTACGGCGGCTTGGGTTCCGCGGCGCGCTCGGGCGAGGAGCTCGCCGCCGAGGTCGCGGTGGCGGGGTCAGCGGGCGCGCCGGGCCCCGCCGCGGCGGAGGCGCCCGCGGAAGCAATCCCCGAATCCTGCGTGTCGTCGCGTTTGATCCCAAGCTCGGCCAGGGTCGGGTCGTCAAGCTGGCCGCTGGCGGGAATGGCCCTCGAGAGCTGGAACTGCGCCAGCGCCGCCTGCGTCTTGGTGCCGAAATCGCCGTTGACCGGGCCGGCGTCGAAGCCCAGCGCACGCAACTCTTCCTGCACTCTGCTGATGAAGCCGGCGAAGGGATCCGCCGCCAGGGCGCCGACGGGCGCCAGCAGCAGGACGGCGATGATTCCGCACGCGCGCAGGCTCATACATGCCACTTAGCAAGCAGCGTACCAAGTGGAGGTAAAATCGCCCTCTTTCCATGTTCGATTTTGTCCACAAGCACAAGAAGATCATCCAGATCTTCCTCGCGCTGATCGCGATCACCTTCATGACCTGGGGGATCGAGTCCTACACGCGCATGCGCAGCGGGCGCGACGCGCTCGCCACGGTGAACGGCATGGACATCTCGGCGCGCGAGTTCGACGAGGAGATGCGCCGGCGCACCGACCAGCTGCGCCAGGCGCTCGGCCAGAACTACGACCCGGCCCAGTTCGAGACGCCCGAAACGCGGCGCGAGCTGCTCGAATTTCTCATCGCTCAGCGCCTGATCGCCTCGGCGGCGGCGCGCTCGCACCTCACGGTGACCGACGAGGCGCTGCTCGAGGCGATCCATTCGATTCCCGCGTTCAGGGGGCCCGACGGCGCCTTCTCGAAGAGCGCCTACGAGAGCGTGCTGCGCCAGCAGAATCCACCCATGTCGCCGGCCCAGTTCGAGGGCCGGCTGCGCTACGACCTGTCGCTCGCGCAGCTCACGCGCGCCGTAGGCCAGTCGGCGATCCCCTCGCGCGCCGTGTCGGAGCGCCTCGCCGCGCTCGAGGCGCAGCAGCGCGAGATCTCGGAGTTCCGCATCCTCACCGAGCAGTTCCTGCCCAAGGTCAAGCTCGACGAGGCGAAGGTCAAGGCCTACTACGAGGCGAACCAGGCGCAGTTCCAGGTCCCCGAGCGCATCAAGGCCGAATACGTGACGCTCTCGGCCGAGGCGATGGCCGCCCAGGAGGTCGTGAAGCCCGAAGAGGTGAGGCAGCAGTGGGAGAGTGCGTACGGGCCGAAGCTGCGCGAGAAGGAGCAGGCGCGCAAGGAGGCGCAGGCGATCGCCGCCGAGGTGCACAAGGACCCGGCGAGCTTCGCCGAGCTGGCGAAGAAAAAATCGCAGGATCCGGGCAGCAAGGACGCCGGCGGCGACCTCGGCTTCGCGCCGCGCGGCAGCTTCGTGAAGCCCTACGAGGACGTGCTGTTCAAGATGAAGGAGGGCCAGATCTCGGACGTGGTGGAGACCGAGTTCGGCTTCCACGTGATCCAGCTCACCGGCATCCGGCGCCAGAACGGCAAGGAGGAGCGCCGCTCGAGCCACATCCTGATCCCGGCCCCCGCCGACGCCAAGCCCTTCGAGGCGATGCGCGACCAGGTCGAGGCCGAGCTCAAGAAGGCCCGCGCCGAGCGCCGCTTCGCCGAGGCCGCCGACACCTTCCAGAACATGGTGTACGAGCAGCCCGACAGCCTGAAGCCGGTCGCCGAGCGCTTCAAGCTCACTCCCCAGACGAGCGGCTGGATCACGCGCTCGGGGGGCCAGGACCTCGGGGTGCTCGACAACCGCAAGCTCGTCTCGGCGCTCTTCTCCTCCGACGCGCTGCTCAACAAGAGGAATACCGACGCGGTCGAGGTGGCGCCGGGCAGGCTGGTCGCGGCGCGCGTGGCCGAGCACCAGCAGGCGGCGCAGCGCAAGCTCGAGGACGTAAAGGACGAGATCGAGACCCTCCTGAAGCGGCAGCAGGCCGCGGAGCTCGCGCGCAAGGAAGGCGCGGCGAAGCTCGAGCAGCTGCGCAAGGGTGCCGACGCCGGCGTGAAGTGGAGCCCGCCGAAGACCGTTTCGCGCCGCGACTCGCAGAACCTTCCGGGCGAGGTGCTGCGGCCGGTGATGTCGGCCGACGTCTCCAGGCTTCCGGCCTACATCGGCCTGCCGGTGGCCGACGCCGGCTACATGCTGGTGCGCGTCTCCAAGGTCATCGAAGGCGACCCCAAGCAGGCCGGCGACGCGCTGCCGCGCGCCGCCGCGCTCGTGGGCGGGGCGCAATACGAGGCCTACATCGCGAGCCTGCGCCGGCAGGCGAGCATCGAGGTCAACCAGGCGAACTTCGAGAAGAAGCAGTAGCTACTGGGCGCCGATGCCGGCCACGACGTGGCTGAATCCGGAATCGACGTAGAGGATCTCGCCGGTCACCGCGGAGGCGAGCTCGGACAGCAGGAACGCGGCGACGTTGCCGACCTCCTCGGTGCTGACGTTCCGGCGCAGCGGCGCGTGCTCCTCGACGAACTTCAGGATCTTGCCGAAGCCCGAGATGCCCGAGGCGGCGAGGGTCTTGATCGGGCCCGCCGAGATGCCGTTGACGCGGATTCCCTGGGGCCCCAGCGTCGCGGCAAGATAGCGCACCGCGGCCTCGAGGCTCGCCTTGGCGAGGCCCATGGTGTTGTAGTTCGGCACCACGCGCTCGGCGCCGAGGTAGGTGAGTGTCACTAAGGCGGCTTTCCTGCCGCTCATGAGGGGAAGCGCAGCCTTCGCCAGCGCGGGGAAGCTGTAGGCCGAGATGTCGTGGGCCTGCGCGAACGCCTCGCGCGAAAGCCCTCCCAGGAAGTCGCCCGCGATGGCTTCGCGCGGCGCGAACGCGATGGCGTGCACCAGGCCATCCAGACCGTCCCAATGCTTTCTCAGTTGATCAAACAACTGGGAGATTTCGGAATCGTTGGTGACCTCGCACGGCAGCGCGATCTTCGAGCCGAGCTCGGTCGCCATTTCGGTGACGCGGTCCTTGAAGCGCTCGTTCTGGTAGGTGAGCGCGATCTCGGCGCCCTCGCGCCGCGCCGCCTTGGCGATGCCGTAGGCGATCGAGCGGTTGCTGAGCACGCCGGTCACGAGGATCCGCTTGCCGGAAAGCAGCGCCATGCGTCCGATTATACTTTGCGCGCGTGCGAGCTCTCGTTCTCTTCATCGGTCTGTCGGTGCTCGGCGCGAACGCGGCCGACCCCGACAAGATCCTGCGCATCACGTTCCAGGCGGCGGAGACGGGATTCGACCCGGTCAGGGTGTCCGATTACTACTCGGGCACGGTGATCGAAGCGATCTTCGATCCGCTGCTCACCTACGACTATCTCGCGCGCCCGGCGAAGCTCGTGCCGAACACCGCGGCGGCGCTGCCGCAGATCTCCGACGGCGGCCGCACCTACACGCTCCAGGTGAGGCCCGGAATCTATTTCGCCGACGACCCGGTCTTCAAGGGGGCGCGGCGCGAGCTCACCGCGCTCGACTACGCGTACTCGATCGGGCGCTTTCTCGACCCGAAGAGCCGCTCGCCGTATGCGTTCATCTTCGAAGGCGTGGCGGCGATCGAGACGCCCGGGCGCTACACGCTCGTCGTGCGCCTGAAGAAGCCCGACTACAACTTCTCGCACGTGCTCGCCTTCCCGCTCACCGGCGCGGTGGCGCGCGAGGCGATCGAGCATTACGGCGACGACTCGCCCGCGCACCCGGTGGGCAGCGGGCCGTTCCGCCTCAAGCACTACACGCGCTCCTCCAAGATCGTGCTCGAGGCGAATCCCGGCTTCCGCGAGCTCGTGCGCGACGGCCGGCGCCTGCCGATGATCGGCGGGGTCGAGATCAGCATCATGGAGGAGACCCAGAGCCGCTGGCTCGCGTTCCAGCGCGGCGACACCGACATGGAGTACCAACTCTCCGAGGTCGCGCCGACTTTCATGAACGCCGACGGCACGCTCAAGGCCGAGTTCGCGCGGCGCGGCATCAAGCTGCAGCGGAGCGTCGATCCCGAGATCACGTACCTCTACTTCAACATGCAGGACAAGACCGTCGGCGGCTTGGGGAAGGAGAAGATCGCCCTGCGCCGCGCGATCGCCATGGCCTACAAGATCGACGACGAGATCCGCATCATCCGCAAGGGCCAGGCGGTGCGCGCCCAGTATCCGATCCCGCCCGGGGTCGCGGGGCACGATCCGGATTACCGTTCGAGCATCGCGTACCATCCGCGCGCGGCGAACGCGCTGCTCGAGAAGTTCGGCTACCGCAAGGGGCCCGACGGCTACCGCCGCAAGCCCGACGGCGCGCCCCTCGTGGTGCGCTATTCCTCCACGCCCGCCGAGCGCGACCGCCAGTTCGACGAGCTGATGAAGCGCTCGCTCGACGCGATCGGCGTGCGCCTCGAGATCCACAAGGAGCGCTTCCCGGAGCTGATCAAGCTCGAGAACGAATGCCGCCTGATGATGCGCGGCGCGGCCTGGATCGCCGACTATCCCGACGGCGACAACTTCATGCAGCTCCTCTACGGGCCGAACAGCGGCCAGAGCAATAACGCCTGCTACCGCTCGGCCGAGTACGACCAGCGCTACGAGAAATCGCGCCTGCTGCCCGACGGCCCGGAGCGCGACCGGCTGTACCACGAGATGACGCGGCTCATGGAGGTCCAGACCGTGTGGCTGCTCCTCGACAGCCGCTACCGCAACGTGCTGCTCCAGCCGCGCGTGAAGGGCTTCGTGAAGCACCCCGTGCTGCACGCCGAGTGGGTCTACATCGACCTTGACAAGTAGCTTCCTCGTCAGGCGGCTGTGGCAGTTCGTCCCGACGCTCGCCGGCGTGGTGCTGCTCGTGTTCCTGCTCTTCAACTGGGTCGGCGGCGATCCGGCCTATCTCCTCGCGGGCAAGATCCCCAACCCGGAGCGCATCGCCGAGATCCGCCGCGGCCTGGGCGTCGACCAGCCCTACTGGGTGCAGCTCGGCATCTTCGCGCAGCAGATCGCCACCGGTGATTTCGGCTCGAGCTGGTCCACCAACGAGCGCGTGTCGCAGATCTTCGCCACGCGCCTGGGGCCGTCGCTGACGGTGCTGGTGCCTCTTCTTTTCATTTCGACAGTTCTGTCCATGGGCGCTGCAATGCTGGTCGCGTACTGGCGCGGCTCGCTCACCGACCGCGCCATCATGATCGGCTGCACCGTGGCCCAGTCGGTGAGCATCCTCGTCTACATCCTGGTGTTCCAGTACTGGCTCGCCTACCGCCTCGGCTGGTTCCCGGTGCAGGGCTGGGGCGGCGGCCTGGGCGAGAACCTGCTCGGCTACGCCGCGCTGCCGGTGCTCGTGGGCGTGGTGGTCTCGCTCGCCCCCGACATCCGCCTCTACCGCAGCTTCTTCCTCGACGAGATCGGCCAGGACTACGTGCGCACGGCGCGCGCCAAGGGCCTCGCCGAGGGCCGGGTGATGTGGCTGCACGTGATGCGCAACGCCGCGATCCCGATCGCCACCAACGTCCTGATGCAGCTTCCGGGCCTGCTCGCCGGGGCGTTCCTGATCGAGCGCTTCTTCTCCATCCCGGGCATCGGACGCGAGGTGATCATCGCGGTCGAGCGCAGCGACTTCCCGGTGATCAAGGCAGTGACGGTGTACGTCGCGATCGCCACCATGGTGATCACCCTCGCCGCGGACCTGCTGTACCGCGCGCTCGATCCGCGGGTGCAGCTCAAATGAGCCTGTGGCTTCTCGCGTGGCGGCGCTTCCTGCGCGACCGGGTCGGCGTGGCGGCGCTTGCCGTGGTGGCGGCGTTCGTCGCGCTCGCCGCGGCGTCGGCGGCCGGCTGGGTTGCGCGCGACTGGTCGGGCGAGGTGGGCGTGAGCTACGCCCCGCCGCGCTTTCTGGCTGCAAAAATAAACGAACAGGAAGACAAAAGCGCCGCAGCCGCTCCCTCGGGGGCGAGAGACGACTACGGCATCCCGGATCCGCTCGCGGCGGAGCTCGCCGAGATCCATGCGCGCCTCTCCGGCGCCGCGGCGGCCGAGTCCAGGGAGACGACGCTCGTTTTCGGCGCCGACAAGTGGGGCCGCGACGTGGTCAAGAAGGCGATCAAGGGCGGCGAGACCTCGCTCGCGGTCGGCGTCGCGGCCGCGACGCTCGCCGCCCTGATCGGCACGCTCGCCGGCGCGGCTGCCGGCTACTACGGCGGCTGGCTGGACGATTTCTTCAACTGGCTCTACAGCGTGTTCACCTCGATCCCGTACCTGCTGCTCGTGCTGGCGATCGCCGCTGTGCTCGGCCACAAGGGCATCGCGACCGTGATCCTCATCCTCGGCCTCACGGGCTGGACCGGGATCTTCCGCCTGATCCGCGCCGAGTACCTCAAGCACCGGGTGCGCGAATACGTGCTCGCCGCGGACGCGGTCGGCGCCTCCGATGCGCGGCGCATGTTCGCGCACATCCTGCCCAACGTGAGCCACGTGGTGCTGGTGCAGCTCTCGCTGCACGTGGTGCTGTTCATCAAGTCCGAGGTGATCCTGAGCTTCCTCGGCTTCGGCGTCGGCGTGGACACGGTGTCCTGGGGCAGCATGCTGGCGGAGGCGCCGAGCGAGCTGATCCTGGGCGTATGGTGGCAGATCGCCGCCGCCACGCTCGCCATGGCGCTCGCCGTGACCGCGTTCAGCCTGTTCACCGACTCGTTGCGCGATGCGCTCGACCCGAGGCTCGGGTGAGTCTCCTCGCGATCGACGGCCTGCGGGTGGATTTCGCCGACGTGCAGGCGCTGAAGGGGATCAGCTTCGACATCCCGGAGCACACGACGGTGGCGCTGGTGGGCGAGTCGGGCAGCGGCAAGTCGGTGACCGCGCTTTCGATCCTGGGCCTTTTGCCGCCGAACGCCCGGGTGGCAGGCGAAATTCTCTATCAACGAAGAAATCTGTTGAAGGCCGCGCCGCGCGAGCTGCGAGCGCTGCGCGGCGCGTCGATCTCGATGATCTTCCAGGAGCCGATGAGCTCGCTCAACCCGGTGTTCAGCGTGGGCTTCCAGGTGGGCGAGGCGCTGCGCATGCACCTGGGGTTTTCAGGCAGAAAGGCGCGCGAGCGTTGCATCGCGCTGTTCGAGGAAGCAGGGTTGTCCGATCCCGCGTCGAAGCTCGACGCCTATCCGTTCCAGCTCTCCGGCGGCGAGCAGCAGCGCGTGATGATCGCCATGGCGCTCGCCTGCGAGCCGCAGCTCCTCATCGCCGACGAGCCGACCAGCGCGCTCGACGTGACGGTGCAGAAGCAGATCCTCGAGCTGATCGCGGCACTGCAGCGGCGCCGGCGCATGTCGATGCTCTTCATCACGCACGATCTCGCGCTCGCCCGCGCCGTCGCCGAGCGGGTCGTGGTGATGCGCCGGGGCGAGATCCGGGAGCAGGGCAGCGTCGCACAGGTGTTCGAGGCGCCCCGGGACGCCTACACGCGCGCGCTGCTCGCCTGCCGGCCGGCGCTCGATCGCCGGCCTGCCCGGCTGCCCGTGATCGAGGACTTCCTGCGGAACGAGGCCTCAGCGGGCCGAGGGGACGCGGGAACCGCAGTTCGCCCCGGGAAGCAAGGCGGAGAGAGCATCATTCTGGAGGCGCGCGGGCTCGCCAAGACCTTCCGCTCCGGCCGGCGCGAGGTGCGCGCGGTCAAGGGCGCGAGCTTCAGGCTGGCCCGCGGCAGAACGCTCGGCCTGGTCGGCGAGTCGGGCTCGGGCAAGACCACGCTGGGGCTCCTGGTCGCGCGGCTGCATCCGGCCTCCGCCGGCTCGGTCCTGCTCAAGGGCGAGGACGCGCTGCGCGTCCCGCGCAAGGTCTTCAAGCGCGCGATCCAGGTCGTGTTCCAGAATCCCTACGCCTCGCTCAATCCGCGCTTCAGCGTCGGCGAGACCCTGGCCGAGCCGATGCGGATCCACGGCATCGGCGCGGGAAAGGGCGAGCGCCGCGAGCGCGCCGCGGGGCTGCTCGCGAAAGTGGGGCTGCCTGCGGCGGCGCTCTTCAAGTACCCTCACGAGTTCTCCGGCGGCCAGCGCCAGCGGATCGCGATCGCGCGCGCGCTCGCGCTCGAGCCCGAGCTGCTGATCTGCGACGAGGCGGTTTCGGCGCTCGACGTCTCGGTCCAGGCGCAGCTCCTGAACTTGCTGCGCGACCTGCAGGACGAATATGCGATGAGCTACCTCTTCATCTCTCACGACCTCGCGGTGGTGAGATACATGGCCGACGAGGTGATGGTGATGAAGGACGGCGAGGTCGTGGAAACGGGCGGCGCGGAGGCGCTCTACGCCGATCCCCGCCACCCTTATACGCGCGCCCTGCTTGCGGCGATCCCGAAATGAGATGCGCGCTCGCCGCTCTCCTGCTGTTTGCGGCAAACGCGTGGGGCGCGCACGCCTACTCGCAATTCGGCGACATCAAGTATCCGAAGGGCTTTGCCCATTTCGAGTGGGTCGACCCCGACGCGCCCAAGGGCGGGGATCTGCAGCTGGTGCCGCCGACGCGGCTCACGAACTTCGACAAGTTCAACCCCTTCACGCTCAAGGGGAGCGCTCCGGCGGGACTCACCGGCCTGGTATTCGAGACCTTGCTGACCGGCACGATGGATGAGCCGACCACCGCATACGGTCTTCTGGCCGAGGATGTGGAGGTGGCGCCGGACAAGCTGTCCGTGACGTTCCGCCTCAATCCCGCGGCACGTTTCCAGAATGGCAAGCCGGTCATGGCCGAGGACGTGAAGTACACGTTCGACCGGCTGATGAGCAAGGAGGCCGCGCCGCAATACCGCGTCGTGTATGGGGAAGTGAAGCGCGCCGTAGTGACCGGGCCGCGCACGGTGCGATTCGAATTCTCCCGGTCGAGCGCAGAGCTGCCCCTGCTGGTGGGCGCTCTGCCGGTATTCAGCCGGGAATGGGGCGCCGGCAAGCCGTTCGATCAGGTCATCATGGATCCGCCCATCGGCAGCGGGCCGTACAAGCTCGGCCGTATGGATTTCGGGCGGGACATTACTTACGACCGGGATCCAAACTATTGGGCGCGCGATCTTGGGGTGCGGCGCGGCATGTACAACTTCGAGCGCATTACCTACAAAATCTATAAGGACACAACGGCCCAGACGGAGGCCTTCAAGGCAGGCGAATTCGACTACCTGCGCACCTTCTCCGCGCGGGAATGGGCACGCGTCTACGTCGGCAAGAAATTCGACTCCGGCGAGCTCATCCGCGCGGAGCTGCCCTTCAAGAATGCCGGCGACTTCCAGGGCTTCCTGATCAACACCCGCCGCGAGAACTTCAAGGACGTGCGCGTGCGCGAGGCGCTCGCGCTTGCCTTCGACTACGAGTGGCTGAATCGTCGCCTTATGTACAACGCCTATGTGCGCGTGCGCGGTTGGTTCAACAACAGCGACTTTGAGGCGAAGGGCCTGCCGGGAGCGGACGAGCTCGCGTTGCTCGAGCCGCTGCGCCAGAAGCTCGACCCCAAGGTGTTCACCCGGCCCGTGCCTCTGCCGCCGAGCACCAATCCGCCCTCCAGCCTGCGTGAAAACCTGCGCAAGGCGCGCGACCTGTTGGCGGCAGCCGGATGGACATACCGGGACGGCGCCCTGCGCAACGCCAAAGGCGAGCCTTTCGTCGTCGAATACCTGGACAGCGGCACGGGCGGCGAACGCGTCGCCACCCCCTGGTTCCAGGCGCTGGCGAGGCTCGGCATCGAAGGGCAATATCGACGCGCCGACTTTGCGCTCATCCAGAAGCGTCTCGATGTGTTCGACTTCGACCTCTTCACCGTGCGCTTTCCGGGCAACGAGGCGCCCGGCGCGGAGCTCGTCGACCGGTTCAGCTCCGGCTCGGCCGACGTCGAGGGTTCGAGCAATCTGCTCGGCATCAAGGACCCGGCGGTGGACGCGCTCCTCGAGAAAGTGGTGTCGGCGCACACGCGGCCGGAGCTGGTCGCGTCGCTGCGCTCGCTCGACCGCGTGCTGCGCCACGGCCATTACGCCGTGCCGCAGTGGTTTTCGAGCACCTACCGCATCGCCTATCGCGGCGGCAAGTTCGAGCAGCCGAAGGTGATGCCGCAGTACTACCAGCCCGAGGACTGGGTGGTCTCGACCTGGTGGAGGAAGCAATAGATGTGGTCGTACATCCTCAGGCGGCTGCTGCTCATGATTCCGACGCTCTTCGGCGTGCTGCTCATCACCTTCATCGTCATTCAGTTCGTTCCCGGCGGGCCGGTCGAGCAGATGGTGGCGCAGCTGCAGGGCCGGGATGCGGCGGGGGGCGAGGTGGGGGCGCGCGCCGCCGCCGCGCCGGGCCTTGGCGGCTACCGCGGGCGCCAGGGCGTCGACGCGGCCAAGATCGAGGAGATCAAGAAGCTCTATGGATTCGACAAACCGGCGCACGAGCGCTTCGTCCAGATGCTCGGCCAGTTCGCGCGCTTCGACCTCGGGCGGAGCTTTTTCCACAACAAGGACGTCTGGCAGCTGATCAAGGAGAAGCTGCCGGTGTCCATCACCCTCGGGCTATGGACATTTTTCCTGATTTATCTGATCTCGGTCCCGCTGGGCATCGCCAAGGCGGTCAGGGCCGGGGCGCCCTTCGATACGGCGAGCACCTTCGTCGTGCTTCTCGGCTATTCGATCCCGAGCTTTGTGCTGGGCGTACTGCTCCTCGTGTACTTCGCGGGCGGCAGCTTCGTGCAGTGGTTTCCGCTTCGCGGTCTGGTGTCGTCCAACTGGCACGATTTCAACCTCGCCCACAAGATCACCGATTATCTGTGGCACATCGCTCTACCCGTGAGCGCGATGGTCGTCAGCGGCTTCGCCGTCATCACCATCCTCACCAAGAACTCGGTGCTGGAGGAGATCCGCAAGCAATACGTGATGACAGCGCGCGCGAAGGGCGTCGCGGAGCGCAAGGTGCTGTGGCGCCATGTGTTTCGCAACGCGCTGATTCCGATCATGACCGGCTTTCCGGCCGCGTTCGTGGCAGCCTTCTTCACCGGGTCGCTGCTCATCGAGACGCTGTTCTCGCTCGATGGACTGGGACTGCTCTCTTACGAATCGGTCATCCGGCGCGACTACCCGGTGGTCTTCGGCAGCCTCTACGTGTACACGATCATCGGCCTGCTCACGAACCTGATCCGCGACCTGACTTACGTATGGGTCGACCCGCGCGTGAAATTCTTCGACTAGGGCCATGGCCTCGATCCTGAGCGGCGCCGCCGCTTCGGCCGATGCGCCGAGCGTTCCAGTCCATGCGAGCCCCGCGCGCCGCGCGTGGCGGCGCTTCCGGGCGAACCGGCTCGGCTTCGCAAGTCTCGTGATTTTCACCGTCCTTTTCACACTGAGCCTGTTCGCCGAGGTGCTGTCGAACGACAAGCCGCTCGTCGTGCGCTACGCAGGTCAATGGTATTTCCCGGTCGTGCAGACGCTGCCCGAGACGACCTTCGGCGGCGACTTCCCAACCCCGACCGACTACCTCGATCCGGACATTCACCGCAATCTGGAGAAGCCGGGGAACTTCACGCTCTATCCGCCGAACCGCTATCACTCGCGCACGATCAATTACTTTGCGAAGGCGCCCGATCCTTCGGCGCCGAGCCGCGACAACTGGCTCGGGACGGATGCGCAGGGACGCGACCTGCTGGCGCGCCTCATCTACGGCTTCCGGCTGTCCGTTCTTTTTGGATTGCTGGTCACGCTTTCCGCGACGGCCTTCGGCGTCCTGTATGGCGCGATTCAGGGCTACTTCGCCGGCTGGAGCGACATCGGCATGGAGCGCTTCAAGGAGATATGGGACGCCATGCCCATGCTTTACATGCTGATCATTTTCTCGTCCTTGTTCGCGCCAGGCTTCTGGCTGCTCGTCATTCTCATAGCGGTGTTCAGCTGGCTCGGCATTTCCGCGTATGTGCGCGCCGAGTTCCTCAAGAACCGCACGCTCGACTACGTGCGCGCGGCGCGCGCTCTCGGCCAGAGCGATCGGATGATCATGTGGCGACACATCCTGCCAAACAGCCTGACGCCGGTCGTGACGCTGGCGCCATTCGCGATGGCCGGTTCGATCGGCCTGCTGACCAGCCTGGACTTCCTCGGGCTGGGCATGCCCGTGGGCACGCCGAGCTTCGGCGAGTTGCTGAGCGAGGCGAAGGACAACCTCGACTCCTGGTGGATCGCCATTTCCACCTTCGGCGTTTTGGTGCTCATGCTGCTTCTTCTCGTGCTGGTCGGCGATGCGCTGCGAGATGCGCTCGATCCGCGGAAGGTGCTGCAGACGGAAGAGACATGAGCCTGCTGCAGGTGCGCGAGCTGAGCGTGCACTTCGGCCGCCGCAGGGTGGTCGATAACGTCTCGTTCTCGCTCGACGCCGGAGAGAAGCTCGCCCTGGTCGGCGAGTCGGCCTCGGGCAAGACCGTCACCGCGCTCTCGACTCTGCGGCTCATCGAGGACGCCCGCCTGAGCGGAGAGATCCTGTTCGACGGCAAAGACGTCCTCGCGATGCCGCCCGCGGAGCTCCACCAGCTCCGCGGCCGCGACATCGCGGTGATCTTCCAGGAGCCGATGACCGCGCTGAATCCGCTCTATCCGGTCGGGCGCCAGATCGTCGAGTCGCTCGAGCTGCATACGCCGCTGCGGGGCGAGAAGGCCTGGACCGAGGCGGTCGCGGCGATGCGCCGCGTGGGCATCGACGAGCCGGAGCGGCGCGCCCACAGCTACCCGCACCAGCTCTCCGGCGGCCAGCGCCAGCGCGCGATGATCGCGATGGCGCTCGCCTGCAACCCGAAGCTCTTGATCGCCGACGAGCCGACCACTGCCCTCGACGTGACCATCCGCATGCAGATCCTCGAGCTCCTGGAGCAGCTGCGCGCCGAGGCCGGGCTGGCGCTCCTCCTCATCACCCACGACCTCAACCTCGTGCGCCGCTTCGCCGAGCGCGTCGCGGTGATGGAAAAAGGCGTGCTGGTCGAGCAGGGGCCGACGGCGCAGGTGATCGGGCGGCCGCAGCATCCGTATACGCAGAAGCTGGTCAATAGCCGTCCGTCGCGCAGCGTCGAGCAGCCCTCGAACGGGACTGTCGTAAGCGCCAAGCAGGTCCACGTGGATTACCCGACGCGCCTTCCGGGGATCCGGGGCTGGTTCAGGAGCGGCCGTTTCACGGCGGTCCAATCGGTCGACTTCACCCTCGCGCCCGGCGAGACGCTCGGCATCATCGGCGAGTCGGGCTCGGGCAAGACCACGCTCGC
>Ga0070696_100000429_pt1 | contig 26362 bp, 18 predicted proteins | sample KBSK1253metaG_FD_65474 | JGI IMG/M metagenome (GOLD analysis project Ga0070696, IMG submission 65474) | Corn, switchgrass and miscanthus rhizosphere microbial communities from Kellogg Biological Station, Michigan, USA - KBS K1-25-3 metaG | ecosystem: Host-associated > Plants > Roots >... | reverse complement strand
GCTGCCAACAACTCGACGAACGCCGCGGCGCCGGCGTCGTCCACGCCATCTGACGCAACTGCTACCCCGCCTGCTACTCCCACACCCCAGACCTCCAACCTCTCAGCAGTCGCTCCCAACGCGACCGATCCCGACTTGAGCGTCAGGTGGGTGGACGCCGATCGCGTGCAGCGGTCGAGGCAATGGCTCGTAGACCACTTTGCCGACCTTCGGGACGCGCCTCTGCTGGAAACGCGCGCCTGCCACTACGAGCTCAGTTCGAGCCGCAACTTCATCGTCGACCGACATCCTGACCTCCCAAACGTCTGGATCGCCGGCGGCGGCAACGCTGAGGGGTTCAAGTTCGGTCCCGTTCTCGGCGACTATATCGCGAAACGCGTCCTCGGCGACGAAGGCGACCCGGCGGTGGCCAAGCAATTTCGGATTCCGACGACCGAGTTCGATCCTAACGCGCCGCGCCGCGGCGACGAGGAGTAGGCCGCGCTTCATTAGATAGGTGGAGCAGGCGCGACAGATTGTAGAGCAGGCGCGACGGCCGGCACTCGAGCGAAAAGCCCTGGTGACGAATCGGATTCATCTCGGGTTTAGACTTGCGGGCAGCTGTGTTCGTCCCCACAATCTGGCTGCCTGAAATAGGAACGAGCCTCTTCGACCCCGTGGGAATGGTCCCACCGGGTAAACTTGCTCGTTTGTCAACCCGTTCGACACGAGGTGAACGATGGCCAGGGTCCCCACCCCCCGGCAGGTTCGATGCGGAGCGCTGCTGCTCGCGTTGTCCGTTACGGCCGCCGAAACGCTTCTCGCCCAGACGGTTATCTCCGGGCGCGTGACATCAGAAGCCGGCAATCCGCTCGAAGTCTCCAACGTGTTCATCACGGAGATGCACATCTCCGTCCCGACGAACTCGGAGGGACGCTACACCTTCACGATTCCGGCGGAACGCACGCGCGGACAGACGGTGACGCTACGGGCTCGGGCCATCGGGTACGCGTCGATGAGCAAACCGCTCACGCTGACTGGCGGCACCCTCACCGTCGATTTCGCCTTGAAACGCGACGTCAATCGGCTGCAGGAGGTCGTGATCACCGGGGTGACCGGCGCGACGGAGCTGAAGAAAACCGCCTTCAGCATCACGGCGCTCGACCAGGCCGACATGCCGGTGCCATCGACCAACGCGCTCCTGCAGTTGCAGGGCAAGGTCACTGGCGCCCAAATCGTCCAGCCGAACGGTCGACCGGGACAAGCTCCGTCCATCGTCCTCCGCGGACCGAAAATGCTGAACGCGGATGGTCGGTCGCAGCAGCCGCTCACGATCATCGACGGCATCATCGTGAGCTCGGGATCGCAGGACATCAACCCGCAGGACATCGAGTCGGTCGAGGTCGTGAAGGGTGCTGCCGCGTCCTCGCTGTACGGATCGCGCGCGGGCTCGGGCGTCATTCAGATCACGACCAAGAGCGGCCGGAATGCGGCGCCTGGCGTGAAGTTCGGAGGCCGGACCGAGTATGGCTTCTCTGACATTCAGGGCAGATACCCATTCTCGACGCGTCACTTCATCATGCTCGATGAGACGGGGACGAAGTTCTGCATCAAGCAGACAGGTCTTCCCGCCTGCTCGCGCGTCGTCGACTTCGAGGAGGAGGCGCTGCGCGTCAACCAGCAGGGCGGCGACTTCGCACTCAATCCGTACTCGTTCGAGCGTGACTATGGCATCGGCCAGTCACCCACGAAGCCCGAGTTGAAAGGGCTGTTCATGGTGAACCAGTGGCCGAAGCGGTACGACCCGATCGAGCAGACGGTCACCAATGGTCAATTCATCAACAGTAACCTCGACGCGACCGGCCGCTTTGGAAACACGAGCTACTTCGCCAGCGGTTCCCAGCTGAAGGAAGATGGCTCCATCATGTTCCTCAACGGCTATCAGCGGTACTCCGGACGCGTGAACGTCGATCAGCAGTTGGGTGAAGCGTGGAGCATGCTGATCTCCTCCTTCTATTCGCGTTCTTCGCAGTTCGCGGACGGTGAATGGTTCCGTCTCACCCGCGTTCCGGCCGGAGTAAACCTGCTCCGTCGCGATGACAAGGGACGCCTGTTCATTCGGTCGAATCCACTGCAACAGGGAGCGCAGAACGAGAATCCGCTGTACGACAACGAACAGCGCATCCGCCGCACCAACGCGGACCGCTATCTCGGATCGCTCAAGACGCGCTACACGCCGTTCGAATGGCTCGATTTTGACGCAACAGCGAGCATGGATCGCCGGCGGAGCAACTACTTCCAGATGAACGATCGCGGCTTCCGATCGACGGCATCGGGTCCAGCCAATCTTGGCAGCGCGCGTGCCGACGCCAATGCGGACGCATCGTACAATCTCGGCTTGAACGGCACCGCGAAACGCGACTTCGGTCCGGATTTGAACGCCTTGTTCAACGTCCGGTACAGCTACGAGCAGGAGGACGGTCTGCTTGCGCGCGGCGAGGGTGATGCCCTCGCTCTGCCGGGTCTCCGCTCGCTCGACGCGGTCACGACCAATTACAATCTCGACTCCGACGAATCGTCCGTCCGCGCCGTTGGTATGTCCGGCGGTGGGAAGCTGGAGTACAAGGGCCGTTACATCTTCGACGGACTGTATCGGTACGACGGCAGCTCCCTGTTTGGCGCCGACGAGCGTTGGCACAGCTACTACCGCCTGTCGGGCGCATGGCGTGCCTCCGAGGAGCCGTTCTGGAAGTTCACCACCGCGGTCAATGACCTGAAATTCCGCGGTTCGGTTGGCACAGCCGGCGGACGTCCCCGCTTCTCCGCCCAGTACGAGACGTTCACCATCGGCACCGGCGGTATCGTCGTCGCCGATCGACTCGGCAATCGCAACCTGAAGCCCGAGACGACAACTGAAGTCGAGCTCGGAATCGACGCCGAGATGTTCAACAAGTACGGGATAAGCGCGACCTACGCCCGTGACATCACGAAGGATCAGATCATTCTGGTCCCGCCCCCGGTCGCATCGGGTTTCTCGAACCAGTGGAAGAACGCTGGAACGCTCGACGGCAAGACCTACGAGCTTTCTGTGAACGTCCCCATCATCACCAGGCACGACCTCGTCTGGTCGTCACGCGTAGGCTGGGATCGGACACGGACGTTCATCACCGAGCTCGGTGTACCTCCCTTCTTCCAAAGCTCCCAGAGCTCGAACTTCCGGTACGCCGTCGGCGAGCGTGTGGGCACGATCTACGGCAAGAAGTTCGTGAAGGATTGCGCGGAGTTCCCGTCCAGCTTCCAGGCAGCGTGCGGGCCGGGGAAGGAATACCAGGCCAACGACGAGGGCTACATCGTCTGGGTTGGCGCCGGCAACACGTACAAGGACGGCGTCACCAAGAACCTCTGGCAGGCCGTGAAACCCGGCTGCGTGAGCGCGACGGGCGCCACCATCGCCGTCACCGGCGAAGTGGACTGCAGAAAGGCGGGCGGCACGATCAACAGCCCCTGGGGCCAGGCCGAAACGCACTGGGGAATGCTCACGAACATCCGTGACTCGACCGGGAGCGCCGTTCTGCTGCCGCTCGGGAATACACTTCCCGACTTCCGACTCACGTTCTCGCAGACCGTCCAGTACAAGAAGCTCTATCTGTATGGGCTGGTCGATCATTCGCACGGCAACTTCCTGATGAACGAAGAGATCCACTGGTCGCTCGGCGACTTCATGGTCGACGAGGAGGATCAGATCGGGAAGACGGTCGAGAACGGGAAGCCCATCGGATACTACTGGCGCGCCACGCGTCCGGAGAACGGTTCGGGCGTCGGCGGCTTCTACGATGTGTTGGGCGCGAACAACCACACCGTCCAGAGCGGCCAGTACACCAAGATTCGCGAGGTCAATCTTTCCTACTCGCTCGGTCAACTTCGCGGTATCGCCGGAGATTGGAACGTGTCTCTCATCGGCCGCAACCTCTACACGTTCTCGAAATTCCGGGGATGGGATCCCGAAGTCGGGCACACCGGTGGAAACTTGAACAACTCGGCACTCAACGCCGGCACGTCGTTCTCGTATCCGCCGCGTCGCACGTTCACCTTCAGCCTCGGATCAAAATTCTAATGCCGGGAGGAGACACGATGAGAGGAATGTCCAAGCTCGTGCCGGCGATTTTGATCTCGCTGGCTGTGGCGGGGTGCGATGAAACGCTCATGGTCGATAACGTCATCGACCCGGACGTTCAGCGCGTGTTCGCGACCCCCGCCGCGATCGAGCAAACGATCTCGACGGGCTATCAAGCCTGCCACAATGCCTCGGCGCAGAACGCCGAGGTCAATGCACAGCTCTTGACCATGTCGCTCGAGAGCTATTCGCAGCTCAACAACTTCTTCATGGGCCCGCGCGGCGGTATTCCGCGGTCGCCAATCGTGAACATTCGGGGCACGGACGGCTTGCACTACAGCACGTTCAGCCGCTACTCGCGCGCCGGCCGTCTCGCGGCGAACGCCCTCAACGCGCTGGATGCGTTGTTGAAAGATCCAACGAAGACGCTCGGAACGCCCGCGCAGAATCTCCGCGCTCGCGCTTTCGCCTTCTTCGCTCTCGGATGCAACCAGGGTTGGCTCGCGATGACGTTTGACTCCGCCGGCATCGTCGTTCAGGGTATGCCGAGCTCGGAGATTCCTGAGCTCAGCGACCACGGTGCCGTGATGGTGGCGGCGATTCGCATGCTCGACAGCGCGATTGCCATTGCCAGCCTGCCGGCGGCAGCCGGCACGGGTGGTTTCCCGCTTCCTGACACGTGGCTCAGCGGCAACAGCCACTCGTCACAGGCGAACTTCATTCGTCTCGTGCGTTCGTATCGCGCCCGTTTCCGCGCCGGTGTCGCACGTACCCCCACCGAACGCGCAGCGGTCGATTGGGCCGCGGTGATCGCGGACGCGGAAAACGGCATCACGGCCGACTACGCGCCAAGCAGCGGCGGATCGACCGGCTGGAACATCGGCTTCATCGGCAGCCAGATGCACGTCGAGCCGGGGTGGAGTCAGATGTCGCTCATGTACTACGGAATGGCTGACGTGTCCGGAGGATACGATGCGTGGCTGGCTACGCCGATCGCGTCACGGGCTCCGTTCCTGGTGATAACACCAGACCAGCGCTGGCCGCAGGGCGCGACGCGGGCCGCGCAGCAGACGGCATCCGTTCAACCAACTGGATTGTCTTCGCGTCCATACGTGTCGAATCGCAGCGTGCAGGACGCGCCGGGCGATCCTTGGGGCTGGTCGTACTACGATTTTTATCGCACCAAGTACATCCGCAACAACAGCCAAACGGGTCCGTTCCCAGAGTTCTTGAAGGCTGAGAACGACCTGCTCGCGGCGGAAGGCTACATCCGGACCGGTAACATCGCGGCGGCGGCGGCGAAGATCGACATCAGCCGCGTCGCGCGTGGGGGACTACCGGCGCTGTCTGGCGTAGTCCTCACGGCGTCGGATCCCGTTCCGGGCGGTGCGTCGTGCGTTCCACGCGTGCCGCAACCCCCGAATTTCACTTCGACCGCTTGCGGAACCATCCTGGAAGCGATGAAGTGGGAAAAACGAATGGAGACGGCATACTCGGCCTTCGGCGCGTGGTTCTTCGACGGCCGTGGCTGGGGTGATCTCGTGAAGGACACACCGCTCGAGTATCCCGTGCCGTTTGCGGAGCTCGATGCACGTCAGAAACCGTACTACGGCCTCGGCGGCGGTGGTCTCAGCAGTGCCGCAAAAGGCACATACGGTTTCTAGGACGGAATGCGGCGAGTATGGCTCACGTTGACGTTCCCTGCGCTGTTGGCGCCGATGGGGTGCTACATCTACGCCCCGGTGCAGGGAACCACGCCACCGGTCGGACAGACGACGTTGATGTCGATCAGCGACCAGGGGCGTGTGGAGTTGGGCGACCGTCTGGGCCGGGGAGTCTCGCGGATCGAAGCGAGAGTCACCGGGACGGAGGGCGATCAGCTCTTGCTCAACGTCTTCAGCGTGAAGTACGTCAGCGGCGAGAGCAGCCGCTGGAGCGGCGAGAGCATGCGGCTGAACCGGAGTTTCGTGGAGCAGCTCTCGACGCGGACGCTGTCGAAACAACGCACCTGGATTGCGGCGGGGAGCGCGGCGGTGGTCGTCACTGCGTTCATCGCTACTCACGGGCTCTTGGGAAGATTCACGGGCGATCGGGAACCTGGAACGGAACCGCCGCCAGCAAGCCTTCGTCTCAACTTCGGTTTTCCCCACTGACTTCCATGCACGGACGCGACGCTTCGACCGTGGAGGACCTGCTTCAATGAAAACGCGTTTTCTTGTTCTTTTGGCCAGCGTGGTTGCCCTCGGCGCCTGCGATAAGAAGGGCCAGGACGCGATCCTGGCGTCACAGCCGCCGATGGCGCTCACTCGCTTCGTGAACGCGGTGTCCGACACTGGCGCGACCGACTGGCGCTTCATCGACCAGCTCGAGTACTCGCCTGTCATGCTCGGCCTACCGTTCCGCAGCTTCTCGCCTTACCAGCAGACTGCACCTGGGCAGCGCCATCTCCGCGTATTCCCGACAAGCACGGATATCAACGTCACCCAGCAGTTCTTGATCGACGCGACCATCACGCTCGAAGCCGGGAAGTATTACACCATCATTCATCAGGGCTTTTCGCGCACGGGCTCGACGCCTTCCGATGACATCCTCGTGATGGAGGACCCGATTCCAACCGTCGCTGCGGGAAATGTCGCGGTGCGCGCCGTGAACCTCGGCGTCGGCCTGGCGAACCAGGATGTGTATGCAACCGCTACAGCGGGCGCTCCGCTTCCCGCGACACCATTGTTCTCGAATCTCGCGTACCTCGCGGCCAGCGCGTATTCCAACCAGACTCCAGGGGCGCTGGTGTTTCGCTCGACAGATGCCGGCACCGCCACAGTGAGAGCGACGGCAACGGCACCCGCGGGAGCGGCGGCGGATGGCACCAACAACCTCACGGCAGTCGGTGGGAGCACGATCGAGAGAAGCGTCTTTACGGGCTACATCTTCCCTCGGTCAGTCGCTGGCAGCCAGGCACCTCAGACCGCCGCGTTCACAGCCCCCGCGATCGTCTACCTGGTGGACAGACACCCCAGATAGCTCGAGCGGTTCATCCAGAGCACCGAACTGTCATCCTGAGCGCCGAACTGTCATCCTGAGCGCAGCGAAGGATCTAGCCTGAGTTAGACTAGATCCTTCGTCGCTCTGCTCCTCAGGATGACAAGGCGTTTGTCCCGTTGTCCTCAGGGTCACGTTCCTGCGCTCAGGATGACGTTTCTGCGGGCGATAGACGTTCTACGCGCCCGCCGCCGCGATGCGCTTCTCGGCGACTTCCATCATCGTCTGGCCAGAGGGCTCGTCGGTGTGCTCCGGCGCCGGCAGCAGCGCGACCTCGAACACTTCGTCCAGCGTGCTCAAAGCGTGGAAGGTGAGGCTTTGCCGCACGTCCTCCGGAATGTCCTCGAGATCACCTTCGTTGTCCTTCGGGAGCACGATGTGCTTGATGCCGGCACGGTGCGCACCCAGGACCTTCTCTTTGAGGCCACCGATCGGCATGACCCGCCCCCGCAGAGTGATCTCCCCTGTCATGGCCACGTCCTTACGCACGGGCCGGCCGGACATTGCGCTTACCAGCGCGGTGGACATGGTCACTCCAGCCGAGGGACCATCTTTCGGAATTGCGCCCGCTGGTACGTGGACGTGAACCTCGATTGAACCGAGGCGGTCCTCAGGAATGTTGAGGGTGCTTGCGTGCGTTGCCGCATACGTGAGCGCGGCACGCGCGGATTCCTTCATCACGTCGCCAAGCTGGCCGGTCAGAATGAGGGACACGTTCCCCCATCCACTCACCTGCGTCTTGGTCTCGCTGTCCGCGAGCCGCTGGCCAAATCCATACATGCGGCGGATTGCCGCCTCGACGAACATGATGTCGCCGCCGGCCGGCGTGTAGTACATGCCGGTGGCCACACCGACCTCGTTCTCCGTGCCGGCACGCTCCGGATGCACCTTCGGACGTCCGAGGAGCTCGCGCACCTCGGTCTCGTCGATCTTGCCGTCTTCGATGACCTTTGGATCGCCCGCGGCGATGCGCCGCGCGACTTTGCGGGCCACCGCGCCGATCTGACGCTCGAGCTGCCGCACGCCGCTCTCTCGCGTGTACTCCGAGACGATGCGGTCGACGGCTTTGTCGGTGAACTCAACGTTCTTGCCCTTCAGTCCAGCCTCCTCGAATTGCCGCGGGATGAGATAGCGCTTCGCGATCTCCGCCTTCTCGCGCTCCGTGTACCCCGCGAAATCGACGACCTCCATGCGGTCGAGCAGAGGGCCGGGAATGTTCTGGACGAAATTGGCCGTGCAGATGAACAGCACTTCGCTGAGGTCGAACGGCACCCCCAGATAGTGATCCGTGAACGTGTCGTTCTGCGCGGGATCGAGCACTTCGAGCAGCGCGCTCGCCGGATCGCCCTGGAAGGACACGCCCAGCTTGTCTACTTCGTCGAGCAGGAAGACGGGATTCTTCGTCCCCGCCTGTTTCATCCCTTGAATGACGCGACCGGGCATGGCGCCGACGTATGTCCGACGATGCCCTCTGATGTCTGCTTCGTCGCGGATGCCGCCGAGCGAGGCGCGCACGTATTTGCGCCCCAGTGAGCGGGCGATCGACTTCGCGATCGAAGTTTTGCCGACGCCGGGCGGGCCGATGAACAGCAGGATCGGGCCCTTCGCCATGGCGCGCGCCTTGGCTTCCTTGCTGTCCTTGATCGCCTTCTTTTCATCGCGGGCGAGATGCAGCGTGGGTGTCGCGTCCTCCTTGGACGGTCTGAGCTTCTCGATCGAGAGCTCGCCCGTCTTCTTGAGCTCTTCCTCCATCTCCTGCGCGCGCAGCTGGCGCACGGCGAGGAATTCGAGGACGCGGTCCTTCACGTCGGGCAGGCCGTAGTGATCCTCGTCGAGGACTTTTTGCGCGTTCGTCAGATCGAGGCTGTCGTCTGACCGTTCGTTCCAGGGCAGCTCGCTCACCCACTCGAGGTAGGTGCGGATGACCTGCGCTTCCATGGACTCGCGTCCCGAGCGCTCGAGCCGGCCGAGCTCTCGATCCACTTCGCGCCGGGCTTCGTCGGGAAGGACTAGCTTGGAAAGCTTCTCGCGCAGCTCGGTGATTTCCTTCGACTGATCGTCTTCGCCGAGCTCCTTCTGAATCGCTTTCATCTGCTCGCGCAGATACATCTCGCGCTGGCGTTCGCCGAGCTCCTCCTGCACCTGCGATTTGATCTCTTCCTGCGTCTCGATCATGGTGATCTGACGCTGGACGTGCACGAGGACGCGGCGCAGCCGCTCTTCGACCGAAAGTGTCTCGAGCAGCCCCTGTTTTTCCGCGACGGGCAGCTCGATGTAGCCCGCCACCAGGTCCGCGAAGCGGCCGGGATCGGTCACGGCGTCGAGCACCTGATGTACGACCTCTTCGGGCAGACCACGGCGCTCGCCAAGCTCCGCGGCACGCTCGCGAATCTCCTTGTGGAGCGCGATGAACGCGGGGTCGTTGTCGTTCACCGGCTTCATCTCGTCCACAGGCATGACGACGGCGCTGAGATAGCCTTCCGTGGTCGTGTACTGGAGCGCGGTCGCGCGCTGTTCTCCCTGAAGCAGCAGCTGGACGCCGCCCAGGCCGCGCTGGATCTGACCGATCCGCGCGATCACACCCATCTGGTAGAGAATGTCGGGGGTGGGTTCGTCGGTATTGTCGCGCTGCGCGACTGCGAACACGAGCCGTTCGCCGCGCAGCGCTGCTTCTATCGCTCGCAGTGTTCCCGGCCGGCCAGCCGCGATTGGCGCGGTGAGACCCGGAAAGATCACGGTTCCGCGCAGCGGGAGGACAGGCAGGGTCTGGCGCTGAGCCATTGGTGTCCTTTCGTAGTGGTAGAACTAGTCCTTAAAGCACCGTGAAATATGCGCGGCGCTTGCCGTGCCGAAACGCACACTCCATTCCAACCACGTGCTCGCCGCCTAACTGATGGGACAATTCATCTTAGCTGATCATTCCAGTCCCTAAGGCACGGGCTGCTGGCGCGCTCGTGTGACTTGTCTTACGACACGCTGGCAGGAATTGCAACCCGCGACCGCATATGTGACGTAGTGTCCATGCCTGAACTGCAGCGAAAGAGCGTCATCCTGGGGCTGCTCAGGCGGCGCAGGGATCAGCTGAGTGTCGATTACGTCCTTCGCGGTGCTCAGGATGACCCTGCTCCACAGTCAACTGCATCCTTCCAAGGACTTGCATGCGTAGTACTATCTTCCGAGCCGAGCACCGTATTCGCTCGCAACCTCGATTCAATCGATTGCCTTCTCAGTCTCCGCTCCCCGTCGACCCTTTTGCGTCGGCGGCGAGCTCCGAACTTCGCGCCCATATCGAACGAGTCCTGAGTGCTCACTACGAACTGGACAGTGAGATCGGGCGCGGCGGGATGGGCGTGGTGTATCGCGCGCGTGACAAGCGGCTCAAGCGGCACATCGCCATCAAGGTCTTGCCGCCGGAGCTCGCCTTTCAGAGCGCGATCAAGATGCGCTTCCTGCGCGAGGCGGAGACCGCGGCGCAGCTGAGCCACCCCAACATCGTCCCGATCTACACGGTCGACGAGATCGAGGGGCTCGTGTTCTTCGTGATGGCGTACGTCAGTGGCGACAATTTGGGGAAGCGCCTCCACGAAAAAGGCGTGCTGAACGTGGAAGACGTGCGACGCATCACCCGCGAAGTCGCCGACGCACTCGCGTACGCGCACGAGCGCGGCGTCGTTCACCGCGACATCAAGCCCGACAACATCCTGCTCGACGCCAGTACCGGACGCACGATGGTGACGGACTTCGGAATCGCGCGTGCCGCGAGCGAAGGGGAAGGGGGTCGGCTGACCGCGACCGGCATGGCCATTGGGACGCCAGCCTACATGTCACCCGAGCAGGCGGCGGGCGACCGTCAGATCGATGGGCGCAGCGACCTGTATTCGCTCGGCGTCGTCGCGTATCAGATGCTCGTCGGCGAGCCACCCTTCGTGGCCAACAGCACCCCCGCGATGCTCGTGAAGCACATCTCGGAGCGGCCAACGCCAGTCACGCAGCGTCGGAGCGACGTTCCGCAGGATCTCGCGCGCGCGGTGATGATGTGTCTCGAGAAGGACCCCGTGATGCGCTTCCCGAGCGCCGGCGCCCTCGTCACCGCGCTCGACACCGGTCACGTGCCGGAGATGCGTCCCACTCCTGTCGATGCGGGCGCCCTGGTGCCCGCGCGCCCGGCGCCCGTTCCAGCGGAGATGGAATACGAAGGGGACGATCGCTTTCCAACGAGTGAGGAGCTGCGCCGCTTCGACTATCCGGAGGTAGTCAAGTTCCGCCGGAAGCTGGCGCCCTACCTGTTCGTGAACGGCGTGATCGTGGTCGCGTCGATTTTTGGCGACCGCGATTTCATCGGCATCACCGTGATGTGGAGCATCTACATCGCCTACAAGTATGCGCGGCTCTGGAGCGACGGCTACGATTGGCGCGACGTCTTCAAGCAGCCGCGCGAGCGTGAGCTCATTGACGTCGCCGAGGATTTCGGAGAGTATGTCGCGGCGTTGTTCGACAGGAACAAGCGGAGGCAGCTCCGCGACCGCAATCGCGCGCGCCACATCGCCGCGCGCCGGTCGTCGGGAGCTGCGAAGCTGTCGGGCATCGACGGCCAGTCGAGCTTTCCGATGTCGGCAGAATCCGCGTACGACGCGGCGGGGAGCTACGCCGACCGCATTCGCCACGCTGCTACCGATCGCGACGAGATCGTGCGGCTGGTCAGCAGCATGCCCGACCGCGAACGTGAACGCGTGGCCGACGTCTCGAAATCGGCCAACGTGCTCCACGAACGCATCCAGTCCCTCGCGATCACACTCGCGGATCTCGAGCGTAACGTCGTGAATGGCGGCAGCGCCGCGCTCGAGGCCGAGATTGTCCGACTGGAAGATCAGGCCAATCCACTGGAATCGGGGAGCGAGGAGCGCGTCCGGAGACTCGCGTACCTCAAAAGGCAGCGCCGCGCCGTCAAAGACATCCAGGAGCGCCGGGACGTGGTGGCGGCGAAGCTGGAGACCTGTTCCCTGGCGCTGCGGCAGCTCAAGCTCGATGTGCTGCGTCTTCGTGCCGGGGCTCAGACGCATCAGCACGTCACGTCGCTCGCCCTCCAAGCGTTGGCGCTCGCCGAGAACGTCGACAGCGCCCTCTTCGTCGCCGATGAGCTCGCGCATCTCACCGAGCGCTCCGGCCGAATCAGTCAGCGCCAGTCCGCGAGACCAGGGTGAACGATTATCTCCGCGACCGGCTCGTCGCGGCCGTCGGGAATCATTACCTGATCGAAGAGGAGCTCGGTCGTGGAGGGATGGCGGCCGTCTTCCGCGCGCTCGACGTGCGGCTCAATCGTCGGGTCGCGATCAAGCTCCTGCCGCCGGAGCTCGCCTTCAACGCCAGCGTGCGCGCCCGATTTCTGCGCGAGGCGCAGATGGCTGCCCAGCTCACGCACCCCAACATCGTTCCGATCTTCACGGTGGACGAGCGTGAGGGCCTCGTCTACTTCGTGATGGCGTTGGTCGACGGCGAGAGCCTGGCCGCGCGCATCGCGCGCACGGGCGCGATGCCCATCGAGCAGGTGCGAACTATCGCGGGCGAAGTCGCCGACGCGCTGGACTACGCGCACCGGCAGGGCGTTGTGCATCGCGACATCAAACCCGACAACATTCTTCTCGACCGGCTGTCCGGTCGGCCGATGGTGACGGATTTCGGAATCGCGCGCGCGGCCGCCGAAGAATCCCGGCTCACGGTCACCGGCATGGCGGTCGGAACGCCGGCCTACATGAGTCCCGAGCAGGCCATGGGTGAACGGGACGTCGACGGACGCAGCGACATGTATTCGCTCGGCATCGTGACATATCAAATGCTCGCGGGGGAAACGCCATTCAAGGCGACGAATACTCCGTCGATGCTCATGAAGCACGTGTCTGAGCGGCCGGCGCCGCTGCGCACGCGCCGCGCGGACGTTCCGGCGTCACTCGCTACCGCCGTGGAGCGCGCCCTCGCCAAGCGTCCGGAGGATCGTTGGCGCTCCGCCGCCGAGATGCGCGACGCGCTGATGGAACGGACCATGGCGCGCGTCTACCCACCGCCACCGCCACCACCGGTAGAGCCGGCGCGCGTCCTTCTGCCGGCGCCACAAGCGACCGCTCCCGAGGTTCCGCGGAACCCCTCGTGGCCGTGGATGCCCCTGCCACCGCCCGGGTTATCGCGGCGTGAGCGGAAGGCGTTTTACCGCGAGCAGCGGCACAACGTCCGCGACGCGGTTCGTGCCGGCTTTGAGGTTCCAGAGCAACCGGTCGAGAAAAAGATCTCGAAGTTCCGGCGCAGCATCGTGCGGTACTTCGGTCTCTCGATCATGCTGGCGGCGATCAACGGCATTACATCTCCAGGCTTCCCGTGGGCAATTTTCCCGGTGATGGGGTTTCTCGTCGATGTGATGACGCAGCTCGGCTCCCTCTGGGGCGACGGCGTTTCGATCAAACAGATCATGTTCGGTTCGACGCGTCCGGGGGGGGCTCAGGCCATCGCGGCGGGATCGTCAGACCCACCTCCCGATTCGATCGCGACGCTGGCGACGCAGGACATTCTCGACGGAGCGCACGGACCCGCCGTGCGCCGAGCGAGCGCGAGTCGCCAGGTCATCGCGGATCTGCTCAAGCGCATGACGCCGAAGGAGCGCGAGATGCTCCCGGCCGATCTCGAGGCAACCGTGAAGGCGCTCGTGGAGCGCGTCGCCTCGGTCGCCGTCACGTTGCATCGGCTCGATTCCGAGGCGAATGGTGCCTCTCTCGGCTCCTTGGACGATCGGTTGCAGACACTGAAGCGTGAACCCGAGACAGCCGAGAGCGAGCGGCGGATCTCCTTGCTCGAGCGGCAACGGGCCACGCTGCGGGATCTCCTCGAGCGGCGCTCGGCGCTGCTCTCTCAGCTCGAGAGCGCTGGCCTGGCGCTCGAGAACCTCAAGTTGGATCTGGTCCGTTTCCGCTCGGCGGGAGTGTCGAGCGCGCTCGAAGACGTGACCAGCGCGACGCGTGAGGCGCGCGCGGTGTCGCGGGACATCGGGCACATGCTGGACGCGGCGGACGAAGTTCGCCGTCTCTGAACTTCACGCCGTATTCGCTGCATGCGTCTTCGCCTATTTCCCTTCGTCGTTCTCAGCGCGTGCATTTCCGGCGACGCCAAACCCGATAGAGCGGGGCAGCCTCCCGTCGACTCGCCCGCCGCGCGCGTGGTTTCCCCTCCGGTCCCGGACTCGATCAAGCGGCCGCAGGCTCTATTGGTCGCGACCCCAGACACGCTGCGTGGCCTCTACGTCAACCGCTGGGCAGCGATCGGTTCGAAAATGTGGGACCTCCTCGACATCGCCAAACGGACCGAGATCAACGCTTTGGTGATCGACGTAAAGGACGATCGCGGATTGATGCTCTATCACTCCAACGTGCCTTTGGCTCGTGAGATCGGGGCGGACACCACGTACCCGATGTCCTACAACCGTGTGCGATCGCTGCTCGATTCGCTGCGCGCCCATCGTGTCTACCCCATCGCGCGTATCGTCGTCGCGAAGGATCCACTCCTCGCCGACAGAAAACGCGAGTGGGCCATTCATCGCAAGGACGATTCGAGCAAGGTGTGGCTCGACCGAAATGGAAAACCCTGGTTGGATCCCACCAACCCCGAGGTGTGGAAATACGCCGCCGACCTGTCCGAGGAGGCGGTCAGGCTGGGATTCAGCGAACTGCAGTTCGATTACGTTCGGTTCCCGGATGAAGACCGCGTCATCGACGAAGGCCTCTATGCCAGGATGGAGGGCAGAGTTCGCGCGGCTGTGATTCGCGATCAGCTCGCGTATCTGCGCTCGCTGGTGAAGCCGCTCGGCGTCCCCATGACCATCGATGTGTTCGGCCTGACGGCTACCGATTCGACTGATATGGGGATCGGCCAGCGATGGGAGATGTTCGTCGACCGAGCGGATGTCGTCCTGCCGATGAACTATCCCTCACATTTCGCTCGGGGCACCTACGGCCTGTCGAACCCGAACGCGAAGCCGTACAAGACGATCGGCCGTGCTCTCGAGGATGCCAAGCGTCGCACGGAAGGCATCGCCGGCGCGGCGAAGATCATTCCATGGTATCAGGACTTCACACTCGGCGCGCCGCGGTACACCGCCGATCTCGTCCGCGCGCAGATTCAATCAGGATACGACAGCGGGTTTCCCAGCTGGATCCTCTGGAATCCGCGCAGTAGTTATACGCTTTCGGCACTGAAGCCCGATTCCACGAAATAGTGCTGTTCACCGGCGCGCAGCGCCGTCGAGAACGCACCGCGGCGTAGCCGCGCCGAGAACCGCTTTCAGCGCAACAACAGTTTTCCAATCGCAGCCGCCACGTCGTGCGGCGATTCCACGGGCACGAAATGCCGAGTGTCGCGGACAACCTCGAGCGTGCTCTTTGGGATGGCAGCGCGAAGCCGCTCTCCGACGCCAACGTCGAGAAAAGGGTCGTGTTCGCCCCAGACGATCGCCGTGGGGGACACGATGCTGCCGAGGCGCGGCGCAAGCGCCTGGGTCTCGGCGTTGTCGAGGCCGAGGAGGTGCGCCATCAGCGCCTCGCGGCCTTCGACTTCGGCGAACGGTCGAAGATACAGATCGATGTCGCGGGAGCCGCGATCGTGATCGATGTATCCCCGAAGCAGATCGGCCCGAACGATGGAAAGGATCCAGCTCGGCGGCAGATGGCGAGTGAGTGGCAGCATCGCGCGCGCGAGCTTCACCGCCCGAGCGGGCCACGAGTCGAACGCGACGCTGTCGATGAGACACAGCCGGGAAACGCGGTGCGGAAACCGGATGGCGACGGACTGCGCCACGCCGCCTCCGATGTCATGACCGACGAGACACGCGAAGTTGATTCCGAGGTGGTCCAGTACGCCAACGACTCGGTCGGCATGCGATCGTAGATCCACGCCACTCGCATTCGGCGGATCGCTGCGTCCGTAACCCAACAGATCGAGGACGACCACTCGATGTCCCGTGGGCAGCAGCGGCACGACGCCACCCCACAGATGGCCTGAGGCGGGGAAGCCGTGGAGCAGAACGATGGGTTCACCCGCGCCGCGCGACCCGGCGGCGTAGTAGTAGAGGCGGACTCCGTTCAGGTCGAGAAACTCACCCCGCATGCGGAAAAGATAGGGAACGGGGAAGGGGGAACGGGGAACGGGTTAACTGCAACGGCGGGAAAAGAAGAGGGGAACGGAAGAGGGACCAGTCTCCATCAGTCCCTTCCTCCGTTCCCCTCTCCGTTCCCGCCGTTGGGTTAAACCGTTCCCCGTTCCCTATTCCTTCCCCGAAGCTCAGACAGGTGGTCTTTGTCCCCCGCCCTGTTGCATGCGCGCCTGCAAATCAGCCTGGTTCTTCTCGAAAACCTTCTTCTGCTCGTCCGTGAGAAGGGCCTTGATCTCCTCGGACTGCTTACCCATTGCCTCGCGCATTTTGGCGCGACGTGCGTCCTGATCCAAGCTCTGGTCCTGCATCATGGTTTGGCGTGCATCCGCGTACTTTTTCGTGAGGGCGTCGACCTTGGTCTGCTGATCCGCCGTGAGCGTGATGCCCTGCATGAGCGCCGCCATCATTCTGCCGCCGCCGCCGCGCTGGCCGCCTTGCGGCTGAGCGTCTTGGGCAACCGCAGCCGAGGCTGTAGCAGCGAGCATGATGGCGACGAGGACGAGGTGAAGCTTCTTCATTTGTGAGTCTCCGAGAACTATTGGGTAAGAAGGTGTAAGAAAGATGGTAAGTGGAGCATTACAAGCGCGTTAACGAGGCTCTAGTGACCCTCTAGCGCAATTCCCAAAACGCTTTATGCTTACGCGCCGAAACCACCTGGCTCCTGCGACGTAACCTGTTGCAGCCCGAAGGGAGACCGAATAAATAGCCTGTGACCCTTCCGCCACCTCTGCCGGCCACGGCGACTCCCGCTATAGCATCCCCCCCTCCGCCGGCGCCGGTTCGCTTTCCGCTCAACTGGCTGCTCGAGCACGCCGCAGCACCCATACAGTACCGCGCCATTGCTGACGTCGCCCGCCTCGGCGATCAGGTTGGGAGTCAGCTGGCTGCTCTTCCCTATACGTATCGTCCCGCGCTGTCGCTGGCGCTGCAACAGCGGCTGGACGGCACGTGGAATCAGTCGATGCTGGCGCTCCCGTCCACCAGGTCCGACAACTTCGAGGGGGTCGGGACCATCAACGCAGTCAGGCGCCTGGTCGAGTACGGCTGGGAAAAGGACTCTCCGCCCCTGTTGCACGCACGTCGCGTCCTGTTTCGGCTCCTGGCCGAGGACAACGATCCGGACTTTCTGTACGAGCTGAGCAGCAAGACGAACGACGAGGATCTGGTTCGGCGCGGGCGTTCGATCCTTCGTGAAGCGGCTGGTGCCGCGCTGGCCCACGCCGGCTACGAGGACGATCCACGACTTCGCGGTGTTGCGCGCCGGGTGTTGGAGCGCGTCGCAAACTTTCTCCGTTCACCGTTGGCACAAAGGCCCTGGACTCGCGTCGGCAACCAGCACGTCCTCGCGGCCGAGGCAGCGCCACCGTCGATATACGCTCTGACGATGTTCGCGCACATGCCGCTGTTTCGCACGGAACACCACGAAGCCATGGATCGCCTGTACCATTTCCTCACACAGCCGCTGCCGAGGCAGGAACCGCTGCAACTGTGGGGAAAAAAGGTGATGGCGCAGCCGCACTTGGTGATGGGCGATCATCTTCCCAATCGAAATGCCGCGGACGCCGACGTACCGAGCGCGATCACGTGGCTGGAGCTGATGGCCCGACTGGGCTTCCTCCGGCGAAACGACAATTGGTCGAAGCTCTTCGATCGCTTTCTCGACGACCGCGACGAGCAAGGCGTCTGGCATCCACACAAGGGGATGGCGGCGGTGCGCTCGACGAATCCGTTTGTGTGGCCCACATATCCTCTCGAGGGTGCGCTGTCGGGCGATGAGCGATGGACGGACGCCACGTTCCGGCTCGGACTGATCGCGAGGATCCTGGGACGTCCGATCGAGCCGGTCTGAGAGCATCTCGCGACGCAGGTTGGTCAGGCAGCCGAAAACCGGTGAGGCTGCCACCCGGCCTCATGTACCCAGCAGGCGAGCCCAACGTAAGCGTCCAATACGTGACGCTCGAAGACGGCGTCCGCGTCCGGGTGATCGAGAGTGGCCCGATGAGCGACGAAGCGATCGTACTCGTTCACGGATGGGGCGCGTCGGTGTATTCGTTTTCCGAAATGATCCCGGCACTGGCCGCCTCTGGCCATCGCACCATCGCGATCGATCTTCCCGGTTTTGGTCTCAGCGACAAACCCACCGACGACACGAAATACACCACCCGCGCGTTGACCGACGCGGTGCTGTCCGTGACGAATGCAATGGGAGTGAAACACTTCACCTACGTTGGCCATTCACTGGGTGGTGCGCTTGGACTGGAGCTGGCGGTGCGAGGAGAACGGCGCCTCGACAGGTTGGTGCTGATCAATCCCGTCGGTCTGGGGGCCGTCCTGCTTCACCCTGTGCTCAAGCTGCTGACGCCTCGCATAGTGAATCGGGTCATGCCCAAGCTGCTCAGTCGGAGGATCGTGACCTGGATTCTTCGCCTGGCGTTTGGCACGCGGGAACGGCCCAGAAAGAAAGACATCGACGAGTATTGGGCACCGACGCAGTTCGACGAATTCGCATGGGCGTGCCGAGCATGCGTCCATCGCGTTACGTGGCGTCGCGTTCCAGCGACCAAACTTCGTAGCGTGCGAATCCCGGTGCTCGTCATTACCGGCGGGCGAGACATCCTGGTCCGCGGCGGGGCCGATCGCGCGAAACTCATCCCGGCGGCCCGAATCGTGTCATTCCGCGAGGGCGGGCATGTGGTATTGCAGGACTGTGCTCCGAGAACGAACGACGTGATCCTGCAGTTCATTCGCGATGAGCGGAGCCCCAAGCGGTAGCGTCAACGTCTTATCATTACTAGGTTTAGAGACATATGGAGCTGTTGAAAACTGAAACTGAAGTGGAAGTACAGGCGCCGGCGGCGCTCACCGAAACGTTCGACACACTGGGTTTATCCGCAGACGTATTGCGAGCGGTGCACGACGCCGGCTATCGGATTCCGACCCCGATTCAACGCGAAGCGATTCCGCTGATTCTCCGGGGACGCGACGTCATCGGACTGGCGCAGACCGGGACAGGAAAGACCGCGGCGTTCACCCTGCCGCTGGTCGATCAGCTCCGCAACGGCCCCCACCGCACTCGTGCAGTCGTGTTGACTCCGACGCGCGAGCTGTGCATGCAGGTGGAGCAAAGCATTCGGAAATACGCGCAGCATTCGCCGCTGTCCGCCGTGGCGGTGTACGGCGGCGTGCCGCTCGAGCCGCAGCAGAAAGCGCTTCGCCTCGGCGCCGACGTCGTGGTCGCCACGCCGGGTCGGCTGATCGATCATCTGGAGCGCCAGAATGTCGTCTTCGACGATCTAGAGATTCTCGTGCTCGACGAAGCCGATCGCATGCTCGACATGGGCTTCGCGCCGCAGATCAACCGGCTGGTCGCCGAAATGCCCCGATACCGTCAGACGTTGCTGTTCAGCGCCACGATGCCGCCCGAAGTGGAAGTGCTGGCGCGAAAGTATTTGCGCAAGCCGGTCGTGGTTCAGATCGGGCGCCGCTCGGAAGCCGCGGAGACGGTGACGCACGCTGTGTATCCCGTGCCGCGCGAGCGGAAGAGCGCCTTGCTCGCGCATCTGCTCAAAGACGGCGAGCTCGATTCCGTCCTGGTGTTCGTGCGCACGAAGATCGGCGCCGACCGGGTCGTCCGCCATTTGAACGAGCAGGGCATCGAAGCCACCGCGATGCACGCCGACAAGACGCAGGTGCATCGCACGAACGCCATCGCCGACTTCAAAGCAGGGAAGATTCGCGTGCTGGTCGCCACCGACATCGCTCAGCGGGGTCTCGACATTTCAGGCATAACGCACGTCATCAGCTATGACGTGCCGCAGCAGCCGGAGGACTACGTCCACCGAATCGGTCGCACCGGCCGCGCGTCGAAAGAAGGGGATGCGTTCACGTTCATGGCGCCGGACGAGATTGCCATGGTGCGTACGATCGAAGCGGTCATGGGGAAACCCATCCCCAGAGTCTCCGTGCCCGGCTACGACTTCGGCACCGTCGCCGCGGATTGAAGTTTCGAGTCCAGCTTCGAGTCAACGACAACCCCGCACACGAATTCTCACGAATCTGAACGAATCCTCCCAGTGAATTCAAAAGCTCCTCCCGCCAGGGCGAGAGGAGCTTTGTTTTTGCTCGGAGCAATTCGTGCTTCTATTCCTGGAAATTCGTGTGCGGTGAAGCAGTACTCCTGTTACTTCCACTCGCGATTGAACAGTGGAAGCCACCTTAGTCCAGGGCGATTGTTCCCGGCGTAGTTCAGCAGCCCGATTTGTACCCCGTGAACGTCCCACGCGTAATTGATCACTCCGAGCGACAGCCCGAACTGATCGCCCTTGATGTGATTGAGCGCGCTTACGGTGATACCTCTCACGCGCCCGTCCTTCTCGATCTTGAAGTAGACGGGCGCGAGAATCCCGCCCTCAACATCCTGGCCGCCTGCGGCGGATGCCACGACGATTCCGCGAATTCGCGGTGCTCCGACACCGATTCCTCCGATGGCCAGTCCGCGTAACGTTCCACCAGCGCCGGCTCCGAAACCGCCGATTGTAATGCCGGTAATGTCGCCACCGGCGCCTGCACCGAATCCACCAACGGTGAGCCCCTTCACGTCACCGCCGGCGCCTGCACCAAAACCGCCGATGGTAATGCCTGTGACTCGGCCGCCACTCCCTACGCCGAAGCCCCCGACCTGAATCCCAGTCACGTCGCCGCCCGCGCCGGCCCCGAAGCCACCGATCGTGATGCCTTTCACGTTGCCGCCGCTGCCCGCACCAAAGCCACCGATCGTGAGTCCGGTGACATCGCCGCCGCTGCCTACGCCAAAGCCGCCGATCATGATGCCTTTCACGTCCCGGCCCGCACCGACTCCGAATCCTCCGATACCCAGGCCCGTGAAATCCTCTGTTGCGCCGACGCCGAAGATGCCGATTCCGGCTCCTTCGATCTGTCGCGCGCCAGTGGCGGGTATCCCAAGAGCAAGTCCGTGAACTTCGCCGCGCGCCGGCTCGTAGGGCGTCCACACCGTGATGTTGACGCCATCCACGCGCACCAGCTTTCTGTCCCGGAAGTTGATCCGCACTCCGCGCACGAAGCGCGAATCACCGATGCTCAGTCCGGTGTTGTCGATCATGAGATCGAGACTCTGGGCTGAAGCCGCCACGGGGAGCAGGCACACGCCCAAAAGCCCGAAACAGGCGCGAAGAGTCATACGCTCAAGGTTTCGCGTGAAAAGGAAGGCCCTCGACCCGTACCTACGCGACCGACCCAGTGAGGTTTCGCGGCCCTCAGCGATTCGAGCGGACATCCCGTACTTTCTAGATCCTATGCCGACGAGCCTCGATGCTCGCCAGCCCACCAGTCGTTTCGGAGATCGCTCGATGTCCCGTTTGCTTTCCGGTCTTTCCCGCCACTTCGCGTTCTCAGTCCTGATCGCGGCGCCGCTGCTCGCCCAACAGTCAGAGAGAATGGACGCGGCGGCACTCGCGCGCATTCGCGACGAAGGAATGCAGCGCTCCAAAGTCATGGAGATCACCAGCTACCTGACGGATGTCTATGGCGCGCGCCTCACAGGCTCCCCGGCGACGAAGGCCGCGGCGGATTGGGTGGTTGGACAGCTGAAGACGTGGGGAACGACAAATCCGCACCTCGAAGTCTGGGGACCCTTCGGAAGAGGTTGGAGCAACGAAAAGTTCACGGCGCGAGTCGTGGCGCCTACGCCGTATCCGCTCATCGCGTACCCCGGGGCATGGTCGACTGGCACGAAGGGCCCGGTGACGGCCGAGGTCGCGTTCGTTCGCATCGACACGTCGACGGACACCACCAAGTATCGCGGCATGCTCCGCGGCAAATGGGTAATGGTGGGAAATCCGCCGCCCGTGACCGCTCACTGGAATGCTCAAGCCGAGCGATACAGCGAGTCGGAGCTGGACTCCATCGGCGCGCTTCCCATGGAGGCCGCTCAGCAAGGTGGGGGTGGCCGCGGTGGAAACGCGGGACGCTTCCGCGGAACTCAAGAAGCAGCGCGCGCGCGCAGCGAATTCTTCGCACACGAAGGGATCGTGGGAATTCTCCAGCCCGGACGAGGCGACGGCGGGACGGTCTTTGCGCAGGGAACCGGATCCCGCGCCACGGACGCACCATTTTCGCCGCCCACGATCATCGTCGCGGCGGAACACTACGGACGCATCGCTCGCACGCTCGCCAAGGGCATCCCGGTGAAGGTCGAGATCGAAGCGGATAACCGCTTCTACGCGGCCGACACGAACTCGTTCAACATCGTTGCCGAGCTTCCCGGTACCGACCGCCGGCTGAAAGACGAAGTGGTGATGCTTGGTGCGCACTTCGACTCGTGGCATACCGGGACCGGGGCGACCGACAACGCGGCAGGTTCCGCGGTGATGCTCGAGGCGCTCCGCATTCTGAAGATCTCCGGGCTACCCTTGCGCCGCACCGTCCGCATCGGATTGTGGACGGGAGAAGAGCAGGGCCTGCTCGGCTCCCGCGCATACGTGCGCGAACACTTCGGGACTCGGGACAGCACCGGGCTCCACGCGAAGCCTGAGCATGAAAGGTTTTCGTCCTACTTCAACGTCGACAACGGAACGGGCGCGATCCGTGGTGTCTACCTGCAGCACAATGAGGCGGTGCGTCCAATCTTCCAGGCATGGATGGAGCCATTCCGCGATCTCGGCATGCGCACGCTCACGATACGGAACACGGGGGGAACAGACCACCTCTCGTTCGACGCAGTCGGGCTCCCTGGCTTCCAGTTCATCCAGGACGCGATCGAGTACGGTTCCCGCACGCACCACTCGAATCAGGACGTCTACGACCGCATTCAGGAAGACGACATGAAGAAGAACGCCGTGATCGTCGCGTCGTTCGTGTATCTCGCTGCGAATCGGGACGAGAAGTTACCGCGGAAGGGGGAGACAATAACGCCATAGCCTGAGAGAGCGGGGATCGGGGAACGGGGAAGGGGGAACGGGCTAACCGCAACGGCGGGAATGGATCAGGGGAAAGGATCAGGGAAAAGGAAAAGGGACCAGACACTGGTCCCCTGATCCATTCCCTTCACCTGTTCCCGCTTTTGCAGTTGAACTGTTCCCAGTTCCCCGTTCCCTTCCCTATGGCTTAATGACCAAAACCCCTACCTCACCATTGAACCCATCCTTCATCGTCGGCACCCCAGGCGGCGCGATCCACTGACCGCCATCGATGCGAAGGTTGATCTGGTGCACGCCGGCGTTGAGCGGGATCAGGAGCTCCCATTGATCGCGGCCCCTGCGAATAAGCGGGATGGGTGCCCAGTCGCTGAAGTCGCCCATGATCTCGACCGTTTCGACACCGCCAATGCGGGCGGTGAGCCGCTGCAGCGATGGTCCGGCGGGACGCAGCTCAAAAGCGTTGACGAGGCTCGCGGGTGTTTCCACCGGCACGATGCCGCGAGGTATCGGCCAATACGCGAGCATGAGTCCAAGAGTGCCAAAGCTGCGCGCCGGGAGGCCACGAGTGGGCTGCGCCGGCTCACGCCCGCCGCCCGCAACTGCCGCCAGCTGGGCGCTCAGCCAAACGGCCGCTTGCGCGGACGCCCACTGCCGTGACTCCGGCGTGACGTCCAATCGGTCGCCGAAACGTTGACCACCGCGAACCGTGAGCTCGAGGAGCCGATGTCCCCAGTGGACCGTGCCCTCGATGTCGGTCAAACGCGACTGGTGCCGACAGGCTGTCGCGACAGTCGCCTCCGCGCTCGTTCCCATGATCGCCGGTGTCGGCACGGCGGGGGCCGCGGCGAGATGCGTTGGACAAACTGTGGCGTTGTTCTCGACCGTGGTGTCCGTCAGCGTCGCGACCTTCGTGAAGAAAAAGCTTGTGACGCTGCCCCGAAGGGTTGCGGCACCGAGCTTCGTCCAGATGCCGCCAGAGCTCACGTTCACATTCGACACAGCCGCAACGCGCAACGGTCGAGCGATGCCGGAACCGAGCCACACCCCGCCGCGCTGACGCATGAAATGAAGACGCCCCTCTGCGTCCAGCTGATCGTTCCGCATCGAGGCATCGTGGTACAGGCGACTGGCGTTCGCGAAGACTTCGGCGCGCACGCCATAAAGGAGCGGCGTATTCGCCTCGACCGCGGCCGTGGAGTTGCCGAGTTGCCACTTCTCTCCACCCAGCAACGCGGATCCGCGAGCGCTCGCGGAGAGACGGCCATTGGCGTATCGAATCCCCGGCGTCAGCGCGAAACTGTTGAGCGGGAGGTTGCCCGCATGCGATGACGTCAGCGCGCCCGCTTCGAGCCGCGTCTCCAACTCCGAGGTGCTTTGAGCCACCGCGTACTCACCGGTCGTGAGCATCGCGAGCGTTGCCGCTACCGCAGTGGCATTGCGCCTCGAATGGAGCATTCGCCTATGGGTTCGGAGTCTCCGAGCGCTCGGGGCGCGCACCCGAAGCTGGCGGCGCCGCCGGCGGCGGTCCTCGGGGTGGAATCTCGCGAGCCCTGTTCAGGAGCGCGACCCCCGGGGCCGTCCCTGAAACTATGTCCCTTTCTACCCCGCGCCACAAGCCCAGGAAGTCCTCGTCCGCCGCACCACGCTGCCAAAGCTGAAAAATGGTGGTGGATGCGGTATCCCGGGGTACGCCACGGGTGACGAGATCCGACAGCACCACGAGGGGGACCGTCAACTGCTTCTCGTGGTGAGTGCGCTTGAGATGACCAAGCTCGGCTGGTGGAATACCCAGCCGGATAGCTCCTGCGGCGGCATTCAGCTCGTCGGGGGTCGCTTCGGGTCCGAGCGCAGCGCGCGCATCCCGCAACGAACGGAACACCGCACGAACGGCGAGAACGATGCGACGGCCATCAACGCGCTTGCTGATCCCCTCGAGCGCTTTCGATTCGAGCGGCCCGGTCGGCAGTCCCGCCACGCGGGCCGAATCGAACAGCAGCTCGATAGAGTAGCGGGCGCCTTCGCTCAATCGCGCGAGCGGATCGAGATCCCGACGCGAGGCGGTGTCCTGTGCTCGACCGAGGCCTGGCGCGGCCATCAGGAGCCCGAAGACAAAGACGACGCGTTGCCTCGACAGCGCGATCACAGCGAAGACCCTCCCACGAATACGACAGAGCTTTTATGGCCATACCCGTCGTCGGGCGCAATAGGGGCGCTCGGATCAGCGAGGAAATGCGTTCCATCGATCACGAACGAGTACGTATGCAGACCGGGTTGGAGAGGCACAAAAACCGTCCACGTGCCGTCCGAGCCTTGAGCCGTCATCGGGTTCGCCGCCGCGTTCCACCCATTGAAGTCCCCGACGAGGGAAACCCGAGCCGCTTTCGGCGCGATCAAAACAAACTTGATCGCGCGGGCCGTCACGGAGTCCGGGAGCCGTGGAATGTCCACAACCACAGCATTACGCTGTTCGGTCGAAAGCCGACCGTCCCGGTGAAAGGCGAGTCCGCCGAGGATGCCTACTCCCACCAAGCCTGCGGCGAGCGCCGCGGTGGCAAGCGGAGGCAGCGAGAACCGGCGCGGTTCCAGGATCCAGTTGAGTACGCGCGCGCGGCGTTTCGGAAGAGGCTCTGCCCGAAGTGCTTCGAGGAGCCGAGCGCGTGCGGCAGAATCGATAGCCACGGAGCGTCGAGCCTCCATGACAATCCCCTGGACGTAAGGATCGAGCGACTTCAGTTCGTCAGTCATCCTTGATGCGCTCCCAGCGAGCTCTCAACCGATCGCACGCACGTTTCACACGCATTTTCAACGCCGATACTCCAACTCCTGTCAGCGTCGACATTTCCTCGTAACTCATCTCTTCTACGTATTTCAGCAGGAATGCTTCGCGAAGCAACGGATCCAATTCTGCGAGCACACGCTGCACAAACTCTTCGTCTTCACCCGTCCATGTCGGCCGGCGGTCAGGGGCGTTGAGCAGGAGGGCTTCTTCCCGCACGAACACCCGCTCTCGCTGCGTCCGACGGGCTGCAATGCTACGACACTGGTTTACCAGAATCCGGTACAGCCACGCGCTGAACTTGTCGCGTTCCTGATACTTCCCGAGCGAGC
>Ga0070696_100000427_pt1 | contig 26416 bp, 24 predicted proteins | sample KBSK1253metaG_FD_65474 | JGI IMG/M metagenome (GOLD analysis project Ga0070696, IMG submission 65474) | Corn, switchgrass and miscanthus rhizosphere microbial communities from Kellogg Biological Station, Michigan, USA - KBS K1-25-3 metaG | ecosystem: Host-associated > Plants > Roots >... | reverse complement strand
GTCCGTTCAGAACGCCAGCGAACGTAACGCCCGTGTCGTCTACCTGGAGACTGTTTCCGTCTAGCTTGGGGGTGTAGTCGAGGACGCCAGCCATCTGAAGGGCGGAAGCAACGTCAGACGAGCAAAGAATAAAGTTTCCCTTACCTCGACGGGTTTCTTTCGCAATTCGGTTAGCTTCACGTTCGATGTGATACATTAGACCCTTGAACTTTTCAACTGACCAACGTCCGTTGGAGTCAGTATCAAGGTCGAAGAATCCAGATACGGTAGTATTTTCGACAGCGCCTTTCTTGGCGGTGAAATTAATCGTTCGAACGACTTCGCGATTGATTTCGGCAAGAATTTCGGTTGTCAGAATATTTGAGAGTTCAGCGTCGGCATCAAGTCCGTGAACAGCCTTCAAGTCCTGAGCGAATTCAAGGGTATATTCAGCCTTGAGCGCGCGTGAGAGGGCTGTAACGGTTGTCTTGTCGATGGTGAAAGCCATCTGAGCGAAGACGCCATTACCAGAAACGCCGAGCATTTCGGCCTGCGCCGTGCTCATTCCGCCACCCCAGTTATACAGGTCGAGGTCAACAAGGTTGGCTGCGACGGTGTTGTTACCGGGAATGGTTCCGACGTGGTGTTGTCCGGGGGCTGCGTTTGAGCCTGCCGTGATTGACGACCACGCGGTATTAACTTCGTTATACCAGCTTTCGCCGATAGCCGAGTTTGTGGTGTTGGCATACATAGGACGCATAGCGAAGATAAGACCAGTAGGTCCTGTCATCGGCTGCACGCCGCAAAGATCGTATGCGACTAGGTTGGGGGCCGTTCGTCTAATTAATGAGATTAGAATAGGATCGAACGTATCGATATTGCCTCCGCCCGAACCCGCTTGAATAGCGTTGGCAGGAAGAGTATCTTCCGAAAGTAGTTTGTAATTCGAGTGAGCCCCTGCTTCTTCGAGAGCCTTTTCAGTATTCTCCAAGAGCATTGCCGTCATATTTCTCTTATGCGCGTCTTTGATCTCGGGGAGGCCCTTGTAGTTTAACACTGGTTCCCACTTTTTTACGATGTCTGCGACATTAATATCAGCTAGCATTTATTAGTCTCCCTATGTATTGGGTTCGTTGGTTATATTTATACAAACGACACATTTAGTGTCGAACTGTCCGGCTTAGAGCGTCCACGTAATACCGCATGGTTGGGTCTTTCGGGGGCTCATCCGGCTCAGGCTTTTCATCTGAGGAATAAGTGATTTCTTCAGTAATGATGTTGGTTGAAGGCGTCTTCGAAGTTTTTCCTTCCTTGAAGTGACTATTTTTGACGATATCCAGCTTCTTCTGAAAGGCTTCGTTATCCCCATCATATTCAATCGACTCAACTAGCTGCGTGAACTTTTCTCCTTGAGAAAGGGTCATGCCATTCGTAAATTCAGCGATCAGGTTTTCGCGCGCAGAAGTCTTAACGACTTCGACGAGCATCATGTTATCTTCAAGGGTTTTATTGAGGGCTTCTTCAAGCTCATGACACTTAGCGTCAAGAGACTCGGCGATATCCACCTTATCGGGCGGAATAGAGATATAGTGCTTATCGAACAGGGCCTTAAGGTCGGTCATAAAGGCGTCGGCGATTTCAGTGGTCAATGCCTGTGAAACAGCGACTTCGTTTTCTTTGAGCCATTCCTCGGCGACATACGAAACGTATTCATCGACCTTGCCGATGAGGGTTTCGGTGAGTTCTCCGACTTCTTCGGTGAAAGCTTCGTTGTATTGTTCGATTAGGACTTGTTCAGCGGCCGTTACGCGATAGGAAACAGCGGCTTCAAATAGTGTTGTGATCTTTTCTTTAAATTCTTCACTCAAATCTTTATTATCACCGAATACGGCTGATAGGTCTTCCTTGAGGGAAGCTTTTAGGCTTTCGTGCATACCCGAAATGCTGTCCGGGGAGCCTTTCATTTTGATCGAGGTTGCGTTATGAGACGCGGAGCCTGCCGGGATTGCGTCGGCTTCGTGACCGACTTGTTCTAATGATTTGAGGAAAAAATCGATCTGGTCGTTGGACATGCCAGCCAGGGATTTCATAGCAATGGACATGCGGTTCGTCTTATAATTGGCGTCCATGCCTTTTGTGCCGTCTACATCATCCTGAGTGAGTTCGGTTACGACCTCGGCCTCATCGCCCTCCTCAAGTTCTGTAGCAAGAGCTTTGACTTCATCATCGGTCAGCTTATCGATAACGTCTTCGGCAAGACCCTCTATTTTCTTTTCTACTTTCTTCATTAAAACTCTCCTGTTATATGACAAGCTTGTTAAAGTATTTATATCAAATTGCTTTTTATGGCATTTGACGAAGGAAAAAGCGGAACAACCGGAGTTGTGCCTCTTCGAGTTGTTTTGTGGATAGTTTTTTGATTATTTTCTTGCAGGTTTCGGCCACTTCGGTCTTAATCGTGCCGTCCGGGGCATAGAAATATTCGACGTTTTCCATAATCCCTTTGACAAAGGCTTCGGGAGCGCTGGGGTCGGCGACGATATCGGCGGCTGTGACGAGGCGAAAATCATTCTGAACTTCCATCAGTCCGTTGACCGGCTTCAGGGAACCCAGGCCACGGGACGAGACGCCAAGGTTTGCGCCCCCTTCGAGGAGCCCCTTGACGATTGAACCCATGGGGGTATCGACGATTTTGGCCCGACCGACGACGTTGCTGCCGTCCATTCGGAGGGATTCAACCATGTGGGAGACGCGATCCAGATTAATCTGGGGGCCTTGGGGATGCCCGAGTTCGCCATAGGCTCTATTTGCGGCCACGGTTTCTTTCATATACCGGGAAACTTCATTACCCATAATTTCAGTTGGATAGAGACGCCCATTCTTGTTCTTGATGTCGGCCTGCATAAAGACGCCTTCGAGATATAAGATTTTCTTGCCGTCTTTCTCTTCGGAGATGCAGTGAACGTTTTCTGTTAGCTCGCAAATTAAGCGCATTAGTTTATCCCTTTAAAAACTTGATTTCTTGGAGACTTCAAGCACAAGAACCCCGACCGAGCCCCCAATGAGGTTTGCGGTAATGTTGGCCGTAGGATCGCCTGTTAAAGCGTAGTCCATTGTGCCACTGCCGGTTAAGACCGCAGCAAGGTTTGCGCCGCGATAAACAGCCCAATAGGAGTTTCCGGGGCACCCATAAATTGCTTTACTAATCGTGGCTCCGACGACTGTTTCTGTTGCGTTCGAAGTGAGATTAGATACAGAATTATTTCCGATAACCTGCACGTCCCCTGAGTTGCCTAGAGTTCGGATCAAGACTTTTGATCCTCCACTAATCGCGTTATAAGAAATGTTTGCCATTAATCGTTTTCCTTACTTACTAAAAATTTCAAATATTCGCGCACTGAGTTCTTGGGAGTCTTGACGCGCGATGGATCAGGCTTCTCTTTTTTGTCTGATTTATCGAGGTGCTTAAGCCCCCAGTTAAAGGGGTCATAGTGCATCTCTCCGAGACGATAGTGGTTTTTATCGAGGGCGTTTTGTTGAGGGATCGGCAGAGTATGTAGAGCGGCAATCGCTTCGCTTCTGTCTTTTACTTTCCGCTTCAACGTATCCATGACCATTTTATTCAGATCAATATTCTTCATGGCCCCGAAATTACGGTTGAGAATTCCTTGTCCACTGCTTGTGCCGCGCTTCTCATCAATTTCCACTTCTTCTTTGTGTGGAAATGAGCCAGTTTTCTTGGTGCGACCGGGTTCAACGTGAAACGTTTTTCTCAGGTCGCGTGTTTGTTCGGCTTTTTGTTTCGGTGTTTTTGACTTGACCGGCGCGGGGGATGGGGTCTCAACGGGTGCGACTGATTTTTTGGGCTCTGGTGCAGATTTCTTGGACCGGAAACTTGAAAACCATCCCTTCGAATCGATTGCGACTTGTTCGCCCACGGTGTTATCAAAGACTTCTTTTTCTTTCGCGTATTCAGCTTTGAGCTTAGTCTTAATATTTTTAAGAGCTTTTCTAAGCTTTCCTTCATCAAGCGGAATAATGGCTCGCAGTGATCGCATTTAACGGGCTCTCCTTGGATAAGTGGTTGCTCGTTTCCCGCACTTAGACCCATCTTCGGCCTTATCCCACGGAAAGCGGCAGGGGGTTCGTTGCACAACTTTTTGCGGAAGGGCTCGCTGTTGGACAACGGGCGTAACTTCCTCGGGAGGCGCAGCCGGTAAAGCCGCGCGGTAGGCGTGAACCATTTGAAGAGCAGCGCCCCCTTCGCCTACGGCTCCGGCAATGCGCTTGACTGATCCGGCTCGCACGTCGCCTATTGCGAAGACTCCGGGCAAAGAGGTTTCATAGGGAAGACCGGCGTCAACTTCTCTCCAGGTTTTGACAAATCCTTTTTCATCGAGGTCTACTGCGCCCTTCAACCAGTTTGTTCGGGGCTGAGAGCCCGCATAAACGAACACACAATTCACAGGCAGTTTCTTGCCGTCACTGAGAGTTAACGATCTAAGTTCATGGTCGCCGTCACACTTCTCCACTGAAACTCCTGTTAAGATGTTGATGTTTTTACAATCTTTGAGCCGATCAATGAGATAACCACTCATGGACTTATCGACACTTGATCGCACTAATAAGTTGACGGTAACGCCTTTATGTGTTGCGAGATGGATAGCGGCCTGACCAGCGCTATTTCCCCCTCCGATGATTGCGACGTTCCCCGCGCCTGCCCGCAAATGCGCCGAACTAAGAACTTCTTTTGGCATTCCGTAATAGACGCCCTTGCCTAAAAACTTTTTTTCAAGAACTGGCATAGGCGTATAATCGAGGCCCGTTGAAATAATAACGTTAGTGCCTTTCACCTGTCGGCCATCTTTAAGAGTAACCACGTAACCCCCACTTCCCAACTTGTTGAGTTTCGTGGCGGTTGAGTTGGTAATCATGGAGGCTCCAAACTTTCCGGTTTGTGCCGCCATGTTATCGAATAGTTTTTTGCCGGTTATTCCACGGGAAAAGCCCGGATAATTCTCAATCGCCCAGCTATCTCGCGCGTGCCCTCCGAGGTGCGTATGTGAGTCAACGATGCACACCTTGAGCCGTTCGGAGGCTCCGTTGATCGCTGCTGACATTCCCCCCGCGCCGCCCCCGACAATAAGAAGATCGAAGGCGGGCGGATTTTTTTGGGCCTCGCTGAAAAACTGGGTGAAGTCCAACATCCACTTTATTTCTGAGGGGCTTTCTGCTTTTTGGCGTCGCCCCAGTCTGAGCCGACTCGCTTATCGAGTAGGTTCTTTCCTTTTCCAGCGGCTAGGCTCTTTTTCACACGATCAAGTTTGCGGGTTGATGTTTCCTTACCGTCATCATCGTCATAATCTTCGCCGATTTCTTTCCAACCTTGTTTGATATACTCGTTGGTATTCTTGGCGAAGGTTTTGCCCGCAAGTTTCAGTCCCGCGCTTCTCTTACGAGCGTTTTCGGGATGGTTCTTTTTATCCATGATGGCTTTTTTGATATATCTTGTGTTGGCCGCATCAGAGATTTCTTCAAGCGTCTTGTCGGCGGCGGCTTTACCCTGCGAGTCCTTGGTTGCTTTCCAGTCTTTATATTTTGAAGCTTGCTTCTTGAGATCGACCGCCCCTTTCTTTAGAGCGACGCCTTTGTTCGTTGGCGTAAAGCCTGACTTATATTTGTATTTCGCAATGACTTTTTCGACGAGTGTTCCCTCATCGCAACTACAGGTCGCGGTTGGCTTCTTACCATCACCCTTCTTGTCGCCTTTATCATCGTCCTTATCGTCATCATCGTCTTTGTCTTTACCGAACTTTTTCTTGAAGTCGAACTTTTTCTTGCCGCCCTTGTCGTCGTCCTTGTCATCATCCTTATCATCGTCTTTGTCTTTGCCGAATTTCTTCTTGAAGTCGAAGCCTTCTTTATAGGTTTTGACAGCATTTATCGCCGCTTGAAATGGATCGATTTCTTCGGTTTCTTCTTTACAGGAGTTCTTTTTGTCGTCTTTATCTTGTTTAGCGGCGGCATCTCGAAGTGTATAACCTTTGTATTTAATTCTTGACATTGGTTTTTTTGCTTTTTTTCCTTCAGCGATACCATCATCTTTCTTATCATCATCGTCGGTTGTGTCATCCACGGCCCCGGCATCATCAACCTCCTTATCGGGATCAATACCGCCTTCGTTTTCCATATCCTTCAAAAGCTTTTCGAGTTCGTCGTCCGAGAGTCCGCCAAGTAGGTCTTCAATTTCTTTATCAGTGAGGTCAGGCTCATCCTCGGTTGCTTTGTCGTCGGCTTTGTCATCGGTTGATTTTTCTTCATCCTCGGGCTCGTCGTCCTTCTCGCCGCCGAACGAGTCAGCCGCGATATGCGCCTTATAGACATCTAACATATCCGCCAGTCTGTCCTTCATCATCGCATCAAAAGAGTCTTTCGCATCGAGCGGCTTCTGATCGACCACGGCTTGAATAAGATTTTCGGTTTCTTCTTTGACCGTGCGACGAAGTTCTTTATACTTGGGCTCGTCGGCACGCCCTTTGTATGACTTATAGTCGCCCTTAGCTCCCTTTGAATGTTCCTTCTGCTTGTAATAGGACTGCAAGCTCTTGCGGAATTGATTCTTTTCCTGAAGGTCTTTGTCGCTCATATCGGTTTCCTCTTTCTTAACTTTTGCGCTGGCTTGTTTCCACCCAGCCGCGCGATTGCGGCGTTTTCTTTCAGATTGTCCTGCCTGTGGTTCGTCCAGTATTTTTGCGGCATATGATCCAAGAGTCTTTTTTGACAGTTCGTTGAGTTTCATGGCGTTTCCTTTTATTTATTCTTCGGACTGCTCTTGCAGTTTTCCGTTAGGTTTTTTGGCTCCGCCTGCTTTCGGCATCGGTTTTCCACCCATTCCGGGTTTGCTTCCGGGCTTGCCGTTCTGTCCGCCTTGACCGGGCGGTGGCTTCTGTTGCATCTGTCCGCTTGGCTGGCCGGGTTGGGGCATACCGCCGCCTGGAGGGGCTCCGCCACCTTGACCGGGACCGCCATCAACGGCGGGGTTCATCATGTCGATGGATGGAGCGTATTGATCCATCGTAAGTTCTTTCGAGATTTCGGAATCGATCATCTCGATCTCTTCGTCGTCTTGTTTGAGAAGGTTCTTACGAATCCAGGTGTTGGAATAGAAACGGCCAACGAACGGGGCCATTAAGTTGAGCACGTTCATGCGGCCCAATAAGAGTTCTTGATCCTTGAGTTCGGCGTATTTGTTGTCTTGTAGAAAGCGGAATTTAATCTCGCTCTGGAATTCTTGCCACTCATCGGGCGAGACAAGCCCCTTGAGGATCAGTTGTTTTTCAAGCGTCTTGAGAAATAGGGTTGAGAATAGCAACCGAATACGGTCAATAAACTTTGCGAACTTGACTTCTTCGCGTGTGACTTCCCCAACGCGGCCGAAGGAAAATCCCTTTTCGGGATCAAGGCGTTCAACCGGGACGTTCAGAGAGTTGTAAAGCTTCTTTTGGAAATAAAGCACGTCCTCCATGACGCCCAGGTTTTCACCGCCTTTGAGAGTTTCGATCTGCGTTCCGCGTCCACCTTCACGCCGGGGCATCCAATAGTCTTCGATCATCGTCATGAATTTACGATCATCACGGATCGCGCCAGTTGCAGAATCATACACAAGTTTATTTTTGTGTTTGACCATCATGTCACGGATATACTGTTCGGCTTTGATCTTTGGGAGGTTGCCCACGTCCACGTAAAAGACGCGACGTTCGGGGGCACGGGAGATACGATAGATAATTGTGGCGTCTTCGAGCGCCCGCAAACAGTTGAGCGGCTTGATTGCTTTGTGCAGGAAGCCCAACACCATCTTATTTTCGGCATCGTTGACGCCGCTTGTGCAATGCACAATCGAATCCTTGGCGATTCGAATACCCTGCGTTGCAGACTGAGAAACTATGCTCTTGTTGCCGCCTTGGGAAATATCCTTATCGGTATAGATGTAGTATTCATTAACGGTTTTAGGTAGAATAAGCTGGGGATTAGTCTTATCCCGAACCTGCGTCACTTCCCGAATCTTTCGGATGCGACGTGGGTCGAGGAACCGCATCTCTTTGATGCCCGATAGAGGATCGTTGGGGTCTACAATAACGTTGTAATAGAGACGCCCATCGATATACCAGCGTCGGAACACGTTATAGGATTTTGTATTAAATTCGAGAAGGCGAAGAACAGATTCAAATTCTTCTTCAATCTTCTTGCCGATACTCCGAGACATATTAGGAATATCGTCTAAAAGGATTTGAACAGTCTTTTCGCCTTCTTCGGTAATGATCGTTTCGTTGGCGATGTCTTCAATAGCGGCATCAACTTCGGGATGAAAGGACATGTCCCGATACTTTGTGACAAGTTCGGCTTCGGTTCGCACCGTGCCGTCTAGGTCCACGTAGGTGCCATAAAACCCCCCGGTTGCGGCAACGACGGTCGCCCCATCATCTTGCAGTTTGGGTGCAAACGATGGGAGTTGGGCTTCCGCGTCTTGCTTGGGTCGTTTAATACTAAACCCAAAAAAGTCGGTCGCCGCTTCCATAAGGGATTTCTTAGCCACTTAGTTCTCCAATGCTATAGAATTACGGTGCGAGAGGGATTGCTTGACCGCCAACAGTGCCCAACGCAACCGAGAGATCGGTGTTCTGAACAACAGTCCACCAATCAAAGGCAAATGAGACCTGATAGTATTCAAGCTGATCGCGCTGATCCCATCCGAGACGGATTTCTCCAACATCGGTCGGGAACATGCCCCAAAGTTCATACATTCGGAGAACGTCGCCTTCGGCTCCGCCATTGCTTCCCGACTTGGCATACTGTCGAACCAAGCCTGAAACCTTATAGCTGCCGTCTGCATAGCTTGGGTCCATGACGTTCGGAACAATCGAGTTGATCTTTGCGTGCCATGCTTCCAAGGCTGTGCGGACAACGAAGGATTCGTCGTTGATAATCGTGACTACCCATTCAGGATATGTTCTATTACCTTCGACTTTAATCGTTCGTCCGAAATACGGGACTTCAATAACGCCGAGACGCGATGTCGGGAGGTTGGCTGCCGAACACGTAAACATCAGCTTGTTTGATGCCAGTGTGCCGTCAGCGCCCAGGATTTCAGGGGAGTCGCCCACATTCGGGAAGGAGACCTGAACCTCGTATAGAGTAGGTCGGGCTCCTCCGTCCGCAAATGAGGATTTAAAAGTCTGTATATTAAACGCCATTTATCTGTCTCCTTGACTTAGAATTTGCCGACGACTTCGCTGAAGGCTACGCCCGTGCGAACCGCGATGAAGTTCAACTGAATGAAGTTAATCGAACGTGCTGGCTTGATATAGATGTCGCCAATAAACTCGTTTCGATCCACAACTTCAGGGGTATTGTTTGTTGAGTCGCAAACAACCAAGAAGTCCGTAATACCGCGTCGGCCCTTAACATCCCGAAGGAATGGATTGACGAGATTTCGGAACTGGGCTCGGGTAAAGTCATCGTTAAACTCGAACAATGTATATTTAGCAGAGACAGCGATAGCTTTTTCCAAAACAATGAAGAGTCGTCGCACGTTGATACGATCAAACGCCGATGGCTTTTCAAGAAGGGTTTTATCACCAAAGAGATAGACGCCGAGTCCGGGTGTGCTAACAACCGGATTAACACCGTTCTTATAGAGAATATCCCGCTGTGCTTTACGAGGATTAAAGGCAATACGAACAGAGTTCTTAATCATGCCTCGGTTAAGACCAGCCGGTGACCACCATGGGTCATTCGTCTGATCGGTGCGTGCGCAAAGGCCCGCAATATCCCCGTTAAAGGGAATCCACCGATAGAGGTCGTTATACTTGTCGTATTGATATTTGTAACCGGAGTCGAGAACCGCGTAAGACGTGCTTCTCAGATTATTACGGAAGTCAACGACATCATTGGTTTCTTCATTGATGTTTGAAACCACATCGGCCTTGTTGGGAGAAATAAACCCAACGCAGTCCTTTCGGGCTTCGCAGATATTATCAATGATATAGTTGCCAAGTTGCGCGTAGTGAGAAACCCCCTCACCACGGGCTTTTCCTTGTAGAACAAGAGAAATGTCGATGTCTTCTGACGACTGGAACATGTCGTATGCGAAGGCAAGCGTTGCAAACGGAACTGTTGATTCGTCCGGTCCATCCGATCCGCCGACCATCTTCATGGACAGAGGTTCGGTTGAGCTTGCGCTCATGATGTAGTTGGCAGTGTTTGAAACAGCCGTTGTCCGGTCATTCGCCCACCAGAGGTAGCGCGAAGACTGGTTGATGATATTTTTGTAGTAGTTTGTTGATCCGTCAGCGGTCTTTGCATCCGTTGCGCGTGAGACGTTTCGATAGACTTCGAGGATCGTTCCGGGCGAGCCCGTAAACTGTCCATCATCATCCACGACAACGATGTGCATTTCGTCCTGGGCTGCGGTGTTTCCGAAACCGAAAACGTAGTCGCTTTGCCCTGGAGGAAGGTCCGTGCTGTTGTGGAATTCCCAATAACGGGCGAGATAAGGGGTTCGCGTATTGGCTGCGAGCTTGACTTCATCGTCACACGTGACGCTAAAGGAATAAACGTTTAGAGCCATACTCAAGTCACCGATTTCGGTGACCTGAAGGAACTGGAGTCCAATCTTTGTGTTTCCGACCTCGACGAGATCACCAATCGACAGGCTCTTCTGAATAGTGTCAGCAAAAGCGTTGACGGTTGCAACTTGCGTTGCGTTGGCTGTATCAAGGGGCTCGATGGCAATCGTCATCACGTTTGAGCCGATGGTCCCGAAAATCGCGCTCGTCAGAACATTCATCTGAGCGTTAGGAGCAAGGGCTGTATTGGACTTATACTGATCGGCGGTATCGCAAACAGCGACACGAAGGGAATTTCCCATTCCACCTGGGTATCGAGCAACAAACAAGGCGGCGAGATCGAAGCTGTGGCCGTTGGCTTCCATGGAGGCATAGTGGTCATCATTTTTAACGATCTGGTTATCCCAGTCCGTGACATCTGCCATCGTATAGTTAAGGTCTGATTGAAGGGCGGCGGCAGTAAACGTAATATCATCGCGGAAAACCATGTCTGCCGAGACTACGTTGGCGATAGGTGCTTCATCCATGACAACGTGAGATGTGTTGACGCTAACGATGTGCGCCCCTATCGGAAGATTTGAGTCATCCGCATACGATAGAACCATGCCTGCATGGAGATTGGCTGTATTGCTGATGGTTGAGTTAGCGATACGAAGGGCTGAGTTACCAACATCGTCGTTAAACTCACCTACGCTGTTGGTCGTGTTGCCGGTCCAGGCTTTTTCGGTCGTGTTGCCGGTAACGTCGGCGGCGCGCGAAACATAGAGCCGGTTGCCATAAGCCAAGAAGTTGGCTGCAACAAACCACGTTTCCGCATTAAAATTTGTGGGCTTCGTGAACTGATCTAACAGTGAAGCCTCAGAATCAACAAGAATTCTTTTCTCGACGGGACCCCAGCGGAAAACACCGCCTATTGCACCATCGGTGGTGGCGACTGCTGGCACGATACCAGTTAAGTCAATTTCAGTTATATTGATTCCGGGTGAAAGTTGGAAAGCCATGTATTAATCTCCCTTAATATCAGCGTCGGCTATTATGCCTTGTCATGTTATTTATTAAATTCGGGCTTTTAGAACTGATCCTCCCACTTAAACTCGTCATCATCATCAACCCGGACTGTGATGCCTTCGAAGTTCACTAAATCGCTTTCTTGGCCGTCATCGACGATCCCGAACGGCACCAACTCAGCCATGATTTCTTCGTCGGTTTTTTCCCGAAGCTTAAAGAGGGTATTAATGTCACTCCATTCACGGAAGAAATTCTGGTCGGACATCCAGGCAAACAGCACGAGTCCCATCACGATATCGTCGTGTTTGCCCGGTTCGGCCTCGTAACTTTTGAGTTTTTTTGAAAATGTGGCCAATTCACTGATCGTATTAGCGTCGTTGACGATAAGCTGATCCTGTTCGATCAGCATTTTCAGGATCGAACATCCGATATTCTTGACGCGAACCGTTGTTCGCACACCCCGGTCGGTGTGCTTGCCGGAGAAGCCTTGGGAGATTTTCTTGCCTTGGGGGCCCGAGTTTTCGGTCTGAACGACGTTGGTGTATTCATAGTCATAGTATAGAATGTCGGTGATTTGTTCGCCGATGTCGTTGGTTTCAACCAGAACAAGGGCGTCGTTGTAGATTTTGGCCATGTTGTGGATAACTTCACCATAATCCACGGGCAGAACGAGATTATTTCGATACACGGCGACTTGCTGATAGGGCATCACCGTAATATCGAGCACCGAAAAGGCCGAATAATCGATACCCCGGCCGCGCGACACGTCGGCGACTAAGGCGTATCGGCGCTCTTTTTCAGGTTTGATATATTGGGAAAGCCCGTCTTTTTCGAGAACGGGCGTCTTGTAGACGAGTTGTTTGAGCTTCCAACCGGAAATAAGTGAGCCCGAACTCCCAAGAAACTCACAACACTGTTCCTGATCGAACTTCTCATAGTCGTTGTTCATGCCCCGGAGGGTTTCTTCCCGCCACTTGGCATCGCGTCCCGGCACGTCATACCACATGACCTTAATCGGGTGATAATCGTTCTCTTTAGCGAGAGCCATCTGCCAAGTTTTATGAAAGTGGTTCAACCCAAAAGGGGTCGAAACAAGCACAATTTGGGTAGTCTTACCGGAGGTGATTGTGGGGTAAACGGCCGTAAAGAAGTCATCCCAGTTATCGATATGCGCGGCTTCGTCAATAAACAGGAGGTTGACCGAGTAGCCACGGATGGTGTTTGAGGTGGTTGAGGTGGCGATAACGCGGGAGCCGTTTTCTAAGACAATCGATCCCTTGTTTTGTTCGACAACGCCTTGTTGCAGCCACTTTGGGAGATGCTGGTAGGCGATATGAACTTTTGAAAGAATTTCGCGGGCGGTTTCGCCCTTGTCGGCTAGAAGACCAACTGTTTTGTATTCTTGGAAAATAATATACCAGAGAATAAAGCCGCAGACGCATGTGGATTTTCCAGCCTGCCGAGCCGTCGTAAAGATCGAAAAACGGTTGTTGGCCATCGACTTGACCATCTCTTCTTGATACGGATAGAGATCGAAGCCAACAAGCCCATCATCCTTAGTGATGATCCGCATATAGGTCTTGATGAAATATAGCGGGTCTTTTGAACACTTAATGTATTCTTGAATAAGCTCGGGAGTCCACTCAACACTAACTCCGGGACCTTTTAGATTAGGATTACCTCGATAATTTCTAAATTGATCAATATAGTCGTCGTTACTCACTCTTCACTCCTTTGAGCATAGCCGCGAGTTCGGCTGTGCTGCCGACAAACAACTGGTTTGTGACGGCGGGCGTGTCTTTTACGTCTTCGTCTTTTGAAAAACTTTTTCTTTCCGCAATGGCGATCAGGTCTTTATTCAGTTCGGAAAGGGTCTTGAGATAAATGGATAACACCTCATACGCACGAGGATGTTGGCTCTGATCAGCGACTGCTACAAGATTGTCGAGGCTGTCATGTCCTTTTTGAATAATGTTGAGTTGCTTTTCTCGGGCCAGAACAAGATCATCATCCAGTTCGGTATTCGCTTCAAGGACTTCAGGAACTTCTATTTCGTTGGGGATAAGTATATCGTTATTCATGGTGCTTTCTTTTCTTTGACTTCTTTGTCTTTCTTATATTTCCAGTCTTTCTTGAGACCGCCGCTCAGCGCATAAGCGCCAAAACCGATGGCTGCACCCGCAGGCGCTCCGATAGGGGCTCCGCCGATGGTTGATGCGCCAACAAGGGCCCCGGCTCCGGCCGCCGTTGCACTCATGCCCAGTGCTCGTTTCCAGCCCTCTTTAATCGGCACGATGTCGCGAAGGGACTTTCTATTTTCATGCAATGTTGGTTTTTCTCCGTGTTTCGCATCCCATTTTTCTCGTCGCTTTTTTTCCTTGGCGCTGTCGATTTCTCTCTGATCCATCTGTGATATAACTTTTTGTTTCATCTTCATTAATTCATCGCTATTCGACAACGGCGGTGGATTTGTTGAAGGGGCATCTTTTTTATTGAAAAAATATCCGAGCACTCCTCCAGCGGCAGCCCTTATTGGGGAGACTCCGTTTAGGCCACCAAACATTTTGCCAAGCAATCCTCCTTCACCCTCCGATCTTTTTCTTCCTCCTCCAAGAATGCCCCCAACAAGGCCATCTAGTCCACCCCGATATCTTTTTATTTTTTCTTGCTTAAGAGCACCAACGTTAAGTGAGCGGGGTTTAGGGTTGGACATCTGCCAGTATCTTCTAGTGGTAAGACCGCCGCTTCCACCATTGCTAGTATACGTCAGCCTGGGCATACGACTTGGATTAACACTTTGTGTAACGCGGTCTCCTCCTTTAGTATCACCAGAAGAGGTAGATATAGTTGTTTGACCCGTTTTCATATTGGTTGTTTGTGTGGTGCGATCTCCCTTATGGGAGGTTGTTTTTCTTATATATTGAGTAAGCCCCGACCATTCTTTGAGTGGCGCAATGCTTCTTAATGGTTTGCTCATCCTTCTTTTGTCCTTTGTCGTTTAATCCAACCGCCACCCATCCTTGTCGTATTAATTTGTGACGTTCCTTTGGGTCCATAGGAGGTGGTCATTCTAAATCCTTTTCCTCCCACCGAGTTACTGAGAGTCGATCCGCCGCCGCCCGCTCTTTGTGTATATGTTGCTCCTCCCATTTTTGTTCGGCGATACATAGTTGCCTGTTTTGCCGAATGGAAGTTAGCGGGCGCAAGATCGCGTTCCAAGGAACTACCGCCTTTGCCTCCTCTTTTCATCAAGTTATTAAGTCCCCACGCGAGTTTTAAGAGGAGTCCTTCGTCAAGAAATTCTTTAAATGATAGCATTTATTCCTCCGTTAAAATCACGCCCGAGTGAGTAAGCGCGTAAGTCCAATCATCATCAACATCGATAAGGAGAGGATCAATAGAAGCATTAGCAGATGGAGTTGGCTCCCCATTAGCAAGAAGACCAGGAGTAACGACAACCGTGGAAATAACATCGTTTTCATCCTGGGTGGGGTTTCCTACAAAAAAGCGTGTATTTGCAAATTTAATGATCGGAGCCTTCTTTATCGGCCCGAACAAAAAACCCTTTAGGGTAAAATCTAACGTCCAGATCAACGCCCTCCGTGTCGTAAAGGCACCATCGTAAGTATCTTCACTCTTACAGCTATTCAGAATGATCGGTAGTTTGAATGCCAAGTCGAGGTCGGGTATCAGGTTGACTTGCGCGCTCCAGTCGGGACGAAAGAACGGAACGATTTGTTCAACGATCTTTGTGCCGTCTTCGGCGTCTTTCACGTATATATATAGGGAAAATGAGAGATTGACCGGCACCGCGTTATACTGATAAAAGAATTTATTCACATCATCGCTCTTGCGCACATTGCGTCCGAGCGTGTTGAGTTTGCGGTCGCCATCGTATTTGTAGTCGTGATATTCGAACGACATGCGCGGCAAGGTGATCGCTGTTTCTTTTGTCAGTGTCGGATCGGCGATGACGCGCGCCAGCATTTTATCTTTCGGTGCATAGGTCAGCGGCACTTGCATTGAGGAAAGAATATTTCCGGCCGCATCGTCGCGTGTGATTACGAGGTCGTTGAACAACGTGCCAAAAAGTGTGATATACTTACGAGTCGTTCCGAAATACCAGTTGCTTCCAAACATTAATAGGGGTGCTCCGAAAAGGGATCGAGTTCGCTCCACGAAAGAACGTTGTTCGAAGTTTGCTCATCCTGAATAACGACGTTATCGGCGGGCAGCGTCGCCAAGTTGTCTCCGTAACTTTCCAACACTAAGTAGTTGCCGTCCTCGGCCAGAAGTGGTGTGCCCCCTTCGTCCAAGATCGCGTAGTCCAGAATGTTTGTGCTGAAATCTATTTGAATTTGATCGATCTCGGGGATGCCGGTGTCGATCTTTTCGTTCGCATAAGAGAATAGAATACAGGTGACATCATAGGTCGGCAGCACGCCGTTCTGATAGAAGAACGGTTTGTAGTTAACGTATTGAATTTGAAAGAGTTTCTGGTTCAACGGAAAGTAAATTAGGTCGCCTTCGTTGGGCCGTATCTGTCCAGTGATACTGCCTATTTCTTCTTCCCAGATACGTTTCGAAAACGTGAACGTGACCTGATCCTGAATCTGCAAACCGAACTTGGACATGAACGTGCCATCGCCTTCGAAGCCGTTAACATCCTTGACATACATCGCCATCGGAATCGCGTTTACATATTTTGAGGACGCGTCTTCGCCAGTCAGCGGATCAAAGGCCACAAGGGTGCGCGGCAGATAAAACATGTCCTGCCCATAAATCGAGATCGCCTCAATGATTAAATCTTCAACGAGGTCTTGTTCGCCTTGATTATGGAAGTTATCGAAATAGGGGTTGGTGCCGTGGGTGAATGTCATTCTTAGCCCACGAAGTATTCGAGAGGAATAGAGAAGTCATTGATCAAGGAGTATTCAAGTTTCGCGAGTTCATCAACGGCTTCGTCATACATGCCCTTGCCCGTGAAGACTGTTCCTCCGGGCAGCATCATGTTGCCAAACTTTTTTGTATTGTTGCCCCACTGTTTTTTGATCAGAGCGGTCGCATAGCGTTGCAGCCAGATGTCGCTCCAGATCGCGGGAAACTCGTTGGGGGAAATTGCTTGATAACAAGTGCCGACGATATAGTTGCCAACGATAAGGCGTGACCAGTCCATATCGATATACATGCGATGACGGTGCCGTGTGTAACGGATTGGTTGCGAGCCGACGAGCAACTGTTGAATGAGAGATAGCTGAGAGATTGTCAGGTAGTAGGGCACCATGCTGTAGGTTGACAAACTCCAGAGGTCGTTCAACGCGATCTGATACTGAATTGAAAACATATCCTGGGAGATCATCGTGCTCGAAAGGTCGAAAATGCTGACGACGCCGATGATGTTGTCAGGAATATCGATATAGCCGCCAAGCTCGCAAGCGAGGCTGGCTCCGACGCCTACCGCAGAGTTCACGGTGACGGTCGGCGGCAGCGCATAACCGCGCCCCCAGCCGGTCAGTGTTACGGAGATGATGTTGCCGTTGGCATCGGTCGAGATGGTTCCGACAGCGGTATCCGGCGTCAAGGATAACGCATTATCGGTGACCGAGGTGAAAACAAGCGGTTCGCCGTTGGCGTATTTTACGCCAGCGTTGGCACAGTTTCCCGAGACAATCGACACATGGTTGATCGAATCTGGGAAGTGTCGCCGTTCGAGTTGTTGTTTGAAATAAATTTTATCGGTGGCGTCATAGTGGTATTCGGCGTATTTCTTGAGCGCATAGTCCACGCGATCATCTACCTGATCATCGTCAACGTTTACTGTTAATACGGGCGCTCCGAGTTCCCGCAAGCAATATCTTTTAAATTCGTCTTTAGTTGCCGGAACCGACATGGGATAATCCTTATATGAAAAAGGGAGCGTGTTGGGCGCTCCCTTTATTTATGCTCTTTATGGCTTAGGAGGTGGCGGCGGTGTTATCGCCACCTGATCGACTGAGGGGGTTGGACGAGCGGGAATGTCCGCTACAACAGCCGCAGCCGTGACAGCGCCAGACGGATCAGGCGGCATCGTATGGGTCAAGAACGACCATGCAATACCTGCGAGGGTCATAAGGGCACCGATGGCTTCGTTAGCGATTCCTTGGGTCATGAGGCCCTTAGCGATTAAAATACCACCGCCCCATGTAAGTAAATGTCGAACAAACGACATCCATTGATCTGATGAAAACATGTTTTAGTCTCCTTTTCGCTTCGATTTCTGTCTATTTATGGTTTGGGAATGGGCGGGGCTACCGGGGGTATCGGGGGTGCTACCGGGGCAGATGCGGGGGCTGCGGGGGCCGTTGTCGTCGTTGTGGTCTGAACCCCGGCAGAAGGCATCGGCATCGGCATGGGCATCGGCATCTGCCGAGGCATATCCGGTATGAGATAAGGATTCATCCCTGGCATTTGAACGTTGGTATTCCGCAAGCCACTCATATCGGGGCCGCCCGAAATAATACCTTTGTTGGCCAGATTAATCCGTTCGAGGGTCCGACCATACGAGTATACTCCAATGATGGCGGCCATAGCAAGGTGATAAAGGCCGCCGCCTTGGAGACTAAGAGGGTTCCATTGCGTGATGGTTTGATGATATTCGGCTTGCACTATGGTATGAAAGATAGGCCCAACAATAAAATCAAAGAGACAGACGGTAAAATACTGCCACGCCATAGCCGGTCGCCAGTTACGGGTTAACCAGGTTTCGCGAAGAGATTTAAATTCATGTGATCTTGAGTGGGATTTTGCTGCCATAATACATATTTAGGTTTAGTCGGCGGGGTTCGTGGTTGCGTTAGTCAGGGCCGTGCTCTCTTGAGCCGTCCAGTTGCCGCCTGTTCCGAGGTTTGTGCCCCAGGTCGCTGCTGCATTGTTGAAATAGAACAAAGGGACAAATCCAGCAGGGGCCGACCCGTCTGATCCAAGAAACACAGGTTTCAGGCCCGTGGTGATAAATTTACGTCGATTAGCCGCCAGAGAAATATCTAGCCACGACGTATCAAACCAGAAGTCGGCCCAATCAAACTGTCCTTGGGCTGCTCCAAGCCCCCCTGTCCACTCATTAATGTGCCATTGCGTCGTATAATCGATAGTCGCGTTGGTATAGGTGCCGCCCGTGTCGCGACGAGACACATTATCGACATAGACTTTACACGCGGTTGAGCCGACCGCGACATCCCACGCAAATAAAAGATGGTGCCAGTTTCCATCGTTGACTGATATACTTGTCCACATATCGAGGGCGGTAACATTATTGACATAAACTCCTATTTTGCCGGTCGCCGTGACGCTCCCCATAGCCAGTCCAGCCGAGTCCATAAGATTTGGATCGCCCGAAGCAAGAGCTTTCCATCGATACCAGAAGCTCAATAATCCTTGTTTGCCGTCTACTGCTCCCGTTGGAGGATTAGCCGAACGAAAATAATCTGCTGTCGTGGTTCCTTCGAGAAAGACTGCGGTAGGTCGATACGCCGACTGCGCATCTTTCGGATTAGTTGTAGCTGCAATCAATGATGTGCTCTCTTGCGCCGTTAGGTTGCCGCCTGTTCCGAGGTTTGTGGCGAACGACGCAGCGGGATTCCCAAAATAAAATAATGGCGCAGTGCCGGTTGGGGTTGCGCCCGTGCTCCCGAGGTTAACCGGCTTCAGAGTTGCGCTAATAAACTTGCGTCTGTTAGCACTTGAAGTTAGGTCCATCCAGGTGGTTGAGAACCAAAAGTCAGACAAGTCGCAGGCTTGTTGGCCTGTGAGATCACCCGGCCAACCATTGACGAGGAACTGCTGAGTGTAATCTAAAGTTTTATTGACAACCGATACATTATGGTTCGTGCAGTCTACATCATCAAAATACACTTTGCATTTTGTTTGATCCGTCATGTCTACTGAGGCTAGCAGATGGTGCCAAAATCCGTCTTTTGCATAAACACCAGTATACATGTTTATTCCTTGTGTGCCAGCAAGGTTATTAACAATATCAAAGCTACCATCATCGTCTGTTAGACCAACAGATAGACCGCTGACATTATTGGCTGTGCAAAACAAGGTTGCATTTTCTGAAAACTCTGATTGGAACTTATACCAAAAACTCAACGTGAATAGCTTTCCGTCCACCGCACCAGTCGGTGGCGTTGCACTGAAATAATAATCAGCCGTAGCCGCTCCATCAAAATGAACGGCGTTGGGGGTATAAATTGAAGAAAATCCCATAAAGCCTGGGGGCGGCGCTCCTAACATTTATGCTCCGATGCTATCAAGAACAGCTTGCATTTCAGCCGCCGTTGTCAAGGTATCGATCTGATCTTTTAAAGCGACTGACGTTTGGTGCCAGTATTGATAGGTTGTCGCGGCGGTGACGCCGAACGCAATAGCGGTATTTGCATCCAACGTCATCTGAGAGTTGTCGGTGGCAGTCCATGATACGGAATACGGTTGTCCTTGTTGCAGTGAAATGAGTCCCATGATAACCGCGCCTTCGATGTTTGTTCGGGATATGATGTCAGACTGAAAAGCCGTGTTCGCAAACGTAAATCCCGAATCCTGTTTAGTCGCTCTCCACGCAAGAATTCGATCTTTTGCGGCGCGTCGCATTGTATCTAAAATGGGCTCATCGTAGGTTGTTGTTTCCGAAATTGTGGTGTTGGCCGCACTATAAAAATAAGTTCGGCCCGTGGCATGGTGTAGGGTGGTTGGAGGATTGGATATTGTTATTTTATTAACAAAAACATATCCCGAGCTTTGTGCCCCAAGCGTAATTCCGTAAGACACAGTTCCGTTAGGCCAGGATATCGAGTTCGGGATTCCATCATATTCTTCGGTAATTCCAAGAGGACTTAGTTGTATAAGAGCATATGACATTTATTGTAGAGCCTTCCAGACATAAGTTGAGATCGAGTTGATGCGTCGAATGGACAGAATAAATTTATTTGTGTTTGTTGTGGCGTAAGCATCTCCGGTGCCGCTTCCGACAGTGAAGCCCGAGAAGGTGATAGTGCTCGCAGCGGTGCCGTTTAGAACATAAATGTCGCAGCCTCCATCAGAGGTGGGGGCTGTTATTGTAAAGGCGCTGTTGGCGACGCCATACTGATATTGTCCCTTTGTATAATCAACGGTAAAATTCGTGAGAACGCCGAGGTTGTTGGCTGTGACTGTAAATCCGCCAGTCAGGTTTTGATTACCTGAAAGTTTTGCGTATGATGCTGCGACGGTGCCGCCAAGATAAAGAGAATTGTTTGCGATCAAAACCGCGACGTTTGCCGATAGTCCCGCCGTCGTTTGATAGCCTGCCGCCGCCGTTCCACCAAGAAATAAAGTATTGTTAGCAGTTAGAACCGCAACGTTCGCTGACATACCCGCCGACGTTTGATAGCCGAGAGTTGCGACGTTGGCCGAAAGCCCCGCAATCGTCTGATACGACGCTGCCAGGGTGCCGCCGAGATAGAGAGAATTATTCGCAGTTAGGACCGCAACGTTCGCTGAAAGTCCCGCTGCGGTTTGATAATCGGCCGCCGCTGTGCCACCAAGATATAAAGTATTGTTGGCCGTTAAAACGGCGACGTTGGCGGATAGTCCCGCAGTCGTTTGATAACCAGCCGCCGCTGTGCCACCAAGAAATAAAGTATTATTTGCGGTTAGAATCGCGACGTTGGCGGCCAGTCCTGCTGTGGTTTGATATCCTGTAACAGCGACCGCGTTCAAATATGTTGTTGCAACATTGTTTGCAGTAACAGTATTCCCGGTCACATTATTTGCAGCTACAGCGACTCCGGCGATGTTCGCGCTTGTCGTTACATATAGTGTCGCGGCGTTCGCTGCCCCAACGATGTTTATTGCTGCCGCGTTGACGAGGGTTGCGTTCGCCGTGAAGGCCGCACCGACTTTGTAAGACGCTGTGTTAACCCCTAAAGAGTTTGCAAGGAAAGCTCCGCCGATAATAATATTTACGCCGTTTACAACAGCATTAACTGTGGAATTACCGAGAGTTAGCTGAGTCGGAATAAGCGATATCGTGGCGAGTGAGTTGGCCAGCGCGACCGAGGTTCGGTTGAGAACAGTGTTGGCGATACTATTTGCAATCTGAATATCAAGGGCCGATACTGTAACGTCCGATCCATGCGTCATCACAGTGTTGTTGACTGTTAAGTTGCCTGCAATGATCCCGCTTTTAGCGAGAAAGGGTTTTTGTGCCATTTAATATCCTGTGGTAAAATCGTATGCTTGTATTGCGAGATAGTTGCTCATCGCCATGATATTTATTTTGTGGGCCACAAAAATCGCGAGCAGTTCGTCTTTTTTTGAAAGGAGCGCTTCTCCAATCACCCCAAGTTCGATGTGTGACACATTGATCTGGGCCGGAGAGTCAGCGACGATCCAAAGTCGCGGATCGGAAACGGAGAGAGTACGTCGTGCTATTCCCGTGTTTACTGCGACGATGTTCTCTCTTGAAAACGTATCGCAGGGAAAGGAATGCAACACGCCTTGCACGGATATTGAAACCGTTGTCGTTTCAAGTTTGGCTTGCATATAGGCAAGAGCAAGAGCGACTTTTCGTGCTTTTATGGCTGCGATGTCATCGGCGGTTGCCGGAACATAGTTGTTCGTTATTAGTATTTTTGTTCCATCATAGGATGTCGTTTGACTCGTGGCCGTTTGTCCTTCAATCGGGTCATCCACAATCCAGCGTTCGACAAGTTGATAGCCGCCTGAAAGAGCCACATTCAGCGCCGGACTATAAACGATATCTCCGTTGGGCAACCATAGAGTAATCGGTCGTGCGCCGATCAAGCCAAGCGTATCACCCCAATGTTGAACTTCATTGTGATCCGTATTGATAAGAGAGTAGCCAACAAGTTCTTGCATTTTTTTCCTTCTACATTCCTAACATGGGCAGAGCGAAGCCAGTTGAGTTTCCATAAACGTAAAGATTTGTTGCGGTGCCGGTGCCAGCCGGAGTCGTAACCGCAACGTTCACTGGTCCCGCTGCATGGGCTGGGGTTGTGCAGGTAATTGTTTGGGCATCAACAACGACAAGGCTTGTGGCCGCCGAGCCCCCGAATGTGACAGATGATGCGCTTGTAAAAGTTGTGCCCGTAATCGTGACCGGCGTGCCGCCCGAAGTTTTTCCAAAACTTGGCGTGCAGGTTGCAACGACGGGAAGAATGCCGGAATAAGTAAAAACGTTTGTTCCTGTCCCTGGTCCGTTCGATGTTGTAACAACGACGTTGACTGCGCCTTGCGCATGGGTAGGACAGGTGCAGGTGATTGTCGTGGCATTAACGACTGTTATTCCGGTTGCTGCTGTTCCTCCGAAGGTTACTGCCGAGGCTCCGGTAAAAGCCGAGCCTGTAATCGTGACTGAAATGAGTCCCGTTGTTGGCGTATTATTAGGCGAACAACTTGTGACTATCGGAGCCGCATTGTAAGTATAGGCGCTTGATCCCGTTCCCGATCCCGAAGGTGTTGTGACGATGACGTTGACGGCCCCTTGCGCATGGGAGGGTGCCGTGCAAACAATCGTTGTGCTATTCGTGACTGAGACGCCGGTTGCCGCTGTTCCCCCAAAGGTAACCCCCGTGGCCCCGGTAAAAGCCGTGCCCGTAATTGTAACCGACGTGCCTCCTCCGGGCGGGCCATTGTTTGGCGAGCAACTTGTGACTGTCGGGGCCGCAATAAAGGTAAAGCCGCTCGCTTTTGTTCCTGATCCCGAAGAGTTGGTAACCACCACACTGACGGCACCCGCCGCATGAGCCGGAGCCGTGCAGACAATTGAGGTTGTATTAACAACGGATATGCCGGTTGCCGACGTGCCTCCAAAAGTCACGGCTGTAATGCTAGCAAAGCCCGTGCCCGTGATCGTAACCGACGTGCCGCCGCTTGCGGGGCCGCTGCTAGGCGAGCAACTTGTGACTGTTGGTGCAGGCAAAGGAGTATAAGTAATAATAATTTTCCCGGCCGCGCCTGAGCCCGCGAACTGGCCGCCAGATTTTACCCCCGCGCCGCCTCCGCCGCCCCCCGGAGCGGTTCCGGCTGATCCGGCTACGTTTACAGCGCCGCCGTCACCGCCGTCACCGCCCGGACTAGTGCCAGCACCACCCGAGCCAAAATTTTGTTGCGAGCCTCCCGTTCCTCCATCACCGCCGCTACCAGATGACCCTCCGGCTCCGCCTCCGCCGCTCCCGGCTCCACCAAGTCCGCCACCGCCGTTGCCGCCACCGTTTCCGCCGCTATGGGTGACGGTGCCAAGACCGCCTCCGGCCGCTCCCGCGTATTGTCCACCATACCCAACAACCGTAGATGTATTTTTAAACCATGTATCGCCGCCATCTGTCCCGTTTGTCTGTCCCGATGTTGCGCCTGCGCCAGCACTACCGATTTGATATGATGTTGCCGCGCCTGCTGTCATGGCGAGATTCGTTTTTTTTCCGTAACCGCCGCCGCCTCCGCCAGGGCCGCCTACAATTGTTCTTGGACCGCCTGTGCTGACGCCCCCGCCACCACCTCCGATACACTCAATCGAGTTGGCCCCATTATTCCAATCACTAGGAACGGTCCATGATGAGCCCGATGTGAGATTAACGACCGTCATTACTGCAACGCCTTAATGACGTAGGTCGAAACCCCATTAATGCGGCGCAATGAGAGTAGAAATTTATTTGTGTTTGTTGTGGTAAGAGCGTCTCCTGAGTTTGTTGCGCTGACTGTAAAGCCTGATAAGGTGATTGCGCCTGCGGTTGCTCCATTCGTGATCAGAATATCCATCGAACAATCGTTCGCCGGAGCCGCAAGCGTATGCGCCCCGTTGTTGGTATAGAATTGATAGTTTCCGAGTAAGGGATTAGGCGTCAGCGTGCCGGATGAGATCGTGCCCGCATTATAGGGGGCTAGTATAAATCCTGAAGTGATTGTTTGTCCGAGCGAGACTGATCCGGTTGCGCTCGATAGGGTAATAGATGTGGAATTTACAACGGCATTAACCGTCGAGTTTCCGACTTTAAGACCGCTCGTTGTTAAAAAGACGTTCGGCCCGACTGTGACCGATGTTAAGGCAACATACGTATCAGAGTTGAGCGCCACACAGTTCACAGTGCCGGTTGTCCACACTCCCGTCGCATTGATCGCCACGGCATCGGCAACATTCAGTGATGTAAAAATATTTACTGTGGAGGTGTTTGTCTGGCCTTGAATATTGATATCGGCCGTGCTGATAAGAGCCGAGGCGGCGATGATTCTTGAAGAAATGCTATCGGCGTTAACGAGTCCTGACGTATAAACCCCGGACGCATTAAGATAAACTATTGAACCAGCGATATTAGCTGAGCTTGCCGCAAAAAAGGTATTTGCGTTTACTTGTCCGGTCGCTGTGATGTCAGCCGTGTTAACTGCGGTCGCGGACACAGTGGTCGCGTTGACAAGACCGACAACAATTTTGCCCTGATCAATAAAGACGTTGGCCGTCGCGTTAGAGATTTGGAGAAAATTATTTCCCAGAACCGTCGAAACTGTGGCGTTGGCAACAAAAAACGTCGTCGCGTTAGCAACAACGTTCACTCCGGCCTGGACGCGTGGCGCAACGATGTGGGTTGCGTTCGCACTTGTGTTTGCCCCGACATAAAAGCCAGAGATGTTGGCGACAGAAAGTCCTGAGAAAAATCCAGCCGCGTTGGCAATCGTGTTCGCCCCGACATAAATCCCGGTGGCGTTGGCGATTGAAGCTCCAACAATAAACTGAGCTAGATCGTGGTTGGCTGAGACTGTGGAGTTGGCAACGCGAAGCTGAGTGGCTGAGATGATAGCATTAGAGGTCGCGTTTGAGACTGTGACTGAAGTTCGATTGATAGCACTATTGGATGTGGTATTTGAGACACGCACATCGAGGGCCGAAAGAAAAACATCGGTTCCCTGTTGTATAATTGTGCTGTTGACTGTGAGATTGCCACTGATAAGACCATTTTTTGCGATAAAGGCTTTTTGTCCCACGGTTCTTTTCCCCTGTGGTTATTGTTCTTATTTTCTTATTTAGTTTAATACCTCTATAGTCACGCCTCCAAAATCAACTGATTGCGCCGCCGCTGTGGTTTTATTTGATGTATATACCATAAAGGTCAAAAATGTTGTAGTTGTTGGTAAGTTTGTTGTATTATAGGCACCAACTGCAACCGCACCCGTTCCGAGGTTTGTGACTTGATAACTAATGGTTCCTCCATTGGGAGGAGCATAGATAACTCCTTCATACCAGTTCGTATTTCCGGTTGAGATGTTTAAAGCCAGATCATTTGCAACACAAACAGTTGCGTTTGCTTGCAAAGATCGTAGTGTTGTTTGTGCTCCATCCCATCCAAAACCGATGATGTTGGTTTGTGCCGAAGGATTTCCAAGAGTTGTGTTCGCAACAGGAAATGTGATTGTGTCTTTGAAGCCAATAAAACAGAGGCCATTTGCAACATTAACGGCGCTCCCGAATCGCATAACCGCATAAAAACCGCCCAAGCCCGCCGCGTTACCTCTCCAAAATGATAATGAGTTAGCCGTCATACCGGCTATACTATTAACTCCGGCTCCTGTTGTGAGCGCGACTCTGGAAGCTTGCATAAAAGTATTTGCTGTAGTTAAAGCACGTAGGGCGGGACCTGCTGTTGCGCTAGAAAACGGAGGTAAACGTAAGGTAGAGAAAGTAGCAGTATTAGAAATTGGGATCAGATAATAAGCGGGATTGTGCATGAGATGCGACTGTATCGGAGTTTCATATCCGGTGCTGTCCATCGCTACAGGCA
>Ga0070696_100000426_pt1 | contig 26443 bp, 22 predicted proteins | sample KBSK1253metaG_FD_65474 | JGI IMG/M metagenome (GOLD analysis project Ga0070696, IMG submission 65474) | Corn, switchgrass and miscanthus rhizosphere microbial communities from Kellogg Biological Station, Michigan, USA - KBS K1-25-3 metaG | ecosystem: Host-associated > Plants > Roots >... | reverse complement strand
CCGGTGCGGTTGACCATGACATCGGAAGATGTCATCCACAGCTTTTACATGCCGGCGTTCCGTGTGAAATTCGATGTGCTTCCTGGCCGGTACACAACGGCGTGGTTCCATCCGACCAAGCCGGGTCAATATCATCTTTTTTGCGCGGAGTACTGCGGTACGCAACATTCCGGCATGATCGGTTCCATTTACGTGATGGAGCCGGCCGAGTACGAGACCTGGCTGGCCGGCGGTGCGGGCGGCGAATCACTTGCCGCCAATGGGCAGAAACTGTTTCAGTACCTGGCGTGCGCGAATTGCCACCGTACCGACAAACCGGGACGCGGCCCGAATCTGGAAGGGCTCTTCGGAACGCCGGTCCAATTGACCAGTGGGGAAACAGTAAACGCCGATGAGGCCTATGTCCGGGAATCCATTCTGAATCCCAGCGCCAAGGTCGTAGCGGGATTTCAGAACATCATGCCTACGTTCCAGGGACTTGTAACTGAAGAAGACCTGTTGCAACTCATCGAGTACGTAAAATCGCTGGCGAAACCAAAGGGGCAGCCGACCGCGCCCCCCTCCGGCGCGATGCCACCAGCGCTCGCTGGCCGTGGAACATCCGGAAAGGCAGGCCCGAAATCGGGTACGGTGCAGAAAAGATAGTTCGATATGATTACGGCAACCGTAGCAACTCGCGAGAATTACCTTACGAATGAATTCGGCGTAAAATCCTGGCTATTGACCAAGGACCACAAGCGCATTGCGTTGTTATATCTGGGAAGCATTACTTTTTTCTTCTTCCTGGGCGGAATATTTGCGACAGTCATTCGCGTGGAACTGCTCACTCCCCCGGGCGATATGGTTTCTGCCCAGACTTATAACAAGTTATTCACACTGCACGGGGTCATCATGGTCTTTCTATTTCTGATCCCATCACTTCCCGCGACGCTTGGCAATTTTCTGGTTCCCATGATGATCGGCTGCAAGGATCTCGCTTTCCCAAAGCTGAATTTGCTTAGTTGGTATATCTTCATGACCGGCGGCGTGCTTGTCCTGTATGCCATGTTGATTGGTGGTGTGGATACGGGATGGACGTTTTATACTCCGTTCAGCACCGGCTACGCAAACACTTACGTCATTCTGACAGCAGTCGGAATTTTTATCAGCGGATTCTCGACTATTCTGACCGGCTTGAACTTCATCGTCACGATCCACCGTATGCGGGCGCCCGGCCTGACGTGGTTTCGATTGCCGCTTTTTATCTGGTCCATGTACGCAACCAGTATCATTATCGTGCTCGGAACTCCCGTCATCGCCGTGACCATTCTTCTGGTGGCGCTCGAACGCGGGTTTCATTTGGGTATTTTCGATCCAGCGCTCGGAGGCGATCCGGTCCTGTTTCAACACTTGTTCTGGTTCTACTCGCATCCGGCTGTGTACATCATGGTACTGCCGGCGATGGGAGTTGTCAGTGAACTGGTCTCGGTTTATTCGCGAAAGAAAGTTTTTGGCTATAAGTTCGTGGCGTTTTCGAGCGTCGCCATCGCTGTCCTGGGTTTTCTGGTTTGGGGCCACCACATGTTTGTCAGCAGCCAGTCCGTGTACGCGAGCCTGGTCTTCTCGCTGCTGAGTTTCTTAGTCGCAGTGCCGTCGGCGATCAAGGTGTTTAATTGGACCGCGACGCTTTACAAAGGCTCTATCTCTTACGATACGCCGATGCTGTACGCCTTCGGTTTTATCGGACTGTTTACCGTGGGCGGGCTGACCGGTACGTTTCTGGCGACACTAGGGTTTGACGTACATGTAACTGACACTTACTTTATCGTCGCCCACTTTCACTACATCATGGTGGGCGGTACGATGATGGCCTACCTGGGAGGCCTGCATTACTGGTGGCCGAAGATATCGGGACGCATGTATCCCGAGGCCTGGGCCAAGCTTTCAGCCCTCACAGTTTTTCTAGGCTTCAACCTGACATTTTTTCCGCAGTTCATCATGGGATATTTAGGAATGCCGCGGCGATACCATGCTTATCCCGAGGAGTTTCAAATCTATCATGTGCTTTCGACCGCCGGCGCTTCGGTTCTGGCGGTTGGCTATCTGATACCGGCCGTATATTTCATCTGGTCGATGCGTTATGGCAAGCCGGCGCCAGATAATCCGTGGCGCGCGACAGGCCTGGAATGGCAGACCTCTTCACCCCCCATCACCGAGAACTTCGAAATCACGCCGGTTGTAACTCATGAGGCGTACGACTACGCGAATCTGGAGGAGATGACGGTTGGCTAACCACACCTTAGCGCTCCGGCACCAGTTCGACAGCGTCGAGCAGCAAAAGGACGCATCCACGCTGGGAATGTGGGTGTTTCTGGCTACCGAGATTTTGTTCTTCGGCGGCATGTTCCTTTGTTACACGGTCTATCGTACGTCCTACCCCCTCGCCTTCGGCCATGCCAGCAATCATTTGGACGTGATATGGGGCGCGGTAAGCACAGCGCTGCTGATTTGCAGCAGTTTCACGATGGCTTGTGCGGTTACGAGCGCCGCCACGGGGGCCCGGAACGCGCTCGTAGGCTTTCTGGTGATCACGATTCTGTTCGGCGTAGCGTTTCTGGTGGTTGAAATGTCGGAGTGGCACACGCTTTATAAAGAAGGCCTGATGCCCGGTTTTAATTTTACCTACAAAGATGTTGACCCCAATCACGTACAGTTATTTTTCAGTCTGTACTTCGCGATGACGGGCCTGCACGCGACACATGTCACTATCGGCGTGGTGCTGCTTGCCGTCATGGCTATTCGCTCCTTCGCCGGAGCATTTACAGCGAACTACTATACGCCCATCGAAATCACCGGGCTGTATTGGCACTTTGTTGATCTGGTCTGGATTTTTCTGTTTCCTCTGTATTACCTGATTGCGAGGCACCTGCACTGAGGATGCATCATGACTAATCACATTGTCACCAAGCGGCAGTACGCTTACGTATTCGGGATCCTCATGATCTTGACGCTGGTTACGACGTGGGCCGGTCTGGTCGATCTCGGCCGGCTGAATGTTGTAGTTGCGCTGGCAATCGCAGTCATCAAGGCGTCTCTGGTGGTGTTGTTTTTCATGCACATTTATTGGAGTACAAAGCTGAACAGGGTGGTGGTCGTAGCCGGATTTGCCTGGCTGGGACTCCTGCTGTGGCTAACCCTCACGGATTTCGTTTCACGCGGCTGGCTCCCGTTTCCCGGAAAGTAACGCGACATGAGTGCATTACAATCGAAGAAGACCGTTTACAACTCTGCTTGAGACGAAGGTGACTGACTCGACGGCCTGGTTCGTGTGTAATCGAACCAAACTGAATTCCATCCAGCTGATGTTGCAAGGCCATGACCGCCTCGCTCAAATACAACGAGGTTGCTCAAATCGCAATCATTGGACGGGTTGGGATTCGTTCTCTTGAGCATGGCGTGGCCACCGCTATCGCGCAAAACGCATCCTGTGCGTTGATTTCCGCTTTGCAGCCAGCGTTAGCCCCAACCTATAGGTCGGATTACTCATTTTGCCAATCGCAGCGAACCCGCGAGTAAGGATGCCTACGATTCCTGCAATTACGTAAATTGATACTTGCCCAAGAACGCTGTTACCTAAAATCCGCGATGTCAACGCTACCCAATTTATCACGCCCAAGGCAAACCCTAGGCGTGTTACACGTATTTCCTCGCGTTATCCGGGTGATGTTCCGAGTTTAGGTTTGGTCTGCACAGTATGAAAATCAGGGCACAGTAACACAACGGGCGCTAGCCCTACCAAAGGAGAAGAAGAATGCGAACGGTAATAATGTACTTAACCGCGGTGCTGATGTCGATCAATTTATCTACGGCAGAAGTTGTGTCCAACGACAAGGCGGATGTTTTCCTGTCTGTCTTCGTTCCATGCGCTGTCGGCGGTGCTGGGGAGACAATCGATATCAGTGGTCCTCTGCACGTTTTGGTCTCGCTTACTATAAATGGCAATAACTTTTCTGGCTATTTTCAATTCCAGCCGCAGGGACTCAGCGGTACGGGAAAGACGACCGGCGCTAAGTATAATGGCGCCGGCGTAACGCGGCAGAGTTTTAAGGGCTCTCTGCAAAATGGGCAATCGAATTTCACGTTCGTGAACAACTTCCGGATCATCGGCCAAGGTCCGGGAAATAACTATTCGGTGCACGAAAGCTTGCATATCTCGATCAATGCGGACGGGACGCCGACTGTGTTTCACGATAACTTCAACATCGACTGCAAGTAGATGCTGCACTGCAAGTGGCTGAGGAAGTCGCCCCTCGCGCGGCTGGCCTAAACTATGTCTTCGAGCGTCTGCCGAATCTGGAACAACAACTCGCCGCGTGTGTCGGGATGAGCTTGCTCACGATCGTGCTGCGTATTAATCGTCAACCTCTCTGGCGGCTCGAAACAGAAAATCACGAATCGCCTTTTATGGCTGCCCCCCGCCGATTTCATTTCTCGGAGCTGGCTCCCGTTGCCCGGAAAATAACTCCAGCGAGTGCATTACAATCGAAGAAGACCGCACGCCGGGCGCGTAGCTCATCTGGATAGAGCACCGGCCTTCTAAGCCGGGGGTAGCAGGTTCGAGTCCTGCCGCGCCTACCACCTCAGATGTAACCCATCGCCTTCAGCGCTTCGTAGCGGCGGATGGGCGATGAAGGGTAGTCGGTGTTGGCGCCATCCGTCCGGAAATGCCGGCAAGGAAATTTGATGGCCGCCGCCTTTTTCATCGCGCTCTCCCACGCGGTAGGCATCGTGTAACCGTATCCGTTTACCAGGAGCACGCAGCCTTCCTGGTCATATCCGGCCGTCAGACAGAGATCGTCTTTCCTGTACACATCCCAAAAAAAGATATCCGGCCAGAGCTTTTGAGGAAACTGAATGAGTTTTCCGCCCGCGGGATGCTCCTTGGTCGACATCAACACGGATGAGCCGAAACCGCCGGAGAAGCACGGCTTGAAGTTCCCGTCCACCAGGCTGGCCAGGACCTCGCCCACGCCTTTGAGCGAGAGATTGAAGAAAAGATTGGGATGCGCGTTGTAACCGAAGCGCTCGCATTTTTCGAAAAACCACACGCCATCGCGGGCCGCGATGAAATTGGCATCGCCGAAACCGGTGTATTTCATTTTCTTGTATGCGGGAAATAACCGGCCTACCGATTCAGTCACTGCCTTGGACTCGAGTGGAATCGTGAAAGCGAAATCAAAAGCGCAGCCCACCATCGGCCCCAGATCGAGCACATATTTTTTTCTGCATGCGAGCGTCATGAAAGCGAACACCGGTTCGCCCTGCTGGAACCATACCTCGACTTTGGCTTCCACGCCTTCTTTACGCTCCTGCAGGATGAAAGACGTCGGGGTCTCAAGCGACGCGAGATGCAGCCGGAGTTCCTGATTGGCATCGCTCGCATCCTCCGATTCCGGCACGAATGTTTCAAAGTTCTCGCCAGTTTCGGGCTTGTACACATAGGCGGTGGAGGCGTGCTCCTCACAAAATTCAACGGCTAGAGAAAGATCGCTGAAAGGGAAGGAAGCCGGCGACTCGAGACCGTAGGTTGCAGTCAGCGCCAGGCAGGCGGCCCGGTCATTCTCCACGCCGTCGGCATACTGGCCGCCGCCCAGGACCTTGAAACCCTCGCGCCGTAGCAATTCGTTCTCTTCAACGCTGTGATTGTGATCCCAGATCCAGTATGCATCGCGCAATTTTTCCCGATTGCCGAGAACGGCCGCCAAAGCGCACTTTTTGACCAGATTGTTGCCCACAAGTTCATAAGCGCAACGCGTTTGGATATCGAGCATTTCTGCCGGGTCGGGATTACACGCCACAAGGGTCTCGTAACCTTCATCTTGCAGGCGGATGGCGAACCCCAGCCCGGCGTAGTCTTTGGTTGCGATTACAAACCGCATAATCCTATTTCACTCGCGCATTTTCGTGGCCAAGGACGGGAGTCCGTTAGAGGAAAGGTGTGGAACCAGACGGAGAATACCGGCTGGACAGTAAGGTTCTTATTAATCGGGTTTGTGGCGCTTCTCAGGATAGCCAAAATTTCTGGCTGATCCAACGCAATTTCGAGTCCAGTCCACGAACGCGACCGGCCGCCGTCTTGAGCCATTTCTTATCACTTCGCTTACGAGTTTGATGCACGCGGCAGGAGTATGACCGTGGTAAAAGTGATGCGATGGTGGTGTCGGCGAGCCGTGGCAGCCTCATGCCATATTTGCGCCTCATGCGCCCCGCGAACCTGCTAACCGCCGCGGCTGACGTACTGGCGGGCTACGCGGTGGCGGAATTCGCAGATGCGCGCGCGCTCGGACTGCTGCTCGTCTCGACCACGGGCCTGTACGCGGCAGGCGTTGTATTCAATGACGTGTTCGATGCAAAATTGGATGCGATCGAGCGTCCGGAGCGGCCCATTCCGAGTGGACGCGCGACGGCCGGCGGTGCTGCTGCGCTCGGGACGATCCTCCTGGCCACGGCTATTCCGTCGGCCTTCGCGGCATCGCGGACGAGTGGTGTGATCGCGCTGCTGATCGCTGTGTGTGCAGTGTTTTACGACGGCTGGGGTAAGCACATCCCGGTAGTGGGACCCGTGAGCATGGCATCCTGCCGCGGCCTGAACCTGCTGCTGGGCTTGAGCGCCGCGCCGCTTCTGCTGAGCGAAAGATGGTACGTCGGCCTGTTGAACTTTACATATGTCGTCGCCATCACCGTCCTCAGCGCCGGCGAGGTTCGCGGCGGCAAGCGAGCCGTCAGTATGCTGGCATTGGGACTGCTGGGAACGGTAGTCGCTGGGACGATCGTCCTGGCCAAGGCCCCCGGATTTGGCCTGATTGCCGCCCTGCCCTTTGCAGTGTTATTCTCATGGCGCGTCCTACCACCGTTCTGGCGCGCCTATCGGGAACCGCAGGCTGGCATCATCCGAAGCGCAGTGAAGGTAGGAGTTTTGTCCCTGATCGTGCTCGATTCGGCGATCGGAGCGGGCTACGGCGGGATACTTTACGGGGCCATGATTCTTTCACTGTCATGGCTGGCGGGCAGAATGGCCCGGCTATTTGCGGTGACTTGATATGAAACGGCTCCAGCAGGACATACAGGTAAGATTCAAGTATCAGGTTCACTTCACCGAAAACCTGTTCGAACCGGAGAACCCCCTCCTCAAAGACTTAATTGCCGGCGCGGGGGGACAAGGCCACAAGGTGTTGTTTGTCGTGGATCAGGGCGTGTGCCGCGCGCATCCTCTCTTGCTGCATTCCATTGAAGAGTATTGCAGCCGGTACAAAGCTGTCCTCAAAATGCAGCGGCCTCCGATCGTGGTTCAAGGCGGGGAGTCGGCGAAGAACAGCCTGCGCCGCGTTCGTAAACTGCACCAGACCATCAATGAGGCGCAGTTATGCAAGCATTCCTTCGTCATCGTGGTTGGAGGCGGCGCCGTTATCGACATGGTGGGATTTGCGGCTGCAACCGCGCATCGCGGACTGCGCCTGATTCGCGTGCCGACCACGATCCTCTCGCAAAACGATTCAGCGGTGGGAGTCAAGAACAGCATCAACGCATTCGGCAAGAAAAACTTCCTGGGGACGTTTACGCCGCCCTACGCGGTCTTGAACGATTCGAGCTTTCTTGTGACGCTGTCGGATCGGGACTGGCGCAGCGGTATCGCCGAAGCCATCAAAGTGGGATTAATCAAGGACGCCGCCTTCTTCGAATTTCTCGAGCAGCATGCGCCCGCGCTGGCCGCTCGCGACATGGCCAGCATGCAGCAGTTGATCTATCGGTGCGCCGATCTCCACGTTCAGCATATTGCGCAGAGCGGCGATCCTTTCGAGTTCGGCTCCTCCAGACCGCTCGATTACGGCCACTGGTCGGCGCACAAGTTGGAGCAGCTCACCAAGTACAAGTTGCGGCACGGTGAAGCCGTCGCTATCGGTATCGCTCTCGACACCACTTACTCTTATCTGGCGGGATTTCTGCCGGAGGATGAATGGCAGCGCGTGATCGGCCTTCTGGCCGCGATCGGATTTGCCTTGTATGTCCCGCAGCTCAGCGAGCATCTGGCGCAGCCAAATGATCCACGTTGCATTCTGCACGGACTGGCCGAGTTCCGGGAACATTTAGGCGGGGAACTGACGATTATGCTGCTGGAGGCCGTTGGCCGCAGTTTCGAGGTCCACAACGTGGATTTCGAAATCGTCAAGAGAAGCATCAGGCTGATCGAGAACCTTTCTCAGGGCGGTCACACTCCAAAAGTGGCAAGCTCGTCCGAACCTCAAATCTGTTTGAATGGAGGCCGATATGGATTACCCGTCCAGTACGTGCCCACTAAACCGGCGGCAGTTAGTCGATGAATACTTCATTGAAAACCGTACTAAACTTCTGGATATCGCTGCCTTCCTAGACCGGCTCGCGCGCGCCAAGGAGGACAGTCCGGAGCAGGATTTCCGGATGGCCGCGTTTCAGAGAGGGCTGGGTGTGTTGTCGGAATCATCGTCGTCGCGCGTCTCACAGATCGAGATGATTTTCAGCGATCCCACGACCGAGCCGCTCGAGAAGTTGGATGTTAAGAGCGCGCGCGGCGCGTACGAAGAGCGGAAGCAGGAGGTGCGTTAATGCAATATATTGACATCCACGCTCACATGGTTTCCCGCACCACCGATGATTATTATCAGATGGCGATGACGGGCTGCGTGGCCCTGACCGAGCCGGCTTTCTGGGCGGGGTGGGACCGGACCGGGGCGGACACATTCGAGGATTACTTCCGGCATTTGACCGAGTTCGAGCCCAAGCGCGCCGTCCAGTACGGCATTCAGCACTACTGCTGGCTGTGCCTCAATCCGAAGGAAGGCGAGAATCGCAAGCTTGCGCGTGAAGTGGTCGCGCGGATTCCGAAATATCTCGATCGTCCCACGGTGCTCGGGATTGGAGAAATCGGACTAAACCGGAACACACGCAATGAGCTCGAAACCTTCAAGGATCACGTCGAGCTGGCGATCGAGCACAATCAGCTGATTCATATTCACACGCCGCATCTGGAAGACAAGTACAAAGGCACGCGGCTGATCATCGACGCGCTCGAAAAGTACGCCAAGATCGATCCCCGGCGAGTCATGATCGACCACGCCGAGGAGCACACCATCGGAATGATTCTCGAGAGCGGCTTCTGGACCGGCATTACCCTCTATCCGCAAACGAAGGTTTCGCCGCAGCGGGCATTGGACCTGATCGAAGTTTATGGCCCCGAGAGAATCTGCGTGGCGTCGGCTTGCGACTGGGGCCCCAGCGTTCCCGTGGCCGTCCCTCAATTCATGATGGAGATGCGCCGGCGCCGGCACTCCGATGAGTTGATTCAACAGGTTGTTTACGAAAATCCGTTTGCATTCTTGAGTCAGAGCGCGCATTTCCAACTGCCACATCAGTCGAAGAACATCGCCGCCGCATCCAGATCATAGGCTCATGCAGCTCGGCAGCGACGGGAACTTCGAGCTGACCTACTGTACGAACATCCATCCCGGAAACGGTTGGGACGAGGTGTTTGCCAATCTGCGTAAGTACGGTCCGGCGCTGAAGAGCCGGCTTTCACCAAACGCGCCGTTCGGCCTGGGCTTGCGGCTTTCCAATCAGGAAGCGAAGGAACTGGTCGAAAGTAACTCTCTTGAAGAGCTGGCCGCATTTCTGGATGAGAACGGCCTGTACGTATCGATCCTGAACGGTTTCCCTTACGGCTCATTCCACCGCCAGGTAGTCAAGGCGGATGTGTTCGCTCCCGACTGGCGCGACAAGGAGCGGCTCGCTTACACGCTCCGCCTCGCGAAACTCCTGAAGCGTTTGCTGCCTGCGGGCGCGGAGGGAGGCATCTCCACAGTCCCGCTGTCGTACAAACGCTGGATTGCGCCAGGCGATGCCGAAGCTTGGCCCAGCATCGTTCAAAACATTACGGCCGTCGCTGAAACCATGGCGCGCATGCGGAGATCCGAGAACATCCTCATGCATCTCGATATTGAACCGGAACCAGATGGCCTGATCGAGAATGGTGCGGAGATTGTGGACTTCTACCAGAACCGGCTGATTCCCGTTGCGGCGCCAATGCTCGCCAAAGCGCTCGAGGTTTCGCTCGAGGAAGCGCGCGAGGACCTGCTCGAGCACGTGCGAATCTGTTTCGACACCTGTCATCTGGCCGTGGAATACGAGAATTTCGATGCGATGCTGAAACAGTTTACCGATGCGGGAATCAAGGTCGGGCGATTGCAGATCAGCTCGGCATTGAAAATCGAGCTGCATGGAGACACGCTTCGGCGAGCCGGACTCTCAGCCGACCTCGAGCCTTTTGCGGAATCGACTTATTTGCATCAGGTGATCGAGCGCCGCATAAGTGGGGAACTGCACAGATATCCGGACCTGATAAAAGCGCTGCCGAGTATCCAGGATCGCGAGGCCGCGGAATGGCGAATTCACTTTCATGTTCCTCTTTTTGTCGAGCAGTGCGGTAACTTTGGTTCCACGCAGGGGCAGATCCGAACCGCGATGGAGTTACTGAAGCGCAGTCATTTTACACGGCACCTGGAAATCGAGACCTATACCTGGGACGTGCTGCCGGCATCGTTGAAACAGGATCTGCTCGAATCGATTGTTCGCGAATATCAATGGGTGATCGAAGCATTCCAGGCTTGATGCCTCGAGGGCTTCCGCCAGTCTATGCCGCTCCGCAAAACAGCCGTTATCAACGTCGTGGGCCTGACCCCGGAACTGCTTGGACCGGACATGCCGCGGTTGACCGCCTGGGCCGGACGCGGAAAGACCACCAGTGTGCAGCCCGTTCTTCCCGCCGTCACCTGCAGCGCGCAAGCTACCTATCTGACCGGTGAATATCCGGCGAAACACGGCATCGTCGGAAACGGATGGTACTTTCGCGACGATTGTGAAATCAAGTTCTGGCGGCAATCGAACAAACTCATTCAAGCTCCGAAAATCTGGGAAACGGCCCGGGACTTTGACCCGAAGTTTACTTGTGCCAACCTATTCTGGTGGTATAACATGTACTCGACGGTCAACTACAGTGTCACGCCGCGGCCCATTTACGCAGCCGACGGCCGCAAATTCCCCGACACTTATACGACGCCTGCCAACTTACGCAACGAGCTCAAGGCCGAGTTAGGAACATTCCCGTTATTTAATTTCTGGGGTCCGAACACTTCGATCAAATCCAGTCAGTGGATTGCCGACGCTGCTAAGTGGGTCGATAAGAAGCGTCAACCTACTTTGTCTTTGGTCTATCTTCCCCATTTGGATTACAATCTTCAACGAGTCGGACCGCATCACCCGTCCATCCGGACGGATCTGCGGGAAATCGATTCTGTGTGCGGCGATCTGATCTCTTTCTACGAAGCGCATGGAACGCAAGTCATTGTGCTCTCCGAGTACGGGATTACCGAGGTTTCGAAGGCCGTCCACCTGAATCGTGAGCTCCGAAAAGCAGGGTTGCTGGCGGTGCGCGAAGAACTCGGTCTTGAACTGCTTGATCCCGGCGCCAGCGCGGCCTTCGCTGTCGCCGATCACCAGATCGCGCATGTGTACGTCAACGATCCACGTGTCAAGGCTCGTGTGCAGGCTTTAATTGAAAAGACAGACGGGGTTGAATCCGTTCTTGACGACGAAGGCAAGGCGGCGGCCGGACTGAATCACGAGCGCGCCGGTGATTTCGTCGCAATCGCGCGCCCGGACTCATGGTTCACTTACTATTACTGGTTAGATGACAAGAAGGCTCCGGACTTTGCGCGAACCGTGGACATTCACCGGAAACCAGGTTACGATCCGGTTGAGTTGTTTGTCGATCCGGCCCTTAAACTCCCAAAGTTGAAAGTGGGCGCCGTCTTACTCAAGAAACAACTCGGATTTCGCTACCTGCTCGATGTCATACCACTCGACGCCTCACTGGTGAAAGGGTCACACGGCCGGATCTCCGATTCGCCGGCCCGAGGTCCCCTATTTATCACACAGCAGCGGGATTTGGTTACTGCCAACTCCGTCCAGCCGACAGAAATTGCGGGCTTGATACTAAGACACCTCGGTGTTACTTAGCAGTTACGCCAGGATCGGCTTCACCACTTCACCGGTAACATCGGTCAGCCGGAAATGACGGCCTTGAAACTTATAAGTCAGCCGGGTGTGATCGATCCCGAGACAGTGCAGGATAGTCGCCTGCAGATCGTGCACATGAATGGGATCCTTCGTAATGTTGTAACAATAGTCGTCGGTCTCACCGAGCGCTACGCCGGGCTTGATGCCGCCGCCGGCCATCCACACCGTGAAACAGCGCGGATGATGGTCGCGGCCGTACTCCTCCGCGGTCAGGCGTCCCTGGCAATAGACGGTGCGCCCGAATTCGCCGCCCCAAACCACAAGCGTTTCATCCAGCATTCCGCGCTGCTCGAGATCCTGGATCAGCGCGGCCGATGCCTGATCCACTTCCTTGCAGCGCTTCGGCAGGTCCTGCGGAAGCTTGCCGTGGTGATCCCAATCGCGATGGAATAACTGAATGAAACGCACGCCGCGTTCGGCCAGCCGCCGGGCCAGCAGGCAATTTGCCGCAAAGGTGCCGGGCTTTTTCGCGTCATCGCCGTATAACTCGAACGTCTGCGCGGGCTCTTTGGAAAGATCCGTCAGCTCAGGCACCGAAGTCTGCATCCGGAACGCCATCTCATACTGCGAGACTCGCGTCGTGATTTCCGGATCGCCAAAGCTTTGCATGTTGATCTGATCCAGTTTTCCCAAAGCATCGAGAAAACGCCGGCGATCCTTTTCGTCGAATCCGGGCGGATTGGAAAGGTACAGCACCGGGTCACCCACAGATCGGAATTTCACACCCTGGTACTTGCTCGGGAGAAAGCCGCTGCCCCATAGCCGGTCGTAAAGCGGTTGGCCGCCGCCGCCGGACCCGGGTGAAATCAGCACCACGAACCCCGGCAGATCTTCGGTTTCGCAGCCAATGCCGTACGATAGCCACGCGCCAATGCTGGGCCTTCCGGAAATCTCGGCGCCGGTCTGAATAAACGTCACCGCCGGGTCATGGTTGATGGCCGAGGTGTTCATGCTCTTGATGAAAGTGAGCTGGTCCGCAATTTTCGCGGTGTGCGGCAACAGCTCGCTCACCCACGCGCCGGACTCGCCGTGCCGCGCGAATTTAAATTTCGAAGGAACTACCGGGAAGCTGGATTGAGTGGCGGACATCCCCGTCAGCCGCTGTCCCTTGCGAATGGATTCCGGCAGGTCGCTGCCCTGGAACTCGGTGAGGCGAGGCTTGTAATCGAACAGCTCCATCTGCGACGGCCCGCCTGACTGGAACAGATAAATCACGCGCCGCGCTTTGGGCGCGAAATGCGGCAAGCCCGGCAGCGCGCCGTATGCCTTGTGGCCCGGGACGCTCTCCGCGCGCATATCCTTACCGAGCAAGCTTGCAAGGGCCGCGATGCCGATGCCGGTAGCATTCAAGCCGAAGAAATGCCGCCGCGTCAGCATCAGGCCGTGTTCGTTACGAGGTCCCATCGTCATGCTCCCGTCTACTGCTTGGTCACCGTCTCATCCAGATTCAAGATGACGCTTGCGATGCTCGCATATGCCGCGAGTTCGCGGGCATTCGTCTTGGCGCGCGGAGAAGCGCCCTGATCCAGAAACTTTTCGGCGGATTTCTTGTCCGCACGATAGCGCGCTTCGAAACCTTGCAATGTATCGAGCACCACCTGCACTTCTTCGGGTTTAGGCGGACGCGCCAGCACCAGCCGGTACAGCAGATCGATTCGCTGCTCGCGTTTCTTGCCGCCTTCCCGGATCACTCGTTCGCCGAGTTTACGGGCGGCTTCGACAAACGTCACGTCATTCATCAGGTTGAGCGCCTGCAACGGTGTGTTGGTGCGCGTCTCGCGAACGGTGCACACTTCCCGATTGGGCGAATCGAAATTCACCATGAAGGGCGGCGCCACGGTCCGTTTCCAATAGGTGTAGAGGCTGCGCCGGTACAGGCCGTCGCCCGTATCCGGTTTGTATCCATCGCCGCCCGCAAGCTCCTGCCATAATCCGGGCGGCTGGTACGGTTTCACGGAAGGCCCGCCGACTTTTTCAACCAGCAGTCCCGACGCCGCAAGCGCCTGATCGCGAATCATCTCCGGACCGAGACGCAGCCGGGGGCCGCGCGCCAGCAGGCGGTTCTCCGGATCCTTCTGCAGCAGATCGGCGCCGACGGCGGAGGACTGCCGATACGTCGCGCTCGTGACGATGGTCTTTTGCAGCGCCTTCACATTCCAGCCGCTTTTCATGAATTCCGTCGCCAGCCAGTCGAGCAGTTCCAAATGCGCTGGCCATTCACCCTGCGACCCGAAATCCTGCACGGTCTTCACCAGACCGTTTCCGAAGTACATCTGCCAGAAGCGATTCACAATCACGCGCGACGTCAGCGGATTCGAGCGGTCAACCAGCCAGCGCGCCAGTCCCAGCCGATTTTTTGGCCATTGCGGATTCAGTGGCGGAAGGACGGCCGGTACGCCCGGATGAACCTCGTCGCCGTGATTGTCATAAGCGCCGCGCTTCAGCACATACGCCGGCCGTGGTTTTTCGGTGTCCGCCATTACCATCACGGTGGGAATGGACGCGTAAAAGCGCTCCCGCTCACGACGCGCCGCAAGCAGTTGGATGCGCGCCCGGCGCACCTCTTTGGGCGCGCGAAGCTCGAGGAACGCGAACCGCAGCTTGGCCGCCTGCGCTTGGCTGCGCGTTTCCGGGGACATGGCCGCAATCTGCTTTAGCGATTCCCGCAACGGAATCACAGCGGCTTCGTCCGGTGTAAGTGCAACTTTGTAGATCCGGGCGTCGTCAATCTGGCCGTTGTAGCGCAGCCCCGCCCCGGCGCCGATGCGAATCGGAACTTTGAAATCCATTGGCCAGTTGAGATCTTCAAACAGAACGTTGAACGGTTGCTCGACACCGTTCACGTAGATGTGCACGCCGGACGATTTGCGCTTTCCATCGTAGGTAACCAGCACGTGCTGCCACTCGTTGAGCTTTACCGGATCCGCGGTTTCGAGGCGCAGTCCAATGTCGGTCCAGCGGAAAACAACGTGCAGACGGATCTTTCCATCCATCAGATAAAGCCCGTGGCCGGAGCCTTCGGCATAGTCCTCGGCGTGCGAAAGGATCGCGCCTTTGTTCGATTTCGGATTGATCCACGCGGCATATGTGAACGGTTGGAGGTAATCGAAATTTGCCGCCGCGCCATCGCTTTCGACGAATCGCTTGCCATCGAAATCGCGCTCCGCACCGTCGAGCTGCTTCCGGAATACCAGGCCGTCCGTCATCGTCCAGTCCAATGGCTTCGACGACCGCGCCAGCTTCTGCTCCCATTTTTGCTGCGCGGCCACCCGCTTAGCTTCGAGCGATTTCCATTGCTCTTCAGCGCCGGCGACCTGCTGATCCAGCTCCGTCAGATGCCGTTGCTGTTCCGCGGTCGGGGCTTTGATGTACGGCTCCTCGTTGCCCCAGTTATAGACCAGCCCTTTTTCGGGAACGTTATTGAAATATGCAAAAAGCTGGTAGTACTCCTTCTGCTTGATCGGATCGTACTTGTGATCGTGACACCGCGCGCAGCCCACCGTCAGCCCGAGCCACACCGTTGAAGTTGTTTCGGCCCGGTCCGCCACGTACTCGACGCGAAACTCCTCCTGGACGATGCCGCCTTCCGCGCTGGTCCGGTGGTTGCGATGAAATGCAGTGGCGATGCGCTGGTCGAGCGTGGGATTCGGCAGCAGGTCGCCCGCCAGCTGTTCGATGGTGAATTCGTCAAACGGCATGTTGCGATTGAACGCATCGATAACCCAGTCCCGCCACCGCCACATCTGGCGCACGCCGTCGGTCTGATAGCCGTTGGTATCGCCGTATCGTGCCGCTTCCATCCACCTGAACGCCATCCGTTCCGCGTAACGAGCCGACGCAAGCAGCCGGCCCACGACTTTTTCGTACGCATCCGGCGAAGAGTCGTTCAGGAAGTCCTCCACCTCAGCGGGCGTTGGCGGCAGACCGGTCAGATCGAGCGTCACTCGACGGATCAGCGTGCGGCGGTCCGCCTCCGGGGAATGCTGCACTCCTTCGCGCTCGAGATGTTCCGCGACGAACGCGTCAATGGGATTGCGCGCCCAATTCTTCTCGCGTACTTCCGGAAGCGCCGGCCGCTTGGGGGCTATGAATGACCAGTGGCCTTCCCACTTGGCGCCCTGTTCGATCCAGCGCCGGATCAGGTCGATCTCGTGATCGGTGAGCTTTTCGCGGCCCATATAAGCCGGGGGCATGCGGGTGGCCGCGTCGTCGGTGGTGATGCGCCGATAAACTTCACTACTGGACGGATCGCCTGGCGCGAACGCTTTGCGCCCCTTGGCCAGATCGATCTTTGCGCCGCTCTCCACATCGAAGCGCAGCTTGGTTTTGCGATTGGCGGCATCCGGGCCGTGGCACGTATAACACTTGTCGGAAAAAATAGCGCGGATATCGCGGTTAAACTCGACCGCACCGCCGGCAGCCGCCAGGCAAGCGGGCAGCATCCACATCGCTGCGCCTAGTGCGCATGTAATCCGGATCCAACTCATCTCTATGTTTTAATGCTATCCCAACCGGAGTTCAGCGTGGACTGATCTCTTCCGCCGAGAAGCGTTGAAACACGGTAGCACCCTGGCCAAAATGAACCATGCCGGTCAACCCTTCGCTGAATTCCTTGTCTTCGGTTGTCTGCACAAGCTGGCGGTTCACAAAGACCCGGATTGATGATGCGCCGCGCTCGAGCGAAATCTGCTTTTCGGATGGATCGCCGGCCGATTGCGCGGGAATCCACGACGTCAGATCGATCGAATCCGGTTCGCTGAAGCGCTTCTTGACGACTTTGACGTAAAAACCGTGCGAGCCGGCGAACTGGCTGATCAGCCCCACATGGTATCCACCTTCATTCAAACGGCAGACGACGCCGCCGGCCGGCGGAAACACTTCTCCTTGCCCGCCGCGGTCATCCAGGCGCGAAGTTCTTAATGTGGCCGACACGCGGACTGTCAGCCTTGAACGTCGCGTCCGGCTCCGTTTGAAAAGCAGACAGTATCGCCGGGGCTATCGATAGTACTGCGATTCGCGCGCCAGTCATCCGTCAGAGCCCTTTGCTATCCGCCCGCGTTCTGTGTTAAATCCTATCCCAGCCGGAGGTGCCACGAAAGCATGAGCGATCAGACGCTATCCACCCGAAGAGATCTTGCCAGGCTCGCAATAGGCGGAGCGATGGCGCCGCTTGTGGCGCGAGGCGCAAAGAAACTGCCCGAACTTCCGCCCGGCATCAAAATTTCTTTACAGGTTCCGACCGATCCCGGCGACGAGGACCTGCAGTTCGCCAAGCAGCTCGGCGTCGAGTACCTGAACATTCCAACCGGCGGCGACAACGCCACGCTCGAAAATTTTGTACGGCTGAAAAGCAAAGTCGAGGCCGCCGGGCTTAAGGTCTGGAACATCGGCAACAGCAACGTGCACAATATGCCCGAGGTCACGCTCAACCTTCCGGGCCGCGATCAGAAAATCGAGGAGTACAAGACTTTTCTCCGGAACCTGGCCAAGGCCGGCATCTTCTACACTACCTACGCGCATATGGGCAACGGTATCTGGAGCACGGCGCAGGAAACCACTCGAGGCGGCGCTCCGGCCCGCGCATTCAATCTGGCGAAGGCCGACAAGGGTTACTGGGGCGGCAAAGTTTTTGAAGCCCCGCTGACTCACGGGCGCAAGTACTCGAAAGAAGAGATCTGGGAGAACTACACCTACTTCATCAAAGCTGTCGTACCGGTCGCTGAAGAAGTGGGTATGCGCATCGGTATTCATCCCGACGATCCGCCGGTTCCCGAGCTGGGGGGCGTGCCGCGTTGCATCTTCGGCAATTTCGATGGATATGTACGCGCTCTCGAGATCGCGAACAGCCCGAACATTGGCGTGTGCCTCTGCTGCGGTACCTGGATGGAGGGCGGTGAACTCATGGGCAAGAGCGTGGTCGAAGCCATTCGCTACTTCGGCAAGCAGGACCGGCTATGGAAAATTCATTTCCGCAACGTGAGTGCTCCGCTGCCATACTTCGTCGAGACGTTCGTGGATAACGGTTACACCGACATGTGGCAGGTCATGAAGGCGCTGCGTAAGGTGGATTTCCGCGGAGCCGTCATTGCAGATCATGTGCCCGCGATGGTCGGCGGCCGGCTGACCGGATGGGCGTACAGCATCGGCTACATCAAGGCTCTGCTCGCGCGCGCCAATGCCGAAGCCTAGCGGGATTTCCGTCGCGCGACCTGCGAAAATAAGAGAAACGGAAGCTGCCGCGCCATTCACTGGAGAACTCGCGCATTGAGCCGAACACCGCGAACCCGGAACAATTATGTCCTGATTGTTTTCGATAGCTGCCGCTACGATACGTTCGTGGAGGCGCGCCCGCGCGTAATGCGAAAGCTAGGGAAAGTCGAGCAGCGCTGGGCCTACGCATCCTGGACGGCGCCGTCGCATTACAACCTGCTCATGGGTCTGATGCCGCATTCGAGCCCGCGCAACGTCTACGCTTCCGAGTACTACAAGAACGATTTTTTCAAATTCAATGAACGGCTCGGGGCCGGCGGAGTCGAGTTCAAATCGTTCGTGCCGCGCCTCTATCTTCCGGTGTTGCTGCAGAAAATGGGGTATTCGACGCACGCCATGGTGTCGCTGCCGGTACTCAACCCCACCACCGTACTGAACAGCGGTTTCGACAGCTTCAAGCTCATGGAGAAGCACAACGACATGCGAGCCATGGTTCGCCAGATGCGGTTCGAGGGTGACGATCCATCCTTTTATCTGCTCAACGTCGGCGAGACCCATTATCCCTACGCGCTTCCCGACGAGCCTCCCGACGAATGGCCCCGGATCAGCGGCGTGCACGGCGTTTTCAAGCATCTGGATCAGGCCATCGTGGGCGGCAAGCTTCGCAGGAGCCGGTCGAAGATGTTCGACAATCGCAAGCTTCGCGCCCTGCGCGAGCGCCAGGTCGGGGCCGTGAAATATCTCGACCGCGTGGTGGAAGAGCTCTTCGACACCGTTCCGAAGAATACCTACGTCACCATCACTTCCGATCACGGTGAGCTGTTCGGCGAAGAAGGTTACTTCGGTCACGGGCCCATCCAGCACAAAAAAGTTTTCGAGGTGCCGTTCGTCGAGGGAAAAATCCGGTGAAGCGGCGTGGTCTGTTTGCTGCACTCGTCCTCGGGGCTTTGGCGATCGCCAGCGCCAGTCTTCCCCACGGCGATGTTCAACTGGCTTACATCGGCCCCGGCGCCGGCTTCGCTTTTCTGGGCTCTTTCCTTGCGCTGATCGCGTCGGTCCTGTTGAGTATCCTCTCGATCCTGATCTGGCCGTTTCGTATGGCGTGGCTCCTAGTCAGCCGCCGGCAGGGATTCCGTAAGGCGCGCGTCAAGAAACTGATCTTTCTGGGACTCGATGGTTTTGATCCCGGCCTCACGGAGCGATTTATGGCGGAGGGTAAGCTGCCGAACCTCAAGCAGCTCAAAGAGCAGGGTTCCTACCGCAGGCTGCGCACGACTTTTCCGGCGCTATCGCCGGTCGCGTGGTCCACCTTCGCTACAGGCGTCAATCCGGCGAAGCACAACATTTTCGATTTCCTGAATCGCGATCTGAAATCCTACGTCCCGGAGCTTTCCTCTTCGAAAGTGCGGCCGCCGCACCGGATTCTCCGCATCGGCAAATTTCGCATCCCGCTGTCGCGCCCGTCGGTCGAGATGCGCCGCAAGAGCGAGCCCTTTTGGAAGATTCTGGGCCGGCACTCAATCGGGTGTACCATCCTGCGCGTGCCCATCACGTTCCCGCCCGACCAGTTCAACGGCCGCCTGCTCTCCGCCATGTGCACGCCGGACCTGCGCGGAACACAGGGCAGTTTTTCCTGGTTCTCGACCGGCGAGGCAAACGGCCGTTGCGAAGGAGGCAACCGCTACCGGTTGCGGCGCGTTGACGGCGGTTTCGAAGGCGCGCTCGAAGGACCGGCAAACACATTTGTCGAAGGCAGCGCCCCGATGCAGATTCCCTTTCGCATCCACGAGAATCATCTCGAAATCCAGGACGAATCCTACCCGCTCGGCCGCGGCGAGTACACGCCTTGGATTCGTTTGCGCTTTCACGGCGGGCCCGGCGTTTCAGTCCACGGCATCGCGCGATTTCTACTCACTGAAACCGATCCCGAGTGCTCGCTCTACGCGACGCCCGTCCAGATTGACCCGGAAAATCCGGCGCTGCCCATCAGCCAGCCGTCTTATTACGCCGTCTATTTGTCGAAATTGCTGGGATCGTTTTCGACGCTGGGAATGGCCGAAGATACCTGGGCGCTGAATGAAGGCGCGATTGACGATGATGCTTTCCTGAAACAGGCCGACCTGATCAAACGCGAGCGCGAAGCCATGTTTTTCAGCGCGCTCGACCGGACGCGCCGCGGCGTCGTTGCGTGCGTCTTCGATACGACCGACCGCGTGCAGCACATGTTCTACCGCTATCTCGATCGCGGCGACGGCAAAGTGATCGAGGATTTGTATCGCGATATGGACCGGCTCGTCGGCGAAACCCAGAAGCATGTTGACGACGAAACCGCGCTGTTCGTTCTTTCCGATCACGGCTTTTGCTCGTTCCGGCGCGGCGTCAATCTCAACGCATGGCTGCATCAGAACGGTTATCTCGCGCTGACCGGCGGCGCGGCCGAAAGCGGAGATTACTTCGAAGGCGTGGACTGGAGCCGCACGCGCGCGTACACGTTCGGTTTGGGCGGTCTGTACTTGAACCTCAAGGGTCGCGAGTCACACGGCACCGTGAACCCGGCCGAAGCCGAGGCGCTCAAGAAAGAACTGATTCGCAAGCTGACCAATCTTCGTGACGACGAGATGAGCGAGATCGGCATCCGCAATGTTTACGCCGCCGGGGCGCTCTACAAAGGTCCGTACCTGGATGCCGCGCCCGATCTCATCGTTGGCTATGCCGCGGGTTATCGCACGTCCTGGGCGGCGGCCGTGGGCAAAGTCACTGCGCGAGTATTCGAAGCGAACACCAAGGCCTGGAGCGGCGATCATTGCGTGGACCCGCTGCTCGTCCCCGGTGTCCTTTTTTCCAACCGCAAGGTTGACGCGAAAGATCCGGGAATCGAAGACATGGCCCCGACGGCGCTCGAACTGTTCGGCGTCCAGCCGCCTGCGTGGATGGAAGGTAAATCTGTTTTTCGATTCGCGTAAATTGCCGCTTTGGGTCCTGCTCGTATTCGCCTTCACTCCGGCCTGCAGTGTTTCCCGTTCGAACGCCAACGGAAAACGCGTGATCGTGCTCGGCGTCGACGGCATGGATCCACAATTCGTCGAGCGTCACTGGAGCGCGCTCCCCAACCTCGCCCGCCTGCGCATGGAAGGAAATTTCAAATCGCTCGGGACCACAACGCCGCCGCAGAGTCCGGTCGCATGGTCGAGTTTCATTACCGGCATGGATCCGGACGGCCATGGGATTTACGATTTCGTGCATCGCGACCCGGCCACGTATCTCCCTTTCTCGTCGATGACCAAAACCGAAGAACCGCGGCACACGCTTTCGCTCGGGCCTTATCTGTTTCCGCTTTCGAAAGGGCGCGTCACGGCGTTGCGGCGCGGCCGGGCATTCTGGCAGATTCTGGCCGAGCACGGCATCCCCGTCACGATCATGCGCATGCCGACCAATTACCCGCCGGTTGAAAATGCCGGGCACGCCCTCGCCGGCATGGGTACACCTGACCTGCGCGGCACGTTCGGCACGTTTACGTTCTACACTGACGATCCCGAAGAGTTGTCGCGCAGCGTTTCGGGCGGGCGCATCGTGAAGGTGCCGATGTTCGAGCACCGCACCGTCCTTTCGATCGAAGGTCCCGTCAACTCGCTGCGAAAAGATCACGCCATGTCGACTGTTCCTCTAATCGTGGATGTCGACCCCGACAAACCAGTTGCGCGCGTTGCCGTCGGTGACTCGGCCGCCATCGTGCGGCAGGGCGAATGGTCCGGGTGGCTGCGCGCCGAATTTCCGCTGGTTCGTGGCCTCGCCAGCGCGACCGGCATGTTCCGCGTCTATGCCAGGCAGTTGCATCCACGCTTCGAGCTTTATGTGTCGCCAGTGAATATAGATCCCGACGTTCCGGAGCTGCCGATCTCCGCGCCCGCATCCTACAGCCGGGAGATCGCGTCCGCCATCGGTCCTTTCTACACGCAGGGAATCGCCGAAGATACCGCGGCTGCGCGCAATGGTGCCTTCAATCTGTCCGAATTCCTCTCCCAGAGCCGCCTGGTTTTTGAGGATGAACACAAGCTTCTGCGATACTCACTCGGCCGGTTCAAAGAGGGTCTGCTCTTTTTCTATTTCTCCAGCATTGACCAGAACTCGCACATGTTGTGGGGCAAGCACGATACGGAGTTGCTGGACACCTATCGGGCTGTCGACCTTGCGATCGGCGAAGTGCTCGAACACGCACGCGGCGCGGATGTGATCGTCATGTCCGATCATGGCTTCACTACGTTCGATCGCGGATTCAACCTCAACACCTGGCTCGCGCAGAGCGGTTATATGACGCTCGAGGCCGGTCCCGACGATGATGAAATTCCGTTCGCGCGCGTGGATTGGACCAAGACCAAAGCCTACGCACTGGGCCTGAACGGCCTTTATCTGAACCTCGCCGGACGGGAAAAGCAGGGCGCCATCGCAGCCGGCGATGAGAGCCGGGCACTGCTTCGAAAAATTGGCGAGGAGCTGCGCGCCTTTCGCGATCCCGCAAACGGCCGGCCCGTGGTCGAAACCGTTTACATGCCGCCTGTCAACAATACGGCGCCCGATCTGATCGTCGGTTACGCGCGCGGATATCGCGCTTCGTGGCAGACTGCCCTGGGCGCTGCGCCCGAGGCCGTCATTGAAAACAACACCGACGCCTGGGTTGGCGATCACTGCATCAATGCGGCCGATGTGCCGGGCGTGTTATTCAGTAATCGAAAAGTCCGCCTCGGGGATCCGCAACTCAAAGATGTGACGGTCTCCATTCTCAGCTTATTCGGACTTTCGCCCGGGGCAGGAATGTCCGGACGCAATATTTATTAGGAGGTGACGTGCCGTCCAAAGCCAGCGTAAAGCTGAATAAGACGCTCTGCCAGCGCGCCGCGCGGGTCGCGGAAAAGGCCGGCTACAGTTCAGTCGAGGAATTCATGGAGCACGTGCTTGAAAAAGAGCTCGCGCACTTTGAAGAGGCCGACTCCAAGGAGGAAGTCATCAAGAAGCTGAAAGGCCTCGGTTATATCGAGTGATCGATCTCGGTATGCCTGCGCTCGCGAGCCTTGTACCCATCAGCGTGCTCACTGGCATCGCGATGCTGGTCGTGTTCCGCCACGCATCTGACCAGGCGGAGGTCCGCCGCGCAAAAAATCTGGTGATTGCGCACCTGCTCGAGTTCCGGCTCTTCATGGATGAACCCGGGTTGATTTTCAAAGCGCAGCGCAACTTGGTCGTGGCGAATTTGCGCTTCATGAAACTGATGCTGCGGCCGGCCCTGATCCTGGCTTTGCCCACGGCATTTCTGCTCGCTCAGCTCGACGCGTTCTACGCCCGCGCTCCGCTTCGCGTCGGCCAGCCCGCCATCGTGACTGCGCAACTTAAAGAAGCCGGTCAGACTCTCGAATTACAAGCTTCAGGCGATTTCGCTATCGAAACGCCATCCGTCCGAGTTGTTGCTGAGAACCAGGTGAGCTGGCGCGTCCGCCCGGAACGCGCGGCGTCACAGCTACTGCAAATTTCAGGCGGCGGCCACACCATCACGAAAAGCATTTCGTCCGGTGGCGGTGTGCGTTATCTCTCCGAGCGGCGGACCGGCTCCGTTCTCGGTTTTCTCGTTCATCCAACCGAACTGCCATTCTCCGGCGCCCCCATCGAGTGGATCGAAGTTCGATATCCGCCGGCTGAGATTCTGCGTCTCCACTGGCTGGTCTGGTTTTTGGTGATCTCCGCGATTACGGCGCTGCTGCTCAAGCGCAGGTTTCGGGCATCGTTTTGATGCGGATCGTTCTGCTGTTCTTGTTGGGGTCCGCATTGGCTGCGCAACCCGCCGACCTGGCCGAGAAGGCGCGGCTGGCGCGAGATCTCGTTGTGGCCGGCAAACCCGAACAGGCTATCCCCATCTATGAAGAGCTCGTGCGCGCATTCCCCAATGACGCCGGCATCATCATGAACCTGGCGATCGCCGATTTCAAAATGAAACGTTATCGCGACACCATTCAACAGGCAGAGCGGGCGTTGCAGTTGCAGCCCGAACTGGCCAGCGCGAATCTGTTTCTCGGTGCGAGCTGGATCGAGCTCCATGAGCCTGCCCGCGCCGTTACGCCTCTGGAGAAGGTCATCGCCGCCCAGCCGAATGATCGCAACGCACGGCTGATGCTGGCAGATGCGCTGTTCGACCTTGGCAAGTATGAAGATTCCACGCGCCATTTTCAGAAGGTTTCCGAGCAGGCGCCTGAGAGTTCCAGAGCTTGGTATGGCCTGGCCCGGAGCTACGATGCGCTGGGTTCACGCGCCCGGCAGCAACTCGAGAATGGCGCCTCGGCATATGCGCTGGCCCTCAGCGCGGAGGATTATCGGAAGCAGCGGCGCTACGGCAGCGCGCACACGAATTATCGGCAAGCGCTGGCTAAGCAACCCGTCCTGCCCGGCCTTCATGCGGGTCTCGCCGCAGTGTACCGAAGCCTCGGACATCCCGACTGGGCCGCCGAGGAAGAACAACAGGAGGCCAAAATTCCCCCGTGTCCGGACGGCAGCCTTGCGTGCGATTTTAGAGCAGGGCGTTATGCCGAAATCATCCAAGCTGCGCGGGCCGATAACACTCCCGAACCGCTCTACTGGCTGGTGAAGAGCTACGAAGAGCTGGCCCGCCAGGCCTACGACCGGCTCTCGCGATTACCGCCATCACTCGAACGACACTTGCACGCCGCCAGAAGCTACGACACCGGCGGGCAGCCGCTCGAAGCCGCTAAAGAATGGCGCGAGGCGTTGAAGCTCTCGCCGGAAAATCGAGAAATTCAAACTGCACTCGTATGGTCGCTGTTCAAAGGAGGCGACTGCGAGAACCTGCTTCCCCTGGCCGGCCAATTGCTCGACCAGCAACCGGACTCCCGGGATCTCAATTTCCTTGTCGGCGCGAGCCTGCTGACTGTGGGCCGTCCCGAGAAAGCCGTCGGACACCTGGAAAATTCCATCCGTCAGGATTCGCAGTTCCTGCCCGCCCACGCCGTGCTTGGACGTGCTTTGCTTCGCGCCGGCAAGGCGACGGAAGCGATTCCGCACCTGAAGGCGGCACTCACCATTGATGAAGACGGCAGCGGCCATTTCCAACTGCTGCGCGCGTATCAAATCACCGGCCAGACAGATTTGGCCCGCCACGCGCTAGCCGAATACCAGGCGTTTCAGAAATTGGTGGAAGCCAGGGCAAGGTTCGAAGACGGAACAGCGATTACCCGCTGAGCTTCACACTTGCGGAAACGCGTCTCGGTTTTGAAAGCTTCGAGCGAATTGTAAACGATCGGGCAGTAGCAGGCGCGGTCGATGAACTCCCACATTCGGCTTGCAATCGAGCCGCTCCCTCGAACCACGTGCGGGAATCGAACGCAGTTGTCCGGCCGCGCTTCATAAACCGTGCAGTCGTTGCCTTTGAGAAAAACGCAGCCCGCGCCCTCCGTCCATTTGAGAATTCTGCCGCTATCCTTCTCCTCGGTGTATTGAGTCATGAATTCCTTGCGGGTGAGACTCAAGTGGGTCGCCAGCCGCTCCACGTCGCGTTCCGTCACCTCCACTGTTGCGACCCGGCAGCAATTCGCGCACACTGTGCAATCAATCTGGCCCTGTATCTCCTCGGCGATGCGGCGAAGAATCCGGTCGGAGTGGTCCCTCGTTTTTAGGTGCTTGCGAAACCGCTCGTTTTCCGGGCGTTTCTTTTCGCCCAGCATCCGAATTTGGATCAGATCTGTAAGCATTTGTTTTCCCCCGCTGACGCCGCGGTTAACAGGGGTAAATTATCCCGATTTCCGTAGGCTGCGAACCCCCTTGGAGCGGTGAAATTCCAGAATCTCACATTCCCCAAACGCCCCGAGCGTCTTTCATCGTACAAACAGCCTGAAGCCAGTACTTTGCCACTAGATTCATATTGACAAAGCACGGGTTTTGAGTGAACCTTGGCCTAATAGAAAGTAATTGCTCGTGGTCTGTGCATCTCGCTCAAGAGCGTTTTGCTGCTCAACGAAAGTCAAAGCATGCCAAGAAGTAGTGGGGAGGATTTCGCCATGTCGCGTATCTTGAAGGCACTCGTCTGCACGTT
>Ga0070696_100000423_pt1 | contig 26477 bp, 26 predicted proteins | sample KBSK1253metaG_FD_65474 | JGI IMG/M metagenome (GOLD analysis project Ga0070696, IMG submission 65474) | Corn, switchgrass and miscanthus rhizosphere microbial communities from Kellogg Biological Station, Michigan, USA - KBS K1-25-3 metaG | ecosystem: Host-associated > Plants > Roots >... | reverse complement strand
CTTCCCAAAGCCTTCGACGTGAAACTTCCAGAAGTGCCTGCGTGTCTGAAACGCATCAACTTTGGCTTGGGCTTCCTTCTGTTCAGCGCCGGCCAGTACACGTGTTGACTGAAGCCGGGCAGCGGCGCGGTCGTCATTCGTCGCCAGGTTGCGCGTCTTCGCATACTCCTTCAACTGCTTCCATTCTTCAGTTGTGTAAACGACATGTGGGGCCCTTTCCTTACCGATCTCCCTTCTAGTTGCAAGCGTCTTTTCCAGAGCGACTGTGAATTCGTGAGCGGTCCTGGCAGCCCATTTGACTTGTGTCGCGGGCGCTTCAGTTCTGATAAGGTGAGCAAGTTCCTCGCGAGCAACTTCCACCTTGGCTAGCAACCGGCTGGTTTCCTTCTCTGATCCGGGCCGCATCACCGGCTCGGCTTCTTGGCGACCGCTAAGCGGTTTTCCTCTGTCCCTGGCCTGGGACCTTTGGGCTGAGAGTCGTTGCTCGGCCAATCGCTCCCTACGATCATTGTCTCGTTCCGGCTTGGGTGGGATCGGTTCGCCTTTTCGATAAGCTTCGGCTGCCGCGATCTTCCACTGCCTCGTCTCCTCTTTTTTGCGAAGATGTTCGATGTAAGCACTCCGCTCGCCGGCAAACTCGGAATATATCTTCGCCCATTTCTCGTCGATGGAGGTGTATTGGTTCTTCGCCAGATATATCTTCCTTCCGTCAATCTGTCTGGCATGAAGGTACAGGTGTACGTGAGGGTGCTCGGTATCTCGGTGGATTGCTCCGAATGCAATGGCCTTTGGAAAGGTCTCTTTGAGTAACTCATTTGTCAGGCCGCGAATTTGTGAATTCGTAGCAGGTACATCAAACGACAGGATAAGCCGATAGTGTGTTCTTCCACCCTTTGCCTTCTCGAACTGTTCCAGGGAGCCGAAATAAGCGCGCAGTTTTGACGTCTTCTCATTAAGCCTTTTGTGACGACTTGGTGCGGTAATGCCAGCGGTGATCTTGTTGTGGCGAACGTTATCTCGTTCGGAGATCTGCCGAAGAACGCGCGATGATCTGTCTTCCTGTATCCCATAGTGATCTCCAGTGAGGTAGGCCGGCGCGTTCCAAGTCCACACTGGATCGGCCTCGTCACTTCGCTCTGTTTCGCGAAGAGCACTAGCACCAAGGTTTTCCTCTAATTCGGAAGTCGTGGCTATCTCGTGGTCCTGAAGTTTGAGTTGGATGGCACGATTGCGCTCATTAATAGGGTCCAATGCCGAGTAGCGAGTTATGTAGGAAGCATGAGCCGCTCCGGCTCCCGACGTTCCAACTCTGAACTTTGCAAAAGCTTCTGTCATCTTTGGTCTATCTTTCGGCCTGCCGCATCCAGAGTCGGCGCAACTCATCTAAAGCATCGGCGGCTGTTGAGAGAGCACTTTGTATCGCCTCTGAAGTGATGCTCCCTCGTTGCGAGTTGAGTTGCCGCGCGATCTGATTAAGGTTATTTCCGACTCTCGCAACCTCATTGATGGCCCAGCCGCGTTGAAACATGATCGTTTCGGCATGCTCCTTCTCTTCAGATGTCGGAGGTATGTCTTTGAGCGCGGCCTCGATCACGTAACGTGAAATAGAAAAACCAGCCTGTTTCGCGAGATCACTTATGCGTCGATGCTCATCATCTGTGAGCCGAACTCTCGTCGTTTTGGGATATAGTTTTCGTCCCGCCATCGGTTTTCTTCGAGGTCTCTTTGACCTTCGTGCATTCGCGGTGCCGCGAATGCGTATCCCGCCTTAAGCTCTAAATTCGCCAGTTCTTTTCCGTGGTCTAATCACAGTTCTTTCCCGTCGCCTAATGACGGTTCGTCCCGCTACTTTTGAGTGAGTTTATTCGCAATCTTCTAGGGCATGATTGATGCCGCAGAAGCTAGCTGGCGACTCGCCACAAATGACTCTACTCCCTCGTGTGAGAAGAGATAGGCTTCCGCCGAAAGCTTGATCCAGTCTTCGCACTTCATATTGAGGCTCGAAATAAGGGATCACGGGGGGCACCGTTCAAGGCACCGAGGCCTCGCATATGGGTGTTCAATTCGTGATCGAGCGGGATTACTCATCTTCTAAGCCCTTCTTCGAGACCGAATCTCTCGACCGCTGCGGAGAGGCAAGACGATCACAATTGATTGGCCATAGAATGCGCATCACGTCGTCCATCGTTCCGACACTCTATTAGACTGCTATCGCGCGCGGGTTTCAGATGTGGTCAGGACAGCGCGTTATCAGTGCTCAGTGTCTCTACCGATCGAGTCAAGAATGTCGACTATTTTGGGAGGAAGTTGTAGCGTCGCAGCCTTGAGATTCTCCCGAAGATGTTTGACTGAAGATGTGCCGGGGATCAGTAGAATGTTGGGAGAGCGCTGCAGAAGCCATGCAAGCGCAACCTGCATCGGCGTGGCCTGCAGTGACGTTGCTGCTGCTCCGAGCTTCGACGACTGTACCGTACTGAACCCTCCCAGCGGAAAGAACGGCACATAAGCTATCCCGTGTTCTGCGAGGTGATCGATAAAGTCATCATCGTTCCGGTGTGCCACGTTGCATAGGTTCTGTACGCAGACTATCTCCGTAATGCTCTGAGCCTCAGCAAACTGCTCGGGACTTATGTTACTCAGACCGACATGACGAATTAGTCCTTGACGCTTGAGTTCGGCCAGCACCGTCAATGGCTCTTCAATCGATCCCTGTGATGGTCCCATAACTCCGCCAACCCGGAGATTGACGACGTCTAGTTTGTCTAGCCCGAGATTTCTAAGGTTATCATGTACGGCATCAATCAGCTCTTGAGGCGAAAGCGCAGGAACCCAGGACTTGTCTTCACCGCGGCGAGCGCCTACCTTTGTGACTATTACCAGGTCATCAGGATACGGGTGAAGCTCCTGCTTAATGATCTGATTGGTCACATGCGGACCGTAATAGTCGCTGGTGTCGATATGATTGACGCCGGCCGTAATCGCCTCTCGCAGAACAGCAATCGCTACGTCAACATCACGGGGTGGTCCCCACACCTCCGCACCGGCAAGTTGCATCGCGCCATAGCCCATGCGGTTCAGAGTCATCGAGGTACCAGAGAGTGTGAAGCTGCCGCCAAGGTCCATCCGTTTCGCCATTGTGTTTCTCCGCTAGTGTGTAGCACGTGTAAATACTTCGGGCGATCCCGCCCTTCCAATTGTCGGACAGACTCTTCACTTCAACCAAGTCTTCAAAGCGATTTCAACAGTGCGCACGGTGCTTATTTCCGCAGAGTTTTCAACGCACCGCTCCAGGCGATTACCTGATCAAGCATGGCATTAACAGACTTCTCGTGCTGGAGGGCAGGCTTGAAAACGCTGAAGTTCTCAAAGTCCTTGAAAAAGCGATAGCCCGACCTGTGCGCGCACATCGGCGACCTGTAGTTCCCCCATCACCAATCGCAGATTCTCCACCGCCGTGCTCCCGCTGCGGCGCCATAGCCAACAAAACCGGCCGCCTTGTTGACCCACTCCTTGTAAAGATAATCAATTGCGTTCTTGAGCGCGCCTGAAGTTCCGTGGTTGTATTCGGGCGTAACAAACACATAGGCGTCGAAGGACCCGATTTTCTCCGACCATTTCTTGGTATGCTCGTGGGTGTACTGACCCATCATTGGCGACATCGGTTCGTCTAGGAGCGGCAGATTGAAATCTTTATATCCACGATCTCGAACTCGGCATCGCTACGCTTTTGCGAGCTTTCGTACACCCACTTGGCCACGGCCTCGGCCTTGCGACCTGGCCGCGTGCTTCCAATTATGATGGCTACTCTAAGCATAGATTCCTCCCTGCGGTCTTCCGCCGCCGATAATCGATCACTCACGAGTTGATCGCGCCCATCCTGCCCCGCTGGTAATCCTCAATTGCCAGGCGGATTTCGCCTTCGGTGTTCATCACGAAAGGCCCATAGCGTGCGACTGGTTCGTTCAAGGGTATTCCAGCGATGAGCAATACCTCGAGCGTGGCTTTCGAGTCCGTCGAATTTTCGATTCGCACATCGTCCCCGTCCTGCGCGATCAGTACCATCTGCCCGTCCCCAGCACCCTCGCTCTCCGCTCCAAACAACCCCTCGCCTTCCACGATGTAACCGAATGCGGTGTACTTCGGCGGCAAAGGCTGACCTTCCTGCCTTCTTTCGTCAAGTGGACTATCCTTGCTCGCCGGTCGGTGATATTCGCGCTGGCATTGCCGGTACGCTGCAATCTCGATCCCGGACAATACCCTGACGACTGCTCCGCTGAAGGTAGCGGACATCACCGTCACCGATGATGGACTCGGAAATAATCATTTGACCGTCACGAGAACGGACGCAAGCTTCTTCCAGATCATCGGTACAGCATTGTTTTTGAAAGCGGGTACCGTTCTGAATCACACTACGAAGCCCAATTACAACGTCACGGTCAATGTGGACGACACCTCTATCGGAGCGACGCCGGATGCAACCACAAACTATACCCTGACGGTTACCGCCCCACCTGCTGGCGGAAGCGCGACGCTCAGAATTACCGAAGTAGCGCCCTGGTCTAGCGGCGCCAGTTCGTTTGGTTCCGACTGGTTCGAGGTCACGAATACCGGCAATGCCAGCGCGAACATCAGCAGCTGGACGATGGACGACGATTCTGCAAACCCTAACAGCGCGCTCCTGACCGGCGTCACACAAGTCAAACCTAGTGAATCGGTCATCTTTATCGAGGTCACGTCGAGCCAAAACGCCACGACCGTCAAGAATGGAGGTGACGCAGACGCAGCTCGCGGTGGCTTCGACAAGGCGATCGAGGACTACAGGAAGGCATAGGCGCGGGCTGACTTCACGGATCTCAAAAGGCTGCGGGGCGACCCCCCGCGGCCTTTGAGATTCGGTAGCCAATATGGTTTTCTTTACTGCCCCTGGGAACCGCATCTTCCTCGGTGCGCCGAACTGGCATCGCTAAGGCAGACCTTGTTGGATGCGCACGATAACGGCACGATTTGGAAGTTTAGTTTCGGTCTCCCAGCCGATTGCCGGGCATTCGAATATCCAATGCGCTGATCTTATTCGTATCAAGCGTAAAGTGGAAATCCAAGAGAAGCGGATCGGGAAGACCGCTTTTATCAAAGTCGCCGTCTACTCTTAGTGTGACGATGGTTTTGCCATCGCCATTCATCAAGTCAACAGCATTCAATGTGACCCTTGCACCGATATATTTCTCGTCGCTCCATGTTTTGATCGCTGCGATCCCGCGATACTCTTGTCCCTCATCCGTGATGACTGCGCCTTCGGTGAGCGTAGCAAGAAATTCCTCACTCCCATGAGCGTTGGTTGCTTTGATAAACGCAGCAATTGATTGCGGCATCTGTAATTCTTTAGACATTGCATCTCCTGTTGGTTTGTTGTTGTTTGGATGTCAGACGGTAGGAATCGTTCCTCCGTCAATGACATACTCCGTACCAGTGATATACGAGGCGCGGCCGGACACCAGAAAGGCGACCAATTCTGCGACCTCTTCAGGGCGACCCGGTCGGCCCATCGGAATGCCTCCGATTGAATCGATCAGTCCTTGCCGAGCCGTACCCACGTCGGTTCCGGTGTTTTCTGCCAATCTCGCGATGAGTCTCTCAGCCGCCTGCGTCTCGATGAACCCGGGCGCGATCGAAATAACTCGCACACCGTTGGGGGCCACTTGGTTTGAAAGTCCTTTGCTATAGTTCGTTAGCGCCGCTTTGGCTGCGGCATACGCCAAGGTTGCATCATAAAGTGGAAGGGTTCGCTGAATAGACGAGATATGGATGATGACTCCCGATTTCTGTTCCAGCATTTTGGGCAGAAACGCTCGATCAAGGCGGACAGCAGCGAATAAGTTGTCATTAAAGGCCTCCTGCCAGTCATCGTCGCTTAAGACATCGGATGTGCCGATATAGCTCCTTGTTTATTATCAACAGAGAGAGTATAGGGTCGGGGAGAATCGCTTAAAATACGGATAATGAAATCCAAAGCGGATAAATTTATCCCTATGCGAATTTGTTAGAATCAGCCCTCTGAGGTTTTGGAATAACGATCATGTACCAAAGGAAGATTCCGATAGAGCCAAATTGCGGACTCGATCTCGTTAGAGAGGTCTTATATGGCAAGTGGAAAATCCACCTGCTCTATTTCATTTCGCAAGGGCACAAGCGACCCGGAGAATTACAAAGGATGATTCCTGGAGCCACCCGAAGAGTGTTAAACGCACAGTTGAATCAACTGGAAGAACACGAGCTGATTTCCAAAAGGATTTATGCCGAGTTACCGCCCAAGGTTGAATATAGCTTAACCGAGCTAGGAGAGAGCGTGCTGCCAGTTATTATGACCTTAGGGGAATGGGGTGATGATCATCAAGAACAACTACGCAAAGTGATTGCCAAAACCTATGAAGGATAACCGATAATCCAAGGCAGAAATGAACCAACCGACCCAACCCACCGCCGGCCAAAGAACGAACTATCCTATACAGCAAGTAGGACTCATCTTCCTCCGTTCTGCTGACGGTAGGGTAACCGGGCAAGCGCCCTACTTTCCGAAGAATTGTTGAGCCATAGCTTTGCGGAAGGCCTCGTCTCCCATTTGCAACCGCATCGCATGGGTTGCTTTTGCATCGCCCCCAGCGATATAGCGGAGCTGATCTTTCCCATCGGTGGCGGCTTCGTACACCACTTCGGCAATCTGTTCGGGAGAAGAGTATGTCTCAATCTGCTTAGGATCCGTGATCACACTCATGACCTTATCTACCAGTTTGTCATAAGCCTGGTGTCGGCCTGTGTCGAAAGAACGGCTAAAGAAATCCGTTTTCATTCCGCCCGGCTCCACGGTCTTCAAACCAATGCCAAACTGATTTAGCTCAAATGCCATGCTCTCACTCCAGCCTTCCAACGCCCATTTCGTGGCATGATAAAGGGAGTTAAACGGAACAGTGATCAATCCGCCGATCGAAGTTGTGTTGATAAAAAGCCCAGCTCCCTTCTCTCGGAAATAAGGGATAAAAGCTTTCGTAGTCCGAATCGCCCCCATCATGTTGGTGTCGACCATGCGAACGATTTGCTCGTCCGTAAGGCCTTCCAGAGGTCCCGCCAGACCATACCCGGCATTATTGAAAACCACATCCACGCCTCCCATTGCTAAGGTTTTGTCCACCGCAGTCTTGATCTGTTGTGGGTCGGTTACATCCAGCGGGAGCAATACAACGTTAGCGAGTTTATTGAGCTCAGTTTCCTTATCAGGACTTCGCATGGTGGCGATAACTTTCCATCCCTTTGAAGCAAACAGTTTTGCGGTAGCTCGACCGAGCCCGGAAGAACTGCCCGTAATAAAGATCGTTTTTTGATTTTGAGTACTCATTAACTCATACCTCCGTCAACGGCAAAACAGCACCCATAATATCGTCGCCACAAGCACGACTACCTAGTGGATTACGAGTCGTTGTGTCAGCGTATCGCCTTTCTTAGAGCGAACATCATTCCAAACACATCCACACAACACAGCATCGGGAGCAATGCGCTATTCCATGTCAGTCTCTACCAGTGACCCGATTCGGTTATTCGCCATCTAAGGAAGGTCGAACAGGAGGATCTCAGCGTTTTTCGTAGCTTGCAGTGACAGTGAGCTCTCTTCACTGACGGCAGCCCCATCGCTTGCTTGGAGAGGTATCCCGTTAACCACAACGTCCCCAATAATCACCTGTATCCAAGCGTGGCGGTGTTCGCTCAGCTCATATGGGATCTCATCTCCCTCCTCGAGGAGTGCATCGAAGACCTTCACGTCCTGATGAATGGTCAGTGAGCCGTCTCCCCCTTCGCGCGAAGCCAGCAATCGGAGTTTACCGTGTCGGCGGGCGGGAAACGAGCGCTGCTCGTACTCGGGCGCCAGTCCATCTTTTTCAGGCAGTATCCAGATTTGAAGAAAGTGAGTCGGGTCCGTTTTCGAAGGGTTAAACTCGCTGTGGCTGACGCCCGTGCCTGCGGTCATGCGCTGAAGCTCATTAGGGCGGAGCACTCCGCTTCCTCCGGACGAATCGTTATGCGCGAGGGCGCCTTTGACCACGTACGAAAGAATCTCCATGTTCTCGTGCGAGTGTGCGCCAAACCCTTGTGCCGGCGCGACGAAATCTTCGTTGATGACTCGCAGATCACGAAAACCCATGTAGCGTGCGTCATGGTAGCGATTGAAAGAGAATGTGTGATTGCTATCGAGCCATGAGGTTTGTGTCTTTCCACGCTCGCCGGCTAACCGCACCTTAATCATTTCAAATCATTCCTTTCCTGGTCTTACACTTCACGAGCCATTGCTTCGCTCAAAACTGGTAGGTCAACCTTACTAGCTCAGTGTTTTCATCCCGCCGTCGATAATCAAATCCGCGCCGATCACAAAGGCCGATTCAGAAGACGTGAGATAGAGTACCGCGGCGGCGATGTCTTCCGGCTGACCAAAGCGCTTCATCGGGACCTGAGAAACAATCCAGTCTTTGGTCTGCTGGAGTTCCCCAGCGGGTAGCTCTCGCGATAGGAAGGTGCTTTCGATTGGACCGGGGCTGATGCTATTGACTCGGATGCCCCGCTCGACCAGTTCGATTGCAAGAGTCTTGGCTAAACTGATTACAGCGGCCTTCGACGCGGCATAGACCGTGGTGTTTGGCATGGCCATATGACCGTTGATTGAGGCGTTTAACACGACGGCCGACCCGGCTCGCATAAGCGGCACCGCTTTCTGCACTGTGAATAAAAGGCCTTTCACGTTGACGTTGAACGTATCATCGAAGAATGATTCAGTAACCTCCTCCAGGGGAGTGAACTTCCCTGCCCCCGCGTTGACGAAGAGAGCGTCGATCCTGCCGAGCTTCTCGCGAATCGCGTCCATTGCCTTTTCAATATCCGAGATCTTTCCGGCGTCCGACTTTATTGCGAGCGTACCTGGGCCGATCTCTTCGGCCGCAGCCGCCAGCGACTTCTCGTCACGCCCAGTGATCACCACTGAAGCGCCTTCACGGGCATAAGCTTTCGCAACTCCCAGACCTATTCCCTTGTTGCCGCCTGTGACCACCGCTACTTTTTCCCTGAAGCGTTGTCCATCCATATAGTCTCCATTAGTGCAGATATCTCCTCAGCTCGGCGGCTGCGTGCTCAAACAGAGAACGAACCGCCGGCTCTTCCGCTAAGCCGTTCAGCAACCCGAAGTCGTGGATCATGCCGTCGTATCGGATCGTTGTCACGTTGACGCCCGCTTCGTCCAGTTTGCGACCGTACATCTCGCCTTCATCGCGCAGGATATCACTTTCCGCCACCTGAATCAGGGCGGGGGGCAGCCTTTTCAATTGCTCGACCGATGCCTGCAGGGGCGATGCGTAGATTTCCTTTCGCTCGTTAGGGTCAGTCGTGTAGAGATCCCACATCCACTTCATCAGGGGCGTAGTGAGAAAACGGTTCTCGCCAAACTGTTTGTGTGACTCTCTCTCGAAGGTAGCATCGGTGACCGGCCACATCATGATGTGAACTTTAATCTTCGGCCCACCCTGCTCTTTTGCCTTCAGCGCGGTCACGGCAGTCATATTCCCGCCAACACTGTTCCCCACGACAGCCAGATTATTTCCGTCAACCTCGATCTCGCCGCCGTGCTCAGCGACCCATTTCGTAGCGGCGTAGATTTCGTTTACCGCCCGCGGATATTTGGCGTCTGGCGTCGGCGTGTAATTGACGAAGACTCCGGCGAAACCGGTAAGAACGACGAGGTCACGCACCATGCGCTTGTGCGTCGGGTAATCGCCCAGCACCCAACCGCCGCCGTGTATGAAGATGAACACCGGGAGCTTGCCTTTGACGCCCTCGGGACGCACGACATTCAGTTTGATCGTGTAGCCATCAGCCGTGATCGTTTTCTCCGACTCTTCAATGCCGGAAAGATCGACGGGAGCGGATGCCTGGACGTTAACCAGCACCTCGCGCGCTTCGAGCGGAGGTAAAGTTTCAAGCGGGGGCCCGCCTGCAGAATTCAATACATTCAAGAACGCCTTCACGCCTCGTGAGAGACGCGGATCGGCAGCGACGTCTAATGGTTTTTCGCGCTCAACGTTTGGTGTACTCATGAGCTCTCCTTTCTGTGAACGAATACGTTGCGACTTTCGTCTGTTTTAGTCCTTAAGCTCGGTTAGTTACTAATCGTGAGAACAGCGCGGAACCGAACCCTTCCGCTGTGCATTTGCTCATATGCTTCGGCCACGCGATCAAGCGGATATTTTTCGATCATCGGATGGACACCGCTCAAGGCACTAAACTGCAGGGTGTCCTGCGAATCCTTGGCCGTACCCGCATACCAACCGGCAACTGATCTGGCTCCCATGATCAACGAGAACACATTGACAATAAGAGGTTCACCCGGCGCGGCGGGCACCAGCAGCGTCCCTCTTGGCGCCAACCCATCTACCAATGCAGAAATCGCCTGTGCATTCGGCGCAGTTGCCAAAATTACTTTCGCTCCTCCCAGCTTCTGTAACTCGGCTGCAACGTCAGTAGCAGCCGCGTCGATATAGTGCTGCGCGCCAAGGCTTCGCGCGAGAGGTTCTTTGTCGGTTCCGCGGTTAATCGCGATCGTGTCGAAACCCATTCGTCCGGCGTACTGAACTCCGAGATGACCCAGGCCGCCGATGCCGTGAACTGCGACTACGTCTCCCGAAAACGCGCCTGAATTTCGCAGCGCGTTGTAGGCTGTCACTCCTGCGCACATGAAAGGTCCCGCTTCCTCCGCGGGCAATTCATCGGGAATCTCAGCCAATGCGGACACGGGCGCAATCATATATTCGGCATAGCCGCCATCGAAATCAATGCCGGTGACTTTTCGATTGATGCACATCGCAAAGTCGCCACGCCGGCACTGCTCGCACATGAAGCAATGTCCACCATGCCAGCCAACGCCCACTCGCTGTCCGACGCTCCAGGAGGTGACGTTTTCGCCAACTGCATCGATGCGTCCGGCGATTTCGTGGCCTGGGACACGCGGATACGGAAGTCCCGGCCAGAGACCTTCTTTCACCAGAGAGTCACTGTGGCAAATGCCGCACGCTTCTACCTTCACCCGCACTTCGCCGGCTTTCGGCTCGGGGATCTCGCGCTCAACCAACTCAAAGTCTCCGCCGGGTTTGCCAATTTGCGCTGCTTTCATTTTCTCGCCCATAAGTCTTCCCCCTTATTATTGACGTGTTAACTCGATCATTCCCCGCTTCTCTTCCCGGCTGCTCTCGCGCTTTCTCTCGAAATCCACTCACGGATGTAGGGCGGGCAATGACGCAATTCCACGCCTCTTGCTTCGCATTCAGCCAGGAATCGAACAGTGTCCAGATCAACAAGCGTAACTTCGATTAGATCAAATGCTTTAGTTGGTGTTCTCTCTATTTCATCTAATAATGACTTAAGTTCTGATGAGACCAACTGACCAGATAACAAGAGAATTGTTTTGTTGTCTGTAGCGATTTTCTGAATCCGTAGAGTCATCCTGCCTTATTGCATTGGCAAGACGAATGCCCGTCCTAACTAACTGAATTCATTGAATCGTTCACTACGCCCTGCATGCCGAAGCTCAGCACTTGCTGATTTTGGGCAGATTTTGCTCAGTATGGAACTGGCGAAAACGCATCTTTTCCCACTTAACAGACGGGTTGGTTAAAGCGCGACGCGTTGACAGGCACATCGCTTGACGTATTTCTAGGCTCCGCTGAAACATCGAGGGTGATACTGCGTCTTCAATTCTCTCGCTACTCTATTTCGATGCGGTTATGGTTTCATAGACTCTGCTTGCTTCTCCCGAAGACCGACTCTTAACCGGATCAACGTTCAATCGGCCGCGCGGCTCCACGATAAGCTGGGAACTGCGTTGACGGGTGAAGAACGACCACATTGCCACCGTCCACACACGCAGCCTGTTGCCAAACGCCGGCAGATAGAGCACGTGTATAAGAGCCCAGGCAAGCCACGCCAAAAGGCCGCTCAGCTTCAGGGGGCGTGCATCTACAATCGCGTAGCCACGTCCGATCACTGCCATGGTTCCTTTGTCAAAATATCGAAATGGCTGCGGTGCGGCCCGACCACTTTCACGGTTCTTGATCACCTTGCTGACGTAACCACCCTGCTGCATCGCAACCTGCGCAACGCCCGGGAGCGGCTTGCCGTCTTGATCGAGCGAGGCAGTGTCGCCAATCACGAAGACCTCCGGATGCCCCGGCACACTGCAATCCTTTTCGACTCGGACACGTCCGGCCCTATCAGCGGGCGCGCTTAACCATTTGCCGGCCGGCGACGGCGTCACCCCAGCGGTCCAGATCACAGTGCGGCAAGGAATCCGTTCATCACCTATCACAACGCTTTCGTCATCAATCGCCTTGACCGGCTTTCCAAGCCGCACCTCCACGCCTACGCTCTCAAGACGAGCCTGGGCTTTGCGCGAAAGCTCTTCGGGAAAGGTCTCCAGGATGCGCGGCCCTGCTTGTGCCAGGATTATTCGTGCTCGTTGCGGATCGATCCGACGGAAATCGGACTTCAACGTGAACCGTCGCAACTCGGCCAGGGCTCCCGCCATCTCCACGCCGGTCGGTCCGGCGCCGACTAATACGAAGGTGAGGAGATCCTGGTGCTTAGATGGATCTTCTTCGATCTCCGCCGTCTCGAAGGCCTTCAGAACTTTTGCCCGAACAGACTCCGCGTCCGCCAGTGTTTTCATTCCAGGCGCGAAAGGGGCAAATTCGTTGTGACCGAAATAGCTGTGCGAAGCGCCGGTGGCCAGGATCAGATAATCATACTCAAACGGCGTGTCTGGTTGGCCAAGATAATCAACGAGCACTCGCCTTTTTGCGACATCGACTCCGGTGACTTCTGCCATACCAACTGTCACGTTGCGCTGTTTCCGGAGCAGATGACGAATCGGCGCGGCGATGTCACCGGAAGCCAGCATCGCCGTCGCTACCTGATAGAGCAGCGGCTGAAAGAGGTGGTGATTCGACCGGTCAATTAGCGTGACTCTAACGGGCGCGTTTCGTAATGAGCGGGCGGCCGCCAGTCCTCCGAAACCGCCCCCAACGATCACCACGTGTGGTAATTGATGCTTTGACATGATCTTAAGTCCTCGGGCCTCCGTCCTCGCTTCTCACGGCTTACCCTACTGAGCGAGTGGCCTAAGCCGCGATGCGATCCCTTGAGTTGACTCTCAAATGAGCCGCGTGAGCCGCGTGTAGCGCCGCGGCGGCGATGCTCGTCTCGCCGTCATCGCGGAAACAAGCCAGCTTCTTCCCGCTCGGATCGACGTCCAGGACCACAATGTCTCCAAGACGTAGCTGCCTTGTTGCGGATAAGTTCGCCAGCGGATGAACTACATACCGTTCGATCGCTCGCTTCAAGTGACGAGCGCCGTAACGATAGTCGGTTCCTTCAGCAAGCAGAAATTCCCTCGCTGCGGTCGTTGTCGTGAGGGTGAACCTCTCCGTCGCGCCTTCGTCGATCCGCTGTTGTACTGTTGCGAGCTCCAGCTCAACGATCCGACGCAACTCCGCTTCGCGGAGCCCACGGAACACCACCACCTTGTCAACGCGGTTCATAAACTCCGGCGAGAACTTCCGCCGGGCAGCTTCGATAGCAGTGCGATAAATCTTCTGATCCAGTTCGCTCGGCAGTAACCGGTCGCTATTGGTCAGCGCAAAGCCGATCGAGCCGTCGACCAACCTGCTTATTTGACGTGACCCAAGGTTTGAGGTCATGAAGATGATCGTTTGAGAGAAATCCACGCGCCGGTTGTCGCCGAGAGTAAGCGTTGCTTTGTCAAGAACTCCCAGCAACAGTTGCCACAGTGCGTCACTGGCCTTCTCGATCTCATCGAAGAGCACCAGAGTAAATGGGTTTTCGCTGGTGCAATACTTGTTTAAATTTTCCTGGGTCAGCAGCGGCTGGGTCTCGCGGTGGCCGAGATAGCCTGGCGGCGAGCCGATCAACTTGGCGATCTCGTGAGAGTGTTGGAATTCCGCGCAATCAATTTTAATGACGGCGTTGCAGTCTCCAAACAGCACCTCTGCGGCAGCTTCGACGACGTGAGTCTTGCCCGATCCCGTAGGCCCGAGAAATAGCATCGTCCCGATTGGTTTGTTGGGACTGGTCATCCCGGCCTGAATTACCTGGTAGATCGAAGCGAGCTTGCGAACGGCTCGCTCTTGTCCAACTACGCGATGACGAAGCGCCGCCTCAAAGTCCATTGCATTGACGCTCCTGCGGTCGGGATCAAGAGGAGCAAATCTTTCTGTGTTGCCGTTCTCGATGATGTCATGTGCGTTGATCGCTTTCGATATGGGATTGAGGCTATTCTTAAACATCTTGATTCCCTCCCGCCTGGTCGGTGATCTGCGTCTATCTGAACTCGACAGACAGGAGGGCAAGCCGAGGGCCAACGGTAAGTTGTTGATTCTACTTTGTAAGAGGTTGGAGTCCGTTAATTTCTCACGAAGGACCGCGAGAAGGTTGCCAGGATGCGGTGCTCCAAAGTGTTGGGTTCAAAATAAACAACTGTCGGGTTCGTGACGTGGAGGATGTTACGTGGAGTATTGTAGTGTCTCGGGTAGAGGAGGGATATGTAATGAAACAGAACCCTATTGCTCAAAACGTCCGCGCGTTCCGAAGAGCTCATCACTGGACGCAAGAGGAACTTGCAGCCGCATCCGGCGTTGATGTTCGCACTGTGCAGCGGGCCGAGGCTGGACATCCACTATCGGTCGAAAGTCTGCGGGCAATCGCCGCCGCTTTCGACACTACGCTCGACATGCTTTCAATATCGATCGAGGATTTCGAACGATATGTTGCTGAGTTTGAACAGAAGTATTCTCTTATTCATCTGAACCCTATTGAGAGTGGGGATGATGTAAATTACTTTCTGGGAAATAGCGACGCTTCCCAGTTTCAACGTATCGGTAAATTGACTGATCAGCAGGCTGATGCTTTCTCGGAGTTCGAGGAAGCGTTTAGGGATTGGAACGACCTTTGGAGTGATCTCAGTCCCGTTCATCGACGCGACGCGGAGCGCAGCATTGGAGAACATATAGAGACTCTGCAAAGCCTCGCCTTATCTATATCTATGGGTCAGAAACCTATGGGCTTAACACTTCGAAACAACGGCACGTCGGTACAATTACAGATCGTCTACTGCGCCGCGGTTCCTGGTAAGACCCCACTGCGTTTTCTCGCGCGAGACAAGGGGGTGCCGGTCTCATTTGTATAGATCGTGTGCTAAGGTTTTAGCATTTTGGTAGAAAGGAAACCTCGATGAATTATCAGGTGGTCACTAAAACCGTCAGCACGCAGCCGCTCGCCGCGGTGCGGCGACGCGTGCTCCCTCGAGACATTGGCCGCACCTGGAAGTCGGCTCTTGATCTCGTCTGGGAGTTCCTCCGACGACACGAGGGCTTGCGGACCGACGGGCATAATTGTTTCCTCTACCATCATTCCGTAGACAGGAATAGCAAAAGAGCAGTGTCCAGCACGATGATTTAACGATCATGCTCGCACTCCCGTGGTCATAGAATTTCGTTCAAATTACAACGATTTACCCAATTGCCCCTTTGCAGCCGCGACCACCTGGTGCGGTTCGAACCCGAACTTCCTCTGCAACTCCTTGAGCGGCGCCGAAGCGCCGAACGTCTTCATACCGATGACCTGTCCAGTAGGGCCAACGTATCGCTCCCATCCAAGAGTTGAACCCTGCTCCACAGCAACGCGAGCCTTCACGTCCGATGGCAGCACGCTTTCGCGGTACTCATCAGTCTGGTGTTCGAAGATCTCCCACGACGGCATCGACACCACTCGCGAACGAATGCCTTCGGCGAGTAGCTTTTCGTGGGCCTCGACTGCCAGGCTGACTTCGCTACCCGAGGCGATGAGGATTACTTCGGGTTTTCCGTCCGGCGCGTCCGCGAGAACGTACGCACCGTGCGCGACGCCGGAGGCCGAGGCATACGTGCTGCGATCGAACGTCGGCAGCGGTTGGCGCGACAATGCCAGCACCGCAGGCTGATGTTTTAGCTGAATGAGATAGCGATAAGCTTCGACTACCTCATTAGCATCGCCGGGTCGTAATGTGATCAGGCCCGGGATTGCGCGCAGAGAGACAAGTTGCTCAATCGGTTGGTGCGTGGGCCCATCTTCTCCGTCGCCCATCGCGTCATGCGTGAACACAAAGAGAGCGGGCAGTTCCATGAGCGACGCGAGCCGGATCCCGGGGCGCGCGTAGTCGCTGAAGATGAAGAAGCTCGCGCCGAAGGGCCGGAGTTTAGACAGCGAGAGTCCGTTCACAATCGCAGCCATCGCGTGTTCGCGAATCCCGAAATGCAGGTTCTTCCCACCGTAGCTCTCAGCCTGAAAATCTCCCGCGCCGGCAAAGGTCAGCGTAGTTTTGTTCGAAGGCCCGAGGTCCGCCGAGCCGCCAAGGAACCACGGAATATTCTGTGCCAGCACATTCAACACCTTGCCCGAAGCATCCCGCCCGGCAATGCCCTTTGCGTCCGGCTGAAAAACAGGGAGACTACGGTCCCAATCAACCGGGAGTTCGCGGCGCTGCATTAGCTCGATTTCGTTTGCCAGTTCGGGATACTTTTCGCGATAGGCTTCCAACAGCGATATCCATTCCCTCCGCAAACTCGAGCCGCGTGAGCCCACGCCCGATGCGAAATGTTCGTACACTCCATCAGGCACCAGAAACTTTTCATCCTCGGGCCATTCGTAGCCGCGTTTTACGAGCCGGATCTCGTCGTCGCCAAGCGGTTCACCATGAGCTGCCGCGGTGTCCTGCTTGTTCGGCGAGCCATAGCCGATGTGACTGTCCAACACGATGAATGTCGGACGACCCTTCGTCTCTCGGAAGATCTCGAGGGCGTGTTCGATGCGCTCGATATCGTTTGCGTCCCCGACTCTGAGCACGTTCCATCCATAAGCGAGAAAACGCGCCGCGACATCCTCGGTAAACGCGAGCTTGGTGTTCCCTTCGATGGTGATGTGGTTGTTGTCGTAGATCCAGCAGAGATTGTCGAGGCCGAGATGACCGGCCAGCGACGCCGCCTCGGAACCAATGCCCTCCATCAGGCAGCCGTCTCCGCACACCGCATAGATGTTGTAGTCGAAAATCTCGAAGCCGGGTTGGTTGTAGCGACTGGCGAGCCACTTCTCCGCGACGGCCATGCCAACGCTGGTAGCGACTCCCTGTCCAAGCGGCCCAGTCGTAGTCTCGACTCCCGACACCCAGTGGTACTCAGGGTGACCGGGCGCCTTGCTGTCGATCTGGCGGAATCGCCGAATGTCGTCGAGCGTCACCGAAGGGTCGCCCAGTCTTTCGTAATCGGCGTTCACCGCTCGGGTGCCGCTAAGATGGAGAGCCGACCAGAGTAACATCGAAGCGTGGCCGTTCGATAGAACGAAGCGATCCCGGTTGGGCCAGATTGGATCTTGCGGATCGAACTGCATCACTCGATTCCAGATCGTGTAGACCAATGGCGCCAGTGCCATCGGCGTGCCCGGGTGTCCGGACTTGGCCTGCTGAACGGCGTCGATTGAAAGCGTGCGAATCGTGTTGATGCACAGTTGATCGAGTTTTGAATCGGTCAATGAAGTGACAGCTTTTGAGCTCATAAGACTCTCCTCGTTATGATTTCGCGATATTTCCGATCGCCTTTGTTTCCAATGATGCGACTTTGCCCAGCCGGCGCAGGTGACGTTCGGCCTGACTGAACTCAGCGCCCAGGAAAGCTTCGACCAGATCCCAGGCCGCCTCCGGCCCGACAATGCGGCCGCCCATACAAATGATGTTCATGTGATCATCCTCGACACCTTGCCGGGCAGAGAAATGGTCGAGGATCAGACCGGCTCGCACACCCGGAACTTTGTTGGCGCATACCGATGCGCCGACACCGCTCCCGCAAACCGCCACTCCGCGCTCCACCTCACCGGCCGCTACCGCCCGAGCGAGAGGGAAAACAAAATCAGGATAATCATCGCCTGGACTCAGGCTGTGCGCGCCGAAGTCTCTAACCTCGTGACCCGCCGCCTGGAGACGTGCAAGCAATTCCTGCTTGAGTCCAAATCCACCATGATCGGTGGCGATTCCGATACGCATAATCACTCCTTAACAATGTGAGCCGGAACAATGAATCACTCAGCGGTGCTTCTCATCCCGACTCTGGGTTTACTCAGGCGCCTTCCGCCTTCAGGCTGCTATTTATCTTTCCCGCTGCCGCGCGATCCGCGAGCACCAGGGCACGATCCCTTTCAATCCGCCCTGCTGGAATCGAAGTATCCCCAGCGTAGAGGCGTCCAACCATTTCAGCTTTGTCATTACCGGTCACAAGCCACAGCACGCGACGCGACCGGTTGATAATCGGATAGGTCAACGTCATCCGGCGTCTTCCCTTATAATCTCCGGTGAGGGCGACGTCCGCATCCTCGACTCCCAGAACTGAATCTCCGGGTACCAGAGATGCGGTATGCCCGTCAGGCCCGAGTCCCAAATGAACGAGATCGAGAACAGGCGGCGAACCTGCAAGCTGACGGAGAGCTGCCGAATATTTAGCGGCTGCAAGAGTCAGGTCGGACGCTTCAACCGGCATCGCGTGAATCTGCTCAGGCCGCAACTCTGCTTGTCCAAGCAAGCTCTCACGCAAGTGCGTCAGGTTTCTATCATCGTCTCCATCCGGTGCGATTCGCTCATCTACCTGCACGACGTGCACGTTCTTCCACGGTAGGTCTTCATCCGACAGGGCGCGAAGCATAAGCCACGGCGTGCGGCCGCCGCTCGCAGCCATGACAAAGCGGCCACGCTCAGCAATCGCCGCTCTGGCATCCATAGCGACAATGGCGGCAGCCTCGCGAGCAACCGTATCGGCATCGGGAAATACTTCAATCTTCATGACACCTTCTCCGTCGTGGCTAATACGATCACTTCTCACGCGGCCTGGCTTGTAACCGCGGGCTCCTTTTCACCGATGGTTGGATTGCTCCAGCCTCCCGGCGGTGACACTCGCTCAACCTCGCTCGGTCCCCAGGTATTCTTGTCGTATTCGTAGACCGGGGTCCCCGCTGTCAACACCGGATCGACGATGTGCCATGCCTCTTCAACGTAATCCTCGCGCGCGAACAACGTTGCGTCTCCTTCCATCGCCGCACCGAGCACACGCTCGTAAGCATCTATCTGGCCGGCTTGCGGGGATCGGCTCGCAATCATCTCAACCGTCTGACCGGCTAACTCCTCACCCGGAGCTAAAGCCATCATTCCCAGCGCGATTGTGACGTCAGGATTGAGACGAAGCCGCACGTGGTTTTCCTTGAGGATCTCAGCAGGAATCAGTGATGGAGGCTTGTGAAACTTCCCTACGATTTCGGTACATGTCGCCGGCAAGCATTTCCCGGCCCGAATGTAGAAAGGAACCCCTTTCCAGCGCCATGAGTTGATCTCGAGCTTCAACGCGGCGAATGTTTCCGTCTGCGAATCGCTGGCTACTCCGCCTTCGTCGCGGTAGCCGCGGAATTGGCCGCGAACCAGCTCCTTCTCGGTTATCGGCTGAATCGCTTTCAGCACCTTGACCTTTTCGTCGCGGATGGATTCGCTGTCGAGCCTGGCCGGCTGCTCCATCGCCAGATTCGACAGAACCTGAAGAAGATGATTCTGGACCACATCGCGAATGGTGCCGGTCTTGTCGTAGAAAGCGCCCCGACCCTGGACGCCGAAGTCTTCTGCCATCGTGATCTGCACACTCTCGATGTAATTGCGATTCCAGAACGACTCGACAAACGTATTCGCGAAACGAAAGACCAGAAGATTGTTCACAGGCCGCTTTCCCAGGTAGTGATCGATTCGAAAGATGCTTGCCTCGTCGAAGGACCCAAGCAGAATCTGGTTCAGCTCTCGCGCTGATTCAAGATCATGTCCGAAAGGTTTTTCGACGATGATGCGGGCTCCTTTGGCGCTGCCGGATTGCGCCAGCTGTTCCACGACTGCTCCGAACAAGAGCGGTGGGATTGCCAGGTAGTGCGCGGGGCGTTCGGCCCCGTCGAGTTCCTTACGGAGTGCCTCAAACGTCGCTCGGTCCTGGTAGTCACCGTCAACGTAGCGCAACAACCCTCGCAATTTCTCGAAAGCCGACTGATCAACCCCGCCGTGTTTCTCGAGGCTGTCAAGCGCTCGCGCTCGGAACTGTTCGAGGTTCCAGCCAGCTTTGGCCACGCCGATGACCGGTACACTGAGGTGTCCACGCTTCACCATGCCCTGCAGCGCTGGAAAGATCTTCTTGTAAGCCAAATCGCCCGTCGCGCCGAAGAACACCAGCGCATCTGATCGTTGATTCTGCATGATCCCTCCTATGACTTTTCGGCTGCCTTCTCCAGGTGTCCGCCAAACTGATAGCGCATCGCGGATAAGAGTTTGTTTGCAAACGCCGCTTCACCGCGTGACTCGAATCGTTCGAATAAAGCAGTGGTGAGCACAGGCGCCGGCACTGCTTCATCAATCGCCGCCTTGATCGTCCAGCGGCCCTCGCCCGAGTCAGACACGCGTCCCGCGAAATTCGAGAGAGTCGGATTTTCGTGGAGAGCCGTCGCTGTCAGGTCCAGCAACCACGATGCGATTACGCTTCCTCGACGCCATACCTCGGCGATGTCACGCAGATTGAGGTCATACTGATAATGCTCGGGATCGCGTAAAGGTGTGGTCTCGGCGTCGATTCCCTGAACCTGATTGCCGATATTGGCGGAATGCAGTATGCCCAGGCCTTCGGCGTACGCGCCCATGATTCCGTACTCGATACCGTTATGCACCATCTTCACGAAGTGGCCGGCGCCGCTCGGCCCGCAGTGCAGATAACCGTTTTCGGCTGACCCTTCTGACTTCTCACGCCCAGGCGTTCGCAGAATGTCGCCAGCGCCTGGCGCCAGTGTCGCGAAGATCGGATCCAGTTGCTTAATCACATCCGTCTCGCCGCCGATCATCATGCAGTACCCACGCTCGAGTCCCCACACGCCGCCGCTTGTTCCCACGTCGACATAGTGAATGCCCTTCGACGCGACTTCTTTCGCGCGCCGAATGTCATCAACGTAATATGAATTCCCACCGTCAATAAGGATATCTCCTTCATCGAGCAGCGGTAGAAGATCAGCGATCGTGTCATCTACCACCGCCGCGGGAACCATCAACCAGACCGCCCGCGGCGCAGCGAGCTTCTTTACCAGCTCCGCCAGCGACGCTGCTCCAGTCGCCTTGTCCGCGGCGAGCTTGCTCACAGCTTGCGGCGACCGATCGAACACGACGCAGGTATGACCATTCTTGATTAGGCGCCGCACCATATTGGCGCCCATCCTGCCCAGTCCTATCATTCCAAGTTCCATGTGTCCTCCTTCTGCAAACAGTCAACTAACGCTTAGAGTCCGCGCATTAATTGACTGCGTTTCGTAACCGATGCATAGCGGTGCAAACCTCGCATAACTCTGCACCGAAAATCGATGAGCCGGCGACAAGCACGTTCGCTCCCGCGGCTACCGTCAATGGCGCAGTTGTCTCATCGATCCCTCCATCCACTTCCAATTCACATTCGGGTTTTAGCTGCTGGATCAATTGGGCCACACGCCGGATCTTGGGCAGCGTGGTATGAATGAACTGCTGGTGTCCGAATCCGGGATTGACAGTCATCACCAGGACTTGATTTACATCCGGCAGGATCTCTTCCAGCACAGTTGCCGGAGTTGCCGGATTAATAGCTACTCCCGCTCGCTTTCCCAGCGCCTTGATTCGCTGCACCGTGCGATGCAAATTGTTGTTGCCTTCCCAGTGGATGAGAAATGAATCAGAACCAGCTTCGACGAACTCTGACAAAAAGAAATCCGGATCCGAGATCATCATATGTATCTCAAGCGGTAGCCTGGTAACCCGTCTGAGTGATTTGACAATCGGCGCACCCATCATAATGTTCGGTACAAAGTGTCCATCCATGATGTCTACATGAATTCGATCAGCGCCGGCCATCTCCGCTTCGGCCACCTGCTCACCCAGGCGTGCAAAGTCGGCTGCGAGAATTGAAGGCGCTAACTTTACGATTCTGTTTGTAGCGCGTGAGACGAGTGTCTCCTCGCGCGACTCATAAGTCGAAGATAGCTGATTCACGACGGTGTCTTGCATTGCGCCGACTTCTCTCTTTCTTTCACGCGGCAATGATCTTAGTCCGAGCGCTCTCGAAGGTGTCCACAAACTCTCGATAGCGACGAGCAATTTGGGCGATCGCAGCTTCGCGTGTGATCTTCTTCGCCCTGAAATCAACAAGCGGTTGCCAGAAGTCCGTCCGGCCAACAGCGAAGCCAATGAACCCCAAAACTCCGGCTGCCGTCGCCAGCCATTCGTGCACCTTCTGGTCGTCTTCGCCGCGACCGAGAACGATGCACCCAACTTGTTCGCGGCCCGCGCGGCGCGCCGCGGTAACGATCTTCTCGCAGTCCTCGCGTCGATCCAGGCCTTCGATCTTCCAGACATCCGGTTCGACGCCCGCACCCTGAAGCTCGAGGATTGTCTGCACCATCAGCTTGGGGCGCAGTACCAGATCGTAGGCTTTCTTGTCTCCCCCGACGAAATCGAGTTGCTTCTGCTCCGCCGGCACCAGCAGCTCGAACATGAATAGGCTCTCCTGTTTGTCGTGCAAATAATCCGACAGTCGCTTGAGCCGAGCTGCTTGCCGCCGATTCAGGGTCCGGTCACCTTCAGGATTATATCGCACCAATACCTTGCAGAAGGTCGGTTGAAAGGCTTCGATATGTGAGGCGAAGTCTTCGCCGTACTCGAAATCGAACTCATCCTGACCGCTCTTCTCGGCGGGGCACGCGCTCGCATAGCCATTCGCCGCTGCATCACGAAGGATCGCCGCCCCGAATTGCTCATCAACCAGAATGCCGGCTCTCTCCTTCGGCACACCGGCTTCGACCGCTGCCTTGAAGCCGTCGTAAATCACCTGCTTGGCGGCGGCGATTTCAGCGGTTTGCGCGGCAGTCAAATCACCGTGCCACCCAAACATCTTGGTCTTGAATGAGCCGCGATGGTCGAAGGGCAGAATGTAAAGCGGTTTGTTATAGCCAATTGTTCTCATGATGCTGACCCCCCTTTCATGCTTCGATAGCGGCGGATCAGATTGATGGTTGAACTGTCGTGATCGAGCTGAGGCTCCGCCTTGCTCTCAAGCTCAGGAATGATGCGCTTCGCCAGCATCTTTCCAAGTTCGACTCCCCACTGGTCAAAGGAATCAATGTTCCAGACAACGCCCTGGGTGAAGACGGAGTGTTCGTAGAGGGCGACAAGCTTGCCGAGCGTTTCCGGCGTGAGCCGGTCGGCAAGAATCGTGTTCGAGGGCCGGTTGCCTTCGAAGACGCGGTGAGGCACAAGCCAATCCGGCGTGCCTTCTTCCTTCACCTGCTCGGGCGTCTTACCGAACGCAAGCGCCTCGGTCTGCGCGAACACATTTGCCAGGAGCATGTCGTGATGCGGGCCAATTGGATTGAGCGATTTCGCGAAAGCGATGAAATCGCATGGGATAAGCCTCGTTCCCTGGTGAATCAACTGATAGAACGAATGCTGCCCATTGGTTCCCGGCTCACCCCAATAGATGGGGCCGGTTTGATGTGTGACTTCAGTTCCTTCCAGCGTAACGTGCTTGCCGTTGCTCTCCATTGTCAACTGCTGCAGATATGCCGGGAACCGCTTCAGGTATTGCTCGTAAGGAAGGACGGCGACAGTTTGTGCGCCGAAGAATTCGTTGTACCAGACCGCGAGTAACCCCATTAGCACCGGCAGATTGCGATAAAAAGGTTCGGTGCGAAAATGCTCATCCATTTGATGGAAGCCGTCCAGCATCGCCCGGAAGTGCTCCGGGCCGATAGCGAGCATCGTCGAAAGGCCGATTGCCGAGTCCATTGAGTAGCGGCCGCCAACCCAATCCCAGAACTCGAACATGTTGGCGGTATCAATTCCGAACTTCGCCACTTCCGCAGCATTTGTAGAAACGGCCACAAAATGTTTCGCGACCGACGTCTCGTCGCCGCCCAACCCCTCCAGCGACCACGTGCGAGCCGTGTGAGCGTTCGTCATCGTCTCCAGCGTCGTAAAGGTTTTTGATGAGACGATGAAGAGCGTCTCCGCTGGATCGAGATCGCGGACAGCTTCAGCGAAGTCGGTGTCATCAATGTTGGAAACAAAGCGGAATGTCAGGTCCCGGTCGCTGTAGTGCTTGAGCGCCTCGTAAGCCATAACCGGCCCGAGATCGGAGCCACCGATTCCGATGTTCACGATGTTACGAATGCGTTTGCCGGTGTGACCTTTCCACGCGCCGCTACGCACGCGCTCTGAGAAATCGACCATCTTGTTGAGCACGGCGTGGACTTTTGGCACAACGTCCTCTCCGTCTACAACGATGGAAGTTCCTTCTGGCGCGCGCAGCGCCGTATGCAATACCGCTCGCTTTTCTGTGAGATTGATCTTCTCCCCCCGGAACATTGCGTCGATTCTTTCGCGCAAACCAGCTTCCTTCGCCAGCTGAAGTAGAAGATATACTGTCTCTTCAGTGATGCGATTCTTTGAGTAATCCAGATAAAGGCCCAACGCCTCGACCGACATTCGCTCGCCACGCTTCGGATCCTCTGAAAAAAGTTCTCGCAGATGAAGCTTCGATACGTCCTTGTGGTGCGACTCGAGTACTTCCCATGGTGAGAGCTTGACCGCTGATTGATTGTTGATTGCTGTTGCCATGTTTGTCTTCCTCTTGTTTTTCAGTTGATGCTTGTTAGGCAATACTGGACGCAGCCAGCGTTGCGCTCTTGGATGAGATCACCGTCATCAGCTCGTTCCAGGACTTCACAAACGATTCCGCCCCTTCATCTTGAAGTCGCGCAGCGAGAGCGTCTACATCAATCCCTGCTTTGCTGAACTTCGTTATCACTTCTTCACAGTCACCGCCGTCTGCCGGCAGCAGCTCGCCTAGTTCGGTGTGCGCGGCGAGTGCTTTCAATGTACCTTCGGGCATGGTGTTGACGGTGAAAGGCGCGGCGAGGCTCTTGATATAGAGGATGTCGGAGGCCTTCGGATCCTTGGTTCCGGTGCTTGCCCACAACAGACGCTGCGGACGCGCGCCAAGATTGTAGACGCGCGTCCAGCGCGGCGAGCCAAGCAGGGCGCGGGCTGCCTTGTAAGTACGCTTCGCGATGGCGATGCCGAGTTGATTGTGTAGCTCGTCCGGCGTTTTGCTCGCAACAGCAGAGTCCCAGCGGCTAATGAAGACCGACGCTACGGAACCGATGTTGGGATCCAGATCGGCCTCGATCCGTCGTTCGATGCCGCGCAGGAATGCTTCGGCCGCTGCCAGATACTGCTCACGGGAGAACAACAGGGTGACATTGACAGGGATTCCGGAAAAGATTGCTTCCTCAATCGCGGGCAAGCCCTCCCTGGTTCCGGGAATTTTGATCAACAGATTGGGACGAGCCGCACGCGCAAACAAATCCTTCGCTGCGGCAAGCGTGCTGGCTGTGTCGTGCGCCAACATCGGTGACACTTCCAATGACACCCATCCGTCGATGCCATTTGTCTTCTCGTAAACGGGTCGAAAGAGATCTGCCGCCCGCGTAAGATCTTCCAACGCGAGTTCAAAGAAGAGCGCCTCATTTGTCACGCCGTTCGCTAACTTGTTAGAGATCGCCGCGTCATACGCCGTGCTGTTCTTGATTGCGTGGTCGAAGATTGTCGGATTCGAGGTCAGTCCAGTCACCGACAGTTCGTTGATGTATTGTTTGAGCGTACCGCTGTCCAGCAGATCGCGCGTGATGTTGTCCAGCCAGAGACTCTGGCCCAGGTCATGAAGTAGTTGCGTCGCTTTCATCTTGTTACCTCAGCTAATTCGAAATCACGAAGGTTAGTAGGTTGCTCTTTTACATTGAGCAAGTGGTTTGTATCGTTCCACAACCGGATCACCGGCTGCGAGAGGTTGTGCTCATACCCAAGCGCGCTTACGCTCGCCGTATCCAACATAAAAGGTCTCGCATTGGCTATCGGCTCGACCTGGCACCAGCGCGCCGCAAACATGCGGAGAAAATGTCCACTCGAGAAAAGCAGAACGTTTCCTGAAACTGCTCGCACGAGTTCAACCACGCGGTCAGCGCGAGCGGCCACCTGCTGCGGTGATTCCCCGCCCGGACAACCGTCGCGGAATAGCTGCCAGCCTGGCCACTCTCCGTGAATTTGTTTGCTTGTCCGGCCTTCGTAGTTGCCGTAGTCCCACTCGACTAAGTCAGGAATGATTGCCGCCACATCTCCGAAGCCGGCCAGCTCACAAGTCCGTTGGGCACGCCGCAAAGGACTGGTGAATACAGTATTGAACCTCAGCCCACTGAGCCTCTCTCGAAGTCTCCGG
>Ga0070696_100000420_pt1 | contig 26506 bp, 23 predicted proteins | sample KBSK1253metaG_FD_65474 | JGI IMG/M metagenome (GOLD analysis project Ga0070696, IMG submission 65474) | Corn, switchgrass and miscanthus rhizosphere microbial communities from Kellogg Biological Station, Michigan, USA - KBS K1-25-3 metaG | ecosystem: Host-associated > Plants > Roots >... | reverse complement strand
GCTCGGCGGCGCCCGAGTATTCGATGTCGGCCACCACCGAGAGCGTGCTCCACGGCAACACGTCGAACCCCTGGAAGCAGGGCTACTCGGCCGGCGGCTCCACCGGCGGCGGCATGGCGGCGGTCATCGCCGGCATCGTGCCCGTTGCGCACGGCTCCGACATCGGCGGCTCCATCCGCATCCCGGCCTCCTGGTGCGGCGGCGTCGGCCTCAAGCCGTCGCGCATGCGCGTTTCGATCGCCCCGGTGGTGGACGAGGGCGGCTGGGGCTACTCCATGAACTTCGTGCAGACCAGGACCGTGCGCGACGCCGCCGCCATGCTCGACTGCGTTTCCATCCCGCAGCCCGGCGACCCCTTCATCATCCCCAAGCCGGACGAGCCCTACGCCACGCTCGCCACCAGGTCGCCCGGGAAGCTGAAGGTGGGCATCGTGCTCGACAAGCTGCTGGGCGTCGATGTCGATCCGGAGGTCGCCCAGGCGGTGGTGACCGCCGGCAAGGCCCTCGCCGACATGGGGCACGCGGTCGAGATGGCGAAGGTGGAGATCGACGGCGAGGCCATGGTGCGCGCCACCACCGACATCTTCTTCTTCGGCTTCGACTCCCGGCTCGACGCCTACGCCAGGCGCAGCGGCCGCAAGATCGGCCCCGATACGCTGGAGCCCGTGATTCTCTCCGTCTACGAGGCCGCCAGGGAGATCACGGCCGAGCGCTTCATCGCCGCCAATGCCGCGGCCAACGCGGCGCGCCGCCGCCTCGGCCAGTTCTTCAGCACGCACGACATCTGGCTCTCGCCCACCACCGCGCGCGTGTCCGAGCCCTGGGGCCGCTATCACCTCTCCAAGCCGGGGGTGGGCTGGCACAACCTGATCGCGGAGCTGTTCAACGCGCCCTGCCAGTACACCATTCCCCACAACGTCATGGGCACGCCGGCCATGTCGCTGCCGCTCGCCATGCATTCCACGGGCGTGCCCATCGGCGTGCAGATCGCCGCCAGGCCGGCAGCCGAGCACCTGCTGCTGCAGCTGGCGACGGCTCTGGAGGCGGCCATGCCCTGGCGCGACCGGGTCCCCCCGCTGCACGTCTCGCGGTGATGAGAGGTACACCCGTCATCCCGGAAGCCGAGCGCAGCGAGGCTATCCGGGACCTCATGAGACGAGTCGGCACACCTTCACGAGATCCCGGATCGGAGCGTTGCTCGCCGTTGGCTCGCACCGCTCCGTCCGGGATGACGGGTGATCTACTGCTGCTTGATACCGGCGTCGCGGATCACCTTGGCCCACTTCTCCATCTCGGTCTTGATCTGCGCCGCGAACTCGTCGGGCGAGTTGGCCACCACCTGGAAGCCGAGGTCGTCGAGCCGCTTCTGCACGTCGGGCAGCGCTACGATCTTCACCACCTCGCGATGGATGAGATCGACGATCGCCTTCGGCGTGGCCGTCGGCGCCAGCAGGCCGGTAAGCGTGTAGGCCTCCTGGCCGGCGAGGCCCGCCTCTGCGGCTGTCGGTACGTCCGGGAGGGCGGACACCCGCTTCTCGCTTGTCACCATCAGCGCCCGCAGCAGGCCGTCCTTGATCTGCGGCGCGGCGGGCGGCAGCGCGGTGACGGCCACCGGCGTGTGGCCTCCGACTGTGTTCTGAATGGCGGGGCCGGCGCCGGTGAACTGCACCGTCGCCAGGTCGATGCCCTGCGAGATGCGGAACATCTCGCCCGACAGGTGCGGCGTGCTGCCGACACCGGGCGCGGCGAAGCTGTACTTGCCGGGATTGGCCTTGACGAGGGCGACCAGCTCCTTGACGCTCTGCGCCGGAACAGAGGGGTGCACGGTCAGAACGTTGGGCGATACGGCCACCAGGGTGATGGGCGCGAAGTCCTTCACCGGGTCGTAGGGCACCTTGGCGAACAGGCTGGGGTTGACGACGAGGCCGGTGCTGGCAACCAGCAGCGTGTAGCCGTCGGCCGGCGACTGCGCCACCGCCGCTGTGCCGATGTTGCCGCCGGCGCCCGCCCGGTTCTCGACGTAGAACTGCTGGCCGAGGCTGGCCGAGAGCTTGTCGGCGACGATGCGGGCGATCACGTCGGTGGGCCCCGCCGGCGCGAACGGCACGATCACCTTCACCGGATGGTCGGGATAGCTCTGGGCCGAGGCCGCGCCGGCGCCAATCGTCAGGGCCAGCGCAACCGCCAGCCTCGCTAGTCTTCTCATGTCTTCCTCCCGTATCTGCCTGTTGGGCGCCCTTGTTTCGGGCGCTTGAAATCAGGTCGCGGTCGATCCGGCCCGGTTCCAGCCGCGGCCGCCGTCGCCCAGGCCCTCGTAGCCCGTATCGGTGACGAGCACCGTATCCTCCAGCTTGATGAAGCCGCGCGTCGGATGCTGCATGGTGGTCTCGATGGAGATCACCATGCCGGCCTCCAGCGGCCGGTCCGCATCGTAGGCGGCGTAGGAGAGCCGCGGCAGGTTCATGAGCCGCGGCGCCTCGTGGCTGACGAGACCCATGCCGTGCGCCATGTAGTGGGTGTATCTGGCGTGCGCGCTCTCCCGCACCATGCGCTCGCCGAGATCGATGATGTCGCCGCCGCGCGCGCCCGGCCGGACGGGTGAGCGCGTCGCCTGCTGCACCTCTTCGACGAAGCCCAGCAGGTCCTCCAGCTCGCTGTCGGGCTCGCCCAGGATGCCCATTCGGCACAGGTCGCCGATGTAGCCCTTGTAGTTGCCGCCGGAATCCAGCGAGAGAATATCGCCGGCCTGAATGCGCTGGTCGGAGCCGGGCGCACGGTTGAGGCTGGTGCCGACCGTATGCAGCAGATAGTCGAACACCAGGCCGCGGCTCACCTCCTCGCGCCGCAGCGTCTCGGCGATCTCGTGCTTGGCCATGCCGGGTTTGATCTGGCGCAAGGTGGCCAGCATGGTGTCAACGACGCGCTCCGATGCCTGCCGCAGGAGGCCGATTTCCTCGGGCGTCTTGCGCGCCCTGAGCCGCTCCAGCGGGAATACGGCGTCGACGATCTCGCAGTTGGAGAGCTCCCGGCGCAGCACGCCTTCCGCGTCGGCCGGCAGGAAGGCGGATTCCACGCCGATCCTGCGGATGCCGTCGCCCAGCTTCCTGATGTGCGCCGCCGCCTGCTCCATGGCAGCGACGCTGCCGGTGAAGCGCAGATCGAGATTCGTGGGCCAGAGCCGTCCCAGCTCCTGCTCGAAGGTCTCCATGGCGCAGCCGACGTAGGCGGCGCTCTCCGGCTTGCCCTTGCGGTAGATGAGCGCCGGCAGGTAGCGGGTGGTGCCGATCGCATCCATGGTCTCGAAGAAGAAGAACCGGTAGCCGCCGAGCAGATACTGGACGTTGTGCTTGGAGGTGGCGATGAGCACGTCGATGCCGGCCTCGTCGAGCAGCGCATCGAGGCGGGCGGCGTCGAAGGGAAGGGGCTTGCGGATCGTTGACTCTGCAACGGCCATGGATAGTCCTCCCTATCTTACTGAGTCATAAGAGGAGCGTTGTCTGATGCATGCCAGCCAGCGGGGCGGCTGCATGGTGTTTCCCGTTTCGGTCATAGTAGCATCGCCGCCAACGTTTCGAACACCCTCGCTCAGAGCCAGGCAGCCAGGAATTAAGGAGAGGACGCACCCGATGTCGGCAAACACGCCCGCCAGGAAGAAGCTCACCCGCCAGGACCTGGCCGAAGCCGCCGAGACCTACAAGAACTGGGGCAAGTGGGGGCCGGACGACGAGATCGGCACGCTCAACTATACGAGCCCGGAGGACATCGTGGCCGCCGCCCGTCTGGTCAAGAAGGGCAAGGTCATCTCGCTCGCTCTCAACTACGACGAGAAAGGCCCGCAGGGCGCCAAGAGCAACTACCCCGCGCTCGGCCGCATCAACCCGCTGCACGTCATGCTGCGCACCGGCACCGACGCCTACTCGGGCGTGCTCGACAAGCGGGGCATCCGCGCCTCCGACGACATGGTGATCATGCCGCTGCAGTGCGGCACGCAGTGGGACGGCCTGGGCCACGTGTTCTACGAGAACTCGATGTGGAACGGCTACGACTGCCGCGAGGTCACCTCCAACGGCGCCCAGAAGTGCGGCATCGAGAAGACCAAGTCCAGGATGGTGGGCCGCGGCGTGTTCCTCGACGTGGCCCGTGCCCTGGGCAGGGACTGCCTGGAGGACGGCTACGGCATCACCTGCGCCGACCTCGACCTGACGGCCCAGAAGCAGGGCGTGGACATGAAGCGCGGCGACTTCGTGGTGGTGCGCACCGGGCAGCTGGAGAAGTGCCTCACCCGCGGCAGTTGGGACGGCTACCCCGGCGGCGACGCCCCCGGCATGGCGTTCGAGACGCTGGAGTGGGTGCAGCGCACCGAGCTGGCGGCGCTTGCCACCGATACGTGGGGTGCCGAGGTGCGCCCCAACGACACCGAGCCCGGCATCACCCAGCCCTGGCACTGGATCACCATCCCCATCATGGGCATGACCATGGGCGAGATCTTCAACGTCAAGGAGCTGGCCGAGGACTGCGCGGTGGACGGGGTGTACGAGTACCTGTTCGTCGCCCCGGCGCTGCCGATCACGGGAGCCGTGGGGTCGCCGGTCAATCCGCTGGCGATAAAGTAGGTGGCTTCGCTGCTACGCGACCCAGCCAACGCATGACACGGCGCCCGCGGCACGACCGCGCGCTCGCAGCCGGAATATAGCGGCTTGACAGGATTTGCCTGCTGCCCCTGATGTGGGCCGTCGGGGGCTTCATTCTGTCTGGGGGACATTGATGGAAGCCACAACCACGGACTCGATTCTTCGTTGGCTAGATCAAAGCTTGGCTCGCCGGCTCTTTCTTGCCTTCATGGTGTCGGTAGTGGCCGCCAACATCTATGCTGCTCATATGTATTACTCGACCATCCACCCGACGCGTTGGTACTTCTACTTTTCAACACGCTACGCATCGGACGGCAATCTTATCAGAGGCGAGCGGAACGACGTAGGTGGGGAATGGTATTTGCAGCGCTGCACCCATGCGACCGGGTTGAAAGGCCAACCGGCCGCCTTCCATCGCGACGTCGAGCTCTGCAAGCAAGTCGGCGACGGTTCGGCGGAGCAGTGGGAACGTGCGAGAGCCGATTTTGGCGAACGCGTCGATGAGCTGTATTGGTACTATTATTGGGATCTGGCGGGGCTGCACACAGTTGCCACCGCTGCTGCCATCGGCTCCCGGCTTAGTTGTTTCGCGATTTATGGTTTTGTCTTGTGGATCATCAGGGGCACCGGCAAGGAGTGGTAGGGAATGTCACTCGATGCCTGGAAGGCCGAGCAGGAAGCGCGAAAACCCCCCTCGTGGAGTGCGGCTTTCGGGCAGCGTTCCGAGGTGCAGAACGCCCGCAAGCAGAATTGATAGCTCCGGACTCCCTCCAGTAACCTGCGCGTGGCCATGGCGCCGAGCAGCGCCGGCTTTGGGCCAAGCAAAGAAAGACCGATCATGCCGAGAATGACCGGTGCCGAGTGCCTGGCCGACATGCTGGCTGGATACGGCGTCACGCACGTCTTCATGGTGCCCGCCGTCCTGCGCCGCACCTTCGCCGAGATGGAGCGGCGCACCTCGATCAAGCGCATCCACGTCCACGGCGAGAAGTCCGCCGCCTACATGGCCGACGGCTACGCGCGCGCCTCCGGCCGGCCCGGCATCTGCATGGCCCAGGTGATCGGCGCGCTCAACCTCGCCGCCGGCCTGCGCGATGCCCACCTCGCCCATTCCCCCGTCATCGCCATGACCGGCGGGCGCGACCCCAAGACCAAGTTCCGCAAGGTCTACCAGGAGGTGGACGACGTGCCGGCGTTCGAGCCGGTGACCAAGTTCAACGCCACCATCGACGAGGTCTCCCGCATTCCCGACATGGTGCGCCAGGCCTTCCGCGTCGCCACCTCCGGCACGCCCGGCCCGGTGCACCTGCAGTTCCGGGGCAACGAGGGCCAGATCGACCTGGAGGAGGCCGACCTGGAGCCCCTGGTCGAGCCGCTGTTCGCGTCAGTGCCGCCGTTCCGGCCGGAGCCCGATGCGGCCAGCGTGATCGTCGCGCTGAAGGTGCTGCAGGAGGCCGCCCGGCCCGTGATCGTCGCCGGCGGCGGCGTGCGGGCCTCGGGCGCGGGGCCTGAGCTGATCGCGCTGGCCGAGCGGCTCGGCATCCCCGTCGCCACCTCGCTCAACGGCAAGGATTCGGTTCCCGGCAACCATCCGCTCGCCGTCGGCGTGGTGGGCACCTACTCGCGCGAGAGCGCCAACCGCGTGGTCGCTGAGGCCGACACCGTGTGCTTCGTCGGCACCGAGACCGGCGGCATGACCACGCACTTCTGGGCGGTGCCTAAGATCGGCGTCACGGCCGTGCAGATCGACATCGAGCCGCAGTCGCTGGGGCGTAACTACCCGCTCAAGGCCGCCGTCCTGGGCGACGCCAAGGTGACGCTGGCGCGCATGCTGGCGCACGTCAACGCCGACACCTCCGGCCGCCGCAACGCCTGGCTGCAGCAGGTCCAGGGCCTCTGTCGCGACTGGCGCGAGAAGTACGCCGCGGCGCTCGCCTCCGACGCCGTGCCGGTGCGGCCGGAGCGTCTCTGCGCCGAGCTGACGCGGTACACGCCCGAGGACGCCATCGTCGTGGTCGACACCGGCCACGCCGGCATGTGGATGGGCGGCATGTTCGACCTGACGAGCCCGCGCCAGAGCTACATGCGCAGCGCCGGGCACCTCGGCTGGGCGTTCCCTGCCGGCCTCGGCGCCAAGGCCGCGTGCCCCGAGCGGCCCGTCGTCGTCTTCACCGGCGACGCCGGCTTCTACTATCACCTGGCCGAGGTGGAGACCGCGACGCGCTGGGGTCTCAACACGGTCACGGTGGTCAACAACAACGGCGGCGGCAACCAGTCCAAGCGCGGTTTCGACCGCGCCTACGGCGGCACCCAGACCGAGCAGGCACGCGAGCTGTGGACCTACAGGCAGGTGAACTTCGCCAGCGTCGCCGAGAGCCTGGGTGCCTTGGGGCTCCGCGTGGAGCGGCCCGCCGACTTCGCCCCGGCCCTCAACCGCGCGCTCGCCGCCAACCGCCCCGTGGTCATCGACGTGGCCACCGACATCGAGGCCATCGCCCCCGGCGCGGTCGGTTAGGCGCCCTGGCCCTCGCCAACGCCGCGCACGCCATCCGATGAGCGGCGCCGCGCGCGGTCAATCGCTACCTCACGCCTCGTTCGACACCTTGACGAGGCTCTCCAGCGTGGCCCGCGCCCTCCCGTCGTCCAGCGCGGCGGCGGCCAGCGGCACGCCCTCGGCCAGCGTCCCGGTGCGGCCCGCCACCAGCAGCGCGGCGGCGGCGTTCAGCAGCACGGCGTGGCGGAAGGCGACCAGGTTGGGCGACTGCTGGCCCGCCAGCAGCGCCCGCATCTTGTCCGCGTTCTCCGCCGGGGTGCCGCCCAGGATCTCGCCGAACGGGTGCTGGCGCAGGCCGGCGTCCTCCGGCCGGACCTGCATCTGCGTGACCTTGCCGTCCTCCAGGGCGGCCACGTAGGTCGGCGCCGCGATGGAGATCTCGTCGGTGCCGTCCATGCCGTGCACCAGCCACGCCTTCTCCGACCCCAGCGCCCGCAAGGTCTCCGCCATCGGCCGCAGGAGGTGCTGGGTGAAGGCCCCCGTCAGCTGCCGCTTGACCCCGGCCGGGTTGGTCAGCGGTCCGAGGATATTGAAGATCGTCCGCACCCCGAGCTCGATGCGGGCCGGCATCACGTGGCGCATGGCGGCGTGATGGTTGGGCGCGTTCATGTAGCCCATGCCGCACTGGGCCAGCGAGCGCTCGATGGCGGCCACGCCGGCGTTGATGTTGACGCCCAGCAGCGCCAGCACGTCGGCCGTGCCGGTCTTGGACGACTGCGCCTTGTTGCCGTGCTTGGCGATGGGCACGCCCAGGCTCGCTGTCACGAGTGCGGCCGCCGTGGAGATGTTGAGCGTGCCCTTGCCGTCGCCGCCGGTGCCGACGATGTCGATGGCGCCGGCCGGAGCGCGCACCTTCGTGACCTTGGCGCGCATGATGGTGGCCGCGCCGACGATCTCCTCGATCGACTCGCCGCGCAGCCGCAGGATCATCAGGAAGCCGCCGATCTGCGAGGGTGTGGCGCGCCCGGACATGATGATGTCGAACGCCTCCTCGGCCTCCGCCTGGGTCAGGGCGGAATCGAGCGCGCGCGAGATATAGGGCCGGAGCGCCTGTGGGTCGGTTTCGGAGGCGGCGGGTGCGGGGGCTGACATGCGCGTCTTGCTCCAAGCGGGCAGGATTGCCCTGATTGCCCTTGCAGGAATGGCCCGACCTCGCCGACCCGTGTCGCGTGGACCCGTTCAGCGATTGCGCCGCGTGGCCGAATGGACGCGGCGGATGCTTGCACACTCCGCGCCCCGGATTCAATCGCGCAACGAACAGGCAGGCGATGGGCCAGAAGCAACGTTTCCGTCCGACAACACGTGCTTGCGCCGGTCTGTCCTGCCTGCCGGGCACATCGGCGATCTGGAGAGATTCGGCAGTCGGGCGTCGGCAGGGATCGGGGTCAGACCCCTTTCCCCCAACGTTGCGTTCTACGTCAGACGAAAGGGGTCTGACCCCGGCAACGGATCGGCGGATTTATTTCAAGTATGAAGTTGCTTTTCAGCCCAAAAGCCGGGTGCTAATCGTTCCAATGGGATAGGGCGAGGCATCCGGGCGTCCCGGGGCGTCCCGGGGCGTCCTGGGCGACGGTGGAGACTCGATGCTGAGGGACCGGATCGAGGCGAAGTGGATCGACGCCTTCGTGCGGGTCTTCGCGCTGTGCAAGGTGCAGCCTGGCGAAGCCTGCGCCATCCTCTCCGAGACCCAGTCGCGCCGCCTCAACGTGCATCTCGCCGAATTGGCGCTGGCGCGCCTCGGCGCCACGGCGTTCCACGTGGTGGTGCCGTCGAAGCCGCAGGACGCCCCGGTGCCTGTGCGCTCAACCGGCGCCTCCAATGCGCTCGCCGGCCAGCACGCCGCCATCGAGGGCCTGAAGGCGGCGGGCTTGGTCGTCGATCTGACCGTCGAGGGCCTTCTGCACGCCCGCGAGCTGCCGGAGGTGCTCTCGGGCGGCGCGCGGCTCATGATGATCTCCAACGAGCACCCCGAAGCGCTGGAGCGGCTGGTGCCCGAGCCGGCCATGGAGCTCCGTGTCAAGGCCGCCATCAAGCGGGCGCGCATCGCGAAGACGATGCGGGTTGTCTCCGCGGCCGGCACCGACCTGACGGTGGATCTGCGGGAGGCCTCCACGGCGGGCGTGTGGGGCTGGTGCGACCGGCCGCGCACCGTGGCCCACTGGCCGGGCGGGCTGGTCGTGAGCTTCCCCAGGGCGGGCTCGGTCAACGGCACGCTGGTGCTCGACGCCGGCGACGTGAACCTCACCTTCAAGCGCTACCTGGAGAGCCCCGTCCGGCTCACCATCGAGCAGGACTACGTGACCAGCATCGACGGGGCCGGCACCGACGCGGAGCTGATGCGCCGCTACTTCGCCGCCTGGGGCGACCGCGAGGCCTATGCCACCAGCCACGTCGGCTGGGGCATGAACGAGGCCGCCCGCTACGAGGCGCTCGCCATGTACGACCGGCGCGACACCAACGGCACGGAGATCCGCGCCTTCGCCGGCAACTTCCTGTTCTCCACCGGCGCCAACGAGTTCGCCAAGCGTTATACCAAGGGCCACTTTGACCTGCCCGTGCGCAACTGCACCATCACGCTGGACGGCGAGCCGGTGGTCGAGGAAGGCCGCCTCGTGGAGCTGCCGGCGTGACTAGGCGACCTACGTCCGAATTGAGCAAGGAGAGGGCCACAACGTTCCCTCCCCCCTTGTGGGGGAGGGACAGGGTGGGGGGGAATCACCAACCCCGAAGCTTGGGGTTCCCCCCACCCCTAGCCCCTCCCCACAAGGGGGAGGGGAATCCCGTCGCGGTTGTGGCGGGGTCTGAGGGTTCATCGGCAGCCGGGCTTGAAGCGAGGGTGCCGGGCGAGGCGGCAACGAGATGACGCCGCTAGTCCTCATTCATGGCATCGGCGCCGACGGCCGCATGTTCGAGCCCGTCGTCGAGCGGCTCGCGGACGCCGCCCACATCGTCGTCTGGAACCTGCCCGGCTACGGCGGTAAGCCGCTCGTCGGCCCCCTGACGTTCCCTGGCCTGGCAGCGGCGCTGGCAGCCGATCTCGAGGCCCTGGGTATCGATCGCGCGGTCCTGCTCGGCCATTCCATCGGCGGCATGGTGGTGCAGGAACTGGCCGCGACCTTCCCGCAGCGCGTGCGCGCCCTGATCCTGTCGGCGACGACCGCCGTCTTCGGCAGCCGCGACGGCTCGTTCCAGCGCGAGTTCCTTCAGGCGAGGCTCGGCCCCCTCGATGCCGGCCAGACCATGGCGCAGATGGGGGCGGAGGTCTCCCCGCGCCTCCTCGGCTCCGCAGCAGCGCCGGACGCCGCCGCGGCCCTGGTCAAGCTCATGTCCGAGGTGCCGGAGGCGACCTTCCGCGCCGCCGTCCAATGCCTCGTCACCTTCAACCGCCGCACCGAGCTGGAGCGCATCGCCGCGCCCACCCTCCTGATCGCCGGCGAGGAGGACACCAACGCGCCGCTCAAGGCCATGACGCGCATGGCGGAGGTCGTCCGCGGTGCCCGCCTCGAGGTGCTGGGCGGCATTGGCCACCTCGCTCCGCTCGAATGCCCCGACCGCTACGCCGACATCGTGCGGCGCTTTCTGGCCGAGCTGCCGCAAGAAGACCGAGCATGAGCATCGTGGACCTCGACAGCATCGACCTCGACGCGCCGATGTTCGATCCCGCCGCGTTCGGGATCGGCGAGGAGGAGGCAAGCCTCAACACCCTGGCGCGCCGCCTCGGCAAGGCCCGCTTCGCCCCCCGCGCCGCCGAGTACGACCGCGACGCCCGCTTCCCCGCCGAGAACTACCGCGACATGCGCGATGCCGGCCTGCTCCGCCTGTGCGTCTCCAAGGAGGAGGGAGGCCTCGGCGCCGGCTACCGCGCCTACATGACGACGGCCGCCGAGATCGGGCGCTACTGCGGCGCCACGGCGCTCACCTACAACATGCACGTCTGCTCGTGCCTGTGGACCGGGCCGCTCTCCGACGACCTCGACATGAGTGAGGCGGATCGCGCCGAGCACCGGCGCCGCCGCGCCATCCACTACGCCCGCATCGTCAAGGACGGCGCCATCTACGCCCAGCCCTTCTCGGAGGGCGGGGCGGCAGCCGCCGGCGCGGCGCCGTTCTCCACCTCGGCCAGGCGCGTGGAGGGCGGCTGGCGCATCGACGGCAAGAAGATCTTCGCCTCCCTGTCGGGCTCCGCCGACTACTACGGCATCCTGTGCGGCGAGACGAAGCCCGGCCAGCCGCCCTCGCGGCGCGACACCATGTACATCGCCGTCCCGGCCAACGCCGAGGGCGTGCAGGTGGTGGGCGACTGGGACCCGCTCGGCATGCGCGGCACCGTCTCGCGCACGCTCCTGCTCAAGGACGTATTCGTCGGCGACGACGAGACGCTGATGCCGCGCGGCGTCTACTACCAGGCGGCAGGACGCTGGCCGCACATGTTCATGACCCTGACGCCGAGCTACATGGGGATCGCCCAGGCGGCGTTCGACTTCACCGTGCAGTACCTGCGCGGCGAGATCCCCGGCACCGGCCCGGAGAAGCGCCGCAAGTTCGCCACCAAGCAGGTGGCCATTGCGCAGATGTTCGTCACCCTGCAGCAGACCAAGGCCCTGTGGTTCCAGGCCATCACCGAGGCGCGCGCCGACCCGGCAAAGGAGCAGGCGCTTCGCGCCTACGCCGCCCAGTACACCGTGATGGAGAATTCCAACGAGCTCTGCCGCCTCGCGATCCGCACCTGCGGCGGCCAGTCCATGCTCAAGGCATTGCCGCTGGAGCGGCTCTATCGGGATAGTCGTTGCGGCTCGCTGATGCTGCCGTGGACCGCCGAGATCTGCCTCGACCGCATCGGCCGCGAGGCTTTGTACGAGCCCGGCGAGACGGACGATTGACAAAGCGGGAATGGGGAGTGGGGAGTAGCTGGTATGAACCGGACGATTCCCCACTCCCCACTCCCCATTCCCGCCTGGCTTCGCGACCGCACGATCTGACCTATGACCGACATCTCCCTCTGGATCGAGCGGCACGCCGGCTTCCACCCCGGCAGGACCGCGATTCGCTTCCAAGGCCAGGCGCTCTCCTACGCCGATCTCGCCCACGGCATCGAGCGCGCCGCCGCCATGCTCCGCGGCGAGCTCGGCTTGCGCCGAGGCGACCGCATCGCTTGGCTCGGGCTCAACCACCCCGACATGCTGGGCTTGCTGTTCGCTGCGGCCCGCTGCGGCCTGATCCTGGTGCCCATCAACTGGCGCCTCGCCCCGCCGGAGATCGGCTTCATCCTGCGCGACGCCGGCGCCAAGGTGCTGTTCGCCCAGCGCGACCTTGCCGCCGGCCTCGGGCCCGAGACCCTGCCCGAGGACTGCCGGCTGGTGCTGGCCGACGCCGCGGACGGCCAGACGCCCAATCTCTACGATCTCATCGCCGCGGCGGGAGAGCCGCCGGGACACGGCGGCGGCCCCAACGACCCGCTCCTCATCGTCTACACCTCCGGGACCACCGGCCGCCCCAAGGGCGCGGTGCTGACCCAGAGGGCGCTGGAGGCCAACGCCGCCAACGCGGTCCACATGCACGACATGACGGTGCGCGACCACATCCTCACCGTGCTGCCCCTGTTCCATGTCGGCGGCCTCAACATCCAGACCACGCCGGCCCTGAAGGTGGGAGCCACCGTCACCCTGCACGACCGCTTCGATCCCGGCGCCTTCCTGGCCGCCGTCCGCGCCGACCAGCCGACCCTCACGGTGCTGGTGCCCGCCACCATCTCGGCCGTCCTCGCCCACCCTCGATGGCCCGAGACCGACCTGTCCTCCCTGCGCGCCGTCACGACCGGCTCGATGGCGGTGCCCATCGCTCTGATCGAGGCGTTCCACGCCCGCGGCGTGCCGGTGATCCAGATCTACGGCTCCACCGAGACCGCCCCCGTCGCCGTCTACCAGCGCATCCCCGAGGCCTTCGACAGCGTCGGCTGCATGGGCCGCGTGGGCCTGCATACCGAGGTGCGCGTGGTCGATGCCGGGGGCGCCGATGTCGGCCCCAGCGTGGCGGGCGAGGTGCTGGCGCGCGGCGAGCATGTGGCCGCCGGCTACTGGAACGACCCGGCAAGCACGGCCAAGGCCTTCGCCGACGGCTGGTTCCGCTCCGGCGACATCGCCGAGTACGACGCCGAGGGCCGCTTCTGGTTCAAGGACCGCATCAAGAACGTGATCGTCTCCGGCGGCGAGAACGTCTATCCCGCCGAGGTGGAGCGTGTGCTGCACGAGATGCCCGGCATCCGCGAATGCCAGGTGATCGGGCGCCCGGACGCGCGCTGGGGCATGGTGCCGGTGGCGGCCGTGGTCGCCGACGCCGGCCTCTCGCGCGAGGCCGTCCTGGCCCACTTCGACGGCAGGCTGGCACGCTTCAAGCACCCCCGCGACGTGGTGTTTCTGGACGAGCTGCCCAGGAATGCCATGGGCAAAGTGCGCCTCGACGAGCTGGCGAGGATCGTGGAAGGCAGGTTGGGGTAGGCGCGTGGGCGCGGCGCGACCGGCCGTCGCGTGGCCCCACGCCGCCCGTTTTGCGCTTCCGCCCGTCGAGCCGGGGTGTGCTACAACTCGCCCGTACAGTCTGGGTGGAGAGCGGCGCGTTGCAGTCTCGCGCGCATCGGCTTTGGTCGCGGCTGGGGAGCCTTGGGCAGCGCCTGGGCGACCTTGCGGAGCTTGCCGCGGCCCGCCTTGTCCTTCGCCGCGCCGAGCTGGCCCTTGCGGCGGCCCTCGTCGCGCTGTTCGTGATCGCCGGCGGACTGTCCCCGAAGGTCGCGCTGCTCGGCCTCGCCGCAGCCCTGGCAATGGCTGCGCTCTGGCCCGGTGACGACACCCTCGCCGACGCCGCGCAGCGCGCTTCCGCCCAGGCCGGCGTGGACGGCCAGCTCTGGCGGCTGGTGGTCGATGCGGTGCCGGAGCCGGCCGTGGCCCTCAACGCGGCGGCGCGCATCGTGCACGCCAACCGCCTGGCCGAGGAGCAGTTCGGCGCCGGTCGCCGCGGCGGCCATATCGCCTCCATGAGCCGCGACCCCGGCCTCCTGTCGGCTGTCGAGGAGGCGCTCGCCACCCGCCAGCCCCGGACGGTCGAGCTGCACGGCCGGGTGCCCGTCGAACGGCGCCTGCTCGCGTCCATCGTCCCCCTCGACCGGGCTGCGTCCTCATCCACCGCGCGCGACATCCCCGTCCTGCTGATCGCTTTCCGCGACCTCTCCGAGCAGGACCGGCTGGCCCGCATGCGGGCGGATTTCGTCGCCAACGCCAGCCACGAGCTGCGCACCCCGCTGGCCTACCTCAAGGGCTCGGTGGAGACCCTGCAGGGGCCTGCAAAGGACGACCCGGCCGCCCGCGAGACCTTTCTCAAGACCATGGGCGAGCAGGCGGAGCGCATGTCGCGCCTGGTGGACGACCTGCTGTCCCTCTCCCGCGTGGAGATGCGCGAGTACCTGCCGCCCTCCGGCGAGGTTGACCTGAGGGCCGTCCTTGCCGACGCGGCGCAGACTTTGGAGCCCATGGCGCAACAGGCCGGCGTCACCCTGTCGCTGTCCGGAGAGGACCATGCGGCCCTCGTGCGGGGCGACCATGACGAGTTGGCCCAGGTGTTCCAGAACCTCATCCAGAACGCCATCAAGTACGGCCGCCAGGGCGGCAAGGTCGAGGTGCGCCTGTCGCAGGAGCCGGGTGGCCGGGCTGTCCGCTACCGGGTGGACGTGACCGACGACGGCCCCGGCATCGCCCCGCAGCACCTGCCGCGGCTCACCGAGCGCTTCTACCGGGTCAGTGTGGCAGCCAGCCGTGAGAAGGGCGGCACCGGCCTCGGCCTCGCCATCGTCAAGCACATCCTCAACCGCCACCGCGGCGAGCTGGCGATCCACTCGCAGCTCGGCCAGGGCTCCACGTTCTCGGTGGTCCTGCCGGGCGTGACGTAGGGGTCAGACCCCGGTCGAGAGGGGCCTATCCGCCGGCAGCGATTAGCTGTAGCTAAATCAGCGCGTTATAGTGTCATACGGCGGCCATTTGGTTGCGGTAGAGGCGACGCACGCCGCCGGGCACGCCGAATGCCGGCACCAAGGTCCGGGCCGACTGCAGCGTTCCATCACCGCAACCCGCTGCCCTGGAGGAGCTGCCACATGCATGAGCATATCGTCAGGTCGTTCGACCAGGAGCTGGAGCTGCTCGACAAGAAGATCGCCCAGATGGGCGGGCAGGTGGAGCAGCTGTTGGCGCGGGGCTTCGACGCCCTCGAGCGCCGTGACCCGCAACTCGCCGAGGGCATCGTCGCCGAGGACCGCAAGGTCGATGCCCTGGAGGGCGAGATCCAGGACCTCACCATCCAGATGATCGCCCGGCGCCAGCCCATGGCCATCGACCTGCGCCACATCATGACGGTGCTCAAGATCGCCGGCGACCTGGAGCGCACGGGCGACCTCGCCAAGAATATCGCCAAGCGGGCCCTGGCCGTGTCCGGCGAGAACCATCCCAAGCCGCTCATGACGGGTCTCAAGCACATGGTCGAGCTGGCGCTGAGCCAGCTCAAGGACGTGCTCGATGCATACGCCGAGCGCGACGGGGAGAAGGCCGTTGCCGTGTGGCGTCGCGACGAGCGTATCGACGCCATGTACAATTCGCTGTTCCGCGAGCTGCTCACCTACATGATGGAGGATCCGCGCAACATCGGCCTGTGCACGCACCTGCTGTTCGCGGCCAAGAACATCGAGCGCGTCGGCGACCACACCACCAACATTGCCGAGGACGTGTACTACCTCGTGCACGGCGTCCCGCTTGCCGACGACCGTCCCAAGGGCGACGATACGGCCTCCACGCTCGTTCGCAAGGAATGACCTCCGCAAGCACGATGGACCCTCCGGTGACCGAGCAGTCGGCGCATATTCTGGTGGTCGAGGACGAGGCGGCCCTGGCGGAGCTGATCCGCTACAACCTGGCCGCCCAGGGCCTGCGCGTGACCATCGCCGCCAGCGGCGAGGAGGCCGAGATGCTGGTGGACGAGGAGGCCTTCGACCTCGTCGTCCTGGACTGGATGCTGCCCGGGCTGTCGGGCCTGGAGCTGTGCCGGCGCCTGAGAAAGCGCGACGCCACCCGGGCGCTCCCCGTCATCATGCTCACCGCCCGCGGCGAGGAGGCCGACCGGGTGCGCGGCCTCTCCACCGGCGCCGACGACTACGTGGTGAAGCCGTTCTCCGTCCCGGAAATCCTGGCCCGCGTGAAGGCCCTGCTGCGTCGCGCCGTACCCCAGCGCGTCGCCGACACCCTGCAGCGGGGCGACATCGTACTCGACCGCGCCGCCCACCGGGTCACGCGCCGCGCCCGCGAGGTGCGGCTGGGGCCGACCGAGTTCAAGCTGCTGGTGTTCTTCATGGAGAACCCCGGCCGCGTGCTGACCCGCCAGCAGCTCCTGGACGGCGTCTGGGGCCGCGATGCCTTCATCGACGGCCGTACCGTGGATGTCCACGTCGGGCGCCTGCGCAAAGCCCTGATCCGCGGCTCGGACCCCGACCCGATCCGCACTGTGCGGGGCATGGGCTACGCCTTCGGCGGCGACGACCTCTAAGATTCGAAATCGCGCAATAGGCTCTCTAATTCATCCACAAAATGAATCGCGAGCTGTGGCGTTCTCGTCACAAGGGGCTACCCAATCGTCACGCTGGAGGCCCGTCGCGCTTGAGAGGGGCGCTAACCTCATAGTAACTTTCTCCCTGTCAGCTGGCTCCCAGGTGCCTCCCAGGTGCCTGTCGAGCACGGGAGTTTCCCCAGCAGTTCCTAGAGCGTAACCGGCGCGCCGTAGCGCGCCCTGTCAGCGTTCGCGTCTGTCCAGTCCCCAGTACCAGTTGTGTTGATCGTCGGCCGGTCCGGCGCGCGTGCTCCGTGCCCTCTCTGCACGCCGAGCGTGCCTCTGGTGTCCGGCTTGTGGGCGGGTTCCGCATGCGTTCCGTCGCGGGCCTCCGCCGCTAGTCAATTGTGGGAGAACCAGGGCATGACCTGGAACGACGAGCGCGTCGATGCTTTGAAGAAGCTGTGGGCGGACGGTCTGAGCGCAAGCCAGATCGCCGGGCGGCTGGGGGGCGTGACGCGCAACGCGGTGATCGGCAAGGTGCATCGCCTGGGGCTTGCTGGCCGCGCCACCACCTCGCGCATGAAGTCGCACCGGCCCCGCGTCCGCACGGTCCAGGCGGTCAAGCGAGGCCTGATGCGCAGCCGTCCCGCCGGCATCGCCAATTCGCCGCTCAAGAGCCTCTACCTTGCCGACATCGAGCCCTACGTGCCGCCGGCCGAGGAGCTTGTGATCCCGCTCAACGAGCGCAGATACATCCAGACCCTCACCGAGAGCTGCTGCCGCTGGCCCATCGGCGACCCGCAGCAGCCCGATTTCCACTTCTGCGGCAAGAAGAAGATCCCCGGCCTGCCCTACTGCGAGGTGCACGCCCGCCGCGCCTTCCAGCCGCCCCAGGCGCGCCGCCGCGAGCGCGATTTCGTGCCCATGGTCGCCCTGCCGAGGGTGTCGCCCATGTCGGAGGTGGACATGTCGGAGCCGGACTTGCCGCAGCCGTCGGACGAGAAGGCCGCGGTCTGACCGCAAAGGCGCCGCCCGCGGGGTGCCGGCGCCACCGATACCGGGGGAAGGCCGGGAGCAACAGCGGGGTGTTGCTCCCGGTCCTTTTTGCGTGGCTGGGGCCGGTCAGTCAGTCCCGAAGCGCCTCGCGCCTGCGGCGGAGGTCGGGGACAAGCAGGGACACGAGCAGCAGCGCGGCGCATGCGAGCAGCACGGCACTGATGGGGCGCTCGATGAAGACCGTGAGCTCGCCGCCGCTGATCAGCATGGCGCGCCGGAAATTCTCCTCCAGCATCGGTCCCAGCACGAAGCCGAGCACGAACGGCGCCGGCTCGACGCCGACCTTGAGGAAGAAGTAGCCCACGAGACCGAAGCCCAGCATCAGCCACACGTCGAAGAAGCTGTTGTTGATGCTGTACGCTCCGATGGCGCAGAACACCACGATCGCCGGGAACAGGAGATTGTAGGGCACGCGCAGCAGCGACACCCAGATGCCGATCAGCGGCAGGTTGATCACAAGCAGCATCAGGTTGCCGATCCACATGGAGGCGATCACCCCCCAGAACAGGTCGGGCTGCTTGGTCATCACCTGCGGGCCCGGCTGGATGCCCTGGATCATGAGCGCGCCGATCATCAGGGCCATCAGCGGATTGGTGGGCAGGCCCAGCGTCAGCATGGGTACGAAGCTCGTCTGCGCGCCGGCATTGTTGGCGGCCTCCGGCGCGGCGACGCCCTCGATGGCGCCCTTGCCGAAGCGCGACGGATCGGCGGCGATCTTCTTCTCCAGCGCGTAGGCCGAGAACGGCGGCAGGGCCGCGCCGCCGCCGGGCAGCACGCCCAGCACGCACCCGACCGCGGTTCCGCGCAGCATCGCCGGGAACGCGGCGACCAGATCGGCGCGCGTCGGCAACAGATTGGCGATGCGCATGCGGGGGAGGTCGCGGTCCTGCGGCTGCTCGAGGTTGCGGATCATCTCGGCGATGCCGAACAGGCCGATGGCAATCGGTACGAAGCTGATGCCGTCGGTAATGTCGGGGATGCCAAACGTCATGCGCGGCGCGCCGGAGTTGACGTCGACCCCGACCAGCCCGACCAGCACGCCGACGACGATCATGGCGATGGCCTTGGCCGGCGACCCGTGCGCCAGCACGACGGCGCCGAGCAGCCCCAGGATGACGAGGCTCACGGTCTCCACCGCGGTGAACTTCAGCGCGAGGGCGGCGAGGGGCAGGCTCATGAGCGCGATCGCCAGCGTTGCCACCGTGCCGGCGAGGAACGAGGCAATGGCGGCAATCGCCAGCGCCGACCCGGCGCGACCCTGCCGCGCCATCTGATAGCCGTCGATGCAGGTGACGATGGACGACGTCTCGCCGGGCACGTTGACGAGAATGGCGGCCGTCGAGCTGCCGTACTGGGCGCCGTAGAAGATGCCCGCGAGCATGATCATCGCCGATGCCGGCGGCAGACCGAACGTAAAGGGCAGCAGCATCGCTACCGTGGTGAGCGGCGAGATGCCGGGCAGCACGCCCACCAGCGTGCCGATCGTCACGCCGGCAAGGCAGAACAGCAGGTTCTGCCAGGTCGCCGCCGTCGCAAGGCCCAGCGCCAGGTTGTCGAGCAGTTCCACCGGGTATCCCTCACCAGGCGCCGAGCTGGGACAAGTGCTGCGCCCAGAATTGGACCAGGAACGACGGCCAGAGCTGGAATGGCAGGCCGAGCCCCCTGACGAAGAGAAGCGACGAGAACGCGGCGAGCAGCGGGCCGAACAGGATGAGCCGCCCCCACTGCACCGGTCCCGTCGCCGTCCCGGCCGCCAGCACGCAGCCGATGCAGGCGGCAACCAGGCCGAGGGTTGCAAACAGCACCGCAAACACCGCGATTCCGGCAAGGATCGCCGCCAGCGGCCGCCACGCCGGCTCCGGCAGCGACTCGGCAGGCTTGAAGAGGGCCGTGACGCAGAACGTCGCGCCGAACCCGAGGATCGTCCACGCCAGAGCGCGCGGCACGAAACCCGGGCCCATGTCGGCGGCGGTGCCGATATTCAGACTGCGGGTGGCCACGAAGGCCACCACCGCGAGGGCGATCAGGAACACCCCGAGCGCCAGCTCCTTGACGTCGATCCGGCGCGACACAGCGAGCCTCGCTTCCTACTGCGTCTTGATGCCGGCTTCCTTGATGATCGCCGCGTAGGCGTCGGTACTGCTCGCGATCCACTTGCCGAGCGCCGCTGGCGGCCCGGCCTTCAGCTCGCCGCCGAGGTCCTCGATGCGCTTGGCGACATCCGGCATGGCCAGGATCTTGTTGAGCTCGGCGTTGAGGCGGTCGACCACGGCCGCCGGCGTGCCTGCGGTGGTCAGCAGCCCCTGCCAGGAGCCCACTTCGACCGGGGTGACATTGAGCTCCTTGAAGGTCGGCAGATCCTTGATGCTTTCGACGCGCCTGTCGCCGGAGACAGCCAGTCCCTTGAGCTGGCCCTGCGCAACGAACGAGGCGGTGGCCGTCGCGCCGTTGAGGATGACCTGGCTCTCGCCCGAGACGGTGCCCTTGATGGCATCGGCGCCGCCCCGGTAGGGCACATGCTTGAAGGTCACGCCCCACCCTCTCTCCAGCTGCACCGCGGAAATATGGTTGGCGACGCCGATGCCGGCATTGCCCCAGGGCGTCTTGCCCGGGTTGGCCTTGGCAAGCGCCACCAGCTCCGCCACGGTCTTCACCGGTACGCTCGGGTGCACGGCAAGCACGTAGGGCGCGAACGAGATCAGGCCGACCGGCGCCAGGTCGTTGGTCGGGCTGTACGTCATGCTGGCGAGCAGGCTGGGCGAGATGGCCAGCGTGCTCACGTCGAGCAGCAGCAGTGTGTGGCCGTCCTTGTCAGCCTTGGCGACGAGATCGGCGCCGATGTTGCCGCCGGCGCCCGTCTTGTTCTCGACCACCACCGGCTGGCCGATGGCCTCCTGCAGCTTCGGACCGATCAGACGGGCCAGGATGTCGCTCGTCCCGCCCGGCGCGAACGGTACGATGATCCTGACCGGCTTGCTGAAGGCCTGGGCGTGGGCGGCGGCCGGCACCAGGGCGAAAGCCAATGCCACAACGCCTACGAGCGCAAGGCGCGCACGGCAAAAGTCCATGTTTCACTCCCCCGATGTCCTTCGCTTGTTGGGCTCAGCCTATTGCATCCGACGCCCGCGGCAAAGCCCGCGCTCGCCCCCCCGCGCTCGCCCCCCCCGCGCTCGCCCGTGCTGCGCGACGGCGAATGCCGGCGCATTGTGGGTGTCAATACGGCAGTGTATGGTGCGGCCGTATGAGCAGACGGCTGACGGCGCAGGACTGGATCGATTTCGCACTGACCACGCTCGCGCACGAGGGCGCGGATGCACTCAAGGCGGACGTGCTGGCCCGCAAGCTCGGCGTCTCGCGTGGCAGCTTCTATTGGCACTTCTCCGACCTCGGCGCCTTTCATGCCAGGACGATCGAGCACTGGAGAGCGGTGACAACCGAGGCGATCATCGCCGACATCGAGCGGCACGAGTCGCGCGAGGAGCGCCTCGATGCACTCTTGCGCCGCGCGTTCGCGCGCACCGCCGTGCTGGAGGTCCGCATGCGCGCCTGGGCGGACGCGAACGCGGAGGCGGCCCGCGCCGTGAGCGACATAGATCGCCGGCGGCAGGAGTACATCGAGCGGATGCTCGTAGAAGCCGGCATCGCGCAGGTGCAGGCGGCGACGCGCGCGCAGCTCCTCTACTGGAGCTACCTTGGTGCCGCATTGAGCCAGTCCAGGCTCAGCGGCGAGCGGCTCGATCAGGCCGTCGCCGAGCTCAAGCGGCTCGGATTGGGAGGGTCGCCAGGACCGCCGGCCGCCATCGCGCTCCGCCATCGGCGCCGGTGTCCGCGCAGCTAGGAAGCGAGCCCCTGGTTGCATGGCCGCCATTGACACGCTCGGGCGGCAGCCTCATAAAGCGGTCATGAGCCATCGGACCAGAAGCGAGCGACGCGCCGGTATCGACCGGCGGCGATGACAGACGATCCCAGCGTCTGCCATGCCGTGCCGCGCCAGAGCGCGGCTTTGTCATTTTTCTGACAGCGAGATAGGTCCCGAGATAGGTCCCATGTCCGCTCCGATGTCCGCCTCTCCGGCGAAGGCCGTACAGCCCGTAGCTCCGGCGTCCCATCCGTCCGCCGCCATCATGCCCACCTACGCACGGGCGAACGTCGTGTTCGAGCGCGGCGAGGGCGCCTGGCTCATCTCCACCGAGGGCGAGCGCTACCTGGATTTCGCCAGCGGCGTCGCCGTCAACGCCCTGGGGCACGCCCACCCCCGGCTCATCGCAGCGCTCACCGAGCAGGCCGGCAAGCTCTGGCACAGCTCCAACCTCTACCGGGTCGCCGGCCAGGAGCGCCTCGCCGAGCGGCTATGCCAGGTGACGTTCGCCGACCAGGTGTTCTTCTGCAACTCGGGCGCCGAGGCCTGCGAGGGCGCCATCAAGCTCGCCCGGCGCTACCATCACGCCAACGGGCACTCCGAGCGGTGGCGCATCGTCACCTTCAAAGGCGCCTTCCACGGCCGCACGCTCGCCACCATCGCCGCCGCCGGCAACGCCAAGCACCTGGAGGGCTTCGGCAAGCCCGCGGACGGCTTCGACCACGTGCCATACGCAGACCTGGAGTCGACGGCCGCGGCCATCGGGCCCGAGACCGCCGCCATCATGGTGGAGCCGGTGCAGGGGGAGGGCGGCATCAACGTGGCGCCCGTCGCCTGGCTCAGGGCGCTGCGCGAGCTGTGCGATGAGCACGGGCTCCTGCTGGTGCTCGACGAGGTGCAGACCGGCATGGGCCGTACCGGCAAGCTGTTCGCCCACGAGTGGGCCGGCATCACGCCGGATGTCATGGCGGTGGCCAAGGGGCTGGGCGGTGGCTTCCCCATCGGTGCGGTGCTGGCCACCAGCGCGGCCGCGGAAGGGATGGTGGCGGGCACCCACGGCTCCACCTTCGGCGGCAACCCGCTGGCGGTGGCGGTGGGCGGCGCGGTGCTCGATGCCGTCCTGGAGCCCGGCTTCCTGGAGCACGTGCAGGCCATGGCGCTGCGCTTCAAGCAGCAGCTCGCGTCCCTCCAGGACGCCTATCCCCACGTCATCGAGGAGGTACGGGGCAGCGGGCTGCTCACCGGCCTCAAGCTCAAGCCGCCCCTGGGCGAGGTCGTCGACGCCTGCATGGCGGAGAAGCTGCTTACCGTCGGCGCCGGCGACAACGTGGTGCGCCTCCTGCCCCCGCTCAACGTCACGGAGGACGCGCTGAGCGAGGCCGTGACCCGGCTCGGACGGGCGCTTGCCCGTCTGCCCCAAGCGGCCCGATAATCGGTCCGTGAGGTTGGCATGACGACCCGGGCGCCCCGGCATTTCCTGGATCTGGACGGCATCGATGCCGCCACGCTCCGCCGCATCGTCGATATGGGCCACGCCATGAAGCGGGCGGGCAAGCGCGTGCCGGACGAGCTGAGGCCGGCCGGCATCGCCGATGCCGTGCTGATGCTCATCTTCGAGAAGCCCTCCACCCGCACCCGCGTCTCCTTCGACGTGGCCATGCGCCAGCTCGGCGGCCAGACGCTGGCGCTCAACCACACCGACATGCAGGTCGGGCGCGGCGAGCCGATCTCCGACACGGCCAAGGTGCTCTCGCGCTACGTCGATGCGATCATGATCCGCGCCAACAAGCACGAGACGCTGGGCGAGCTGGCCGCACACGCCACCGTGCCCGTCATCAACGGCCTCACCGACCGCACCCATCCCTGCCAGATCGTCGCCGACATCATGACGGTCGAGGAGCGCCTGGGCGCCATCGGCGGCCGCAGGATCGCCTGGAGCGGCGACGGCAACAACGTGGCCGCGTCCTGGATCCAGGCCGCCGCCCGCCTCAACTTCAAGCTGACGCTGGCCTGCCCACCGCAGCTCAACCCGGAGCGCGCCATCCTCGACTGGGCCAAGGCCGAGGGCGCCGACATCGAGTTGACCGACGATGCCGGCGTAGCGGTGGCGGGAGCCGACTGCGTGGTGACCGACACCTGGGTGTCCATGGGCCAGCAGGACGACGAGCGGCGCCGCAAGCAGCTGCTGGGCCCCTACGCGGTTGATGCCGACCTGATGCGAAAGGCGGCGCCCGATGCCATATTCCTGCATTGCCTGCCGGCCTACCGCGGCAGCGAGGTGGCCGCCGAGGTGATCGACGGCCCGCAGTCGGCCGTGTGGGACGAGGCGGAGAACCGGCTCCACGCCCAGAAGGCCATTCTGGCGTGGTGTCTCGGGGTGGATTGATGCCGAATGCCGATAACGGCAACGCCGACCACGGCGAGGCCCGCACGGTCCCGGGCGACGACCTGGTGCTGCCGTTCCGCACGGTCAAATCCGACGTGATCGGCCGCGTGGTGCGCTTGGGGCCGGTGGTGGATGCAATTCTCTCGCGCCACGCCTACCCGCAGCCCGTGAGCCACGCGCTGGGCGAGGCCCTGGCGCTCACCGCCATGCTCGGCAGCGCGCTCAAGACCGGGGCCAAGCTGATCCTGCAGACCAAGACCGACGGGCCGCTCGATTTCCTGGTCGTCCACTTCGAGCAGCCGGGGCCCATGCTTGGTCACGTGCGCGGCTACGCCAGCTTCGACAAGTCCGACGCCGCGCTCGCCGCCACCAAGGGGCCCGGCGACCAGGGCGCCATGCTGGGCACCGGCCATCTGGCCATGACCATCGACCCCGGCGGCGGCCGGGACCGCTACCAGGGCATTGTCGGCATCGCGCGCGAGCCCCTGCTCAAGGCGGCGCACGAATATTTCCGCCAGTCCGAGCAGCTCCCCACCTTCATCCGGCTGGCGGTGGCGCGCCACTACGGGCCGGCCCAGGGCGGTGCGGCCGGCGGCCCCCGCGTCTGGCACTGGCGCGCCGGCGGCCTGATGATCCAGCAGCTCCCGCGCGAGGGCGGCACCCGGAGCGGCCTCGAGGGCGAGGCGCACGACCTCGGTCTGGAAGGCGAGGACGGCGAGAACTGGAACCGCGCCCGCCATCTCGCCGCCACTGTCGAGGACCACGAGCTGATCGATCCGACGCTGGCGCCGGAGCGCCTGCTCTACCGCCTGTTCCACGAGGAGGGGGTGCGGGTGGTGCCGGCCACCGCTCTCGCGGAGGCCTGCCGCTGCTCGCGCGAGCGCATCGATCTCTATCTGCAGCGCTTCGGCCCCGAGGAACTCGCCGACCTGCGCGAGCCCGACGGCAGCCTTGCCGTGACCTGCGAGTTCTGCTCGCGGAAATACCGGTTCCCGTGAGCCTGACCCCCCGTAGCTTAACCGCAAACGGCGGCAACAGAGGCTTTGCTGCTGGACTCGCTCTTAGGCCCCAGACTTTCGCATAATGAAAAGGTGTACTGCTCCTGTCGCTCATTCGGCGCCGCACGGTTCGGTGCGACTTTGGGGTAAGACCCTCTGTCGCGACACCGACGCAACACGTTGGTGCTAGTCAGCGCGGACGGATGTGCGCCTTCGGCAGGGCGCGCAACTGCCCGAATGCCCGCCAGAAGGAGCCTACGCCCTCATGCCACGCCTTATCGCTCTCGCCCTCGCGGCCGTCGTCGGCTGCGCCGCCCCGGCCGCCGCCCAGTATCCAGACAGGGCGATCTCCATGATCGTGCCGTTTGCGGCCGGCGGTCCCACCGACATCGTTGCCCGTATTGTTGGCGAGCACATGCAGAAGACGCTCGGCCAGCCCGTGGTCGTGGAGAACGTCGCCGGCGCCGGCGGCACCACCGGCATCACCCGCGGCGCCCAGTCCAAGCCCGACGGGTACGTCATCATGATGGGCCACATGGGCACGCATGGTGCCGCGCCCGCGCTCTATCCCAACCTCAAGTACGACCCGGCCAAGGATTTCGCGCCGATCGGGCTCGCAGCCGGCACGCCGATCCTCATTCTCGCCAAGAAGACGTTTCCTGCCGCCAATCTGCGGGAGTTCATCGACTACGTGAGGAAGAACCAGGACAAGGTCAACGAGGCGCACGCGGGCGTCGGCTCTGTCTCCTTCACCACCTGCACCATGCTGCAAGCGATGATGGGCACCAAGACCGCCCGCGTTGCCTATCGTGGCACGGCTCCGTCACTGAACGACCTGGTTGCCGGTCAGGTGGACTTCGGCTGTGACCAGATCGTCAACGTGGTGTCTCAGATCCAGGCCGGCAGCATCAAGGCTTACGCCATCGCCACGCCCGAGCGCGCCGAGGTCCTCAAGGACATCCCCACCACCAAGGAGGCCGGCCTGCCGGAGTTCCAAGTGTCCGCGTGGAACGCAATCTTCGCCCCCAAGGGCACCCCGCCTGAGGTAGTGGCAAAGCTCAACGGCGCCTTGGTTGCAGCGCTGGACGACGAGTCCACGCGCAAGCGCCTGCTGGAGCTGGGCAGCGTCATTCCCGACCGCGAGGGCAGGTCGCCCGAGGCCCTGCAGAAGCTGGTCGAGAGCGAGGTCGCCCGCTGGACCCCCATCCTCAAGGCGGCCGGCGCCACAGCGAACTAGGCCCCACCGGTGTCAGACCCCTCCGGGTCTGACACCGTCCGCCTGCACCTTTCCCCATTCGCGCTTTGATTTCGCCGGAATCCTCCGCTAGAGCGGTTTCCGTTTGATGTGAATCGGATCGGTCACAGGGGATTCCCTCGGACTCGCAAATCAGATTCGGTTGTCTCCGACGGCAGCAACTGCGGGGGCAGTCGATGGCGAAGGGA
>Ga0070696_100000415_pt1 | contig 26640 bp, 24 predicted proteins | sample KBSK1253metaG_FD_65474 | JGI IMG/M metagenome (GOLD analysis project Ga0070696, IMG submission 65474) | Corn, switchgrass and miscanthus rhizosphere microbial communities from Kellogg Biological Station, Michigan, USA - KBS K1-25-3 metaG | ecosystem: Host-associated > Plants > Roots >... | reverse complement strand
ATCGGTTCCCCGTCGACAGCTTCGTCACGCACTTGCAAGGAACAATCGACGCGCCGGCGGCATCGGCGCAGCAATGGTCGCTGCTCGTCACATTGCCCGCACGAATCAGGTCTGAAGAAGCCAACGTCGCCGACGACACGCGGCATCTCTCGATCGGCTACAAATCCGGAAACGCCGAGGTCACCAGCGTCACCTTCCGCCAGCTCGATCCGGTCGCCGTACGCGTCGACACCGGCGCGATCCGCTGGGTCGCCGAGCGGAACAAGTACTTCGTCGTTGCGGTCGTTCCCGAGGGCAGACGCGACGCGACGTTTCGAGCCGTGATGATGCGCGGCGCACCGCACGAAGGCGGCGAGGCTGTGTCGTCACAAGCAACCGCGGTGCTCCCCATCAGCGCCGGCCAGTTCGGCGTCAGACTCTACGCGGGCCCACAATCGTGGGATCATCTCCGCAAGACCGCGCCGGATCTCGAGAACGTGAATCCCTACGGCGGTTGGCTGCACGGACTCGTGCAGCCTTTCGCCACTATCGTGATGCGGCTGTTGCTGTGGATGCGTCACACCCTCAACGTGGGTTACGGCTGGGTGCTGGTCATCTTCGGCGTCATGGTCCGACTGCTTCTCTGGCCGCTGAACCAAAACGCGATGCGGTCGAGCATGAAACTGCAGCGGATTCAGCCGGAGCTCGCCGAGCTGCAGAAGAAGTACAAGAACGACCCCGAGAAGCAGCGCGATGCGATGCTGAAGCTGTATCAGCATCACGGAATGAGCCCGTTCACGCCGGTGCTTGGCTGTCTTCCCATGCTCCTGCCGATGCCGATTCTGTTCGCGCTGTATTTCGTCTTTCAGAACACGATCGAGCTGCGTGGAGTCTCGTTCCTCTGGCTGCCGGATCTTTCGCTGAGAGATCCATACTTCATCACGCCGCTCTTCATGGGCATCTCGATGTTCGTGCTCTCGTGGATCGGCATGCGCGGGATGCCGCCGTCGCCTCAGGGCAAGATGATGAGCTATGTGATGCCCGTGATGTTCACGGCGCTCTTTTGGAACTTTGCCTCGGGCTTGAACCTGTACTACGCAGTTCAGAACGTGGCTGCCCTGCCGCAGCAGTGGCTGCTCGCACGCGAGCGCACGAGCAAGGCAGGTGCAACCGGGAAACTGGATACCGGGGGACGGGGGGGGGGAGGCGGCAAAGGCACGTGAGGTGCTCAGCAGCACACCCGTCATGCGCATCACATACATCGGACACGCGACACTACTGATCGAGATCGGGGGCGCCCGGATCCTCACCGACCCCAATTTCGAGACATCACTCGGGGTGTTTCTGCCTCGGGTTACGCCGCCGGGCATGGCGCTCGATGAGCTTCCCGCCCTGAACGCAGTGCTGTTGACGCATGCGCATGCGGATCATCTCTCGTTCGAGGCGCTCTCCCAACTGCCACAATCCGTTCCGGTTTACGCGCCACCGGTGATCGCCAAGTGGTTGCACGAGCGCGGCTACAAGCACGTCCTTCCATTTGCACCGAACGACACCGTGCGCATCGATTCGCTGCACGTGCATGCCGCGGCCGCCCGCCATAAGGGAAATCGCTACGGCTATGATCGCCGGCGCGCCGCGACCAACATGTACCTGTTGGAGAACGCCGAAGAGAGCTGTTTCTTCGCGGGCGATACCGGTTTGGGCGATACGACGCACCTGCTCGTCGAGCGTGCACTCTGGATGCGCGCGCGGGAACTGGATGTCGCGCTCCTCCCGATCGGGTATGCCCCATGGTGGAAGCGCGGCGCGTTCCGGCAGGGCCATCTCACGAGCGAGGACGCTCTCGAGCTGTTCGCGCGCTTGCGCGCGCGTCATCTCATTCCGTATCACTGGGGGACGTTCAGGCATGTGACGGCGACGGCGTACGATGCGATCAATCGGTTTCGGACCTTGGTGCCGGAGCACCCCCGTGGCGCGGACGTGCGCATCCTCGAGCCGGGCGAAGCGCTCGAGGTCGCCGCGGCGGCGTGATTCGCGATAGTGCCGCCGACACGATCGTAGCCATCGCCACCGCGCCCGGTCGTGGCGCGCTGGCGATCGTTCGGATGTCCGGGCCTCGCGCGCTCGAGATCGGGGAGCGGTTGATACGGCCATGGCCCAGCGAGCCCCGGCACGTTGGCCTGGTCCACGTGGTCGACCTCAGCGGTGACCTGCTCGATCAGGGGATCGCCACGTTCTATCGATCGCCCGCGTCGTTCACCGGTGAGGACGCCTTGGAGGTCTCCTGCCATGGCGGCCCGATCGCACCAGCTCTCATCGCGGCGGCGTTCGTGTCGGCCGGGGCGCGTCCCGCGGAACCGGGTGAGTTCACGCGGCGCGCGGTGCTCAACGGCAAATTGGATCTGCTCCAGGCTGAAGCGGTGGCGGATCTGGTGGATGCGTCCACCCGGCCTGCGCAGCGCCTGGCATTGTCTCAACTCGACGGCGGTCTCTCGCGTCGGGTCCTGGGGCTGCGAGAGCACATTCTCGCGCTGGAGGCACTGTCCGCTTACGACATCGATTTTCCCGACGAAGACGACGGCCCGATCCCCGCGAGCCGAATTCTCGCCGCGGCAAAAGGCGTCATCGCCGAAGTGGACCTGCTGCTCGCCACGGCGCCCGTCGGGGAGCTCGTGCGGGAGGGAGCCGTCGTGGTGATCGCAGGCGCGCCCAATGTTGGCAAGTCGTCACTCTTCAACGCGATGCTGGGCAGGCGTCGCGCGATCGTCACCGACGTCCCGGGCACGACTCGCGACGCACTGGAAGCCGTGACCGAAGCCGACGGGTGGCCCATTCGATTAGTCGACACGGCCGGCATGCGCGACACGACCGAAGTGGTCGAGCGCATGGGTATCGAAGTGAGCCGCGAGTATCTCGAGAGGGCAGATGTCATTGTCGTCTGCGGAGACTCCGAGACCTCGTTGCTCGATGGGGAGCAAGCGGTGACTGCACTCTCCGGAGCACCCGCCATTGCCGTTCGGACGAAATCGGACTTGCTGGACGGTATGAAGGCGGCGCGCAACCGAGATGGCCAGCTGCTCGTGAGCGCAGAATCGGGCGACGGCTTGCCGAAGCTCCGGCGCGCGATCGCGGAAAAACTCGAGGCCTCGAGAGGATCGCTGGCGCTCGACGCGCCCATCGTCACACGCGAACGACAGCGATTTGCATTAGCGCACGCGAGATCCGAACTGCAACAATTCCATGATGCCTGGGCCCAGCGATCACTGCCGGCTGTCGTCGCCGCGGTTCACCTGCGGGAAGCGACGCGGGTGCTTGAGGAACTGATTGGCGCAGTCGATGTCGACGACGTGCTGGATCGGGTCTTCAGCGCGTTCTGCGTGGGCAAGTGATCACGACAGCCCTTTCGTCGCCGCATCCCAAATCTCGTCCGCGAGCCATTGCATCCGTTCGCGCGCGTACGTCAACTCGTCAGCGGACATCCCGCGACCGTTTCTCGACACATGTCTCGCAAGCTCGATCATTTCGTCGAGCAGCTCGCGAAGGGTAACGTTCGCCCGACGCTCGGGGCCCGGAGGTACCGTGTCGCGCTCTCCCCTCGTCACGCGGTCGCCGCCCCTTCTCGCGACACCTGAGCGAGCTCGGCCGCGCTCGCACGCACAGCCCAGGCGAGACCTCTGTCGCGCACGGCTGGCTCGACCATACGAGCTCCAAGATAGTAACCGCTGCGTTCCGGGAGGACGTACCGATCGACCGTTCGCGCCTCGTCGCTCATACCGCCCGACAAGTACCGGAGGCGCAGTCCCAGACCACTCCGATCGAGATCGTTCGCCAGGACCCGGTTGAGAATCGATTCGAGCTCCCGAACGCGCGCGTACTGTCTCCGGCCATAGCCGAAGTATTCCCAGGCGGCATGTCCGGGACTGATCTGCTGCGACACCTGGACGGCGAGCCCTTCATTCATCAGCAGCTCTCGCAGCGGGACGCGTCGTCCTGTTTCCCAGTACGAGTACTCGCCCGCGGATTCGACGATGAACTGCCGAAGCTCACTTCGGCTTTCGGCGGACGTGTAACGGACCACGTGCGCCAGCTCGTGCGCCAGCCACAAGGGAATGAGCTCCGGGTCCAGACCGAGCCCTTGCGTGTCCGGATTCGACACGCTCGTAAAATGCTCGAGGCAGAGAAACGCGACGCCGCGCGATCCAACGACAAGCTCACCTGCGTTGGCGGCGCCGACGCCCACCATCAGGACGACATCGTAGTCGGCGTCCGACTGCAGCAGCTCACGACACTGCGCCTCGGTCTCGCGAACGAGTGAAACGACATCCGTGCGCTCGAGCATGGCACGCAGATCATCCCGGTCCGCCATGACGGTCGAACGAACCACGTCCGCAAAGTGCGGACTGTCGGGGTCGATCACGTAGTTGTGCCAATACGCCTCGAGTAACCGGCGATGGCTCTCGAAGAAGCTGCGATAGGCGGCGATTCGGTCCGTGCTGTCGAGGATTGCGAAGAAATCCGGCAGCAGGTTGATCAGCATTCGACCGACCGATCCGCGTGAACGAAGGGGGACATTCTGGTGACGCACGACGCATTGGTCATGCGTCCCGTGTCATGTCGGGGGGTCCGCAAGGCGCGCGAATGATAGCGTTGGCCGCATCGTTCCAACAAGAGCGCGCCACCAGCCGGATTTTGGCACGGTTTTTCCCTTCCCGAAGAGAAAAGGAGGCGCAGGTAACTGGGGGGAGCAGGAGATGACCACGCTTCAACAGATCGAGCTTCGCTGTCCGATTTGCGACACGGCCTTCCGGTCGCAGGCAGTCGTGTCGACGAATTCGTTCGGCGGCAAACGCACAGATTTCCACGAGCGCGCGGCCGGCACGCAGCCGCTGCCGTATCTCATACATATGTGCAATCGCTGCGGTTTCTCGGGATCCGAGCGCGATTTCACGGAGGAGTCCGACGTTTCGCCAGTTCTGAAAGAGCACGTGTGGAACGAGCTCGCGCCGGCGATGGCGACTGGCACGGTGATGGGCTCTGAAAAGTACGAGGCGGCGGCGAAGGTTGCGGATTGGCAGGGGATGGACTCGCGTCACGTGGCGGATCTGCTACTGCGTGCCGCGTGGTGCTGCGTGGACGAAGGGGACATCGAAGCGGAGCGATTCTTTCGTCGCAAAGCCGCTTGGAAGTTCGAAGAGGCACTTTCGACCTTCGACGGCGTGCCGCGAGACGAGCGCGCAGTGCTGACGTATCTCGTCGGCGAGCTCTGGCGTCGCGTTGGCGATCTGCGGCAGGCCAACGTCTGGCTCAATAAAGTGGCGAACGAACTGATCGACGCGAGCACCCAGCAGTGGGTAATGGACGCGGCGAGACAGCAGAGAGATTGCCCGCGGGAGTGGTTCGGCTGAACTCCGAACTGCGGCTATCGGATATAGGCTATGGGATATGGGCGCCGTTCGAGTCTCGATCGGCGCCCATAGCCTATATCCCATAGCCGCTTTTCTCATCGAGTCCCAAACAACCGATCTCCCGCGTCACCAAGTCCCGGCAGAATATACCCCTGCGCGTTCAGCTCTCGGTCGAGCGATGCGCAAAAGACGGTGACGTCGGGGTGGGCCTTGGACAAACGTCGCACGCCCTCCGGCGCCGCAACGAGACACAGGAAACGGATGCGCGTCGCTCCTGCGCGCTTCAAAGAGGTAACCGCGGCTGCAGCACTGCCGCCGGTGGCCAGCATGGGATCCAAGACGAAAAAGTCCCGCTCTGCGGCGTCGCTGGGAACTTTGAAGTAGTAGTCCACGGGCTCCAGCGTATCGTGGTTTCGGTACAGGCCGATGTGTCCAATGCGCGCGTTCGGCACGAGCCGATAGATCCCATCGACCATTCCCAGGCCCGCGCGCAAAATCGGAACGAGGGTCAGTTTTTTTCCGCTCAATTGATGTCCCACCGTGGATTCCAGCGGCGTATCCACCCGGACGTCGTCAAGCGGGATCCCGCTCGTCGCTTCGTACGCCATGAGCATCGCGATTTCCTCGACGAGCTCCTTGAAGATCTTCGTTGGCGTGGACCGATCACGGAGAATGGTCAGCTTGTGTTGCACGAGCGGATGCGTGACCACCCGAAGCGTCGGGAACTCCTTACTGGTGTCCATCCGCGAGAAGGTACTAGGTTCTCGGCGTGCACGTCACGTTCTCCGGCGCCGCTCGCGAAGTCACCGGCTCGTGTCATCTCCTGACCGTGGGCAACCATACGGTCGCGTTGGACTGTGGAATGTTTCAGGGGCATCGGGTGGAGACACGCGCGAGAAACACCGTGCTTCCCTTCCCGCCGGAGCAGCTCTCCGCGATCGTCCTCTCGCACGCACACATCGACCACGCGGGGCGACTTCCATTGCTCACGCGCCGTGGCTTCACCGGCACGATCTGGGCAACCGCGGCCTCGCGAGATCTCTGCGCCGTGATGCTGCTGGATTCGGCGCACATACAGGAGAAGGACGCGGAGTTCATGCGGCGTCACGGACGAGAAGCTGTTGAGCCGCTGTACACACAAGCCGATATCCCGCCACTCATGAAGCAGATGGTGGGTGTCCCCTACGACAAGACCTTCGACGTGGTGCCCGGCATTCGCGCCACGTATGTCGATGCGGGACACATCCTCGGTTCCGCTTCCGTCATCCTCGATTGCGAGGAGAACGGCGTCACGCGACGTCTCGTGTTTTCGGGCGACATCGGACGCTGGGGGCTGCCCATCATTCGCGATCCGCAACCGCCAGCGGGCGCGGACGCCGTGATCATGGAATCGACCTATGGCGATCGCGACCATCCGGCCATCGAAGACATGCGCGAGCGACTCGCCACGATTGTCAAGGAAACCGCGGCGCGCGGCGGGCGCATCCTGATTCCCGCGTTCGCCGTTGGACGCACACAGGAAATCGTCTACGACCTCCATGCCCTGACGCGCGAGAAGCGCATTCCCGCGATTCCGATCTACATCGACAGCCCACTCGCCACGGACGTCACGACGGTATTCGGCATGCATCCCGAGATCTTCGACCGGGGCGAAGGCCTCGTCCAAGCCGTGCAGGATCTCTTTCGATTCGAGCTGCTGCACTACACGCGCGACGTGTCCGAATCAAAGGCGCTCAACTCGCAGCACGGCCCGATGGTCATCATCTCTCCCTCCGGAATGGCGGAGGTCGGGCGCATCCTGCATCACCTCAAGAACGGGGCGTCGGACTCGCGCAACACGATCATTATCGCCGGCTTCCAGGCGGAAGGAACGCTCGGGCGCCGCATCGTGGAACGCAGGCCGATGCTGCGGATCTTCGGCGACGAAGTCGCGCTGCGCGCGCGCGTCGAAATCCTGAACGGGTACAGCGCGCACGGCGACCGAACCGAGTTGACGCGCTGGATCGATGCCGTCCGCGCGAAGAGCCAGCGAGTCCCACCGGTATGGCTCGTCCATGGTGAACCGCCGGCGCAGGAAGCGCTGGCGACGCGCCTTCGGGAGCGCGACTACGAAGTCCACATCCCCGCGCCGGGCGATCGGGCGCCGATCTGAGCTCGAATGTGGATGCGGACGCGAAACTTCCCGCTACCCGGCGGATCCTGAGCGCCGCGCGGGAGTTGGTGGCGCGCGGCGGCGCGGGTGCCATCAGCATCGGCGACGTCGCGACGACCGCGGGGGTGAGCAAGGCGCTCGTGCATTACCACTTCCGCGACAAAGACTCGCTGCTGCATGCCCTCGTCGAAGACGTCGGGCTCGCCGTCGTCGCGCGGGCGCGTGACGCACTCGCCCGGGAAGCGCCGGATCACGTGCTCGACGAGTTCTGGACATCGCTGGAGGACGAGCTGCGACGCGGCGACCTCCGCGTCCTTGTGTCGCTAAGCGAATGCGACAGCAGCCGCGTCCGGGCGGCTTCCAGACGGATCGCCGATCAACGGCGCGAGGTAACGACGGCGCATGTTGCCCAGATCTTCACACGACTCGACCTTTCGCCGAGAGTGCCTCCCGCGCTGATCGCGGAAACGGTGCTTGCGTTCAGCGACGGGCTCGCTGCCGCGCACGCGTTGGACCGTGGGCGGGATCCGCGTCCGGCGTTCGATGTGCTGTGGCTCGCGCTCCTTACCTTGGCGGAGTGAGAGCTACTTTTTCTCAATGCATGAGCATGAGACACCGCGCCGACCGTCCACGTCGCTGGGATGGCGTCTAGCCCAGACGGCGATCCTGGCGCTCGTCGCCGCGTGGCTCCTGTCGCTGGTGCTCGTCGTCGTGTGGGAACGCCTGGACACTGGTAAGCCAGCGTCCGCCATCGTCGTGCTCGGCGCGGCGCAATACGACGGCAAGCCGTCGCCGGTGCTGCGAGCGCGCGTCGATCACGCGATCAAGCTCTGGCGCCGCGGATTGGCCCCAAAGCTCATCGTCACCGGCGGCAGAGGACAGGGAGACACGACAACGGAAGCCGCGGTGGAGCGCCGATACGCACTCGCCCACGGCATTCCCGACTCGGCGATTTTCCTGGAACCGGAGAGCCGATCCACGAGCGAGTCGCTGCGCAATGTCGCCGAGATGCTGACCCCGGAAACGCGTGACGTGATTCTCGTCAGCGACCCGTTCCACATGTTGCGACTGTCGATCCTCGCGCGCCGCTTCGGATTGCGGCCGAGGACCTCGCCGACGCGAACGAGTCCAATCTCGGCCAACCGGGCGGAGTTCTGGCGCTACACCTTGCATGAGTCATGGAAGGCGCCCGTGGCGTTCTTCTTCGAGTTCTCCGACCGCCACTGACGCGCTCGAGCTCACCGCTGCGGCCAGCCACCGCCAATAGCGCTCGCCACCCACCTCCGCCACATCGTTGTGGCCGGCGCCCTCGACGATGAGGAGCTCGCCCTTGTGCCGAGCCGCGTTGAACACCTGCCGCCCCATTCGTACCGGGATCACGACGTCGCGCGTTCCGTGCGAGACCCACACCGGACAATCCAGCTTCGCAACCAGTGCTCGCGTGTCGTAATGCACGCGCGAGATCGCTCGCCAGAGCCAAGGCACCGCGGGCACCAGCATGCGGACGGCCATCTCGCGCGCCGAGGTGAACGGCGCCTGCAGCACCAAAGCGCTTGGGGGGGAGGACAGCGGAGCACCGACTTCCATCAGCGCTGCCACGTCGGCGGCAACCGCAGTTCCCAGGGAGTGCCCGAACAGGACAATCCGGCTGGCTCGCAGCCCTTCGCGCGCGTATGCGACAGCCCCCCGCGCGTCGGCTCCGGCCGACTCGTACGTAGGCGTCCCCGGAATTCCGGCGTAGCCACGATACTCCGGAAGGAAAACAGGGACTCCCGTTCGGTCGGCCAGCTCGCGAGCCCATGGAACAAGCCACGCCGAGAGATCGGCGTTGCCGTGGAATGCGATGACCAGGGAGCCGGGCGCGCCCGCCGCCGTGGCCGGCGGTACGAGATAACCGAAGATGGGATGGTCATCGGCCGCTTTGAACTCGACGCGTCTCGCTGGCCCGGGCGCACTAACGTCGTCACCAGGGGGCTGAAAGACCACACGCTCCTGGTTGCGCCAAAGCCACACCGTCGAGATGGAGACCCAGACAATCGTTACGGCGATCGCAATTCCGACGATGGTTACCACCCGACGCGCACCTCGTGCTCCGTTGTCCATTGTCTCGACATCAATTCAATTTAGGAACGATGCGCATCCCCATCGACACATTTCGGCTGCCGAACGGACTATTCGTCACGCTCTCCGAGGATCACACCGCTCCGATTGTCGCGGTCAACCTCTGGTATCACGTCGGTTCGGCCAACGAACGGGTCGGCCGCACCGGGTTCGCGCATCTGTTCGAGCACATGCTGTTTCAGGGCAGCGCCGACGTCGGCTCCAACGAGCATTTCGAATTGATTCAGCGCGCGGGCGGCACGCTGAATGGATCGACCTGGCTGGAACGGACGAACTACTTCGAAACCGTCCCATCCAACCAGCTCGAGCTCGTGCTGTGGCTCGAGGCGAATCGAATGGGCAAGCTGCTCCCCGCCATGACACAGCAAAAGCTCGACACGCAACGCGACGTGGTGAAGAACGAGCGGCGCTGGTCGATGGACAATCAACCATACGGGACCTGGTGGGAGAAGTTGCCCGCGCTCTGCTTCCCGACGGAGCATCCGTTCAACCACTCGCTCATCGGATCCATGGCCGACCTCGATGCCGCGAGCCTGGACGACGTACGGCAGTTCTTTGCGACGTTCTACACCCCCAACAACGCCGTGCTGACGATCGCCGGCGATTTCGATCCCGCCCAGGCACGGCGATGGGTGGAGCAATACTTCGGAGCGATCGAGAATGGCAAAGGACGCCCCGCGATGCCCGAGACCGCAATGCCGCCGATCTTCGGCGCATGGAAGCGGGAGGTGGTCCCCGACAACGTCATGCTGCCGCGCCTATTCCTCTCTTTTCTTTCACCCGTCTTCGGCAGCGACGCGTTCTATCCAGCGAGCGTGTGCGCGGCGATTCTCGGAATGAAGAAGGGCAGTCGTCTGTACAAGACCCTGGTTCGCGAGCGACAAGTCGCCGCCGAGGCGCAGGCCTTCACCTACGACCTGACAATCGGAAGCGACCTGCTGGTGCTCGATGTAACGGGTCGCCCGGGGATATCCGGCGAACAGCTCGAGCAGGAAGTGGCCCGGGAGGTCGACGTGCTTTGCGCGAACGGCGTGACGTCGGATGAAGTCGATCGCGCGGTGACCTTGATTCAAACAGAGTACACGACCGCTCTGCAATCGGCCGGCGAGCGTGCCGACCGGCTCTCCATGTTTGCCACGTACTTCGGGGACCCCGCGTTGATCAATTCGCAGGTCGGCCGCTACCGCACCGTCACGGCTGACGCGGTGAACGATTTCGTGGCGGAGCGGTTAGGGGAGAACAACCGGGCGAGCCTGTTGTATCTCCCCCGGGTCGGGACGGCTCGCCCACCGCGGCGCACCGGCGAGTTCGCGGGAGTTCGCGCGTGATACATCGGGCGGGCAAAACGCCCGCTCGGAGCGGCCGGCCCGTTCCCCTGCCTCCAAGGCCGTACCAGTTCCCACGTTTCGAGCGCCGCCGTCTGGCGAACGGAATGCAGGTGGTTGTCGCGCCGGTGCGAAAGCTTCCTGTCGCCACAGCCATCGCGCTCATCGATGCCGGTGCCACGTGTGGCTGGAGAGGACGCGAGGGGCTCGCTCAGCTGACGGCGCACTTGTTGTTGGAGGGAACGCTGAAGAGCGACGGCGTGGAGCTCGTGGAACGCTTCGAGCGGCTCGGCACCTCGGTCGAGGCCACAACCGACTGGGATGGCACGACCGTCGCCCTCACCGCGCTCAAGGAGCAGCTCGGTCCCGCGATCAAGCTGCTCGGTGAAGTCCTGTGCGCACCTTCTTTCCCACTTCGCGAAGTTGAACGTCTCAAAGGTGAACGGCTCGCGGAGCTCCTGAAGCTGCGCGCCGAACCGCGCGGCCTGGCCGACGAGATGTTCACAAAAATCCTGTACGATCCGAATTCGCGGTATGCGCGACCCGAGGGCGGGGGGGAGGATTCGGTCCCGGCGATAACGCGTGAGGACGTGCAACTTTTTTATCAGCGGCGATATCGCCCGGGGAGCGTGACGCTCATCCTCGCAGGCGACATCAGCCCCGACGAAGCCGAGCGTCTGGCGACGGAGACGTTCGGCGAGTGGAGCGGCGACGCCGCCGGGCCATGCACAACGACCGACGCCCCAGCGCGCACGACACGCGCCCTGCACATCGTCTCCAAGCCCGATGCGAAACAATCCGAGCTGCGCATCGGCAATGTGGGACTGCCGCGCAAGCATCCTGATTACTACTCAGCCGTCGTAATGAACGCGGTGCTCGGAGGGCTTTTCTCGTCGCGCATCAATCTCAACTTGCGCGAGAAGCACGGCTACACCTACGGCGCCTTCTCGCACATCGACTGGCGCCGCCAGGCCGGTCCCTTCGTCGTTTCCACCGCGGTGCAAAGCGAGGTGACCGCGCCCGCGGCGAAAGAGGCGCTGGGAGAAATCGATCGCATCCGATTGGACAGAATCAGCGGTGACGAGCTGTCGTTGGCGACGAGCTATCTCGACGGCGTCTTTCCCATCCGGTATGAAACGACGGATGCCATCGCTGGCGCGCTCGCGACGCTGGTGCAGTACGACCTGCCGGACAACTTTTACGACACGTATCGCGAACACGTTCGCGCCGTCACGACCGACGACGTGCTCCGCGCTGCGCAGAAGCATCTTCGGCCGGAGGCGCTGCAGATGCTCGCCGTGGGGGATCCCGAGAGCATTCAGAAGCCGCTGGAGCAGCTGGGCTTCGGCCGGGCAACCATATACGACACGGATGGCGAGATTCTCGAATGAAAATCTCCAGCCGCCGCGTCTATTCGGGGAAGATCATCAGCGTCGACGTGGATCAGGTGCGGTTTCCCAATGGTTCAGTCGGCGAGCTCGAAATGGTGCGCCATCCGGGGGCGAGCGCCGTGGTGCCATTTCTCACCGACCCCGATTCGGACGATCCGCAAATTCTGCTCATCAAGCAGTACAGGCATGCCGCCGACGGTTTCATCTATGAAATCCCGGCGGGCAAGCTCGACGGCGGCGAGGATCCCAAAGCCTGTGCCGAGCGCGAGCTGCGCGAGGAAACCGGGTGCACCGCCGAGCGGATCGAGCACCTGTATACGTTCTTCACGACCCCCGGCTTCACCGACGAGCGGATCCACGCCTTCATGGCGACCGGGTTGAAGCATGGGACGACATCGCATGAGAAGGACGAGTTCTTGTCCCTCGAAACCGTGACTCTGTCTAAAGCGTTGGAGTTGATAGAGACAGGGGAGCTCAAGGATGCGAAGTCGGCCCTGGCAATCCTGTATGTCGCCGGCTTCCGGTTAGGCCGGTAAGCCCAAAACCGACTTCGTGTGTCTAAATAGACGCGACTCACACGTCTCATATAGGAGACAACGAAGGGAGCACCACCGGCGTCCTGTTTGTTCGTAACTTGTTGAAAAACAAGGTCTTAACACGAACGATCTGCCGGCGTCTGACAGGGCATACCGCCTGCCTTGTTCAGGGGTGCGATACGCTGTGAGGGTTCAGGTCTCGAGACCACTCTGGTCATCGGAGCTAGTAACCCGTATCAGCGGTTTACGGGAGTGACACATGGCTAAACTTGCGATGAAGCGCGCGAACCCGGCCACACACAGCACGGGCCTCACCGTCCGGGAACAACTCCGGCAATCCGATGACTCCGCGGTTGTCACGGCGTTCCTCGGTGGAGAGGAGCGTGCATTCTCGGAGCTGGTCGAGCGGTATCAAACGCGTCTTCTGAACTTCATATATAGAACGATCGGTGATCGCGATCGGGCTGAAGATCTCGTGCAGGAAGTGTTCATTCGCGTGTATCGCCATCTGCATCGCTTCGACCGGTCGAAGAAATTCTCGACGTGGGTTTACACGATCGCTTCCAACCTCGCCAAGAACGAGCTGCGCAATCGGTCGCGGAATCCGCTGGTGCTCTTTCAGACGATGCAGGGCTCGCACGATGACGAAGAGCGGCCGTTGCAGTTCGAGGACACCACGGCGCGCCCGGACGACATGTTTCGCAAGCGGCATTTGCGCGAACTGGTCGAACAGACCGTCGCGAAGCTGCCCGAGCATCACCGGCAGGTGTTCGTTCTTCGTGAGCTCGAGGGGAAGTCCTACGAAGAGATCGCGGAGATCACCTCGTGCAACCTCGGCACCGTGAAGTCGCGCCTGAATCGCGCACGCACGGCATTCGCGGCGATCATCGAGCCATTTGTCGACTGACAGAGAACAACTGCGGAATGGGAAATCGGAATGGGAATGGGCGCCGCGTAGAGTCTTTCTCGGCGCCCTTTCCCATTCCCATCTCCCATTCCGCACTTGCGGATACTTAACCGTCCCAAAGGCTTGTCCGAACACCGTTCGGGCCGCCATTATCCCTTGTCCCCGGAACCCGACTCTTGGCCGGGGGTACCGGAACGCGCACGGTATGGGACGGGAAATGGACTGTAGAGACTTTCGAGACAAACACACGCTGTTCGTAGATCAATTGTGCTCCGCGCTCGACGAAAACGAGATGCGCCAGCACATGCTCGTTTGTGCCAGGTGCTCGCGACACGACACGGTCGTACGCCGCAGTTTGATGCTGGTGAAGAGCCTACCGTCGATTGATGTGTCGCCTGACTTTCGCGCGCGTCTCGAGGCGCGGTTACGAGCGGCGACGCCACCGGTTCCAGCGCGTCGATCGATTGCCGGCTCATTCGCGTCCTTCCTCGCGCTCGCCGCTGGCATCGGCTTCGTCGCGTACCTGGCGGCCGACGTCGTCCGCCGGGGCACGCCTTCCGAGATTCACCTGCCACCAGTGGTCGCGTCGCTGCCTGAGTTGGAGCAGTCGCCGGTCGCCACGCCTGCGCTGGTCGCCACGGTTCCGACCGGCATGTCCGTTTGGCCCGCCATCATGGTCGCGAGCCAGGCGCCGATTCATTTCGTGGCCGCGGAGATGGCAACCGAGCGCTAAATTGGGGCGCATGCGGGTCCCTCCACTCCGCGCCGCAATTCAGGACAAGAAGTTCGCGCCGGCGTATTACTTCTTCGGCGAAAACGAGTTCCTCAAGGAAGAGGGTCTTCGCCAGCTCCTCGGCGCCGCCGTGGATCCAGCCACGCGTGACTTCAACCTGGATCAAAGAAAGGGCGCTGATCTCGACGCAGGCGCGCTGGGCTCTCTGTTGGCCATGCCACCGATGATGGCCGAGCGCCGAGTCGTCGTCATTCGCGATGTGAGCGGCTTGCGTAAAGATGCACGGACGTCGCTGGAGAAATATCTCCGGACACCCGTCACCGACATTCTCGTCGTTCTTACCGCGCCCGCAGAAGCGAAAGCCGATAAGGTGCTCAGCGAGCTCGCAGTGCCGGTGGAGTGCGATCAGCTCACGGGCGCGCAGGTTCCGAAATGGATCGTGGCGCACGCTGAACGACTGGGAACGAGCATCTCAGCGGCAGCGGTGGAATTGCTTCAGGACTCCGTTGGGCCTGATCTGTCGCAGCTCGCCGTCGAGCTCGACAAGCTGGCGTCGTATTGCTCCGGACGCACCATTGACGAAGACGCTGTGGCGGAGATCGTCGGTGTGCGGCGCGACGAGACTCCGGGCCAGTTGCTCGACGCGATCGCGATGCGTGACAGCGTGCGCGCCATGGCGCTCCTTCCCGGAGTGCTGCAGCAGCCGAAGACGGGAGCCGTGCCATTGATCATGGCGCTGACGACGCAGACTTTGGCGCTCGCCATCGGTCTCACGCGGTCCGTTCCGCCGGCGCGTCTCTCCAACGAGTACTACACGTTGCTCAAGTCCGGCAGCTCGAACCTCACCGGCCGTGCCTGGGGAGAGGCGGTTTCGTGCTGGACACGCGCCAGTGGCAAGTGGAGCCGCGGCGATCTGGATCATGCTCTCGAGGTCCTGCTGCAGGCGGATCTCTCGCTCAAGACGAGCCGCGTTTCGTCGGACGAGCAGATTCTCGCCACGACAATTCTGTCGATGTGTGGCGCCGCCACTGCCTCGGCTCGCGGTGCCGCCTGAGATGAGGCGAGCACTCGTCGTGGCTTGCCTCGTGTCTGCGCAGATGCTTTTCGCGCAGCGGCCGGAAGGCGCGGCCGCTTCGCGCGCAGCGCACGATTCGCTCATTTCGCGCGCGCGAAAGTTGAGTGACGCCGGCAACACCGCGGACGCCCGACGTCTGGTCGACTCGGTCCTGAAGATGGCGTCGCAGGAGAGCCCAGCGTACGCGGAAGCGTTGTATTTGCGCGCCTCGCTCGCGAACGTCGCGGTGGACGCGGAGCGGGATTACCGACGCCTGTTGGTCGAAGCACCCCTGTCAGCTCGCGCGGAGGACGCGATGCTGCAGCTCGCCCAGCTGGAGCAGGCTCGAGGCGATCGCCGCGCCGCCACTGAGCACTTTCAGCGGTTCGTGCTCTCGTACGCGAACAACCCGGCACGGCCTCGCGCCGCGATCTCCCTGGTGCGACTGCTGTTCGAGCAAGGACTGACGGCGCGTGGTTGCGACGCGATGCGCACGGCACGGAAAGCGGTGCCGCAGGGGAATCTGGAGCTGCTCAACCAGCTCGAGTTCTATGCGCCACGGTGCGTCGACTTCGCGGCCGCACCACCAGTGGCCGCCGACTCGTCCTCGGCTGCGAATGATTCCACGCGAAGCGCGGACCCCGCTTCCCCAACGATCTCGGACAGCGCCGCGCCGCCTCCGAAACCCGTCACGGCTCCTCCGTCAACGGCGAAATCCGATGCCGCCTTCTACAGCGTGCAGGTGGCTGCATACGACGCATCGCAGCCCGCGATCCGAATGGCTCGCATGCTGAAGACGCGAGGGCTCGAGTCACGCGTCGACGGTACGACGCGGCCATTCCGTGTGCGCGTGGGCAGATACAGCACGCGCGCGGAGGCCGTGAAGGCCGCGGCGGCGCTGAAGTCACAGGGCATCGCCGGCTTCGTCACGCTCGTGAAGAAATGACGGCCGCCGTGACCGCGACGCCGCTCATGCAGCAATACCGCGAGATCAAGTCGCGCCATCTGGACGCGATTCTATTCTTTCGGATGGGCGAGTTCTACGAGATGTTCTACGACGACGCGGAGACTGCGTCGCGAACGCTCGGTCTCACGCTCACCTCGCGCAACAATGGCGGCGCCGCCGATGTTCCACTCGCGGGGGTGCCGGTCAAAGCCGCCGCCGACTACGTCCGGCGGCTCGTGCAACACGGTTTCCGCGTTGCGATCTGCGAGCAGGTCGAGGATCCGCGACTCGCCAAAGGCATCGTGCGCCGTGAAGTCATCGAGACGGTGACACCCGGTGCGGCCCTGGCGGATGACCTGCTGGACGGCGGGCGCAACAACTACATCTGCGCTCTGACGGCTCGGGAAGTGGGCGGGAACCCGACGAAGGCGGGTGGCGGGAAATGGGAAATGGGCGTGGCCGCGGCGGACATCTCGACCGGTGAGCTTCGGCTCGCCCTGGTGAACGCGGATGAGATCGAACCAATACTGAGTCGTCTCGCGCCGCGGGAGATAATCCTGTCGAGCGCCCATTCACACACGCCCGCATCTGGTGGCTCCTCCCCGATTTCCGATTTCCGTCTTGACGGTGTATTGGCGACCGAACGGGAGGACTGGGAGTTCGACCCTGCGCTGGGACGCGACGACCTTGCACGACACTACGGGGTTCTGAGCCTGGACGGTCTCGGCATCGGCGCGGACGACGAGCTTGCGGTCGGCGCCGCCGGCGCGTTGGTGCGCTATCTGAAAGAATTACAGCCCGCGGGTGTCCTGCTGGCGCGTCCCATCGTGGAGCGGGCGGACGGTATTCTGCCGCTCGACGAGATGACGCGACGCAACCTGGAGCTCGTGGAGTCGCTTCGCGGCGGCGCCGGTCAAGGCACGGCAGGCACTCTGATCGACGTGTTGGATCGCACGATGACACCCATGGGCGCGCGGCTGCTGCGGCAGTGGATACTCGCGCCGTTGGCCAACAAGCCGGCCATCGATGCGCGCCTCGAGGCGGTGGACCAGTTCGCCGCCGCACCGATCGCCCGCGAAACCCTGCGCACCGCCCTCAAAGGCGTGCGCGATCTCGAGAGGCTGGCCACCAAAGCAGCTTTGGGACGTAGTACGCCAAGGGAGCTCGGATCACTCGGCGGCTCGATGGCTCGACTGCCGGCGGTTCAAGGCTCGCTGCGGGATGCGATAACTGGTTCGGAACGGTCGCTCCTGCATGACTTTCTCGATTCGTGGGACGACTGCGGCGACATCGCGTCCGACATCCGACGTACGCTCGTCGACGCCGCTCCCCCCCCCATTGCGATCGGCGACGACCCCACGATTGCCGCCGGCGTCGACACCGAGCTGGACGAGTTGCGCGCGCTCCGCGATGGCGGCCGTGACTCGATCGCGCGCATTCAAGCGGACGAGCGGGAGCGCACCGGCATTCAATCGCTGAAGGTCGGGTTCAACAAGGTGTTCGGCTACTACATCGAAGTCACCAAGGCGAACCTGCACCTGGTGCCTCCGGACTACCAGCGGCGCCAGACGATCACCAACGGCGAACGGTTCGTCACGCCGGCGCTCAAGACGTTCGAGGAGCGGGTGCTCACGGCGACCGAGCGTATCGAACAGCGCGAGCGGGATCTGTTCGACGCGCTGCGGATGCGGGTCGGCAAGCAGGTGGGGCGGTTGCATTCCGCCGCGCGCGCGATCGCGGTGATCGACGCGCTCGGTTCGCTGGCCGATGTGGCCATGCGTGAAGGCTACACCCGCCCGCGCATCACGACCGATTTCACGCTTCGGATTGTCGCCGGGCGGCATCCGGTGGTCGAGCGCATGATGCCCCGCGACAAGTTCGTGCCCAACGATGTCCTGCTCACGGACGATACCCGCGTCGTGGTGCTGACCGGTCCGAACATGGCCGGCAAGTCCACCATCTTGCGGCAGGTCGGGCTCATCGCGCTCATGGCGCACGTCGGAAGCTTTGTACCAGCGTCGGAAGCGGAGATCGGCTTGCTCGACAGACTTTTCACTCGAGTGGGCGCGAGCGACAACCTCGCGCGCGGCCAATCCACCTTCATGGTCGAGATGGCGGAGACGAGCGCGATCCTGCACACCGCCACCTCCCGGAGTCTGGTCTTGCTGGACGAGATCGGCCGGGGCACGTCCACGTACGATGGTGTGTCGATCGCGTGGGCCGTCACCGAGCATCTGCACAACGAGACGCGCTGCAAGACGATTTTCGCCACGCACTACCATGAATTGACTCAGCTCGCGGACGAGCTGTCCGCGCTGCGCAACTTCAACGTGGCGGTGCGTGAGGTCGGCGACCGAATTCTGTTCGTCCACCGTCTCGAGCCGGGCGGTGCGGACCGATCATATGGTATCGAGGTCGGCCGGCTGGCTGGACTTCCCGCGCCGCTGCTGACGCGGGCGCGTCAGCTGCTCCGCCTTCTGGAAAGCGAGCAGCTCGTGCGCCCAGCGGGCGCTCCGGATCCGGTAGATCAGCTCGGCTTGTTCGGGACGGCAACACATCCCATCCTCGAGCGGTTGTCGAACACCGACGTCAACGCGCTGACGCCGGTGCAGGCACTCACGCTCCTGGAGGAGCTGGTGCAGCAGGCCAAAAAGGGCTGACGCGATAGATTTTTTCGCATGCACGCCCCCCCTCCCGGCCGGATCGGTTCCGTCGCGGCTGTGTTCCTGTGTCTCGCCTGCGGCGACGGTTCCGAACAGCGTGGACTCTTTGGCAGTGACCGTCCGGATGAGGCTCCGGTAGTCGTCAACAAGTCCCTCCCCTTTCGATATCCTGCGGCGCTGTACGCGCGGAAAATCCAGGGCAACGTCACCCTGCGACTGTACATCGATACGGACGGTCGCGTCCGCGCGGATTCCACCCGAGTCGACGAATCCAGCGGCTATTCAGAGCTGGACTCGGCAGCCGTGGTGGGATCGCAGGAGCTCCAATTCGTGCCTGCCAAGCTGCACGGCGAGCCCATGGGCGTAGTCGTGTTGTTTCCGGTGTACTTCCGCCATCCCGAGGCACCACCGTTGCCAGGTGACACGATCCTGTCATCGACTCGGTATCTGCGCTCGCCTGGCCCGGCTCAACCATGAACAAGCGTCACGAGAAGCCGTACGACTCGGTCCTCGACACGATTGGCTGGACGCCGCTCATACGGTTGTCTCGCATCACGCGCGGCATCAAGACGCCGGTATTCGTCAAGGCGGAATTCTTCAATCCCGGCGGATCCGTGAAGGATCGCATTGGCCTCCCGATCATCGAACAGGCCGAGCGTGACGGGTCACTGAAGCCGGGCGGGGTGATCGTCGAAGCGACGAGCGGCAACACGGGCATCGGGCTCGCCATGGCCGCGGCGCTGCGCGGCTATACGTGCGTGTTCACGATGCCGGACAAGATGTCGCAGGAAAAGGTTCGGCTGCTGAAGGCCTTTGGCGCAGAAGTCATCGTCACGCCGACAGCGGTTCCTCCCGACCATCCCGATCACTATCTGCAAACCGCGAAACGGATCGCGCAGGAGACTCCGAACGCGATTTTCGCGAATCAGTTCTACAACGACGCGAATCCGGAAGCGCACTACGCGACGACGGGTCCGGAGCTGTGGGAGCAGACGGACGGGCGCATCACGCACTTCGTCTATGCGGCTGGGACCGGCGGCACGATCACCGGTGTCGGCCGGTACCTGAAGGAACGCAACAAGAAGATCCAAATCGTTGCCGGCGATCCGGTCGGGTCGATTCTCGCCGAGATGTGGCGAACGAAGGGAAAGGCGAAGGTCGAAGGCGTTCCGTACAAGGTCGAAGGCATCGGGCAGGACAAGATCCCGGGCACGCTCGACATGAGCGTGGTCGATGATTTCGTCACCGTGACGGACAAGGAGTCGTTTGCGATGGCGCGGCGTCTGACGCGCGAAGAGGGGCTGTTTGTCGGCGGCTCGAGCGGATTGATCGTGCACGTCGCAGTGCAGCTCGCCCGAACGCTCAGCGATCCAGAGGCGGTGATCGTTGCCATCCTTCCGGATACCGGCGAGCGGTATCTCTCCAAGCTGTACAGCGACGAATGGATGCGGGAGAATCAGCTGCTCGAGGCAGACCGCACGTCGCTGGGTCAGGTCTTGCGGAACAAGCCGGACCACAAAGGCGACATCGTTTTTGTCACCGGCGGCCAGACCGTTCGACAAGCGCTTCGACTCATGCATCTGCACGACGTGTCACAACTGCCGGTCATGGACGGCGTCAATTGCGTCGGCTCCGTGAGTGACTGGTCCTTGTCGGCGCGAAGCCTGGAGGACACCAAGCTGCTCGACGTGACACTGTCGGAGGTGATGGACGCCCCCTTCCCCGTCGTAGACGAGCAGCAGACCGCCGACAGCGTAGCGAAACTGCTCTCCAAGTCGAACCCCGCGGTTCTCGTGCGCACCAACGGCAAGGTCACCGGGATCGTCACGCGCTCCGACCTGCTCTCATATCTGATGTCGCGATGACCTGTCATCCTGAGCCCTTCGCTGCGCTCAAGGGCAGGCTCCGCGAAGGATCTACCCGATGCAGAATAGATTCTTCGCTCACTGCGTGAGCTCAGAATGACAACCGTGACTTCGTGAGCTCAGAATGACAACCATGACTTCGTGAGCTCAGAATGACAGACAAGTCGATGAAAATCACGGTACTGATGGGCGGGACATCGGCAGAGCGCGATGTGTCGCTCGCCAGCGGCCTGCGCGTCGCCGAAGCGCTTCGCACTCGCGGACATGAAGTCGTCACTCTGGACACCGCGCGTGGCCCACTGACCGCGAAGGACGAGAAACAGCTTGTCTCGAAGGGCAATGTCGTCAAACGCGAGCCGCCGTCTCAGGAAGAACTCGCGCGTTTGGCGACGGAAACGCTGCCGCAGATGCTTCGGGCCCTTCCCTCGCTCAAGGAAGCGGACGTCGTGTTTCTCGGCCTGCACGGGGGCTATGGCGAGGACGGGTCGATTCAGGCCCTGCTCGATATGGCGGGGATCCGCTATACGGGAAGCGGACACATGGCCAGCGCGCTCGCCATGGACAAGGATCTCTCGAAGCACCTCTTTCGTCGCGCCGGAGTGCAGACGGCCGATTGGCTGATGGCGCGCCGCGAAGCGACCGTCGAGGAACAGCTGGGGCGTCTCGCGCTTCCCGTCGTCGTCAAGCCTTCAAAGCAGGGATCCACCGTGGGTCTCTCCGTGGTCAAACGACGCGAGGATCTGGGCGCCGCTGTCGCCGAAGCGTTCAGGTATGACGACGAGGTCATGATCGAGCAGTTCGTTGCCGGCCGAGAAATGACCGTGGGAATACTCGGCGACGAGGCGCTTCCGGTCGGCGAGATCATTCCGCAGCACGAGATATACGACTATGAGTGCAAGTACACGCCGGGTATGGCCGAGGAAGTCTTTCCCGCGCAGATTCCCACCGACCGAGCGCGAGAGGCGCAGGATCTCGCGCGTCGGGCTTTCCAGGCACTCAAGCTGCGCGGCTACGCGCGGATCGATTTCCGAATGACTGAAGACGGCAGTCTGTTCTGTCTCGAGGCCAACACACTTCCCGGAATGACACAGACAAGCTTGATCCCGCAAGGCGCAGCCGCGGCCGGCATCTCCTTTCCTGAGCTATGCGAACGAATCGCGCTCTTGGCGGTCGAGGATCGGCGTTAATGGCGAAAACAGCTGGTCCAACCGCTGCGCTTGCGGGCGTACCGACGGGTCTCCAGGCGCAGGGCGTCTGGGTTGGGCGCCGACAGCTCTTTGTCCGATTCGCGGCGGAAGCGGAAACGGCGACGATGTACACCGCGCAGGCCATCGCGCAGGAACTGCAGCGCGCGGCGAAGCGAAGCGCGTTCCACTCGATCTCCGTGGGTGGGCGGGATCCGCTTGTGAACGGCGAGTTCCTGGAAGCGGCGTTTGACGCCGGGCCAATGCCACTTCCTGTGATGCTCGACATTGACGGACAGCGGCCCGACGAAATCGCCGCGTTGACGAAACATGTCGCGCTCGTGCAGGTCACTCTCGAGGGGAGTTCGTTGGACGCCGCGTCGGAGCGCGCGCTGGCGTCTCTCAAGGCCGCTGCGGACGCTGGTCTCGAGCATGCGATGGTGCTCGCGCCGGGCGAGCAAGCGAGTGACGGGCAGCTTCTGAGAATCGTCGAACAATCACACGCCGCGAGCCCGAAAACTGTGGTTGTGATCCACCCGCCGTACAACACGCCGGTCGATCGGGATCGGCGCTGGGTGACGCTCCTCGAGCGGTCGGCGGCACTTCATCCGGATGTGCGGTTGTCGCTTCGGCTTCCACCGCCTACAGGCACTCGATGACTCGTTCGTTCGCGCAGGGACTTCCCGCCTCAACGGCTGCTTCGTTCGCACGGGGACTCCCCGCTTCCGCGACGGTGCGCAATACTGCCACGGAAAGCGCGTGGCAGTATTGCCAACCGCCCGCGGGCGGTGAGTCCCCGCACGAACTCGCTGTTCGCCGGCGGATCTCCAGTTCGAATTGCAGGGTATCGTCTATGAAGGCGGGTGAGCCTTCGCTCCAGGCTGCGGAGGCGGTGGCGGTATGAGCTGGCAGGCGACGGACGAGCAGGACTATCCCCGGATGACGCGCGTCGTCCAGGTGCTCATCGCGATCAACATCGCGGTGGCGTTCATCGCGGCCACCGTGACGACGACATCGGACCTGGAGCCGCTGTTCGCGTTTCACGCCGGCCCGCTGGCCGATACCTGGTGGACGGCGTTCACGTACATGTTCCTGCACGCGGGACTTTGGCATCTCGCGATGAACATGTACACGCTGTGGCTCTTTGGGCCGCGACTCGAGCACGTGTGGGGATCCCGCAGCTTCGCGCTGTTCTATCTCTGGTGCGGTCTCGGTGGCGCGGTCTTCCACGCGATGTTCGCCGGCCTGGTGCCGATGGTCGGCGCCTCGGCCGCGATTTTCGGCGTGATGCTCGCCTATGCGATGCACTGGCCGCGCGATGAGATCTATTTCTTCGGGGTCATCCCGATGCGCGTCGCGACGCTGGTGATCCTGCTGGTCGCCGTGAACCTGTTTCTCGGATTCTCGTCCGGCGGTGGCGGCGTCGCATATTTTGCGCACCTGGGCGGCTTCGCGTTCGGCTTTCTCTACCTGAAGAAGCCGCAGCACGTGAGCATCGACCAACTGCGGCAACGCGTCTCGCCGGCCCCCGACGTCAACGACGACATGAGTCCGCGCGCAGCGCCGCGTCCGTCATCGCGGTCACGTCATCGCGACGAAGTCGATGAGATCGTCGCGCAGAGCAAGGCTGCGGTCGCCAAGCGTCCCGCTCGGCTCGGTCCCGGCAAGCGCCAGGGTCCGCGCGACGCGCGCGCCGAAGAGCTCGATCGCGTGCTGGACAAAATCTCCAAGCACGGCCTGATGAGTCTGACTTCGAGCGAGCGCAAGCTGCTGGAAGAAATGTCGAAGCAGCTGAGAGACAGATAGAGCTGGGGTGATGGGTGATTGGTGATAGGTGGTTGGGCCCGCCCCCACCGACCACCGACGACCCATCACCGACCACCCATTAAGAAAAGAGCCCCCGGGGAGGTCCCCGGGGGCGGTGCCACCAGGCCGTTCTCCCGGTGGCGATGGTCGACGCAGAGAGCGATCGACCTGATCGTAAGATACAATTCGGTCAGTTAAGGCGCCAGCGAACAGAAGCGCCATTTAGCGAACACGAGCGCACACGGCATGCCACGGCCTGATCTACTGGAAACCTTCGCGAACCCATATCCGGACCGCGAGTACGAAATAAAGATGGAATGCGATGAGTTCACGTCGCTATGCCCGGTCGGCGGAATCGAATCAGACGCGAAGGAGCTCGAACAACTGCAAGGCGGGGCACCCGATTTCGGCACGATCTACATCACGTACGTTCCGTCGAAATCGTGTCTCGAGCTGAAGAGCTTGAAGCTGTATCTGTGGAGCTTTCGGAACGATGGGACTTTCTACGAGCGCGCGGTGAATCGCATTCTCGACGATCTCGTGAAAGCGTGTAAGCCGAGGTGGATGGAGGTCGTCGGCGATTTCAACGTGCGAGGCGGAATCAAGTCCGTCATCACGGCGCGCGCTGGGAAGCGCGGGTAACGAGGATCCTCCGCGACTAAGACCGTTACGCCGAACACGATCACGACAAAAAAACCCTCGACATTTCTGTCGAGGGTTTTTCTTGTCAGTGTAGTAACTAGAAGCTGTATCGCAGCGACAACTGCGTCCGCCAGAAATTGGTCGCAGTGCTCAAGACCGTATACTCACCACCGGCCGGCGGAGCGAAGGTCACGATCGGCACCGCCGTGGTCGGATTTGTCGTTGTGTAGCCGACATGCTGCAGGAGCGGAACGTTGCTGTTGGAGGAAATCGGCATCGTGCGCAGCTTGCCCCAGTTGTGGTTCAGCAGATTGCCGAAGTTGAAGACGTCGAGGGTGATGGCGACTTCCTGGCCGCGGACCGAGGGGAAACGCTGACGGAACGCGAGGTCGACTGTATTGGTAAAGGGCAAGCGGCATGAGTTCCGCGCCATGATCTTGCCACGCTGCGAGTTCAGGCACGGCGAGTTGAGAATGAAATTCTCGAAGTCGGCGGCCTGCTGCGCCGGAGTGCGTGTGCCTGCCAGCCGGAACACGATCTCTGTCGGGTCGAGCGCATTTTTAGGAACGTAAATAAGATCGTTCCCCTGGAATGCGTCGCCGTTCAGATCTCCAACAAGCCCGCTGCCGTTGTAGATGTAATCGTGCGGCGAGCCGGAAACGCCCTGGTAGAACATCGACACGTCGGTGAACGACTTTTTCCAGTCGAAGGTGTACGTACCGGTAGCCATGAACTTGTGCGGCTGATCGAACAGGCTGATGCCGGTATATGGATCTTCCTGTCGCCCGGAGAGCGTGCGACCGAACTGCCAATTCGAGATGTGCGTGCTGGATCCAAAGCTCTGAACGTCGCGCGCCTGTGAATACGTGTACGCCACCATGCCTTCCCAGTTGTTCGCGTACCGTTTGCGGAGCTGGCCGGTGACGTTGTACGCGTAGTCCTTGCTCTGGTTTTTGAGATCGATGGCGGTGCTGAAGCGTGCCGTTCCACCGTTGGCTGCGACACCCGCCGGTGGCAGCGGCACCGTGGCACCGGTTGCCGCGTTGACGGTGGTCATGTAGAGCGTTCGACCGCCCTGCCCGACGCCCGGCTGCGGCGCCTGATCGTTGAGGTTGTAGAAGAAGAGATTGTTCAGTGTCTTGGAGTACAGCCCCTCGACAGTCGCGATCAGGTCCCAGGGCAGCCGGCGATCATAGGCGAGGCTGGCGCGCATCGGCTGTGGGAATTTGAGGTTCTTCGAAATGAAGTTCACGTCCCCGATCGGAGCCGTGCCCTGTCCGTTGCGGCAGACCGTGATTGTGCTGGGGTCGACGACGAACGCCGGAGCCGGTGCGGCGCTACCTGATGTGTTGCAATTCAGGAATGTCTGGATGTTGCCCGAGTTGATATAGGCATTCTCCATCCAGACGTAGGGTGGCGTACCGACGAACAGGCCGATGCCGCCGCGGAGCTGATCAGTGAGCGTGCCGGTGATGTCCCAGTTGAAGCCGATGCGAGGAGAGAACTGCGTCGAACGCTTGGGGATGTCGCTCGTATTGCGTCCATACGCGCTGTCAATGGCAAGGTTGTGCGTGATGTCGTCGAGGAACGTGCTCATGTCGGCGCGCAGTCCAATGGTCAGCGCAAGGTTCGGATTCACCTGCCACTGGTCTTGAGCGTAGAACGCCGACTGCAGCGCACTGAACTCGACGTTGCCGCCATTCGCCAAGATGATGGCTTTGCGGAACGAGTTTGCGTTGCCAGCGGCGAGGCTATCGAGTCCATTGAAGTTCCACACGCCGAGTGAGCTCTGCGTGAAAAGATTGCGAAGCCACACGTGTTCCTGCCGCGTACCCACGGTGAACGTGTGCGCCTTGAACGGCTTCGTAAAATTGTCCGTGAACTCCCAGGTTTTTGTGTCCAACTCGTTGCCCTGAGAGAACTGATCCGCG
>Ga0070696_100000414_pt1 | contig 26655 bp, 23 predicted proteins | sample KBSK1253metaG_FD_65474 | JGI IMG/M metagenome (GOLD analysis project Ga0070696, IMG submission 65474) | Corn, switchgrass and miscanthus rhizosphere microbial communities from Kellogg Biological Station, Michigan, USA - KBS K1-25-3 metaG | ecosystem: Host-associated > Plants > Roots >... | reverse complement strand
GATCGGGCGGCGTCGAGCATGAGATGACCCACTTCGACGTCGTCGTGCTCGGAGGCGGTCTCGTAGGCTGCGCGGCCGCATATTATCTGTCGAAGTCGGGCGCCCGGGTGCTCCTTGTCGAACAGGGCGATATCAATCGCGGAGCCTCCGGGCGCAACGCGGGTTCCCTTCATTTTCAGCTGGAGTACCGCCTGATCAAGTTCGGAGACGATCAGGCGGCGCAGTTTGCGCAAATCATTCCCCTGAGTCTCGTTGCCATCGAGGACTGGAGTCGTCTGGAAAACGAATTGCAGTCCGACCTGGAGGTCGAAATGACGGGCGGCCTCATCGTCGCTGAATCCCCCGGGGACGTCGCCCTGCTCGAAAAGAGGCAGTCACTGCAGGAGCGATGGGGGTTGCCTACATCGCTCTTGTCCGCCGCTGAAGTGCGCCGCCGCGCTCCCTATCTTACGGACACGGTCAGTGCGGCAAGCTACTGCGAAAAGGAGGGGCACGCGAACCCGCGGTTGGCCGCACCGGCGTTTGCGCGCCGCGCGGTGACATTGGGCGTAACGATTCGATGCCGCACTCGCGCCACCGGGCTCCAGCGAGACGGATCCGGGTGGCAGGTTGCAATGATGGGACCCGGCGCGGCGCCGGATGAGGTCTCCTGCGATGCGGTGTTGAACGCCGCCGGAGCGTGGGCGGGGGAAGTGGCCGCGATGGCGCATCTTCATCTGCCCATTTTCCCCGTCCCTCTGCTGATGAATGTCATCGAGCGCGCCCCAGCCCTGGTCCCTCACCTGGTGCAGCATGCCAGCAAGCGCCTGACGGTGAAGCAAGTCGCCGCCGGCAATACTGTGATAGGCGGTGGCTGGCCGGGCCGCTTTTCCCGTGCAGGGTCCTCGATGGACATGCACCGGCGGCCGGAAATCGTCGTGAAAAATATCTCGGAAAATCTGACGCTTGTCCGCAGGTTGATACCGGCAATCGGGAGACTCCATCTGATCCGGACTTGGACGGGCACAACGGGGGTCACCGCGGATCAGATGCCGCTGCTCGGACAAGTACCGGAAGCACCGCGATTCTACGTCGCGGCGGGGGGAGCTGCCTTCACGCATGGACCCACCTATGCGCGGCTCATCAGCGAGTTGATTCTGACCGGGCGCCCATCTTCTGCGATCGATCACTACAGCCCCGCACGCTTCAGCCATGTCAACAATTTCATGGGGGCCGTCTGAGTGTGTCCGCGCATCGATAAGAACGTTGAGAGGCCATCACCGGTCACGATCCGGGTGAACGGCAACGCGGTGAGTGCGTATGAAGGAGAATCGCTCGCGACTGCATTGATCGCATCCGGCACGCTCATCATGTCGCAAGATTCTTCAGGGCGGCCAAGAAGCCCCTATTGCAATATGGGCGTCTGCTTCGACTGCCTGGTCACGGTGGAAGAGAGCACCCCCACGAGTGGCACTACCATAAGGCGCGTGCGTGCGTGTCTGGCCGCAGTCCGGCCGGGCCTTCTCGTCACTGTACCCGCTTGATGAGCGCCGATCGAAAGGTTGTGATCGTCGGCGCCGGCCCGGCAGGCCTCGCCGCGGCGGAGGTCATGCGCAATTTTGGTCTCGAGCTTACCGTCATCGATGAGCAACCGCGCGCGGGCGGCCAGTTTCTGCGCCAGCCGCCGAGGAAATTCTCGGTCGATCACTGGCTCAAGAGCACGCTCTATGCGCGCGCGAAATCCGTCCTGCATGCGGTCGAAGACCGCGAGGACATCGACTGGCGGCTCGGATCGACGGTCCTCGGCATCGTGCATCGCTCCTCCTACCGAAGGCATGCGCGACTCAGGGCAGGCCACGAGGTCTGGATACAAGGCCCCTCGGGTTGCGAGATTCTGGAGGCAAGCGCGGTGCTGATCGCATCCGGATGTTACGAGCGGCCCCTGGGATTTCCCGGCTGGACGCTTCCTGGCGTGATGGGCGCGGGTGCAATACAAGGCTTCGTGAAAAGCCAACAGTTCGTGCCCGGCAACCGTTTCGTCCTCGCGGGGAGCCACCCCTTACAACTGGTCGTGGCGGATCAGCTGGTCGCCGCCGGTGCGAAAGTTGCCGCCGTCTTGTTCACCCAACAATGGCCGCGGGCGGCGGGTGTATTTCGCCACCCGATCACCATGTTGCAGCATGGCCGCCAATTGGCGGAGATCGGCAAGATTCTCCGGCGGCTAAAACGGGCTGGGGTGCCCGTGTTGTTCGGGCGCACCATCATACGGGCCGATGGCAAGGATGCCGTCGAGCGTGCAACGATCGCCGCTCTTGGACCTGACGGAAGAATAGACCGGGATCGCAGCGAAACCATCGCTTGCGACCGTGTCGGCATTTGTCACGGCTTCCTCGCATCCTCGGAACTCGCCCGCCAAGCCGGCTCGAACGTGAGGTGGAGCGAGAACACCGGCGGCTGGCTGGTGAGCCACGACGAGTGGTTTGAAACGAGCGTGGCGGATGTCTTCGTCGCCGGTGAGATCACCGGCGTGGCCGGCGCCGATGCTGCCCTCGAGAAAGGGCGTGTCGCCGCGGCCGGGATCCTGCTCGCTCTGGGCCTCGTCGATGGCGTCACGGCGCGGCGGCTTGCCCGGCGCGCCCGCCGGCGGTTGAGGCGTATCGATCATTTTGCCAGCGCACTCAATTTATTGGCCCAGCCCCCGCCGACCCTGTCGGACGAATCGATGTCCGAGGATGCGATTCTTTGTCGCTGTGAGTCTATTTCGCGAGGAAAATTTCAGCGTCTGCTCGTGGAGAATCCCCACATCATCTCGGCGGATGCCGCGAAGCTGCTGACCCGAGTGGGGATGGGAATGTGCCAGGGGCGCTTGTGCGGCGACAACGCGGTGCGCTTGATCGCACTGGAACGCGGTGTGCCCGTGAGCGACGTGGGAACTTTTCAGGCTCAGATGCCGGTAAAGCCGATACCGCTCGACGCGCTATGAACAGGAATTGCGGCCGAAGCAACGAACACGGCCATCCCCGGTGATTGTAATTGCGACTCTGTTGAGGCACTGTCGCGGCTTTTCGAGGAGCGGAAGCGTGAGAAAGCGGAACCTACGGGTGCTGGCGATCGTGAGTCTCGCAGTTGCGGCGCTCACCGGTGCGCGTGCGATGTGCGCGACTGTGGATCGCGACGCTCCGGTCAAAGCGGTGGAGGGGTTGTGGGCGTATACGAGTCTGCAGTCCCCCGGCAGCAAGGCACTCGAATTGACGGGCGTGATCCTATTCAAGGATGGAACGTTTGTTCAGCAGTCTATTTTTGACGGGAGCCCGTTTGAACAACAGGTGGCCCTGGCTCACGCAGGGCCATACACGGCTGGACCGAAGGGCGTCCACCTGGTGGCGCAACAGACAATCGCCATCTCGCCGGCAAAGGATCCGCCATTGTCCTTCCGCAGGGACACTCAGCACGACATCTCCGTAAGTCGCCGTGGAGACGATCTGACTTTGGTGTTCGGCACGGGAACGGTCCAAAAATTCAAGCGTATCGGTCCCGGACAAGGTGCGCTTTACTCTCTTGATCATGGGGTTCTCGCGTTCATCGATGGTCACTTTCTCCTGGTCGATGGAGACGAGAAGGGCGTGGTTTCCGGCTACGGCACGTTCAAGCACGCGGGTCCGGCTTACGACCTCAAGATCACGCGTTGGGCCGAGACCGCGGGATCGAAGGCTTCGTATTTGCGGGACAGCGCAGTGAAGGCGACATTCGACGGCCGGACACTTACCTTGGCCGACGGAAGAAGCTTCCGCGTGAAGCCCAAGTCTCCGGTATCGCCATGAAAATCGCCGATCTATATCCTTATTGGGAGCGCGAGCGCGACATGCTCTTCGAGGGGCTCGACCAGGTCGTGCAGACTCTGGGTCAAACAATGACCCCTGACGAGGTGGAGCGGGTATTTGACTGGATTCCCGGGGGCGGTCGGCGCAGCATCAGCGACACGCTGCGGCACATGGCGTATGTGGAGCACTACATAACCGAGAAGTTGATTCTCGACCGCGAGCCGAAGGATATTTTGCTCGGCTCCTTATTCCCCAAGAGCGACTATCCGAAGCATGCGGACGTCTTGAAGCTCATGCACGACGTCCATGCGACGACGGTCATTTGCTATGCCGGGCTGACTACGGCCGACCTCAAGCGGGAGGTACCCGCATTCCGGCGGAAGCTGCCGATTGAGAGGCTGCTTTGGAGCATCGTGCAGGAAGAAGCGCATCACCGCGGCCAGGTGTACATCCTCCTGCGGATGCAGGGGATTCCGCCTCCGCAGCGCAGAGATTGAGCCGCACTCCTTAATTCGCGCTGCATCGTTCACAACAACTCCGTGGTCATTGAAAAGCCCGGCAACGATTATTTCGCGGAGGCATCACGATGAAGAACCGCAGTCGATCACAGCCAGGCACCCGGTGGGCACTGCTCGGGTGCGTCGTGGCGATATCATTGCTTGGGGGCGGGGCCGGGTGCCTAGCCGCGGCCGATGGCGGCGAATCTGCCGCGTCCGGCATGCTCGATTCGCTGGTCCGGCAATACGCTCAAATTGAAGGCGATGGGGAGGAGCCCGATGAACTGCGTGACGTTTCGGAGAGCGCCTTCCTCGAGGAAATTGCCGCCCGGCGGCAGTTGCTCGAGAAAACGCGCCGCGTCGATGCGAGCGCCCTGTCGGGCGTGGAGAGCATCGACCGGCGACTGATGATCGGATTGCTGGACTCATCGATTCATACCGCGGAAGCGCAGCGGATCTGGGCTAACGACGCGGCCCTGTATGTGCCTGCGAGCGAGATCGGGCGGGCGCTCGAGCCAACGGCCCCGGGCTCGCCGCAGGAGCGGGCAGCATCGCTCACGGCGCTGCTGATCAAACTCCCGGCGCGACTGGAGCACGGGCGGCACAACCTCAAGCGGCCGCCGCGTCGCTTCACCGAATCGGCAATCTTCAAGACTGAAGGCACGATTAAAAGCCTGCAGTCCAGCGCCCCCGATCTTGCAAAGCAGGCCGGCGCCGCCGGCGCGCCGCTGCTGGCCGCAGCAAAGACTGCCCTCGCTGCGTTGGACGACTATCACCGCTTTCTCAAGGAAGATCTGTTGCCACGCTCCGACGGCAGCTGGGTGCTCGGCAAGGAGAACTACGATTATATCCTGCAGCACCGCTGGTTCATGAAGGCCGACTCCGATGAGATTCTCAAACGCGGGTGGGAGTCCTTCAGGGAGACGGAGGCGCAGTTGCAGGAGGTCGCCAACCGAATAGAGCCCGGGAAAAGTTGGCTCGAGGTGTATGAGCACCTAAGGGATCACCACCCGGAAGCTGCGGATATCAAGCAGGCCTATCAGACGAAGATCGACGCCGCCAGGGCGTTCGTGATCGAGCACCACATCGTCACGCTGCCCGCCGGAGAGCGTGTGATTACGGTCGATACGCCTCCGGCGATGAGGCGTTCTTCGCCCTTCGGCACCTTTCAGTCCGTCAATCAATTCGATGATAGTCTCGAGGGCAAGCTCGTGCTGACGCCCATCGAGGACTGGATGACGCCCCAGCAGCGAACGGATCGCCTGCGCTCGCATCTCGATGCCTGGATTCCGATCATTGCCGTCCACGAGGCGTACCCGGGACATCACGTCGCCGCGCTCAAGAGTAAGGAAAACCCGCGTTTGCTTCGTAAAGTCGTGCGCGAGTCGATTTTCTCCGAGGGATGGGGGCTGTACTGCGAACAGATGATGTTCGATGAGGGTTTCCTCAAGGGCGATGACGTGCACCTCGCGCTGTTGCGCAACCGGCTCTGGCGTGCGGTGCGCGTAATTCTCGACGTGAGTCTCCATACCGGAAAGATGACATTCGCGCAGGCCGCGGATTTCTTGACGGACAAAGTCCGTTTCGATCACTACGCCGCGGAACTCGATGTCGATATGTACGTGCACCGGCCTACCTATGTGCTGGGGTATCTGATTGGGATGCAAGAGATCACGGCCATTCGCAAGGACTACATCAAGGCCTATGGCGAGCCAAAGCCGCCCAGTGAATTCTATGACCGGCTCCTGACGATCGGTCCGATCCCGCCGGTGCTCGTCCGCGAAGAGCTATTTGCGCAGAAAGCGGCCGAGGCGCGCCTGGCCTCCGGATTCGGGCAGCCGCCGCGGCAAGGGGTCGGCCAAGTGCCAGTCAAACCGGGTTTAACCGAAGCTCACTGATCGGGTCCCCGATCAGCAGGGATTGCTTGATGAAGTAGCCTTCAGCATAGCGGACGCCGCAACGCGAGCCGCAGCTGCGCGCCCAGGACTCGATCGCAGTATAGATCGGCTCATTGGGCGTTCCGAATTGTGAGAAGTACGAGGCCACGGCTTGTAGTTTTCGGTCCATCTGGTCGGTGATGTCGACGTAGAATGAGGGCGCACGGTCCTGGCCGGATACGGTGTAAAGGACTTTGTCCGGCCGGTGCGCCGGGGTATCCGCTGAAAATTTGCTCAGCCCCGCAACGAATATCGCGGCATAGGCGATTTCGCTTGCAGCATTGTGGTCCGGGTGGCGCTGTCCGTCGGCGGGGATCACGACGACTTTGGGACGCAGCCTGCGAAGGCAGGAGGCCACGAGCATGCGGCTCTCATCGTTCAATGTCAGGCGGCTGTCCGGAAGCCCCGCATTCTCCCGTAGCGAGAGCCCCATGATGCTCGCGGCCGCGGCCGCTTCCCGGTCTCTGATCTCGGCGGAGCCTTTGGTGCCCATTTCTCCGCGCGTGAGATCGAGAACGCCTGTCTTGTACCCTTGGTCTGCCATGCGCAGGAGCAAGCCGGCGCAGCTGATCTCCACGTCATCGGGATGCGCGGCGATTGCCAATATATCGACGATGCTCATGCCAGTGTTCGCCTGTAGAGTTCCTCATACATCGGAATGATCCGTTCCGCATCGAAGCGTTCTGCGCTCGCGCGCGCTTGCTTTCGGTGCGCTTCGAGTGTGGCCGGATCCGCGACGATGTCCAGCACTCTTGCCGCCATCGATGCGGCGTCACCTTTTGGGACGCGGTAACCGCCCCTGCCATTTTCCACCACTTCCGCAAGGCCGCCGACATCGGACGTGACGACCGGCACGCCGCAGGCCATTGCCTCCAGCGCCGCGAGCCCAAAGCTTTCGTCTTCCGACGGCATCAGCAAAACATCGCAGCAGGACAGCAGACCTTGCACATCGATCCGGTTACCGAGTGCCTGCACGCGATCGCGCACGCCGAGTCGGTCGGCCTCGGACCAGACAGCAGCCATTTCCGGCCCTTCGCCGATCAGCAGAAGACGCGCGGGGCGATGCAAGTTGGTCGCGGCGAGAACCCGTATCGTCTCGGCCGGTCTCTTGATCGATCTGAAGTTCGAAAGATGAACCAGAAGCACTTCGTGCTCGGCAGCTAGCATGGCGCGCTTGCCGTTGCCGCTGGCGCGCGAAAAGGCCTTCAAATCGACGAAGTTTGGGATCACAGCGATTGGCGGGCTGTCCGGAAAAATCTCCGCCGCCGCCTTCCTGAGGAATTCAGACACCGCCGTAACCGAGTCCGAGGCGCGAATGGAGAACGACGTGATCTCATACAGCGACTTGTCGGAGCCCACCAGGGTCACGTCAGTTCCGTGGAGAGTGGTCACTAGCTTCGGTCGCACGCAGTTGCCGAGTATTGCGCGTGCCAGGATTCCCGCGACTGCGTGCGGAAGTGCATAGTGAACGTGCAGGATATCGAGGTCGAACCGCCGCGATACTTCCGCCATCTTTGCCGCGAGCGTGAGAGTGTAGGGCGGATACTTGAATAGCGGATAGGAAGACGCGACCACTTCGTGATAGACGAAATCTTCATCGAAGCTCGAGTAGCGGAACGGGGGTGCATCTGCAATGAAGTGGACGGAGTGACCTCGGCGCGCGAGTAGCCGCCCAAGCTCGCCTGCGACGACACCCGAACCGCCCGCATGGGCGTAACCGGTGATTCCGATTTTGAGACGAGGGGAGTCCACGGTCAACGGGGTTCCCAGATCAGATGGTCCCGCCTACCCGCAGGCCAGTGCCGGTAAAGCTCGCCGAGAAACATCGATCCGAGGCGCGCCCAATAGTACACAATGTTGATCGTGCGCTCCTGAGCTTTGCCCCCCGGGAATAGACGCTGAGCAACGGAACGGATTTGCGTCTCGGTCTCCTTTTCCCGGTGCCTGTGGGCCGCGCGCATCTTGCGGGCAATGAGGCTCATCTGCTCTCCCGCGCGCTTGCGCGCGAGCCGTACGGCACCGTCGAGGCTCGGATCGAATTCGTGGACATCCGCACGCAGCTCATCGAAAGCCGCATCGACTCTCTTGGCGGCACCCTCGAGTTTGATCCCGAGATCTTTCGGGAAACTTGCTTGCAAAACGCGTGAAACTTCCCCATCAGGATCTGCACTCAAGGCTGCGAGATCGATGCCAAGCCGCGAGACCCGCTTCGCCACGGTCTGCTCGAGAATGGTCACGCTGGTTCGCGGCATAACGGCAGGGCGAGGCACGCCGAAATGATCATGCAGGCCACCGAGCTGTGCATAGTAGGCGGTTTCCGCCGGTCCCAGAACGACACCCAGTGTCGGGAACATCGCATTCTGAACGATCGGGCGCAGCAGTACATTGGGGGAGAAATCCTCGGGCCGCCGGCAGATGGCCTCGCACAGCCATTCGGCGGTCACAGTCTCGGCGCCCTCCCAGACGAAGCTTCCGTTGCCGTTGCCGCGGTGGATCCCGCGGCGCTTGCCACGCTGGTGGAACAGCAATGTTTGCGTCGAGCTCTTGTGAACCTGGCGATGATAGCCCGCTGCTTCCAGTTGCGCGGACGTTTCCGCGTAGATCGAAAACAGACGAGCATCTTCGCGGACGGCCCTCTGCAACACGGGCGCGGCGGCTTTCCTCAATTCCGGATGAGCCGGCGATACGAACAGCAGCTTGCTGTGCGGAAACATCCGATACCACAAACGCGCGAAGGCGCTGGAGAAGGGCGTTCCAGGGAAATAGCAATCCTTGAGTGTGCCGAATACTCCCTCGGCGAAAGACGACCGCGGCAGACAATCCGCAAGGTCCTTGATGACGGTGTCGATTCCGGAGTCGAGGACGATGCGTTCGATCGGCTCGCCGGCCCGGATGGCCGGCGAAGAGTATTTAACGGTCGCGACACCGGCTCCGCCAGGCACGCCGATGTGGTCAACTTCGGCAAGATCGTGGTCGTCGCTGGCCAGCCAGTAACAAGGTATGACCGGCAATGCCAACAGAGACGAAAGATCCGCTGCCCAACGCTCGACGGTGAGCGCCTTGTAAACCGCGTAAAGAGGACCCGTGAACAAACCGGCCTGCTGGCCGGCGAAAACAACCATGGAGCCGGGACGGCGTAATATGTCGAGTTGCGCCTTGGCTGCGTCAGGCGCACAGGCCTCGTCGGCGAACACACTCAGTGCCTGCGCCAGCTGCTCACGCGGGTGCTCGCCCGCCTTCAGGCGCTGCGCAAGTGCTGCGAGCGCCGGATGGTCATCGAACAAAGGGCCAAAATAGGTTGCCACATTCGCGTGTGCGTTGAGGAAGTCGCTGTACAACCGTGTCGCACCGGAGAGCATATCGATCGGGGCGGATCGGTAAGGTAGCGAGCTGCCGCTCAATTGATTTGCGCCATGGAATTCCTGAGATGATTCTCGATGCGTTGCATGAGCCGATACGCGCCCATCGGTATTTGCCGTCCGGCGCGCGTGATCAGGCTGATCTTGGTGGCGTTCAACACAGAGTTCGTGGTTGGAATCGCGCGGAGCCTCCCGGCCAAAAGCTCTTCAAGCGCGAGGAATTCGGGTAAAAACGTGACACCCCGGCCGAGCAGCGCGAAATCCTTGAGCAAGGTCATGGAGTTCGCAATCAGTTCCGGTTCGAAAAACACGCCGTCTTCATGCTCGGCCGCGTGCACGATTTGACGGATGCGGAAAGAGTCCTCGGGCAGGCCGATGCACTGCTGACCGAGCTCGCTTAGGCTGATGGTCGATCTTTTTGCCAGTTCGTGATCGGGGTGGATCATCAGCTTGAGAGGCTGCGCCAGCGACATTCTTTCCCGCACTTTGGGGTCGCGGGGAACATCGAAGATCAAACCGAAATGAGCTTCATCGTCACGCACTAGCGCCACGGTGTCGTTGGTCCCGCCCATCCTTACCCTGACGGTCATGTCTGGGTAAACGTTCATGAATTCGTGAAGGTTCTGGCTGAAGCGGTCGGTGATGAAGGCCTCTCCCACGGCGAGTTCGACCTTCCCCGTGCGGATGCTCTTGAGTTCCTCGAGCCTGGAGAGGAATAGTTCTTCGTGAGCCCGCGCCTCCCGGTAGTGGGCGCAGGCGGCCTCGCCTGCCTCGGTGAGCTTGATCCTGCGGCGGCCGCTTTCGATCAGCAGCAGGCCGAGGTCTTTCTCGAGGGTCGCGATCTGGCGACTAATCGACGAGGTGGCGACGTCGAGCTGCTCGCTCGCAGCGTGCATAGTGCCCAAACGTGCCGCTTCGTACAGGTAGCGCAGGCGGATTTCGCCTTTCATGCGGGCTCCAACAGTTGTTTGCTGAAAACGCAACGTATTTGAGTTTATATTGCTATTGGGTACCAATCCAATGCTTTCTGACTTTGTCAAAGCCCGTCCCCGCCCGCCATGGGGTGGGGGCCCCATGCTCGGAGTTCTCTAGTGGCGCCAAGCCGGGCAAGAAGCCACCCACCCGGCGCGGGTGGGTTCGGCGATGGTGGGGCGGTGTTCTTTGCAATTTTTTTTCATTGCGGTGGATGGGATCGGTACTCGGACGATCGCGGATCCATCTGGATGACGGCAGGCATTGAACGCGGTGACCTTCAGCAGTTGACCGGATGTGTCACGATGAAACGTGATGCTGCGCGGACTCACACCACGCTGCTGCAGCCTGCTCCTCGTAGCACCGCATTCGTTGCAGCCTGAGCAACGACGACCGGCGTTGTGCTTCATTGCTCGGGAACTTGCTGCTGCGTAGCATTCTCGCATGGATAGACATTCTGTTGAGTGGCGGGGTTACATCCCCGCAATTACCACTCCTTTCACAAAGACTGGGGGCCTGGATCTCGATGCCATGGACCGGTTGTTGCAGTGGCTGCTAGACGAGGGGATGCATGGCATCATAGTCGCGGGCACGGTGGGGGAATGGTTCAGTCTCTCGGCGGCGGAGAGAAAACTGCTGTTCGCCACCGTGGGCCGGAGACTCAAGGGAAAGATTCCGCTCATTGCCGGATGCAATGCTTACACGGCGTCCGAAGTTGCTGCGAATGCCCGCCTTGCGGCGGATGCCGGTTTTGACGGCATTCTCGTGACGCCACCGCCCTACATGGTGCCCACTGAGCGAGAGATTCTGAGCTTCTATCGTGAAGTCAACGAATCGGTATCGCTGCCGATCTGCGCGTACAACTGGCCTCCCGGCACCAATGTCGATATGTCGGTCGAGCTTTTGGAGTCGGTTGCCGAGCTGTCGCAGGTCGTCGCAATCAAGAATTCCACAGGGGACCTGCGACGCTTCCTGGACGTGTTCTTCGCATTGAAGGACAAGGTGCGAATCTTTGGCGTGCCCATGGATGACCTGGGCATTCTACTCGTAAGGGAGCATGGGGCGGACGGGACGATGGGCGCAGGCGCCGTACTCGGGCGTGAGCTGCCCGGTTACTTTAATGCGATTTGGGCGGGTGATCTTCCGCGCGCGCATCGCCTGGGCCAACGCAATGAGCTGCTCATGCGCGATTGGTTCAATGCGAACTACACGGGACGCGTTGGTTCCGCTCAGGCGACTTTCAAGGAGGCGCTCAATCAGCTCGGGCTTCCGGGAGGCTACCCGCGCAGCCCACTGCTCCCACTGGACGCACACGGCGTCGATACGGTAAGAGAGACTCTTAAAAAGTTGGGCATGGCGGGGTTGCCCGCGTCCTAGGAGACGGACTCAGTATCAAGATAACGCCGGAACATCACGAACAGAACGAGGAAGGCGAGGAGTGGAATCGTGCCGGCGGCGACGAAAACCGGCGCGTAGCCGAAGTGGTCGAGTGTCCACCCTGTCATCATCGTGAAGACGGTCGCGCCCACGCCCGCACCCATGCCGCTCAGACCGACCACGGATCCCACTGCATTTCTCGGAAACGCATCCGCGCATAGAGACATCATGTTCGGTGCCCACAATCCGAAGCCGAACATTGCCGCGCTTATACCGATGAATATGACGATGATATTGAGGGGAAACGCGGCGGCGATGCCGGGCAGCATCAGGAGCATGCCAAGCAGCATGACCGTAAGGCGCGCCGGAACGATCCTCATGCCGCGCCGGTAGAGGGCATCGGACAATGTTCCACCGAGGAGTACGCCGATGCCTTGTACCAGAAACGGAATCCACGCGTACTTGCCGATCTGTGCGGGCGTGAACCCGGCTTTACGCGTGAGATATTCCGGGATCCAGAAGTAGTAGAACCAGACCCACGGGTCCGCGAGCATGCGAGCCAGCACGACAGCCCACACATTTCGCGATCGCAACAGGCTCAGGTACGGAACGCGCACCGTTTGTGCACTGCTCGCCGCTGCATCCTCTGTAATGTAGCGGCGTTCCTCTTCCATCACCGCCGGATGCTGTTGCGGCAATCGATACAACCACAGCCACAGCAGGAGCCAACTGAATCCGGCTGCGCCGGTAAGAATGAATGCCCAGCGCCAGCCGAGCGTCAGATTGATCCACGCGATAGCGGGAATCGATATGACGAGCCCCGCGCTGACCCCTGCGCCCCACAGGCCGTTCGCGAAGCCGCGCTCCTTCCGGGGAAACCATTCCGATACCGCCCGGACGCATGCGGACCAACTGCCCGCCTCACCTGCTCCGAGAAGAAATCGGAATGCCGCGAAGGAAGTGACGCTGTTTCCAAGCGTATGAAGCATGGCCGCGACGGACCACCAGGCCATGATCAATGCAAAGCCCATCCGCGTGCCGATTCGATCGATCAGCCACCCCGTGACCGGCTGCATGAACGTGTAGGCAACTAGGAATGCGGACAGGATCGAGGCGTAGCCGGTATTCGTAATGCCCAGGGTGTCGCGCAGAGTCGGCGCAAGGACCGTAAGAACCTGACGATCGACATAGCTGATCGCCGTGGCGGCGAACAGCAGAGCGACAATGACCCATCTGAAATTTGGAATCGTTCTCATGATGCGCTCGTTGGAGTCCGGCGGCGGTTGACTCCGCCTTGCGCCGGCTAGAGTAGCCGCAAAGCCGTGGCGTGTGTTGCGCTGCAGAGAGAGGTGTATTGCGCGGAGCGCAACGCGATGCTGAAGAAACGTTCAGCGGCGATCCAGCAGCCGCCGGGAACCGGTGCGTAACGCCGGCGCTTTTTACGCCTGTTTCGGCGAGTTTTGGCCGCACCTGTGGGTTGGCGGCCGCGTACGTCGCGGCAATTTCCCTACGCTGGCACATCTGGGTGGGGGATATCACCGTGGCTTCATACTTGACATACCGCCGTATTGCCTGGCTGCGAAGCTCATCTCGGTTCCCACATACCGGTAGGAATTCGCTGTCGGAATTCTCTCACAACCGATTTACGGCTCTGACCGTGAGATCCGCGCGATGCATTGGCCAATGCATGCGCGGCCTGGTGTAACTCGCTGAATTTTCAACGGTCGATGCGTGCGGCGAGACGGCGGGGAACTTCGAACGCGTAAGAGCAAGTCGAACGAGTAACAGGCAAGTCGAGCGTCGTTCACCTATTCCGTAGCGGCCCGAGGAGTAGCTCATGCGAAGTACTGCCATCGCCGTCCGCCACTGCGTGCCGTTGCTCACGGCCGCGGCCGTCGTGGCGGGGTGTGCTGCCGCAAGAAACGATGCCGCGCGCGAATCTTTCAGTGCGGCGGCGCCCTTCAGCAAGACCATTGTCGGATCGGGCGACACGGTGTGCTGGAGCGTCAAGCGGGCGCTCCTCAGTCAGGGATACATGGTGGACCGGCCCAGCGATTCCGGCGTCTTGACCGGGACGAGGGACTACCAACCCGACCCGAAGCTGAACGTCTCTTTACGTCTGCAGACCACATGCTCCGACAATCGCGACGGAACGAGCATCGTGTTCGTTGCCGCGAGCCGGGAGGAGAGCCGGCTGCAGAAATTGAAGCAGACGTCGAGTGCGGGAATTGGACCCGCAACGGTTACGATGCCGTCCGGTTCGGCCAAGGTTCTCGGCGTCGTGAGGCGGGAGACGATTCAAGACCCGAATTTCTACAATCACTTCTTCGCGCTCGTCGGACAGTATGTCGCGGAGGAACAGCGAACGCATGCCGAGCGACATGCGGAGACACGCGATCGCTGACACTGTTCCGGCCGCTCGATGCTGTTCGGCGGCGTGAACATTACCGATTTTTCACCAGGAGACCACCCAACCCATAGGACTCCACTCAGGAGGTGTCATGAAACGCAATCCACTACTCGCAATTGCTGTTGGATCGATTCTCGGAGCGGCGATACCGCAAGCGTACGCCGACGATGACCCAGCCAGTACGGCCACGAGCGAGGAGAATCGCGATCGCGCAAGTGATCAACGCGATATCGCGCGCGACCAAGCTGACATTCGGACTGATCAGAAGGATCTTGAGCGGGACCAGACTGATCTTCGAACCGACCGGCAGGGCCTGAACCGCGGCAATGCCGCCGCCAAGCGTGCCGCCGCCCCTCAAGTCAGCGGCACACAGCACCAGCAGATCTCGAGTGACGTCAGCCGCAGCGCTGATAGAGACGGCATGAAGGATCAGCGCGACATCGCGCGCGACCGAACCGACATTCAGGCCGACAAGGCCGATCTCAAGGAAGATCAGGCTGATCTTCGGGCCGACCGGCAGGACTTGCGAAGCGACTTGCGTAATCATGGCCAAGACGACATGCGCAGCAATCAGGATCTGCGAGTCAATAATAATTTCAATGATCGCGGCGTCGCCGGTCACCGGCCGATTGGCGAGATGCTGCAGGGACCGCGGGCCCAGACGGTGGTTGACGAGCGCAATCGATTCCACGACATGCACGCCGCAGGGAGCGCGTCACGTCCCGATACGGCCAGAAACTGGCGACAGCCGGGCATGAGCGCGGCGGATGTCGCGAAAAACGCAGGTGCCAATACCAATCGGAAGCCGCCGACAGCCGCTCAGCATACCCGGGCGTGGTATCACATTTGGTGGTGATCGCTCGGCAACGGGCTGACTCAAGTCCGCGCTTGGCAGGCGCGGCAGGCCGCACGGAATCGCCGTTCCGTGCGGCCTCGGCCGGGGGACGGCGGCGATGCCCCGGAAGTGTTTCACTTGTAGTCACCGCAGATCCTTCGTCAATATGAGTTTGAATACCCGGTGATCCGCAGCGCTGGTCAGCCCGGCGCCGATGCCCGCTTCGATGCTTGCCCACTTCGTGTTCAGGTCGAGAACCCAGAATAATTCATGGGACTGTCTCGATGCGGGTAGAAAGTGACCAAGGCGTCCAAGGTCTCCATATTCCTCGAGTGCCAGTTTGTACTCGTCCGACACGCGCATTGCTACGCGAGTCGCGGGTACGAATTCAAGGCGAGCGAAGCCATTCCACGAGTTGTCGACAATGGGGTTGAAAATGAAGTCGAAACGCCCGACGTGGGTACCGATGATGGGCCGGATCTCCGATGTATACGCGTGTTCATCCCAATGTCCGGTATTGAAACTAAATTCGAAATTCACTCCGTAAAAGAAGGCGCGCTTGGCCGCATCGGGTGAGGCAAACAACGCCCTTACTTTGAACCCGTCGTACAGAACGCTTCCATTGCGCGTGATGGAGTACAACGGAAAATAGAGGCCTGCCTCGAACCATGGTGTCGCGCCGTAGGCCCATTCCGCAACGCCATTGAGCGACTTGTCCGGCACGATGGATCCGGGAAAGCCGGGGTTTTCTTTGCCGCTCGAAATAAAGTTATTGTGCACCGTCAAATTGAAAACGCCGGGTGGTGCGATTGCCGCGTCGTATACTTGGATTTCGTCCGTCTGAGCGCAGGCAATGGGGGTATGGGCAAACCACAACAGGGCAGCCACCGATCCCCTCAAGATCCGGACCAGACTCATTAAGGTTCCATTATGCACATCCTGTTATATATCATTGCGGCCGCGTTGAGCGTGGGCGTGAGAAGTTGGAACAGGAGTCCGTAATTTTGCGAATCGCTGTCATGGGTGCCGGGGCGGTGGGATGTTATTACGGCGGCATGCTGTCCCGCGCCGGCCACCAAGTCATGTTGATCGGGCGCGCGCCGCATGTGGAGGCCATCGGCCGGCAGGGATTGCTGATGGATACCACGGCTTTTCGAGAGTACGTTCGGATCGGAGCCAGCACCGACGCCGCGGACATTCATGACGCGTCGCTGGTTCTGTGCTGCGTCAAGTCGAACGACACCGAGGATGTGGCCGCCATGATTGCGCCGTACCTGCGGCGTGATGCCACCGTGCTCAGTCTGCAAAATGGGATCGATAACGCCGAGCGGCTTCAGCTGGTGCTGCTGCGCACCGTGTATCCCGCCGTGGTCTATGTGGCCGCGGAGATGGCGGGACCGGGGCACCTCAAGCATCATGGGCGGGGCGAGCTCGTGGTCGGGCCATCGGCAATGGGTGACGAGATGCTCGACGCCTTCGTGAAGGCCGGCGTGCCGGTGCGCGTATCCGACAACGTGATCGGCGAGCTTTGGGCGAAGCTCATTTTGAACTGTGCCTACAATGCGCTCTCCGCCATCACGAAGCTGCCTTACGGCCGTCTGTTCGAGAACCAAGGCGCGAAAGATCTCATGCGGTTGATCGTGCGTGAGTGCCTGGCGGTGGCGCAGCGCGAGTCGATCACGGTGCCCGGTGACAGCTGGGAAGATGTGGAGCGCATTGCCGCCACCATGCCGGCGCAGTTTTCGTCCACTGCGCAGGACCTGATGCGCGGGCGGCGCGGCGAGATCGATCATCTCAATGGCTATGTGGTTCGCAAGGGGAAATCACTGGGAATCGAGACGCCGGTGAATCAAGCCCTGTGTTCCATCCTCAAATTGCTGGAGCGCGCGTTTATTTGAATTTTGCGTTCATAGTCGGTCAATGCTTGAATTGCAGGGGTCGGCGCACGGCAGCCCAATTATTGAGCGGAGGATGACATCATGAGACTCGAGTTCTTGAGGCTTGGCGCCTTGGCGGCTACCGCCTTGCTGGGCGGCGCCGCGGTGCAGAGCGTGGACGCGGCGACTGCGCCGGGCACCGCCCGACCGGCGGCACACGAGACCTACAGCGACGATGAAGTCGCCAAAGCCGCATCGGATTTCTTCAGCACGGGGGCCAAGGATTTGTCCACGGTGCTGGCCAAGGTGCTGAAGGAGAAGGGCCAACCGGTGGCCATCATTCGCGGCGAAGAGGCGGGCGGCGCCATTGGCGTCGGCGTGCGCTACGGCCGTGGCGAGTTGGTCTACAAAGGCGTGCCGGCGCGCAAGGTGTACTGGCAGGGTCCGTCGATCGGCTTTGACCTGGGCGCCAACGCGGTCAAGACATTCATTCTGGTGTACGACTTGCCGAATGCCGCGGCGCTCTTCAAACGCTTTCCCGGCGTCGAGGGCAGCTTGTACTTTGTCGGAGGTTTCGGCGTGAACTACGTGCAGCGGGATGGCATCGCCCTGGCTCCCGTGCGCTTCGGCGTGGGCTGGCGCCAAGGCATTGCTCTCAGCTACATGAACTTTTCGGCGACGAAGCGCTACAACCCGCTGTAACGGCGGTAATCGGCCCGGCGCAATGAGCGTGCGCCGGGCCGGGTGGCCCAAGAGGCCTGGACGGGTACCCTAGCCTGCGGGACTGCCTTCCACTTGGATCTGCAGCTGCACTTCCTGTTTGAAGCCGTACTTCTCGCCGAAGTTGACCCCGAATTCGGCGCGGTTGAACGTGGCGGTGGCATCCGCTCCGCACACTTCCTTCTTGTTCACCGGGTTCGGCTTGCAGAGAAAGGAGTCGATCTTCAAAGCCACCGGCTTGGTGACGCCGTGCATCGTCAGGGTCCCTTCGGCCTCCGTGGGCGAGGAACCGTTGAACTTGGTGAACTTGCCGGTGTAGGTCGCGGTGGGATATTTCGCCACATCGAAAATTTCCGAAGACTTCGCATGCTCGTTCAATTTGGGCATGCCGAAATCGATCGAGCTCATGTCCACGGTCACGTCGATGGTGCCTGCTTTTGCCGCCTTGTCGTAGACGACCTTGCCTGAACTGGCCGTGAACTTGCCGCGCCAAACCGACAAACCGCCCATGTGGTCCGCCGCGAAGCTGGGATAGGTGTGCGCGGGATCGAGAATGTAAGTGACCGGCGCTGGGAAGGCGCTCGCACTCAGCAGCGCGGCCATTGACGCCAAAACAATACGGTTCATGAGGACTCCTTGAAGATGCCGTGGGTATAATTTAGAGACAACCAGCTGTGCACCGCTGCATGTCAGTGCCACCCTGCAATCTCCACGGCAAATCATAGCCGATCACCCAGAGGCCCACGATGGAATTATTCGACGCCATTGCCACCCGCTCCACGGCCGCACGGCTGACCGAACCCGGCCCCAGCCCCGAGCACCTCGACCGCATGCTCGAGGCGGCGGCGCGCGCTCCGGATCATGGCCGCCTGCGGCCCTGGCGCTTCATCGTGCTGCGCGACGCCGATCGTGAGCCCTTCGCGAACGCCGTGGCCGAAGCCCGGCGGGCGCGGTCCCCGGCCATGAGCGAGGAGCAGGTGGAAATGCAGCGCGAAAAAACGCGGCGCTCGCCTACCATCATCGTGGTCGGCTGCAGTGTGGACCCTGCCAATGCCAAGGTGCCGGAGATCGAGCAGGTGATCGCCACCGGAGCCGCCGTCGAGAATTTGCTTCTGGCGGCCCATGATCTGGGCTATGGCGTCATGTGGAAAACAGGCCCTGCGGCCTATGATTCCGCGGTCAAAGCGGCAGTGGGCCTCAGGCCCCAGGATCACATCGTGGCCATCCTGCACGTGGGTAAGCGCGCAGCGACACGGCCTTGACCAGGACCCAGACGGGCAGGCTGGGTGCCAACCCAAGCTCGCGCGTGGCTGCCTTGGTGACCCGCGCCATGATCAGTGTCTCGCCGATGTCGATGGCGACCAGGTCCGAACCGGGGTCGTCGCCCGTCACCGCCCTGACCACGCCCGTCAGAACGTTGCGCACGCTCACGTGCTGAGGTTCGCGGGTCGCCACGATCAAATCCCGCGCCAGTAATTGCACCCGCAATTTGACGCCGGCCGCGGCAGCCACAGGCTGGACCTTGAGTTCGCAAGAACCCACCTGCACGCGCATCAAACCACTGACGGCATCGAGCCCCAAGGCGGCGCCGTCGACAATGGCGCCCACCGAATCGGCGCCGATGATGGCGCGCAGGTTCGCGTTCAGGCTCATTTCACCCACGCCGCCTTGCGCGATCGTCTTTCCGGCCTCCATGAGCACGACGTAGGTGGCGAGTCGCAAAATCTCGTCGAAGTTGTGGCTGACATACACCATGGGTATCGCCAATTGATCGCGCAGCGTTTCCAAGTAGGGCAGCACTTCTTCGCGCCGCGCCGCATCGAGCGATGCCAACGGCTCATCCAGCAGCAACAGGCGGGGCTGGGATAGCAGCGCCCGGCCGATCGCGACCCGCTGCCGCTCGCCGCCCGACAATTGATGGGTGCGCCGTTGCATCAGAGGATCGAGATCGAGCATGCCCGCCACGGCATCGAAGCTCACGTAGCGTTGCGCCGGCGCGCGTTTCTCCGCGTACCGCAAATTCGCGGCGACGTTCATGTGGGGGAACAGCCGGGCGTCTTGGAACACGTAGCCGATTCGCCGGCGCTCGGGCGTGACGTTGATCTGCCGTTCAGTGTCGAGCAGTACGGCGTCGTCCAGCACGACCCGCCCCTGGTCCGCGTCCAGCAGACCGGCAATGACATTGACGACGGTGCTCTTGCCGCAGCCCGAGCGGCCGAACAGCGCGACCACTCCGGGTGTCGGCAACTCGAACCGCGCGTCCAGCGCGAAATTGCCGCGATTTTTCTTCGCCGCGAGCTCGAGCATCATCGGCCCAACAGGCGCCGCACTTTGCGTGCGAACCATTCCGACAACAGCAGGCCGCCCAACCCCAAGACGAACGAGATGGCCGCCAGCCGCGCCGCGGCCTCGTCGCCGCCCGGTGTCTGCAGGGCGGAGTACAGCGCCAGGGGCAGGGTGCGGGTCTCGCCGGGAATGTTGGATACGAAGGTGATCACTGCGCCGAATTCGCCCAGTGCGGCGGAAAATGCCGTGATGGCGCCGGCCAGCACGCCCGGCAGCATGAGGGGCAGCGTGACGGTTGCGAACCGGTCCAGCGCACCGGCGCCCAGTGTGCGCGCCGCGTCCTCGAGACCGCGATCGACGTTTTCCAGCGATATGCGCATGGCGCGAACCATCAATGGGAACGCCATCACGGCCGTGGCGAGCGCCGCACCGTTGCGCGTGAATACGAGCTCGATGCCGAACGCCCGCTCCAGCCACGCGCCGATGGGGCCTCGAGCGCCGAACAGCAGTAACAGCAGATAACCGACCATCACCGGCGGCAGCACCAGCGGCAGATGCACCAGGGCATCGAGCAGGGTGTGTCCCAGGAATCGGCGCCGGGTCAGCACCCAGGCGAGCAGTACCGCCGGCGGCAGGCTGAGCAGGACGCTGCGGGCGGCGACGCTCAGGCTGATGCCGAGCGCATCGGTCTCGCTGGGGTTCAGCCAGATCATGATCGGCGGCACGCGGTGCAGAGCTTCATCCGATAGCCAGTATACTGTGCGGGCACGTTATCTCGAGGATGCGCAATGCCCTATTATCGCGCCGTGGCACACGCGGATGCTGCCGCGCCGGCGGCCGAACGTATCGGCGTATTGGCCGTCAATCTGGGGACGCCGGATGCGCCGTCCTATTTCGCCGTGCAACGCTACCTGCGCGAATTCTTAAGCGATCGGCGCGTCATCAATACCTCCCGTTGGATTTGGCTGCCGCTGCTGTACGGGCTGGTTCTGCCGTTTCGCCCCCTGCGAACGGCGCGAAAATATCGCGACATCTGGCTGCCCGAGGGCTCGCCCCTGGCGGTCTATTCCACGCGCTTGGCGGCCAAGGTCGGCCGGCTGCTGCGCGAGGACTTGGGCGACCGGGTGCGGGTCGAGCTCGGCATGACCTATGGCAATCCCAGCATTGCCGATGCCGTCGAATCCCTGCTCAGACAGAACGTCAAGAAACTGCTGGTGCTGCCCTTGTACCCGCAGTATTGCTCGTCGACCACGGGGTCGGTGTTCGATTGCACCAGCCTTGCGCTGCGGCGTTGGCGGTGGCTGCCCGAGACTCGCTTCATCAACGACTACCACGGCGATGCGGGCTATATCGATGCCTTGGCGGCGAGAATCCAGGAGCATTGGGCCGAGGCGGGTGAACGTTCCCATCTGCTGTTCTCCTATCACGGTATTCCCGCAGCCTATGTGACGGCGGGCGATCCCTATCAAGCCCAGGCGGAGGCGACGACGCAGTCGGTGGCGTCGCGCCTGGGGCTGGCGCGGGACCAGTGGTCGCACAGTTATCAGTCGCGTTTTGGGTCGGTGGTCTGGCTGCAGCCCTATACCGCGGATACCCTCAAGATCTTGGTTGCACGCGGCGTACGCCGGTTGACGGTGCTGTCGCCATCGTTTGCGGTGGATTGTTTGGAAACGCTGCAGGAGGTGGCCATCGAATACCGGGCCAGGTTCCTGGAACTGGGCGGCGAGCGGCTGAGCCTGGTACCCGCTCTGAATGACGATGAACGGCATGCCGAGGTGCTGGCGGCCGTGGTGAGGGGTCAGATCAGGGGTTGGGCCTGAAGGATCGGCCGGGCATCCTATTCCTTCCAGGCGCGATCCAGGATCGCGGCCACGTCGAGCGCCGCGCCGCTCGCGCCGAATACCGCGCCCCAGCCGGCTTCGCCCGCCAATCGAGTCGCGCAAAACGCATCCGCCACGGCACCCGCGGCGGGGCTTGCCGCCGCGCCCAGCAACAAGCTCGCCTGTGTGAGAGTCGCGAGCATTTGCGCGAGGCCGCGAGCATGCGCTTCGTTCACCGCGTGCCCGAGTGTGGCCGCGAAGCGCTCGAATGCCGCATCGAAATTGCGGTGGCGCCCACGCCCCACGGCAAGTTCGCCGAGGACGGCATCGCGCGTGGCCGCCGACTTGCCGAATGCCCGCAGCACGTCCAGGCACATGATATTGCCCGAGCCTTCCCATATCGAATTGACCGGCATTTCGCGCGCAATGCGCGCCAGCGGTAATTCTTCGGTGTAGCCGTTGCCGCCCAATACTTCCATGGCTTCGGCCGCCAATTCGCAGCCGCGTTTGCACACCCAGAACTTGGCGGCAGAGGTGAGCACTCGGCGCAGGGCGATCTCGCCTGGCGCCTCGCTGTCGAAGGCGCGCGCCAGGCGCAGGCTGAGCGTGGTGGCGGCTTCCGATTCCAGCGCCAGATCGGCAAGAACGGTTTGCATCAGCGGCTGATCGATCAGCCGGGAACCGAACGCCTTGCGGTGGCGCGCGTGATGCAGCGCCCGCACGACGGCTTGACGCATCATCCCCGCGGTGCCGGTGACGCAATCGAGCCGGGTATAGGTGCCCATCTCCAGGATGGTCGGAACGCCGCGCCCTTCCTCGCCCAAGAGATGTCCCCAGGCGTCGACGAATTCGACTTCGGAGGAGGCATTGGAGCGATTGCCGGGCTTGTCTTTGAGACGCTGAATGTAAATTCCATTGCGCGTGCCGTCGGGCAGCCGGCGCGGCATGAAGAAGCAGGACAGGCCGCCGTTCGTCTGCGCGAGAACGAGATGGGCATCGCATTGCGGAGCAGAGAAGAACCATTTATGGCCGGTGATGCGATAGCTGCCGTCGGCGGAGCGCACCGCGCGAGTCGTATTGGCGCGCACGTCCGAGCCTCCCTGCTTTTCGGTCATGCCCATGCCGATCAACCCGCCGTGCTTGTCACCGATGGGTATGTCGCGTGCGTCGTATTCCCGCGAGATCAGACGCGGCACCCACTCGAGGTCCAGCGATGGGTCGCGGCGCAGGGCGGCGATTGCGCCATAGGTCATGGTGGTGGGGCACAGCGTGCCGCTCTCCACCTGCGCCTGCATCAGGTATCCCGCGGCCCGCGCGGCATGGGCACCGGGAATGGCGCGGCCGTCGATGCGTTCCCAGGGCCCGGCGTGATAGCCGCGCGCCACGATGCCGCGCATCAGGGCATGCCAGGATGGATGAAATTCCAATGAATCGATGCGCTCGCCGCGCACATTGAAACTGTGCAATACCGGCGGGTAGCAATTTGCGAGGCGCGCGTCCTCGAACATCGCGGCCGTGCCGAGCTCGGCACCGGCATCCGCGAGCTCGGGGGCGGCCGCGCCCGCACCGTCGCGCTGTACCGCCTCCTGCAGAGCCGCGTCGCTCGTGAAGAGGTTGTAGTCCGGCAGCGGCGGACACTGGTTGAGAACGGCATCGGCGTATGAGGAATGTTCCATGGCAAGCTCGCTCGATGGGGTGCGTGGGAGATTCTCGGCCTTTTCGCCGGCAACGCAAAGAAGCCGGCCGGCCACGCGCGCCGCACCGGCCACTATTGCGCCGAACAGGCCACCAGTGCTAGATTTACCGGCAATGTGCGCTTCCGTCCGCAAGTCATTTTCCCTGCTGCTGCGCCGCTAGGCGCCACATCCCCGCGCTATCGGTCGGCGCTTACAAGACCGGAAAAAATCCTCGAAATGCGCCCTCTTCAAGTGAAATGGCGCTAAATGGTTTTGCAAAGCGCGAATGAGAGAACACCATGCTGTCTAATTCTTCGACCAAGTATCGCCCCTTTACGCCCGTCGATCTCGCCGATCGAACCTGGCCCAATCGAGTCATCACCGCGCCGCCCGCATGGTGCACCGTCGATTTGCGGGATGGGAACCAGGCATTGATCGAGCCCATGGACGCGGCCCGTAAACGCCGTATGTTCGACATGCTGGTGAAGATCGGTTTCAAGGAAATCGAAGTCGGATTTCCGGCGGCCTCGCAGACCGATTACGATTTCGTGCGCGAAATCATCGAACAAGGTCTGGTGCCGGACGACGTCACCCTGCAAGTTCTCACGCAGGCCCGTCCGGAACTCATCGCCCGCACGTACGAGTCGCTGAAGGGCGTGCGCCGCGCCATCGTGCATGTCTATAACTCCACGTCGGTGGCTCAGCGCCGCGTGGTGTTTCGGCTGGATCGCGCCGGCATCGTCGATATCGCGGTTCGCGGCGCCGCCTGCGTGCGCGAGCATGCGCTGCGCAACCGCGATACGGAGTGGGTATTCGAGTACAGCCCCGAGAGTTTCACCGGCACGGAGCTCGATTTTTCCGTGGAGATCTGCGACGCGGTGAATGCCGTCTGGGAGCCGACCGCGGAGCACAGGTCGATCTTGAATCTGCCCTCGACGGTCGAGATGGCAACCCCCAACGTCTACGCCGATCAAATCGAGTGGTTCCTGCGGCACGTCGACAATCGCGATGCCGTGATTCTCAGCGTGCATCCGCACAACGACCGCGGCACCGCGGTGGCGGCGGCGGAGCTGGCCGTGATGGCCGGCGCACAGCGAATCGAGGGCACGCTGTTCGGCAACGGCGAGCGCACCGGCAATGTCGATGTGGTGACGTTGGCTCTGAACCTTTATTCGCAGGGCATTGATCCCAAACTGGATTTCTCGAACATCAACGAGGCTGCGCGGTGCGCCGAGGCCTGCAATCAATTGCCCATCCACCCGCGTCACCCCTATGTCGGCGACCTCGTGTTCACGGCTTTCTCCGGTTCCCATCAAGACGCCATCAAGAAGGGTCTCGCCGCGAGAGCCGATGCGGATTTCTGGGAAGTGCCCTATTTGCCGATCGATCCTTCAGATTTGGGCCGTTCCTACGACTCGATCATTCGAGTGAACAGTCAATCCGGCAAGGGCGGCGTGGCGTATTTGCTGGAGCGCGACTTCCAGCTCGTGATGCCGCGGCGGCTGCAGATCGAGTTCAGTCAGGTCGTACAATCTACTGCAGATATCACGGGTAAGGAACTGACTTCACAGGAATTATGGGATCTGTTCAGCAGCGAGTACTTCAATCCGCGGGCACCCTACATATACCGCTCCCACCAGCTGGCGGCCTCGACCGACGGCGCAGACAGCGAACACCTGACTCTGCAAATCGAGAATGAGGGGCGGCTCGAGACTTGGCATGGGCAGGGCTCCGGACCCATCGACGCCATGGTCAATGCCATTGCGCTGCCGTTCGACGTGCTCTCCTACGGAGAACACTCTCGCGGCCACGGCAGTGCCGCGAAGGCCGTGTCTTATATAGAGATCACCACCCGATCGCGGCGCACCTTGTTCGGTGCCGGCATGCACCCCAATATCATCACTGCGTCGCTGCTGGCCATATTGTCGGCGGTCAACCGCGCTGTCGCCATGGAGGCATTGCCGGCCCGCACCGACCCCGCTCGCACCGACCCGGCTCGCACCGGCACCTGACCGACCAGCGGTCGCCGGTCTGGTGATTTATTTGCCGCGGCCTCTCGACTGACGAAAGTCATCGTGCTAGTTGAATGGCGGGCAGAATCGGCTATAGTGCGCAGCTTCACAGACCTTACGCTGATCGATCCTATTGATTTCAAGGGCTTTTCTCGAACAATGCGCGAACGCGAAGACGAACACTTTGATATTGACGAAGAGTTTCTTGGGGAAGCCGAAGAATCACACGACTTCGATCCCTTATTGGAGCGCACCGAGCGGCGCCCCAAACCAGTCGCCGTCGGTAAACGCGGGAAGGCCGCTTGGAGTCGAGTCGAAGACGTACTCGCCGAGCGCCAGCTAGAAAAAGAGCTGCGCGACATCTTCGAAGACGACTAGCCGATACGGTCCCGATCCGCAGGCCCACGCAAGAGGCCGGGCGAGACCCACGCCTAAATTGAAATCACATGTGCACACGTCCGTGCTAGAAAATAGTCAAGCCTGGGTTGTGCTCAAGTTCGGGGGCACCAGCGTGTCCTCCGCCGAGAATTGGCACAACATCGCGCAGGTGCTGCGGGCGCGCATGGCCGCGAATTTCCGGCCGGTGGTCGTTCATTCCGCGCTCTCCGGCACCACCGATCGGCTGGAGTCGCTGCTGTCCGCGGCGATGAGCGGCGCCCACGCCAAGGTCCTGGAGCAGATCGAGATCAGGCACCGCGATCTTGCGCAGCGCCTGGACATAGTTCCGAGCGCGCGATTCGAAGGCTTCCTGCAGGAATTGCGGCAGATGGCGGACACGCTCGCCGCCAGTCGCGATCTCTCCGATGGACTGCGCGCCCGCGTGATGTCCATGGGTGAGCTGCTCGCGACCACGCTGGGCGCGACATTTTTGAATGCGCGGGGTATCGGGACGGCGTGGGCGGATGCGCGCGAAGTGCTGCGCGCCGAAAAACGCCAGGGCGCTACGTTGACGGCGAGCCTGCTGTCCGCGACCTGCGATTTTGCGCCGGACGCGCGCCTGCAGGCGCAGTGGCGGACGCTGGACCAGGTGGTGATTACCCAGGGATTCATTGCGGCCAATGATGCAGGAGACACCGT